>Ga0310123_10002558_pt1 | contig 14463 bp, 13 predicted proteins | sample CB6_AW_1057_MG_FD_203505 | JGI IMG/M metagenome (GOLD analysis project Ga0310123, IMG submission 203505) | Marine microbial communities from Western Arctic Ocean, Canada - CB6_AW_1057 | ecosystem: Environmental > Aquatic > Marine > Oceanic | place: Canada: Western Arctic Ocean | collected... | reverse complement strand
CTTCGCGATCGCCTCAGCCGACGTTTCGAAATGCCATCTCTCGCACAATGCATCCAACAAGCTGCTCAATCAGCCACTGCTAGCGGTTGAGAAGATACCCTTTCTGTGCGATTGTTCGTCGCATGAGCCGTAGCATGGGCTCCTGGCCCGTGAATCCACACGGGCCGGGGGCCCATGCTACGGCTCCCATCTTTGCCAGGCTTGCCAAACCCGCCTATTCGGAAATGTTTTCTCAAGCGGCAGCTTCCTATTCGTCGATGTTACCGAGTGACGTAGGGAAACATACAAGGTCGGTGCGCGCATTGCCCGCACTTTCGACTGAGTAGAGGGTGCGGGAGAATCAACCGATGGCCTCAGGGACGGGGAGCTCGACTGCCGGCGCCGCGCTGCGTGGCGGAGGGCCAGTGCAGGCGATCACCGATTGGATCACCGACCTGGGCGGGGTCGTGGTTCGTTGGGTCGAGGTGATCGGCGACGTGACGATGTTTTCACTGCGGACGTTCTCCTGGATGTTCACCCGTTTGCCACGGTGGTCGACGCTGCTGCCCAATTTTTACCAAATTGGTGTGCTCAGCCTGCCGGTCGTCGCACTTACCGGAACGTTCATCGGCATGGTCTTGGCGGTCCAAAGTTATGCGCAATTTCGCGCTCTGGGATTCGAGACGCGACTGGGCGGTGTGATTAACATGTCGCTGATCCGCGAACTCGGTCCGGTCCTGGCCGCCACGATGCTTGCCGGCCGGGTTGGCAGTGCGATGGCGGCCGAGCTCGGTACGATGCGGGTGACGGAGCAAATTGACGCCCTGGAAAGCATGGGCACCAACGCGATCCATTATTTGGCGGTGCCGCGTTTCATGGCTTGTCTGTTTTTGATTCCGTCGCTCACGATCATGGCCGATTTCATGGGCGTGGTCGGCGGGGCGTACTACAGTGTGTATATCCTGGACATCGATTGGTTTCACTATTGGCATAACTCGGAGCGATTCGTGACCAACTGGGACCTGTTTTATGGAGTTTTCAAAAGTCTGTTTTTCGGGGCCGCCATTGCACTGATCAGTTGCCACCGTGGATTCAACTGCGATCCTGGCGCCGAAGGCGTCGGACGCGCGGCGACCGCGGCCTTTGTCTACTCATTCGTATTGATTCTCATCCTCGATTTATTTTTGGGCATTTTTCTCGATCAGATCTACTACGCGATCTGGCCGGTAACCCCGACCCTGATCTAAATGGTTTAACGCAGCATGAACACCACCGTAGATAACATCGTCGAAGTCGACTCGCTCCACGTCTCCTTTGAGAGCCATGTGGTGCTACGCGACATCAATCTGCACGTCCCACGTGGCCAAACGGTCGCCATTATCGGCGGAAGCGGTTGTGGCAAGACCGTGCTGCTCAAGACGATCATCGGTCTGATTTCACCCAGTCGCGGTACGGCACGATTCGACGGACAAAGTCTGACGCAGCTCAACGAAAAAGATCGCGTTAAACAACGTATGCGGTTTGGCTTTGTCTTTCAGAACTCGGCACTATTCGACAGCATGACGGTGGCCCAGAATATCGCGTTTCCGTTGCGAGAACATGGCCGGGACGACTCGCGAGATATTCACCGGATCGTCATGGCACGGCTGGCCGAGGTTGGCCTGTCCGAATCGACGCTTTTGAAAAAACCGGTGGAGCTGTCCGGTGGGATGCGGAAGCGGGTCGGCCTGGCCCGAGCGCTGGTGATGAACCCCGACATCTTGCTGTACGACGAGCCAACGACCGGACTCGACCCGATCGTTAGCGATGTCATTAACGAACTGATCATCCGTACCCGCGGCCGTTACCCGGTTACCAGCATGGTCGTGACGCACGACATGAAGACAGCTCGCAAGGTGGCGGACCGCATCGTGATGCTTTATCCCTTGTCGCATTTGAAACAGGACGAGTCCCAGATCGTATTTGAGGGAACGCCGGAAGAGATCGACCAGTCCGAAGATCCTCGGGTACGACAGTTCGTGCGTGGCGAGGCGGGCGAACGGCTATCGGCCATGAACACCGATCGGGAAGAATTTGGTTCCCTTTAGCCCGAGCCGCCAGGCCGGTAATCGAGTCGCGGCACGCAGCGCCGCATGATTAGGAAATATCGATGGACGAACGGGTAGTCCTATTTCGCGTGGGTGTCGTTGTGATCGCCACGGTGCTGATCGCGGCGATTCTCGTGCTTATGTTCGGGGACATAACCTTCTTCATGGGCAAGGGGCAGTATACCGTACGCGTTACTCTCGCCCAGGCGCCGGGCGTCATGGAAGGTACGCCGGTGCATAAATTTGGCAAGACGATTGGTCGTGTCCGGCGAGTGGATGTGACCGATGAGCATGCTGTCGTGACGTTGAGCATCGGCGACGATGTTCGGCTCGACCTCAGTAGTCGTTGCCGTGTCAAGACGACGATCCTCGGTGACGCGACGATCGACTTCGTACGCGCCGACAAGCCGCTCAGCAAGGAGTATCTCAAGGACGGGGCGACCATCGAAGGGGACATCGCGGACGATCCGTTGGCCTTGATGGCCAAACTCGCTACGACGGTCACCAACCTGGAAGAAGATGCCAGGATTGCGCTCAATTCGGTTGGCGATGCCGGGGAGAAAATCGGGAAGTTGGCCGATCGGCTCAACGATATCCTTGCAGGCAGCGACGGTGAACTCGATGGCATAGGCAAGAAGATCGAGGCCTCGCTCGACAACTTTAATACGGCCATGACCTCGCTCAACAACATTGTCGGGGACAAGGAAGTCCAAGAGAATCTGAAAAAAGCATTGAGCGATCTGCCTGAGTTAATGGAGACGACCCGTGAGACGATGGACGAATTTAAGAGAGTGGCCATCTCGGCCAACGAAAACCTGGACTACCTGAAAGGCTTCACGGAGCCTCTCGGAGAAAATGGGCCCGAAATGGCCGCCCATATCCGCTCCAGCGCCCGCAAGATGGACGATCTGCTCACCCAGCTCAATACATTCTCCGAAGCGCTCAACAACCAGGACGGGTCACTGGGACAATTTGTTCACAATCCCGATCTGTATCAACACCTCAACCGAGCGGCGATGAACTTTGAGCAGTTGTCACTTCGGCTGCGGCCCATCACGGAAGACGCGCGAATTTTCATGGACAAGCTTGCCCGGGATCCCGGCCAATTGGGTGTCCGCGGTGCATTCAAGCGTCCGTCAGGCATAAAGTAGCTTGCCACTTCCTGCTCTTTGCTCTTTGCTCTCCGCTCTCTCAACGCACAGGCGGAGAAAACAGTGGCGGAGGCAACGCTTCCGGAACAACGACCGGCGGCGGCCCGGGCATCACTGTCGGCGGAAACAACAACGGCCCACGAATTGGCGCCGTCGTGACGTTCGCCGCAGCCACGCCCGACGGTGACTTCGCGTCACGGCGAAGTTCCTCGGCTCGCGTAAGCAGAATGTCGTTGGGCACGACCATCTGCGGTTGCATATTGAACGTCAAACCGCGATCGTCCCGGATGTCGCGCGGCACAAGATTCTCGCTCACAAAATCGATTCCGGGCCATTCATACCACGGAGCCGGGATCGGCTGGTTGACCGTCAGCGTTTCGTACCCATCTTTGACCAAGCGAATCTGCCGCGTGCCGTAGTAGGTGTACGATGTGGAGCAGGGCGTGGTCCCGATCTCATAATTGTCGATATAAACCAGCGCACCGGGCGGATTGCTGCGGATCGTCAGTCGTCGGGTGACACATCCCACCTGGCTGGCGGACAAGATAATCAACAAATGAATCGTCAGTTTCTTAGCCTGGTAAGATCGCATCGGTCGTGGTGCTGTCCTGGAAACCTGTTCTAGCCGCTCGCCGCGGCGAGCGGTCGAATGATGCGGGCTGCGGAGTATACGAACCGAACGACGATAGAGCCAGAGCGGATCGCGAGCATTTCAAATGGACTGGGTGAGTGTCCGTTTTGTAGGTAGTTAGCAATGGGTGGCGGGGTCGTGTGTCTATCGTCTCATTGTCGAGCCGGTTAAAATATGGATGACGCCCGTCGGGATCGGGCGTAACTAGGGTTAACATCAGCGTTTAAGGCAATCGTTGCCCGACACTTACCACTCACAGACTCACCCATCCGTCCACGCACCCTTTCCGCCTTTGCATGAGCAAACAGTCAGACATTTGGAGCGAGTCGCTCTGCTATGTTGCCCAAAGTGACATTGGAATGCGGCGATCGAATAATCAGGACGCATTTGTCGTGGTTTTGTCCGCGGGCGCCGAAGAGTGGTACGAGCGGGGGCACACGTTCACGGTGGCTGATGGAATGGGCGCCCATGCCGCGGGCGAGCTTGCCAGTAAGCTAGCAGTCGACACGCTGCCCCACACCTACAGGAAGCTCTTGCAGTTGTCTCCACCCGATGCGTTACGCGCGGCCATTCAAGAAGCGAACTCGCTGATTCACGCCCGTGGCCAATCGAGCGCCGACTTTCATGGGATGGGCACGACCTGCAGCAGCCTTGTCTTGCTGCCCCAAGGTGCGTTGATCGGACATGTGGGCGATAGCCGTGTTTACCGATTGCGCAACCATCTGCTTGAGCAATTGACGTTCGACCATAGCCTGGTCTGGGAAATGGAAGTCGCGCGGAAAGCGTCGCGGTCAGCCGTTCAACTCAACGTGCCAAAAAACGTGATCACACGATCGCTGGGGCCCCATCCCAAAGTACAGATCGATCTGGAGGGTCCATTTCCGATTGCCGTCGGAGACAAATATCTGTTGTGCAGCGATGGCCTGTCGGGCCCGATCGAGGACGACGAAATTGCTGCGCTGCTCGATTGCCTTCCCATCGACGAGGCGCTGCAAACGATGGTTGACCTAGCCAATCTACGCGGTGGTCCCGACAATATCACGGCGATCGTCCTGGAAATCACGGGTTCTCAGCTGGCAACCGGCTCGTCTGTTGCCGTGCGAACAACGGGCAAAACCGCCGGTGTGCATCCTGCCGTCTGGGCGGCAGTGGGCGCTGGGTTGGTGATCGCCATGCTCCTGCTCGTCATCGGCAACGTGCCGGCCGCAGTGATTAGCGCGCTGGTGGCGCTGGCCGTTGGCGGGATCGGACTCTTCTCGAAGTTGGCCGGCTCCACCCCAAGCACCGGCGAGATGCTAGACGGACTCTTGGGCGATGGACCCTATCGAAGATATAACGCGGCAGCTAGCCTCGCGTTCGTCGCCAAGCTGGCCGAACTCACCGAATCGCTCGATGCGACCGCCCGGGAACAACTAGCAGATCACGTTGTCGCGTCGATTTCGGACGAGGCGGAGCGCGCCGCCACGTCACTCTCAGCAGGCGACATGGACGCGGCACTTTCGCAGTATGCACGAACCATCCGTCGGATGATGCAAGCGTTTCGTGATGCCCGCGAGTGAACGTCCGGTAAGTAGCGTTCGGTGGGTGGCGGGGTCGGAGCCTAAGCGACGGCCCCGAGATGCTGGCCTTGGGGCCGTCGCCCGAAGCTCCTTCCCCGCCACCCACCGCCAAGTATCTTTGTGACACTCACCCATAAAGGCCCTGCTAGCACAACTGGACTTGACGCCCGCGAGATGATGATTGACACTCTCGACCGACCCACTAAGGCGAGCGGCGGATGAAAATCTACCGCAGCATGGGCCCCTGGCCCGTGTAGATCCATGCCTTGCTGACAAGACGGGAGACCGCCGCTGTGCCTCTGGACCGTTTGTGTCCGATCTGCGAGACGGATGATTTCTACCGGTTGAAAGCGCACCCGACCGGCGGCGTCGAACTCTCGCCCGTCATCTGCCGATCGTGTGGACTGGTGCTGATCGATCCGATGTGGACCGACGACGACAAAGCGCGTGTCGTCCCTTCGAGCCGAATGCTTCACCGCAGCCGGCTCGCCGAGGCCCAGATCGAAGCCGGCCATCGTCGTATGGAGCCCAGAGCCGAACGATGTATGCGGTTTTTGCGCAACTACGTCCGGCCCGGGGACCAGGTGTTGGAGCTCGGCTCCGGCGACGGAACGCTGCTCAGGCGATTGCAACAGTACGGCGCTGAAGTGATAGGCACAGATCTCGATCCCGAGGGAGCGCGTTACGTCGAGCAGCAGCTCGGTTTGCCCGTCGTCGTGGCCCCGTTTGAAGAAGCCGATTTTGGCGGAAAAATGTTCGACGCCATCGTCTCGGCGCACGTGATCGAGCACGTCTTCGAGCCGGTCGCCGTGTTATCACGGGCCCGCGAGTTGCTTAAACCGGGCGGCGTCCTGTTTCTCGAAACGCCGAACATTCTGCGGCCCAAGATCGGGCCCCGGCGACTGTTTAGCCTGCCGCATAATTACTATTTCTCGCCACGCACACTGGCTCTCGCATTGGCCAAGGCCGGTTTTTCGATTACCGCGGTCCGCCAATTCCATCGAGATTGTTTTCAGATTGTCGCTGCGGCGCTGACCGATGAGCAGATCGCCCGGCGCGCGGCGGAGACGGAAATACAAGGCGAAGCGTGGTCTGCCGTGGCCGAGCGAATCCGAACCCATCGCCTCCGCTATCTCGCCAGCCTCCAGTTTCTCTGGCGGAAAATGCCGGGGGTGAAAAACCATCTCCTGTATCGTATCCACCAAGACCTGTCCGGAGCCGAGGTAGGCCATTGGCTTCGCGAGGCGGCGTAGAATCAGCCGACGAATTACATCCGCACTGGGAAGCACCCCGGCTGCTGCGTTACGTCCGATTCTGTGGCTCCTTTATCAGCAGCCGGGGTGCTAAGGCAAGCGGCAGATGAAACTTTACCCAAATACAAGCACGACGCGCAAGCGAGTGAGCAGGTGCGGTTGCTCTGGACTCACTTGCTTGCGCTGCGTGCTGGTAATATCTTTTCCGCCGCTCGCCTAAAATTGTGATCCCTACCCAATATGCAATTGCTAACGCGTTACGTCTTGGGCGAGCTGCTAAAAGTCTTTGTGGTGACGCTCGTCATTCTGACGACGATGATTGTATTGGCCGGCGTGGTCCAGGAGGCGATCAAGCAGGGGCTGGGCATCGGACCTGTCCTGCGGTTGATACCCTACATTCTTCCCGAGGCGATGCGCTATGCCGTGCCCGGCACGGTCTTATTCGCTGCCGTGAGTGTCTACGGCCGGATGGCGGCGTCCAATGAAATTGTGGCGATTAAATCGCTCGGCATCTCGCCGATGGCGTTCATCTGGCCGCTGATCATCTTCGCGTCGTTCGTCAGCCTGGCAACCGTGTGGCTCAACGACGTGGCGGTCTCTTGGGGCCGAAACGGCAGAACCCGGGTCATTATCTCCTCGGTAGAAGAAATCGCCTACGGAGTGCTAGAGACCCACGGATCGTTCCGAACCGATCGAATCTCCATTCACGTGACTGAGGTCGAGGACTGTTGGCTGATTCAACCTAGGTTTACGATCCACGCAACCGAGTCGCGCGGAGAATATTCGATAACCGCCGATCGGGCACAACTCCGCTCTAACTTGGAAACCGGCAACCTGGAGATCCACTATCGCGGCGCCAGGTTTGACTCAGTCGAAGGATTCGAAGGCTCATTAGGCGATGATGTTTACGAGTTACCGTTGGATTCCTTTTTGCAACGCAGCGGACCGGGCGGCGGACCTATGGACAGATCCCTGCGCGACATACCGGCCGAGATCGCTCGCCGCGAAGAGGACTTGCAAAACACGCGGGAAGCCATGGCAACGACCGCCGCTTTTCAAATGATGACAGGCGACTTCGAGAGCCTGACAGACGCCGTCTGGCAGCACGACCACCAGCGGCTGATCAACGCGCAAGCGATGCTGCACCGACTGCATACCGAACCGCATCGCCGTTGGGCCAACGGTTTCAGTTGTCTCTGCTTCGCCCTGGTGGGTGCCCCGTGGGCCATCCGTCGCCGGCAAGGCGATTTACTGGCCAGCTTTTTCGTCGTCTTTTTACCGATTTTGCTCGTCTACTATCCCCTGTTGCTCTACGGCATCGGCCAGGCCAAGCACGGCCTCTGGCCGCCCGAGTGCGTATGGTTGGGAAACGCGATGCTCGCAATCGGGGCTGTCTGGCTATTCCGCCACGTTCTGCGCTATTAGGTAACTCGCCGCCTGTGGCGATGCTAGCAACGTTTCCCATCCGCCCGGTTTTCTTCTTGCCGTGGCGAGCCGCTCGATGGTACACTTCCTGCCCCATGGTTGGGAAACCGCGCGCTCGCGGTCGCGAAAATGAAACTACGTGCGACAAGGAGGTCGCCGTTGCTTTCCAAGTGGCCTATTCGCAACAAGCTTCTGCTAGGCGCCGCGCTGTTGTTGGTCATGGTGGCCACGCTCTCGGCCAGCGCCTATTACGGCCTGTATGCCTATCGCTCGCTCGTCAAAGGGCTCAGCCTCCGCAGTACCGAGCTGCCGCTGGCTTCCGAGTTGAGCAGCCGCGCGAGCAATCTGCGGGTGACGCTCAGCCAGTCGCATGGAATGCGTGAGTTTCTCGGTTCCGGTGTCCTGACGGACAACGACTCGTCGCAAGGCGGATTGGTGCTTTTGGGTTTTCAGTCGGAACTCGACGCATTTCGAGACACACTCGACCGATACCGCCAAACATTGAACCGAAATATTCGACAAAGTGATCTTTACATTCAAGATGACGGCAGCGAGCGTGAAACGCTCACAAGAATTGACGATACGCTTCGTGGAATCGATTTTCTCAAACGCGGTGAGACGTGGCTGCTCGACGAGCAGAGGGCGCTCTCCGATTTGATCCAGCACGTCGAAGTGCTCCATCAATTAGTCGCCGAACTGCCCAGCCACCTATATGACCGCTTTCTGAAAACTCAGCACGACGTCCAAGACAAATATCGTACGGCGATTGTAATTACCTGGGTGACGTCAATCGGGGCGGCAGTTGCTTTCTCCGTCTTTGTGCGGCTTTTCTATCGCTGGGTGTTTCGACCGCTGCGTATCCTCATCCAAGGCTCACGACGTGTGGCCCAGGGGCAGTTCGACCACCGCATCCACCTCGATGGCGAAGATGAGATGTCGGAACTGGCCAGCGCGATGAACAACATGACGGCTCGGTTTCAAGCGATCCGCGACGATTTGGATCGGCAAGTTCAGGAACGCACGAAACAGGTCGTTCGTAGCGAACAGCTCGCCAGCGTCGGTTTCCTGGCGGCCGGCGTGGCCCACGAAATCAACAATCCGCTGGCGTCGATCGCCTTGTGCGGCGAATCGCTTGAGAGCCGTCTGAGCGAACTGCTCGATCCCGAAACGGAAGATCATCAGGTGATTCACGACTACCTGCGCATGATCCAAGAGGAAGCGTTCCGGTGTAAACAAATCACCGAGAAGCTACTCGACTTCTCCCGGATGGGCGACGCCGAGCGTCAAACGACCGACCTCCGCGAACTCGTCGGAGGGGTGATCGACATGGTTCACCATCTCGGAAAATATCGCGGCAAGCAGATCCACTTCAAGGAGGGCCAAAGCGTCTGGGCATGGGCCAACCCTCAGGAAATGAAGCAGGTCTCGGTGAACCTCATCACCAACGCCTTGGATAGTCTCGACCGTGGGGGCAGCGTCACCGTCGACATTCGGGCCGTCGATAATCAGGCTCAAATCACGGTTGTCGACGACGGCTGTGGGATGACCGAGGAAGTCTTGAAACATCTGTTCGAGCCATTTTTCACACGCCGACGAGGAGGGCAGGGCACAGGTCTCGGTCTCTCCATCACCTACCGCATTATTGCCGACCATGACGGTCACATCGAAGCGACCAGCGACGGCCCCGGCGAGGGTTCCCGCTTTGTCATCACATTGCCACTGGCCGACCGACATAAAATTGAAAAGGAGAAGGAACATCGCTACCAAGCCGCCTAAAGCCGCCACGAAACGGCTCAAGATATTGTTTGCCGACGATGAACGGTCGCTGCAAGATCTCATGAAAATCGAGCTGCCACGGATGGGCCATAAAGTGACCATCTGCCCCGACGGGGTAACTGCGGTAACCGCCCTGGAAAAAAATTCGTACGACTGCCTGTTGCTCGACCTCGCCATGCCGGGTCTCGACGGCATCGAGGTCATTACGCGCGCCCGTCAGATGGGGCTCGACTGCGAGTGTGTCGTGCTGACCGGAAAGTCGTCGCTCGACACAGCGATCGCCGCGCTCCGGCACGGCGCCTTCGACTACCTCACCAAGCCGTGCAAACTGGTCGAGATCGAATCGCTGCTGGCCCGCGTGGCCGAGAAACGCGAACTCACCCGAAAAATTGCCGCCGCGCAACACCGCCTCACCACGCTCGAAGGCACACCGCAACTCATCGGCAACGGCCAAGGCATGCACCACGTGCGCCGCCTGATTGCCAAGGTCGCTCAGACAAAGTCGACCGTCTTGGTCTTGGGCGAAACCGGTACCGGCAAAGAGTTGGTCGCCCGCGCCGTTCACGAACAGAGTCTGCGGGCCGATAAACCGTTTGTGGCGATCAATTGCGGTGCGCTGCCCGAAAGCCTGATCGAAAGCGAGCTATTCGGTCACCGCAAAGGCAGCTTCACCGGCGCGGACGAACACCGCGTCGGATTGCTGGAAGTGGCTGACGGCGGCACCCTGTTCCTGGACGAGATCGGCGAACTTCCCAAAGCGATGCAGGCCAAGTTGCTACGCGTTTTGGAAGACGGCGAGATTCGTCGCGTCGGAGACAATACGTCCTTTACGGTGGATGTGCGCGTGGTTTGCGCCACCCACCGGCAACTCGACGAAATGGTTCATCAGGGCGAGTTTCGCGAAGACTTGATGTATCGCATCAACACGTTTGAAATCCTCTTGCCCCCGTTGCGAGAACGGATCGAAGACATTGGAGATCTGGCTTGTCACCTGCTCACGAGATTTCGCCCGGCCGCGCGACCGGGCGATACGTTGATTTCCGACGAAGCGATCCGCACACTCTGCGATCACGTCTGGCCCGGCAACGTCCGCGAGCTGGCCAACGTGCTCGAACACGCCACCATTTTGTGCGACGAAGGGCCGATCGGCAGCGAGCACCTGCCGGAGCGGTTCACTTCACGACGACTGACCGTCGGTCACGGCACACCATTCGGCCACCGTTCGTTGCGAGAGATCGAACTCGAAGCGATTCACGCCGCGCTCGAACGACACGGCGGCAACAAACCGCAGGCCGCCGAGCAACTCGGCGTAAGCCTCAAGACGATGTACAACAAGCTCAACCAAGCCAATACGCTGGGCAAAACGGCCTAGCGTCGGGTGGTACTGCTGGCTTGCTGAAATCGAATCAGCCTAATAGCCGAACTGTTAGATCTTCCGCACCACGCCGATTACTACGCCCAGAACCTTGGCGTCTTTCGAGTAAATCGGCTTCATCGACGCATTGGCCGGCTGCAGCCGAATCCGGTTCCGTTCCGGATACCAATACTTGAGTGTCGCCTCGCCCTCGTCAGTCTGGGCCACGACAATGTCTCCCCGATCGGCCGTCCGCATCCGACGCACGATCACAACGTCCCCGTCGGCAATCGCCGCCTCGATCATCGAGTCGCCCTGAACTTTCAATGCGAACTGATTCTTGTAGTGAAACGTGGCGTCAAAATCGAACCGCTCCGCCTGCTCGATCGCCTCATGCAGCGCGCCGGCCGCGATCTGGCCCACCAACGGCATTCCCCGATCTTGGGCCGGCTCGGTCGTGAGTTGAATGGCCCGCGACCTATTCGGTTCACGGGTAATCAAACCTTTCCTTTCCAGTGCCTTAAGATGGCACATCACGCCATTCGGCGAGCGAATATCAAACGCCTCGCCAATCTCTCGCACCGTCGGGCCATAGCCGCGGCCGTGGATTTTTTCGCGAATAAAACTGTAAACCTCGCGTTGGCGAGATGTGAGCTGATCCATTAGGGACATCGCAGCGGCTCCTCTGGCAGGCGAAAGGGGGCAACAGAACAAACCAGACCCGATTATAATATACGGGTGTACACAGTCAAGAGCAAATGTACACTAGGCGATTCGGTGGCCTGCGTATCAGCACGACCGTCACAGCCGCTAGTGCGAGTCGCACACACGCTTTCCGGACGTAAAAGTCGCCGTGGCGACCCTGAAGCGGTGATTTACACTCTGCACGCGAGCGGGATTGCTCTAATGACGGATTTGCTCTAGCGACGGCGGTGCCACCGGGGGTGACCACACCTGGGGGGTGATCTGTGTCATTGGGTTCTGTCTGTCCACGGAGGTTTGACAGGCCGGGCAAGACATTTCTTGTGCTAACCTTATGTAGAGTGGGAAAGTAGGTGTTTCGTCCGCAGCCGATTTTATCGGTTGGCGTCGGCGTGGGGATCCAAAATCTATGCTTCGAGTTCCGGTCCACAAAATCGAACCCGGGATGACGCTTGCGCGACCCGTCCCGTTGCCAAACGAACCGCATCGGTTTTTGCTGCAACGCGATTGCGCGATTTTGGCCGACATGATTCCGCGTCTCAAAGAGCTCGGCATCATGGAGGTATGGATTTGCTATCCCGATTTGGAATTTCTCGAAGAAAGAATCGACGACGAAGTGGACGAGCGTCAGCGTGAAGTGTACGGACACGTACGCCGCAATTTCGAACGGTTCGCGCAAGGAACGAGCGTCGAGATGGATATCGCTCAGTTCCAATCGTCGATTAGCGGGCTTTTTGATTCTCTCAAGCAGAACCAGCATGGCAATGTGCTGCTCCAGAAGTTGGGCACATTCGACAACTATCTGATGTCGCATTCAAATGTTATTTGGCGATGCTGCTGGAGATCAAAATCGAACGCTACATTATCGAGCAACGAACGTTCAAGTCCCCGCGAGATGCCAAGGATCTGCAACTCCGGGGCCTTGGCTGTCTTCTGCACGACGTAGGTAAGATGGAAGTCCCGATCGAAATCGTATTCAAGCCGGGCCCCTTGACTCGCGAAGAGATGGAGTTAATGAAGCTGCATCCGGTGTGCGGGCACGAAATGGTAAAAGGCCGCGTACCGCCCACCGCGGCCGAGATCGTTCTGAACCATCACCAGCGATGGAACGACGAAGGTTACCCGACGCGGGTCGACGCTCGTACAGGCGAGAAACTGTCGCCGCTCTCGGGCAAGCAGATCACCATCTTCAACCGCATAGCAACCGTGGTCGACATCTGTGATGCGGCCACTTCAAATCGGGTTTATTCAGAGGCCAAGCTTCCGGTTCAAGTGCTCTACGAAATGCGCACCTGGTGCCATGGATTTTTCGATCCGGTGGTCGAACAGGCATTTTACGAAATCATTCCGCCGTTTCCGATCGGACAGGTCGTCAAGCTATCCAACGGCGTAGAAGCGGCGGTTGTCGACTTCAACCCACGGTTTCCCGTGCAGCCCAAAGTGCAAGGAATTCGAGACCCCAAAGGCCGGCGGTTTCCCGATCCGGCACTCTATGATGAACTGGAAATCGTTTCGGTCCACGATGTCGACATCCGTCCCTATCTCGATAGCCAGAACCTCGTGCCAGAGCTTGTCTAATTGATCAGCAATTCGGGTCCGCCTTCGCGCGACGCCCGTTCCCATTCCCGACGGACCTCGCCCAGTCCGTAAACGCACAAGTCGAACTGCTCGCTGAGCCGCTTGAGCAGTGGGGTCGGCGCCACTTCCTTGGCAACCGGAATGGTACTGGCCACGTAATACGAACGTCTGCCGAGCTGCCCATAATCGAGCAAACTGTCGGCGCCGCCGCTGCGGCGGACGTGCTCGATGAACTCGGGATAGACGCCGGACCAGAAAAGGGTAAAGTCGCCGATATGCCGATGCACGTGTCGCCGTGCCTCGCCTTGGCGGGCTTCGGCCTCGGCCAGCATCTCGGCCACCTGGTCGAGCCGTCGTCCGGTGGGACTTCGCAATCCGAAAACACGATCACTCTCAACAAACCGGACCAGCATCCCGGAGATGTAGTCGACCAGCACCGGGTCGGCCACTCCCAGCCGGCTGTAGAAGGCGTGTTCGGTAAGCCCGCTAAAGAAACGGCGCAGCAACGTACCTCGATCGTTTGATTCTTGCACAGAAGACCTCCTCGATGGACGCCGACTACGAACACCGACGTACTGAACCGCTGCCGCGAAAGCGACGAAGAGAGGCCAGCAAAACGCCCGGCCTATTCTTCCCAACAGGTACGGCCGAAAAATAACGAGGCTATTCAACACATTCGGTCGCATCGCCTCACCTATGTAAGTTTACGCACCGATTTTCTCGCGGGTCAAATATAATATTCGATCTGACTGCATGATTTCTGTACGTAATACGTGTCGTGGCAATGACTTACTGAGGCGGGTTGCCGAAGAACCAGAAATCGGAAAATCGAAAAAAACTGTGGTACGATCCGTAATTCCGCGCAGGGTTACGGTTTGGGTGGCGGGGTGGGGGGCGTGGGGGGCGGCCGCGCGGGCGGGGGTTTGGGGGGGGGGCCCCCGCGACCCACCCCCCCCCCCGCGGAGAGA
>Ga0310123_10002557_pt1 | contig 14469 bp, 11 predicted proteins | sample CB6_AW_1057_MG_FD_203505 | JGI IMG/M metagenome (GOLD analysis project Ga0310123, IMG submission 203505) | Marine microbial communities from Western Arctic Ocean, Canada - CB6_AW_1057 | ecosystem: Environmental > Aquatic > Marine > Oceanic | place: Canada: Western Arctic Ocean | collected... | reverse complement strand
AGAGTTCTCCTTCTGCAACGCCTTCAACTGCTTGGCCATTGCCGGCTGCATGCCACCGTACTTCTGACGCCAGCGGTAGTAGGTCTGCACGGTGATCTCAAGGGCCCGGCAGGCTTCTTCGACCGTCTTTGCCTTGGCCCAGTTCCACATCGGCCTGACGCAGCTTGCCGATGATCTGGTCCACGCTACGACGTCTGCTGGCCATCTCGAGAATCTCCTCTCCAGATCAGTCAGATCCGAGCGATCCTCTCATTTCCACTGGTACCACGGGAGGGGGTAAGGTCAGGGGAACGACTCGCTCTTGGGTGGCGACGGAGACGACACACTCAAGGGCCTTCGCGACAACGACACGCTCAACGGTGGTGCCGGAGACGATTGGCTCGACGGAGGCACGCAGGATGACTCGCTGAGCGGCTGGACGGGAGACGACTACCTGTACGGACGCAGCGGAAACGACATCCTGGTTGGCGGCGAGGGCCACGACAATCTCTACGGTGCCGCCGGCAACGACATCCTCCAGGGTGACGACGGAAAATCGGAGACCGACCACGCACGCGACGACGATCGTCTGGACGCGGGAACCGACAGCGACACGGTCCGCGGCGGCGGCGGTTCGGACACGGTGATCGACGATCTTTCAGAAGTCGACGACTCCTTCACCTACTGGGCCGAGTGGGTGGACGCGGTGTGAAGGGAACTCCTGAGGCCAACTGGCTTGGGTAACGGGGCGTGTTGCCAGCTGGTCAGATCGCCACCCACTCCGTGCAGAGCTCCTCGGCCTGTTCGAGCACAGTCCTCGTCGCAGTTGCTTGGAGGTCCGGTGGATGTAGACGGCGGTCCAAAAGTGCACCGGGGGTGTTTCCCTGTGGGTACGGGCCCTTTACAGGGCAGGGCGGGGCAGAATCGGGGTCAGTCGTGGCACCGAATGAGGTGGTCGAAGCCGAACTGGCCTGAGTAGGGAGGGAGCAAGCGTGGGGCGGGCTGTCTTCGGACACCGTGTCACTGTGACGCGTCTCTCAAAGATCAACTCTTACCCGAACAGATCGAGCACGGGTTCACCCTGGCTCACCAGCTCTGAGAATCCGTCCGGACCGAAACGCGTGGCCGGGAGGACACCGAGTCCATGGAACAGCGTCGCTCCGAAGTCTTCGGGCATCACCGGCCTGTCCTTGACATAGCCGGCGTGCTGGTCAGAGGCCCCGTAGACCACGCCGCCTCGGATGCCGCAGCCTGCCAGCATGGCCGAGTAGCAATGCGGCCAGTGATCCCGGCCCCGATTGTTGACTTTCGGCGTTCTCCCGAACTCGCCGACCATGGCCACCAGCGTGCTGTCGATCAGTCCGCGATCGCAGAGATCGTCCAGCAACGCGGAGACGGCTTGATCAACATTGGGTAGTGCCCAGCTCAACCCGTACGCTGAACTCCCAAAGATGCTGTCATCGGGCTTGTACAAGACACCGTGCATGTCCCATGTCTGAACGTTCTTGAATTTCTGTCCGGGAGGAACACCGGTGAACGCGACGACGGTCACCAGGCGGACACCCGCCTCGATCAACCGCCTGGCCATCAGCAGGTTTTGCCCCAACGGATGCATGCCATAACGATGCCGCTTTTCGTCCGGTTCGAAGCCCAGATCAAACGCCCGCTTCGCGTCGGTGCCGGTAACAAGATCTATCGCCTTCTCCTGCAAGCTCTGGAAACTGGCCTGCGCTTCGCTGGCAGCAAGCGGGTCACGACCTTCGAGTGATTTGAGCAGTGTCTCGCGTCTGCCGACTCGATCGATCGTACAGCCAGCCAGTGGATCGAAGGCGGAAAAGCGAAACTTCGGATGGGACGGATTGTCGAGATCCTTTCCGACACGCAGCGGACTGTAGGCGGTGCCGAGAAACCCGCCGCCGTGATACCAGGGCTTGACGTCGCCGGCCAGGTTCTGCACCCAGACGTAAGAGGGAATGTTGGCGGTCGTCGGCCGCAGTTTCGCCATCACCGAACCGAAGTAAGGCGTCCGCTCGGTCGGTCGCCGGTTGCCGGTCATGCAGATATGCATCCCGCCGTCATGCCCGCCGTTGGTTGTCTGCATCGAACGGATCACCGCGTAACGGTCGGCTCGTTGGGCCAGCAACGGCATCTTTTCGCAAATCTGCATGCCGGGAATGTTCGTGGCGATTGGCTTGAAGGCTCCACGAATGTTCTCCGGCGCATCCGGTTTCAGGTCCCACATGTCCTGCTGCGGCGCGCCACCATATTGCACGATGAAAATGCACGACTTCCCCGACTGGCTCTTCTCGTTTGTCGCAGCAACGGCACGCTCTGAATCCAGCAGGTCCGGCAACCCGAGACCAAGAGCGCTCACACCGCCGACCTGCAATAGCCGTCGACGTGAGACGGCCTGGGCGACGTTTGAGTCAGCGATTGTATGCATTGCTTCCGAAGGTCCGTTGATGAGCCGTTGTGAATTCCATTCCGAAATGCAATGTCACGGATCCGCCGTGAGATCATACAGAACTTCGCGAGGCGTCCGGTAGTTGAGACACTTCCTCGGACGAGTATTCAGCAACCGCGTGGATCTGGCAACCTGCTTGTCTGTGATCTGCGTGAGATCGATGGCTTTCGGGAATCCCACTCACGCCCCGGTGCACTTCTGGGACGGCGTTTGCAGCTTGAGCTCAAGCGGGGGCCGGTTTCAAGTGGCTCGGTCGGCCTGTCGGTTGACCACTTGGCTCTGCTGGCGGGTCGTGTCCATCGTCGTCGCTACCGCCTCCGTATTCTTGCTCGTGCCAGACTCCGACCGGGTTCTTCGGCAACGTGATTCCGGCCGACTCGAACAACCGCTTCTCTTTGCGAGACAGCCGACGAGCATCGCCGGCCAGTTCGAGGACTTTTGCCTCAGCCCGCGACATCAACAGACAGCAATGCTCGATCCGATTCGGTTCCGATTCGGTTCCGATTCTCGTGACCGGCGACCAGGGTAGGGGATCCACCGGATGTAGTGTAGCTGGGGAACTCGGTCCGCCAACCACACGTAGTCGTTCTCGAATTCCAGCCATGTGCAGAGAGAATCGATCAGTTTCCGGTGAGTGTCACAGTTGCGTGCGATGAAGTCGGCCTCGATAACCGCCGGATCTTCGGGATGCAGGATCCGCTTCAATGGGATGTGAGACTGCGAGTTCAGGCAGGGATCGCCGTTCTCATATTGCACCGACACGGAGGAACGCCAGTGGCCGACTGCGTCCGTCTTTCGATTTCGAATGCGGACTTCCTGGTAGGCAATCGTGCAGGTCGTCAACAGGCAGCGATGGTGCGTCATGAGAATCTGGGTTTGCTCGCGATCTTGCCACGGCTCGGTTTCCAGAATCGTGGTCACCCACATTTTGGGCATCGGCACCGGCCGGGTGTCTGAAGGGACTTCGAGCCTCTGTGTTGTCTGGGGCATCTGTTCCCACGCCGCCATTCGTTGCAGGCTGTTGAACACGCAGATGGCGCTGTTGAACTCTCGAAAGTGATGGCTCACCCACTCAAACGTCTGCTCCAGATCTGCCCGTGGATAGACCCGGCCGTCGACGCCAGTGAGTTCCATTTCTTCGAAGCGGACACGGAAGGCCTCAACCAACGCAGAGACGGAAGCCAACAAGCTACCCCGACGTTCACAGGATGCCGAAAGGACCCTCCCGATCGTCTCTTCGTGGGCATCATCAACATGAGTTTCATCGCCTTCATGGAATTGGCGGCGGATACCAAGCTCACCGAGAATGTCCTCTCCAAAGTAGAACATCTGTCGAAAACGCCGGCGCAAGAATGTCAGAAACAGCGCCTCGGCAAACGAATTCAAGACGTGGCCCAGAACGGTACTGGGGAGGCCATCGAAGAGTCTGTCGGAATCGCGCATTCGCCGCAGCATTGCCGCTTCTGCGGTCTTCATGAGCAAAACGAGGTATCGCAGGAACTCCCTGATGTCCGTGCAATCGGCGTCTGTCAATCGGGTGCCTTCGCCGTCACTGGCACCGTTGCGTCGTGGGATGTACATGATGGGCTTGATCCGGTTGAACAGCGCGAGCGACGCCTGTTCGATCTTGCGACCAAGCGTGTTCGAAAACCTCAAGGCGTCGGGGTCGGTCCGGTAGAGGACGATCAGGTCCTCGACGGATGCCATGGCATCGCTTGAAGTGGATCCTCGCGGCGCGTCAGTCGCGCAGAAGTCGAGAGCATCCTGAAGCGCCTGGAACGCCTCACTGTCGACGCCCAGGCACCGGCTCGACTCGTTGAACGCGTCAACCAGAGGAGCAGACGCACCGAGGAGCAGGTCAAAGATCGGGGAGTCGGGCAGCGGCTCATTCATCAGAGCTACACCGGGCGTACGGGGTCAACGCCTGACACTCGACACAGTCATCAAGTGTCGAGAGTTGACCCTGCGCCAGCCAATAGAGTCCAAGGTTTTTCAAGCTCGGACGCCAGAAGAGATTTCTCTGGACCGGGTGGCCCGGGGGGATGGTTGCTCAAACGGGGCCACCTGGCCCGTATCCTGCCAGAGGAACTGGCCACAGAAGCGATCGGTGAGTTCGAAGGGATGGCTGGTTCGCCTGGCGTTGCCATCAGGCCGCGGACCTGACCTGCTTCCCGCGGCAGCGATTCGGGAAAGCCGTCGCATTGCCGAGCTACGCAGGTCAAGTGAAGGAAAGGGGACTCGAACCTAGGGCGTTTCCCAGTGGGTACGGGCCGGTTTCAGCGGAGGGTGGTGCAGAATCCGGCGCAGTTAATGGCAACAACGGCCCGGATGACTCCGATCTCGGTAGCGTGATCGAGGAGTGGAGTTCTCTTTGCCAGACATTCCAACGGCGATTCTCACGATCGCTGCTGCTGTCGCTCCGTCTGTCCCCTGGCTGCTGACTCTTGCCGCCGAGGCCTGGGATCGCTGCCAGAAGAGCGGCGAGACAATGCAGGTTCGACTGCCGTCAGCTAGGATGCTGTTGGCCCTTACGGCGCTGGAGTCGATGGAACGAAACCTTCGCACCGCGAGAGCCCGAAAACTATTCAAATGGCGACGCCGGCCCGACATGCAACTTGTGCCAGTGTTCGAGGTCCAGGGCGCATGTGATGTGGCCCAAACGGAAAAAGAAAACAGGGCGGTTCTGATTGAACGCGAGTACGTGATGAGATGCAGCCCCACAGCCACAACGAAGGCGAGCAGGATTATGAATAAGTGTACAGCGATTGTAGCCGTGATTGGCATCCTGCTTGGCGGAGATGGTACCGCCCGTGCGGACAAGGGGAACAAACATGAGACAGTGGAATCGTTGATCACTACCGTCGTGGAGGAAAACGATGAGAGGCTGCGAAAGCAAGCAGTGGAGAAGTTAGTTAACCGTGACAATGCCTCCACACCGTTAATAATAGACGCACTCAGAAAGACCAAAAGCCACCCTGCGAAAGAGGCGTTTGTCTATATACTATCCCAAAAGAAAGACGAACGAACGAAGAAGGTCTTGTTCGAGGTGTTGAAGAGAATCACATTCAGCCCGAAGGCCAAGAAGTGGGCTGTATATGGCCTGAGTGAGTTGACACGCGTTGTGAATCGATCATCTGTCGAACCGTTGAAGCGGATCTACAAACTCCAAAAGAGCGAACTGGTCAAAACCAAGCTCAGGGCCCTGTTGACTGGCTTGGAGCCATTCCCATTGAAGGATAACCTATTCGCCAAGGATCCTTCCTCTACAGAGATGCATCAAGGGCTTCAGGGGTGGGCCAGAATCCATCCAGACATTATGGATATCGCGATACGAGGACACAGTGTCCTGGGGAAGCCTATTCTCCTGGTGACGATCACAGACGAGAAAACCCCTGACGACAACAAGTCCATCGTGTTGTTCACATCAACTCATTGTGGGGGCGAGGAGATTGGAGCGACCAGCCTCCTTCATTTGACAAAATGGCTCCTCGGAAAAGGCGAGGTAGCCACGCGAATAAGGAAACAGATCATCGTTCTCATTATGCCTTGCGTGAACCCGGACGGCTGGGATGCTCGTAGAAGAAGCGGCAGGCCTTACCATTCAAGAAGAGGGAAGACGAACACCGCCTGGAATGTGTATGGAATCAACATTTATGACACAGCATATTGGTTCGGCGCAGCAGCGGCTGAAGAGAATCCGGAAGGCCTTGCGATCCTGAAAGTTGCAGAAGATTATCACCCCGACGCCTCGATGGACATACATAGTACGCAAAGAGGCATGACTATGCCCGAAAGCACCGGCTTTTCGTGGGGCGACTTTAACGCGCACAGTTTTCAGCCATTGATTGTTGAAGAGATGAATCGGGCCGTGGAGGAAGCGGGGTGTCTGGCAGAAAGACCCGCGATGGATGCTGGCAGGATAAAGATAGGGTCGCGAATCAGGGGCCGGGAGCATAACTACTACCGTATTCGCGACAAGCAAACGATCATGAGCCATCTGTATCTGCGTTACCATACTTTGGCATATAACTGCGAAGCGGCTTATGACTTTGCAGTGGTTGCCAGGGCGCGGCGGCTGTTGGAGATAGGAACGGAAACCTGGAGAAATGAGTTTTATCCGGGGTACCCGAGCAGGCAGGTTGGGAGATGGGGGTCGACGAGCATTGCGGCCTGGGGAGACACGGCAAAGAAAAGAAGAAAAAGCCGTGTTGAATTGTGGCGTAAAATGAATCAGATTCAGTTTGGTGCCGTCACCAATCATCGGTCTCCCCGTCTGGCAGACAATAAGATCATGTCCATATGTGCGACAACTACGCACGCGTCTGAAAAGTGGATAGGCTACGGGACCAAAGAGGATATCCTGACGAATCTCGCCAAGCACAAAATGATCAACTATGAGTACATAACGGAGTTTGTCAGAGGCCTCCGGATGGCGGTGACGACTCCGCCTCATTACTCACTCGGCTATAAGTCCGGTGACGTGTCGGATGCTCCTGTTCGTAACGGCCTGGCGATGCGGGTGTTCATACCCTATTCCGGTGCGGAAATATATGATGCCCGCATTGACGGCTATCAAGTGGGACGGTCTCAGGTGGATGGCTACATGGTGCGACGCGGTCCGGGTACTATCGTGCAGTTCAATATTCCTCCCAAAAACGTCTCGGGGGTGCATCTTGTTAGCCTCAAATACAAGGTGGCACGACTTCACAGGCAAGGCTTCGATCAGGAAAGTGACTGGGAGGTCAAAGGAAGGTGAACTATGCTGTGGCGCTGCTGGCACAAAGTGCGAGACCCAACGTAGCTGTTCTCGCCAAGCTGGTAGGTCGGGCGCCGCTTCATCTCGATGGCGGCGTGGCGGTAGAAGGGTTAGACGCTTCGGAAGTCAAATCCGAAACGCAACGTTACGGCGACCCTTGCAGGATGACCTGGCAAAGCAGGCCATGATCTGCTTGACCGAGCATGCTGTCGCAGCTCGAAGTGGACTTCACAAAACACAATCACTTTCGATCGTGACATCGGCATCGACTGCTCGGGCAGGGCAACACCGACTTCCCGCACGTCGGCATTGCAGGTCTACGCCGCCTTCGACACCGAGGATCCGCGACCCATTCTCACGCCGGCTTCGACCGAGAAGGCGTTCAGGAACTGGCGCCGCAAGGAGATCGCCGAGTGGCTGATTGCTCAGGCGAACTCGGACATCACGTTCATCGCGGCGATCGATCACGGAGTCTCGTTTCCGTTGAGCTACTTCAAGAGATACGACATCGTGTCGTGGCCGCAGTTCGTCGACGAGTTCTACGAGCACTGGCCAACGGATGACGAATATACCTATGTCGAGTTCATCCGCGAGGGAGCCGGCGGACCACCAGACCGAACCGGAAGGCCCACGGAGTTGCGACTGACGGAAAAGTGGACATCATCGGCCAAGAGTGTTTTCAGATGTGACGTACAGGGTTCGGTCAGTCGATGTGCAGGTAGCCGAGTTCCGGATCATACTTCGCAAACGGGTACTTGCGACCGCGCAACCAGTCATCGACGTCATCGCGAGTTGGCAGGAGTGACTGCAGGTACCTGGCCCGGACTTCCTCGACTCCAGCGGCTTCGCCCGGCCTCGAGAGAATCGCCGATCCCAGCAGGCTTCCGACTAGAGAGAGCATCGCTCGTCTTTGGAACAAATGGTCCATCGCGAATTCCTCGCTGTGAATCCCGTTGACGTCTGGCATGATGCCGTCGTCGTGACGTCAGGACAAGATTCCGCAGGCCGACACGTTCTTCCGGATGGACGATGTTCGACGCTCACGCGGCCAGGCAGGCCCTCGTGGGCGGTCATCGCCAGGCACCTGAGGACAAACACAACACCGGCGACCCACTGCCTGAGCGGTCGAAGCTTGTGCGGCGCCAACACAATCAGATGCCTGCCAGAGGCTGCGAGGAATCGCCGAACTCGTCAAGGTGCAGGCCCATCTTGCTCATCAGCGACAGGTACAGGCTGGACATCTTGCGGTTGTCGCTTTTCAGGTAGTCCAGCACGCGTCCCGTTTTCATTTGACCGCCGGCGCTGCCAAAGAGCAGGACCGGAAGTTGCGTGTTGTCATGGGCTCCGGTAAGCATGCTCGAACAGAACAGGATCATGCTGTTGTCCAGCAAAGTGCGTTCGCCTTCCTGGACGGCGTCCAGCCCCTTGAGAATGCGGGCCAGGTGGCCGAGGAAAAACTGGTTCACCCGCAGCCAGTCCGGATTGACATCGTCGTGTGACAGCAGGTGGTGAATGATGTGGTCGATGCCCAGATTCGGAAATCTCATTCCCGAATGATCGTTGTTGAGTTTCAGGGTGCAGACACGAGTTGCGTCGGTCTGAAAGGCGAGCACCACCAGGTCCGACATGAGCTTCATATGGACATCGATGTCCTGCGGAATCTCATCATCGGGGCGTTTCATGGTCGGCTTGTCGATGGTCGGCCGCCAGCCTTCCAGGCGTCGATCCTTGCCGGCGTCTTCGATTCGACGTTCGACTTCACGAATCGAGTTCAGGTATTCGTCGAGCTTGCGGCGATCCGGAACGCTGACCTGGTTTCGCAGGCTTCGCGCGTCGGTCAGCACTGCGTCCAGCACGCTGGAGTCGGCGCGGCGGACCCCTCCATCGCCGAAGAGTCGATCGAAAGCCGCTGCCGGATAGAGTTCCAGCGGAGCCGGGGTTGTCGGAGCAGACCACGAAATGTGCGAGCTGTACAACATCGAGTAGCCCGCATGGATGCCCGCGTACGGCCTCTCGCAACCAAGCACCAGGCTCTTGACCCGGGTTCCTCGGCCCACGTGCTCGGCCAGCATCTGGTCGACGCTCACGCCCGCACGGATTCGTCCGCCGGCTGCCAACCGAATTCCAGTCAACAGATTCCCCGTCATGCAACTGTGAATGCCGCAACCGCGGGCGTTGGGGTTGTAGAGCCCGCGAATGAACGTGAGCTTCTTCTTGAACGCCTCGACGGGAGTGAGCACGTTGCCCAATTCCATCGTGCCGCCGGCCTCCCTGGCCCACCAGTGATTCTTCGCGAATCCGTTGCCCGCGAAGACGCAGGCAAATCGCACGGGCGGTTCGTTCGGCCGACGGGACGTCGTTTCATCGCCCCACACCGGAATCGACTCCAGCCACGGCAGAGCAATGCTCGCACCCAGGCCTCGCAACACAGTGCGGCGTGACAACTTCTGACAGGATTTTCGGCGTCGTGATTGGCTCATGGAGATGTGTCCCTCGGGTCGTTCTGCCCGCGATGACGGCGGAACTGACTGCTCTTCACAAGCGTCAGCATCGCCGTCGAGAAACGGTAGCCGTGCGTCTTCAACTGGGCCTGCATTTCGGCCAGCAACGGTTCGTCGGACAGCTCGACCGATCTGCCCAATGCGTATCCCACCAGCTTACGACAGAACTGCTTCGTAAATTCGTCCTGGTGTTTCAGCAGATACGCCTGCAGTCCGGTGAGCCCTTCAAAGGCGTCTGCATTCAGCGGCTCGGCACGCGCATCAATCGGATTTCCGTTCCGATCCCGTTCACGAAGTCGGCCGATCGGATCATAGGCCTCCAGTGCGAATCCATAAGGGTCGATCTTCGCATGACAGGTCGCACAGGCCGCGTCGGCGCGATGACGTTCGAGTTGTTGTCGCATCGTCAGGCCATCCTTGTTGACCTCGTCTTCGTCCAGCTGAGCGACATCATCCGGCGGATTGGGGATCCGACGACCGAGCAGTGTCTCGACCACCCAGGTACCACGCAGAACGGGGCTCGTCCGCAACGCACCCGCCTGCTTCGTCAGCACGCTGCCCATGGTCATAATTCCACCACGGCCAAAGCGCCCGACACCTGCGACGCGACGAAATTCGGGGCCGTCGACATCCGGGATGCCGTAATGGACGGCCAGTTCATCGTTCAGGAAGGTGTAGTCGGCCTGCAGGAATTCGAGAATGCTGCGGTCGTTACGGATGATCTCCGAAACGAACTCGGTGGCCTCCCGGTTCATGGCCATCCGCAACTTCGCGGTGAACGTCGGGAATCGCGTTTCACTTTTCCCGTCGTACTGTTCGAAACCGCGGAACTGCAGCCATTGACCGACGAATTCGGTCGCCAGCGCCCGTGTCTTCGAGTCCTTCAGCATGCGACTGGCCTCGGCGGTGAGGCCGTCCTCGTCCTGTAGCCGTCCGTTGCTCGCTGCCGTTCGCAACTGATCATCCGGCATCGAGGACCAAAGAAAGTAACTCAACCGGCTTGCCAGTTCCCAATCGGACAGCGTCACGGCCTGTTCGCCGGGAGCGGAACGTTCGATGCGATACAGGAAGTTCGGTGAAACGAGGACCCGCGTGATCACGGTGCGGATCGCAGTGTCGTGCGACAGTTCCTGTTTGCGACGTAGGAGTTGATACAGCTCCCGCAGTTCATCGGTCTCCGCTTTCGACAGGGAACGCCGCCAGGCGCGGGCCGCCAGTTCGATGACGGCGCTGAGCTGTCCCGGCTCGGCCGCCGCCGCCGACTTCTCGAACGCTTTCGCTTTTGCCTGCAACGACGGGATCAGTTTCGCGAACTTGTTCGTGTTCTCGATGCGATCCGCCGGCTGAAAACCGATGAACTCTTTTGTGTTGTGCAGAACCTCGACCGGCTCCCGCGAAAGGTAATGCAACTCGGCCCACAGTCGATCGAGCTGCCGGTGTTCCTTTTCGTCGAGGACGAGTCGAGACAACGGCTCGTCTTCCCGCAGGAACAACTCCACGGTCACGTCGGTGTTGACCGGAATCACCGGGGCAAAACAGACCGCCCGGGGAAACAGCCGGGCGAACGATGAGTACGTGTCGGAATCCCGTTTCGGTTTTCCTGACTTGTCGCTCAGCGGAATGACATGCGGGCCGAACAACCCCAGCGAACCGATCAGGTGATTGGTTTGACTGTTGAACTTCCACAACCGTGCCTGCCTGCTGGAGATGATCCCGAGCAGTCCGGGCGCCACCAGGTCCGGCATTGCACCGAACTGAATCGTCGTGGTCCGAGGCATGTGTCCGGACGTCGCGCCGACCATGGCAATTCGCCAGTACCTCGCAGTGGCCGGTTGAAATTCGTAGTGATACGAGCCAGTGAAATCAGGCGATGCCTGGCCGTTTTTGAGCACTCCTCCGCCACTGGAGGTGAGGTAATTGAATTTTCCGCCTTCGGGCACCGTGAACGGACCGCCGGGTTCATCGGAGAAGCCCACCTGCATGGTCGCGCCACGCGCCCCGCCACCGTAGCCGCTCCACAGACGAACCTGCTTGATCTGTTTGGCTTTGCCGAAGTCGACGACGACATGACTGCCGGGATTCCAGATGAATCCCGCGTCAACGTCTTTTCCGGTCACGTTGCGGACGCCATACGGACCGGGATTACCGAACGATCCTGGAACCGGCGGATACTGGAACGTCTTCGGGTCACCGGGATTGCTGCTGCGAGCTTCCTCGATCCGTGTCGCCGCATCGTGCACTCCCTTCACCACGATCGTCTTTGCGTCACGCCACTGCCGAACGACTTCTGCCATTTCTCCTTCAGGTGGCAGCTCATTCAGCGACTCCCAGAGCAGCCGCAGATACTTCGGACTCAGCGTTCGTCCCGCTGCGAGTTCCTGTTGCGCGGCGAACTCCTCCAGCGACAGGTCGGCTGCCGGATCACGGTCACGGTATCGCAATGTTGCCTTGAGGTAGTCGGCCAGCGGGAGTCGTCCCTCGCGGTCGGTGTACCGGGAATAGAAGTCCTTGATTCTCTGGGCCGCTTCGGCAATCCAGTCATGCCGATCGCTGCTCGGCGAGAAGCGAACCCCGGTCGGCGTCAGAACGGCGTGTGCGGACACCTGCCGCGCGGCGTCAAGGTACTTCGGGAGCAGGTCCGGCGCCATGAACAGCGATTCACCGGTGTTCGCAAACCCTTCGCCGGCCACCGAGTCTTCCAGGAATCTCTTCGCCGGCCGCAGGTCGACACCGGTCAGGTCACGAACCGAGTAGTTGTATTCCGCCTTTGTCAGACGCCGCATCAGCACCAGTCCCGGATCACCGGCACGGTCTCGCGCATCGGCCAACAGGTAGTTCTCGGACCATTCGATCAGCCGCTTTCGATCAGCCGATGACGGCTGAGGAGTGTTCCTGGGAGGCATCTCGCCGTCGCGGAGCCGTCGCAGCACTTTCTGCCAGGTTCGCGAGTGACTGCGAACGTCAGCAACTGTCGCGAAACGGGCGAGATCCAGTCCCCCCTTTTTCTTTTCGGCCGAATGACACTTCAGACAGTGTTTCTGCACAAGTGGGAGGATTCGTTCTGGATACTCTTCCGCCAACCGGCCCAACGACTCCTCGGCAGATGCCGGCGTTTCCAGTTCGGCCACACTGCTACCGACCACCGGATCTTCGGCCGGCTCGAATCCGCACCCCACAACAAGCAGCGAGAGCAGCAAGCAGACACGCAGTCGTGTCATGTCGACACCTGGTAATCGGGCAAAGAAGTTCACGGTGATTCTACTGTAGCTCTCACCTCACCGCAGCAACATCCGCGTGACGATGCCGTACGCCCACATCGGCCTGGACGATCAGGCCAGGGCGGTCGCAGCGATTCCCGCAGCCGGGATCCCGCAGGAACACAACCGGCCGTCGAGGGGGATTGGTGATTGATCGCACGTATTGCAGTCCGGCAATCCCTTGTGCAATTGGGCGACGCTGGCGTCGGTAACTCCGATAGCATTCGGTTCGAGCTTCTGCAGCGAGGCGAAAGAGAACCGGAGATGAAGATGCCAATCGTAAACACATCCGATGCAACGACTACTTGGTCCCGGTCGCCTGGGCCCACCACCCCGTCGTGGTCAAGGGGAGCGTCGACACGGTCGCGATCTTCTTCAAGCAGCGACGTGTGGCAGAACACCGGCGGCTGTGGACTCGCGAGGACGTGTCGTTCGATCCGCGGCATTATCTGGCACTACTGGAGCGTAAACCGGGAGCGTTGGACCATGCCCGTCCGTTGGAGAACTGGGATCTGCCGAAGTGCTTCGGCGTGCTCCGTCGACGGTTGGAGGGTCAGTTGGCGGGGATGGGTACCCGTGAGTACATCGGGGTTCTCAGGCTGCTGGAGATGCACCCTCTGGGGGCACTGACTCGTGCGGTGACGAAGGGCCTGCGTTGCGGCGGGTTGACCCGTGATGCGATCGCCCAGTTCCTGTTGCCGCAGGAACCGTGGGGGGAGACGACCTTCCGGCTGGACGGCCGGGAGCACCTGTGGCGTGTCCAGGTGTCCCGGACGGATGTCTCGGCCTACGCCCTCCTGCTGGCAACGCCAGCAGGAGGGCTCTCATGATCGAGCCACAGACCTCACAGCCAGCGGTGCTGCTGGATCACTACCTCAAGCAGTTGCGTCTGCCGACGATGCTGCGGGAACACGAGAAACTGGCAACGTTGTGCCAGGGCGAGCGGGCCGATTACCAGACGTTCCTGCTGCGTCTGGCCGAGCGTGAGGTGCAGGACCGTGAAGTCCGTGCGGCCGAGCGTCGGATCAAGGCGGCCAGGTTCCCGGTGGTCAAGACGCTCGACACGTTCAAGTTCAAAGCCCAGCCGTCGATCAACCGCCCGCTGGTTCAGCAGTTGACCCGGGGCGACTACATCGATCGTCGGGAGAACGTGCTGCTGATCGGCAACAGTGGAACTGGAAAGACCCATCTGGCCAGCGGCCTGGCCTTTGCGGCCTGCAACCAGGGCCGCCGTGTGTTGTTCTTCACGGCGACCGGCCTGGTGACGCGATTGCTGGAGAAGCGGGAAGAGCGGCAGATGGAACGGTTCTGCAAGCAGTTGGAGAACCAGCACCTGATCGTGATGGACGAACTGGGCTACGTGCCGCTGGATTCGAACCGCGGCCCGTGACGTCTCTACTTGCTGGAACTGCAGAGCACGCGAAAACCCAGGACGCTGGTCCGGCTGCCCGGCGTGAACCTGTAGCGACTCGCCGAACGGCAGAACCTGGCGATGTAGTGCCAACTGCCGCC
>Ga0310123_10002556_pt1 | contig 14470 bp, 9 predicted proteins | sample CB6_AW_1057_MG_FD_203505 | JGI IMG/M metagenome (GOLD analysis project Ga0310123, IMG submission 203505) | Marine microbial communities from Western Arctic Ocean, Canada - CB6_AW_1057 | ecosystem: Environmental > Aquatic > Marine > Oceanic | place: Canada: Western Arctic Ocean | collected... | reverse complement strand
ACGGATCGGTAGCGCCATGCCGATACTCATGGATCCACTCGGCAAGGTGCAGGCGCAGGACGACGACATGAAGGAGAAGATCCGATCCGACTTGCGGGCCATGGTCCGCGGCCTGGCCCAGGAAAACGGCTACCTGCCCGAGCTAGCCATGGCCATGGTCGATCCGGACGTCGAGGTCAAGATCGGTGAGCGCATTGTCTCGCCCAAGGGCAATCTCATAAATCTGACGGCGCTGGAGGCCGTCGAGGTGATTGAGCCGCGCCAGAAGCCGCTGCTGGCCACGGCCATTGTCGAGGATGTCGCCGCGCTTCTCGCCTACAAGCAAATGGCCGGCGCCGAGCGCATCGTGTTGAAGCCGACGGGATCGGAGAAGTTCGCGCAGTTTCTGACCATGCTCGCCCCCCTGCTTCTCATCGGTGCCGGGCTTGGCATCTATATCGAATTCAAGACGCCGGGCTTCGGGCTTCCCGGTATCGTGGGGATCGTCTGCCTGGTCATTTTTCTCTTCGGCCATTATGTTGCCGGCATGGCTGGACAGGAGGACATGATGCTCGTCATTCTCGGCCTTCTGCTGCTGGCCATCGAACTGTTTGTGCTGCCCGGTTTCGGGATTTGCGGAGTACTGGGGATCGGCTGCATTCTGACCGGGATATTTCTGTCGCTGCTGCCACATATCCCGCGGATCCCCGTAAGTCCCCTCAACATCAAGAATCCGTTCACCTTCGAGTACTACCTCGAGATCGCCCTGATCAAATCCTTGATCGCCGTGGCGGTCACCGGCATCGGCGGCTATTTTCTGGCTAAGATACTACCCCAAACGTCAGTCTACAGCCAGCTTATTCTGCAGGGCTCGACCAGTGTAGAAGCCGGATATATCGGCACCGACATCGAGGCCAACAACAAGCTCCTGGGTGAACGCGGTGTTACCGTCACGGATCTGCGGCCCGCCGGCATAGCGACGATCAGCTCCAAGCGCGTTGATGTCGTCACCACGGGTGATTTCATCCAGAAGGGCGAGCCCGTCGTGGTCCGCAAGGTGCAGGGCCCACGAATCGTCGTCGTCCGCGATTTGCCGACGGACTGACCCGGGCGCGCCGCCGGATTTGTTCAGAATCTTTCTCATTCGTTTTCCTTGCCGCCATGATAATTCATGCTTTTTGGTTGCCGGACAGCTATGTCATGGCGTTTTGGCTGGAGAACTCGGATGCCGGTAATTCCGGACCGATCCAATCCGGTCCAAAGATGCATCTGTGCAGCGCCCCGTTTTCCGTTTGCGTGGGCTCGCTGTCGGCGGACCTCGATCTGTACGAAGAGCAGCGCATTGCCCTCTTTCCTACCTACCAGAATCGTCCCGTAGCGTCCAACGCCCGCGTCACCCGTAGCGCGGCACTCCACCCATGGCGAATAACGACCGCTGAGACGATCGGCGATTATGTCGTCGAGTATTTCCTGGGTGCGCAGGCATTCGGCCAAGTCGATGGGGATGCGCGGTGGGGGCCGTCCCTGCACTTTTGGCAGACGGTGGCTGCCTTCGCCGAGTTGTTGGTCGACAACAAGTGCTACACGCCCGGGATCACGTGTCTGGAAGGTAAGCAGTATCCGTCCTGGCAGGCGGCGCTCGAGCCGGACAGCGAAAAATGCTGGAAGCGAATTGTCGACTGCACGCCCCCCAGCGTTCTGGGCCTGTTCGACGGGGAAAGGGAGGACGGTCGGCCGTTGACGCGGGATGCGGCCGCCCTGAGTTTTCTCGATGCCGCCGTCGATTACCTGATTCGTCAACAGATACTGAAACGGGATCCGCGGCATCTGCGCCGCAAAAAGGTTCACCCGCCGCCATACCGCCAGTGGCTCGAGGCATTGAAGTCCGGGCATATGGTGCGCCTGCATGGCCACCAGCGCAGCCTGGCGCAGTTTGCGCAAAAAGTCAATGCATGGAACGACTGCCTCCGTCCGGTCAGTTGCTTCAGTTCCTACTGTCTGGGATTCGAACTGCTGCCGCCGATCGCCGCCGACGGCACTTGGGAAGTGAACTATTTTGTCTTCGCTCCCCGACAGCCGGCCGTTGCCCTGGATGCCGCCGTCCTCTTCAACAGTGCGGACAACGACATCGGCCAGCTGCCGCTGGACGAGATCATCGAGAATCTTCTAGCCGGTCTGGGACGTGCCCTTGCCATCTTTCCGAAGATCGGGGAAAGCCTTGAAAGCCGCTGTCCCAGCGGCTGCCGGCTCGACCGGGACGAAGCCCTCGAATTCATGACGGCAACGGCGCCGCGGCTGGCCAAAAAAGGGTTTCGCGTAAAACTGCCGACATGGTGGGAGCAGCCGCAGTCCCGCATTGGGCTTACGCTCCGCGTCAAGCCCGACGCGTCGTCATCCCCGGACCGGGACTCCGTGATGAGTTTCAATTCGGTTGTCCAATATAAATGGGAGATCGCGGTCGGAGACCGGCCCATCGAGGTTGCCGAGTTCAAGCAACTGGCCCGCAGCAAGCAGCCGCTGGTTTATCGCGAGGGGCAGTGGGTGCGGGTCGACCCGGAGGCGCTTCGCAAGTCCATTGAAATCCTCAAGAGCGACGGCCTGAAAGGCGAGGACACACTCGGCAATGCAGTCCGTTCCGGGTTTCAGCTCGAGAGGACCGGTGGCCTGCCAGTGCTTGACTTAACAATCGACACGGCAGCGGACGGACCGCTCAAGGACCGCCTGTGCCCGCAGGCGCGGTATCGCGAGCTGCCGGCGCCGGCGCCCTTTGTCGGAACGTTGCGGCCCTATCAGGTCGTCGGATTTTCCTGGCTCGTCTTTGCGAAAAAGGCGGCGATCGGCGCCTGCCTGGCGGATGACATGGGGCTCGGTAAAACGGTGCAGCTCATTGCCATGCTCGCCCACGAGAAAGCCGTCGGCGGCAAGCATGGGCCGACGCTGATCGTTTGCCCGATGTCCGTGGTCGGCAACTGGATGCGCGAGTTGCAGCGATTTGCACCCAGCGTCCGGTCCCTCGTGCACCATGGCGTCGATCGCGACAATCAGCGGGCCTTTGTCGATGCTGTCAACGCTCACGACGTGGTCATCACCACTTACAACCTCATTGTCCGCGATCAAACCAGCTTTCTCCGTTGCCGATGGTGGAACATCGTCCTGGACGAGGCACAAAACATCAAGAATCGGAATACGAAGCAATCGACGGCGATCCGGGCGCTCACCGGAAGCCATCGCTACTGTCTGACCGGAACGCCCATCGAGAACCGCCTCACTGAGCTTTGGTCGATCATGGATTTCCTCAATCCGGGTGTCCTCGGGAACCTCGGCAGTTTTCGCAACAATTTCGCCATCCCCATCGAGCGTGACGGAAACCGGTCACGTGCGGGAATTTTGCGCAAGATTCTTCAGCCTTTCATTCTACGACGCCTGCAGAGCGATAAGGACATCATCAAGGATCTTCCCGACAAGCAGGAAATGAAGGTTTATTGCAATCTCACGGCGGAGCAGGCCGCGCTGTATCAGGCCGTCGTCGACGACATGCTGGATCGCCTCGGTCATTCCGGCGGCATGCACCGCCGGGGTATGGTCCTGCGCACCTTGATGCAACTCAAGAAGATCACCAATCATCCCGTACATTTTCTCCACGACGGCAGCGAGTTCAGTTCGTCGCGATCCGGCAAGCTGCAGCGGCTCGAAGAGATGCTCGACGTCATCCTGAAAGAGGGCGACAAGGCGTTAATTTTCACCCAGTTCACCAGCATTGGTGATCTGATGAAATGCAAGCTCGAACAGCGTTTCGGCATCGACGTGCTCTACCTGCATGGGGGAACGCCCAAGATACGCCGCGACCAGATTGTCCAAAGGTTTCAGACGGACGGGGGCCCGCCCGTCTTTCTGCTCTCGTTAAAAGCCGGCGGGCTCGGCCTGAATCTCACTGCCGCGAATCACGTATTCCACTTTGATCGATGGTGGAACCCGGCCGTCGAGAACCAGGCGACCGATCGCGCTTATCGGATTGGTCAGGAGAAGAATGTGCAGGTTCATAAATTCATCTGTGTCGGCACCATTGAAGAAAAGATCGACAACATGATCGAAGACAAGAAGCGGCTGGCGACCGAAGTCGTGGCCCAATCCATGGTCACCGAGTTGTCGATCGAACAGCTCCGCGAAGCCTTCACCCTGTCCCGCGACGCCGTGTCGGAATAGGGATGGGTGGAATGGAAGGATGGAAGAGTGGACGGAACCCTCGATCCTCGACCCTCGACCCCTTAACCCTCAACCCCTTAACCCTCAATCCTCCATGTCCCGCAAATGGCCATACTACTCGGGCATCGATTTCGAGCCGCCGGTTTCGCCGCCGGCGGGTGGACTGCGGCTGAAAAGGGAGCGTGGCCCCATCGTCGAGAAATGGTGGGGCGAGCGGTTTCTGCAATTGGTCGAGGTCGGCACGCTCCGAGCCGATCTGGAACCCGGGCGCCGGTGCGCGCGCGCCGGTCATGTCCTGTCGATCGAAATCGGTGCCGGCTTCGTCACGTCCAGGGTGCAGCGCACGGAAAGCGACCCGTACGATGTGCGCATAGACGTCGCTGTCTTCGACAACGACGTGTGGTCGGTGATCTACGACGGTCTGCATGCCAAGGCAGCGAATGTCGCACAGTTGCTTGCCGGAGCCATGCCCGAGGACATCGAGACCGTTTTCGAAGCTGCCGGCGTTTGCCTGTTCCAGCAGGCGTCCGGCGATGCCGTCTGTTCATGTCCGTGCGAGGAAGCGAATAACTATTGCCGGCATGTCCTGGCGACCCTATACATCCTTGCCGACCGCTTGGACGACGAACCGTTACTGTTGTTTCAACTGCGTGGGCAGACCCGCGAGCAGATGCTCGATGCGCTGTGGCAGGCGTGGTCGGTGCCGCGTACAAAGCGGCTGGCCGATTCCAAGGCCCCGGAGCGGGCGGCGAGGAATCTCTCGGCCTTCTATCGGCACGGGGCCGATCTTGAAGCCGCTGCCGACCGCATGGCGGAATTCGGGTCCGTTCGCAACGTCGTCAAACGTCTCGGCTTTCCCCCGTTTTTCCCGGAGTCGGAGCATAAAGTTTCCCAGACGCTGGCGAAGTTGTACGAAGACCGATTGAACGAATAGATTTTTTTTGCGAATGCGTGCTCGGAAAAGAGCGATTGGCACGGTATCTGCGGCTCCAGAACAGGCAGTACTCGGAGTGGAGTCTCGCGGTCAAGGTTGGTGGGGGAATATTTACGTCGGTCTTCATGACGCGGAAGGGGATACGCTCAGCGGATGCTCGCGATGGGGCGCCAATTGTCCGCTCAAGTCACCAGGAAACAGCGTACAGCCCCGACCTCTCGAGAGCGTCGGGACACGCGGCTTCGAATGCTGGTGTCCGGTTTCTAAAAAAAAACTGAATCGCAGGAATCAGGCGGGAGATGGTCGGGACGACTGGATTCGAACCAGCGACCTTTTGACCCCCAGTCAAACGCGCTACCAAACTGCGCTACGTCCCGGGCCAACTGCCGGTCATCAAAAAGGCGCACGACCGGTGCAATAATTCGACGTGAACCGGACCTGGCGTAGACCGTCCGCGGCGCGCGGATGTGAATACCGTGACTTTGGTCACCGTCAAATTTACCGGGTTACCGTAGGCCGAGTTGCCGGCGAATACAAGCTTCTTCAACTTTTGGGAATCGGTCGTGTGAAATTTCGCAGTTCCGTGTTACATTACTTTATTATAGTTTCTCGGCTCCACACAGTAGCCGGCCCTTGCCTTGGACGACGTCATTCAACTGTCGCCGTCCCCCAGATAAAACGGACGCCCGCACTAGGAAGAGAACTGCCGATGCTTTGCGATTTGTGCCATAATAAACAGGCCAGCAATCATATACAGATGATTGTTGAAGGCAAGAAAAAGACACTGAATCTATGCGCAGAATGCGCGGCCGAAAAGAACATCGGCCCCAATATGTTCGACGGCGCGGCATTGGCGGAGCTCATTTACAATTTCGCAGATGTCTCAAAAGCCTTGACGGACCCCGCGGACGACATGGCGGAGTTCGTTTGTCCGACGTGCGAATTGAGCAGCCAGGAGTTGAAGAAGACAGGTTTGCTCGGGTGCCCGGAATGCTACGACGTTTTCCGCCCGTTCCTGCTCGAAGCACTGCCCTCCATGCACAAGGGAGTCGCTCACGTGGGTAAGATCCTCAATGATCCCGCCATCGATGAAACGGCATCCGGACGCGCCGATCGCGGGCCGCGGATCAATCAGCTGGGTAAGCAGCTCCAGGAAGCGATTCGTCTGGAAAACTACGAGAAGGCGGCGGAGATTCGCGATCAGATTCGTTCCTTGGAGGAACCGACCGAAGAGGCGGGAGGAAACGATCCGAAATGACACCGGGCAATCCAATAGATCAACTGATCGAGCGTCGCGTTCAATGGCTGACGGATGCGACCGGCGATGCAAACATCGTCAGCAGCACGCGTGTACGTTTGGCGCGGAATATCGTCGGCTTTCCTTTTCCCGGGCGGGCTGACGAGAGCCAACGCCGCCAGATTCTGGCACGGGTCACCGACGCCATCCTCACAACCGTGGAGATGCGCGGCTGCATTGCGGTTGAAATGACGGCGCTCTCTGAACTGGACCGCCTGTTTCTGCTGGAACGTCACTTGATCAGCCGCGAGCTCTGCAACGACGCGCCTGGCGCCGCCGCTTTCATCGCGTCGACGGAGACGACCAGCATAATGGTGAACGAAGAGGACCACCTGCGGCTGCAGATCATCGTTCCCGGGTTGCAGGTGCGCCGGGCGTGGGAGGCGGCCGATTGCGTCGATAATTGCCTCGGCCGCCGGCTGGAGTATGCATATTCCGATGAACTCGGATTTCTGACGTCCTGCCCGTCGAACATCGGTACCGGCATCCGCGCTTCGGCCATGGTGCATCTGCCTGCCCTCGCGCTTTCCGAGCAGATGGATGCCGTCAACAACGGTATGCGGCAGGTTGGTTTTACGATCCGGGGGTTATATGGTGAAGGTACGGAGTCTTTGGGAAATCTTTTTCAAATTTCCAATCAGTCGACACTCGGGGAGAATGAGAATTATATTATCGTCAAGCTCGAGCGCTTAATCAAGCGTATCATCGAACACGAAAAGAATGCCCGCCAGTGTTTGCTCGAGCGTCATCCCACGAAGTTGCTGGACTATGTAAGCCGTGCCTACGGCGCTCTTCGGCACGCCTACATTCTCGACACCAAGGAAGCAATAAATTCGCTCTCCGCATTGCGGCTGGGCATTGATATTGGAACACTCACATCGGTGGACGTGCCGATGATCAATGAGCTGCTGGTCACGATCCAGGCCGCTCACCTGCAGAAGCGTGCTGGGCGCATGCTCAACGGCAGCGACCGGGACAGCATGCGCGCGGAGCTGGTTCGTAAGCGGCTGCGCGGCACGAACGCAGAGGGATCGCAGTCGTCGCGCGGACCGTCTCGTTGAGCCTCTGTCGAGACCGGCGGCGAACGAACGAAACATTTTTTCAACATCGAAGCACTGAAGTCCGGGAGGCTGCCAATATGTCGAAAAGTGAAAACTTTGATTCCCAAATGAATAATTTTACACCACGCGCACAGCAGGTATTGAGCTTGGCGAAAAAGGAAGCCAAGCGATTCAGTCATGATTATGTCGGTACCGAGCATTTGCTCCTGGGGTTGATCAAGCTCGGGCAGGGCGTTGCCGTCTCGGTTCTGCAGCAGATGAAACTGGATCTCGAAACCGTCCAGATGGAAGTGGAGAAGCACTCCGGCGCCGGCGGCACAACCGTCCAGGAGGGCGACATTCCCTACACGCCACGCGTCAAGAAGGTATTGCAGCTCGCCGCCTCTGAGGCACGGTCGCTGAATTACAACTACATTGGTACCGAGCACATTCTTCTGGGGCTCCTGAAGGAAGGCGAGGGCGTGGCTGCCAAGATTCTGCGCAGTCTCGATATTGACGCCGAAACGGTGCGCACCGAGGTGCTCAGGGCCCTCGACCCGAATTTCATCCCGCCGGAGGCGAAGGAAGAGGGCGGAATGCCGATGCCGCCGTCACCGGCGGAGGAAAAGATGCCGGCGCTGAAGGCGTTTGGCCGCGACCTGACTGAACTTGCAACGGGCGACAAGCTGGACCCGGTGATTGGTCGGGCCAACGAAATCGAGCGTGTCATACAGATTCTTTGCCGGCGGACAAAGAACAATCCGGTGCTGATCGGTGAGGCCGGCGTCGGCAAGACCGCCATCGTCGAGGGTCTGGCCCAGGCCATCATCCGTGGGGAGGTCCCGGAACTCCTGCGTGGCAAGATGGTCATCGCTCTGGATTTGCCGCTCATGGTGGCGGGCACCAAGTATCGTGGTCAGTTCGAAGAGCGTATCAAGGCAGTGATGGATGAGATTAAGCGCTCGAAGAAGGTCATCCTCTTCATCGATGAGCTGCACACGCTTGTCGGCGCCGGCGGCGCCGAGGGCGCCCTCGACGCGTCCAACATTCTCAAGCCGGCTCTGTCCCGGGGCGAGATTCAGTGTGTCGGTGCGACGACCATGAACGAGTACCGCAAGTTCGTCGAAAAGGATGCGGCCCTCGAGCGACGGTTTCAAACCATCGTCGTCGACACGCCGACCGTCGATGAGGCGATCGAGATTCTCATGGGCATCAAGTACAAGTATGAGGAGCATCACCACGTCAAGTATACGGACACGGCGATCGAGGCGGCGGTGCGCTTGTCGGACCGCTATATGCCCGGTCGTCATCTGCCCGACAAAGCTATCGACAACATGGACGAAGCCGGAGCCCGTGCCCGCATCGCGTCGATGATCCGGCCCCCGGACCTCAGGGACATCGAAAGTGACATCTCGGAGATCAAGAAGGCCAAGAAGATGGCGGTCAGCCAGCAGAAATACGAAGAAGCCGCCGCCCTTCGCGATCAGGAGAAGTCGCTCAAAGAGGACCTTGAGTCCAAGAAACAGGAGTGGGAAAAGAAGACCAACGAGAAGATCGATATCATCGACGACAACGACATTACCTACGTTGTCGCCAAGCTCACCGGCATCCCGGTGCAGCAGATGGTAGAGGAAGAGACCCAGCGTCTGTTGCGCATGGAGGAGGAGCTCAAGTCGGTCATCATCGGTCAGGACCATGCTGTCAGCATGGTCTCGCGTGCCTTGCGCCGGTCGCGCGCCGATTTGAAGGATCCGCAACGGCCCATCGGCTCGTTCATATTCCTCGGGCCGACGGGCGTCGGCAAGACACTTTTGGCAAAGTCGCTGGCCGAGTTCATGTTCGGCGATCCCGACGCCCTTGTGCAGATCGACATGTCCGAGTACATGGAGAAGTTCAATGTCAGCCGCCTCGTCGGTTCGCCGCCCGGCTATGTCGGGCATGGCGAAGGCGGCCAGCTGACCGAGAAGATCCGCCGGCGCCCGTATGCCGTCGTCCTCTTCGACGAGATCGAGAAGGCGCATCCGGACGTCATGCACATGTTGCTCCAGATCATGGAGGAAGGCCAGCTGACGGACAGCCTCGGCGTCAAGGTCGACTTTCGAAACTGCATTATCATTATGACCTCCAATGTCGGCGCCGATCAATTGCGCAAGCAGGGGAATCTCGGTTTTATTAAGAGCGGTGTCATGGAAGGTAATTACGAACTTCTCAAAGAAAGCCTTGAAGAGGAGGCGAAAAATAAATTCCGGCCGGAATTTATCAACCGTGTTGATGAGACCATCGTCTTCCGGCAGCTCGAAACTCCGGACCTACTGCGCGTTATCGATCTGGAGATCAGCAAGATTTGCGACCGTCTCAAAGCTCACGGCATCGTGCTGACCTATGGTGATCATGTGCGGGAGTTTCTCCTCGAAATCGGCTACAAGCTCGAATACGGTGCCCGCCCATTGCGTCGAACCGTGGAAAAGTATATTGAAGATCCTCTTGCCGAGGAGATACTTCGGCACAACATATGCGCCGGCGCCAAGGTGCGGCTCGAGCCGGACGGCAAGAAACTGCTGTTTTTCGCCGAATATTTGAGCACACGGGTCATCGAAGATGCCGATGCCGATGCCGATGCCGATGCCGATGCCGATACCGATACCGAGGAGAAGTGCGTTGAGCCCAATGCGTGAGCCGGAAGTCTCGACCGACTAACGATTCGCCTTCGCGATGCATCCGGGCATCGAGTTCGGTTGACGACAGGTTTTTGTCAGTTAAATTTTTTGGTGCTAATATTTGTGAGTCCGTTGCTGCCGGTCGCGCGGTCAGGTGGGGTGTGGTTAGTGAATTGGAGACTTGGCTGGTGGGTCGGTGCGGACACGACGTTAAGATATTTCGTCGTCCTATGGTGGTCGGATATCCGCGCAGTTTTGAGCAGGCGTATGACCGCAACTGCCGGTAGTATCCCATCGCCCTGAGTACTAGACAGGCGCAAGCCATGCTTGCCTTTCAGCACAGCTTGCTTAGTGATGGTGGCAGAATAGTGCGAAGAAATGATTCCATAGACCTCTCCGAAAGATCGCACACTTACAAGTTTCAGTACTTCGACCGCGACAACGAGGATGACGTCATACGCAATTATTTGCGGCATATGGGAAACCTGCCGCGGCTGACCCACGAAGAAGAGCAGTTCTATAGTCGCCAGCACTGCGGCGAGCGCAGCGAGGTCGAATCGATCCTCAGCCATTTTCCACGCGTCCTGAAGCATCGCATTACCGACTGCCGCAGCTGCGAGATCATTGAGATCGCCAACGATGTTCCGGATAAGCTGTTCGAATCGACCGAGGGCAAGAAAGATCGTGTCCTCATTCTTATCGATGCCCTCGATAAGATTGCCGAGCATCTCCATCTGATCCGGCTTGATACCTCCGAGAATTCGGCCACCACTCGATCGCTCCTGTATCAATCGCTCAGTCGCCTTATCAGCCGTTTTAAGTTCAGCGGCAAATTCTACCAGAACTGTGTCCTCCAGCTGACGGAATTCGCCGAGGTGTTGAACGGCTCCGCGACGCCGTCGGAAAACGGACAACTGAGCGAGGACGATATTCTGAACGTGGTCCTGATGCCCCTTGCCGAATTCCGGGCCGTCTACCCGCGCTTGCAGAGCTGTGCGAAACAGATGGAGTCCGCCAAGAACTCGCTGGTCGAGTCCAATCTGCGTCTGGTCATAAGCGTCGCCAAGAAGTATCTGAACTGCGGCGTTCCCCTGCTCGATCTCATTCAGGAGGGCAACATCGGTCTGATGCAGGCCGTCGATCGCTTCGAACCGGAGCGCGGCCACCGCTTCAGCACCTATGCCGTCTGGTGGATCCGCCAGGCGATCACCCATGCACTCACTATGAATTCGCGGACAATTCGTATCCCCGCGAATATGGCCAGTGCCCTCCATCGCATCAAGAAGGTCGAGGAGGTGCTGCTCCAGCAGCACGGTCGCGAGCCGACGCCCGAAGAGATATCCGAAATCGTCGATATCAGCTCCGAGCGTGTGCGCGCACTACGGAAAATGCAGCGGCAGACCATATCTCTGCAGAGCGATACGGAGTTCGGCGACGTGTTCCACGTGCACGAGCTGATCATCGATCGCCGCACGCCGACGCCGGCGGAGCTGGCGTCGAGCAGCCTTTTTTCCACCAGCATCAACGATGTTCTCGAGACCCTCGACGAACGCGAGCGCAATATCATCATCCACCGCTTCGGTCTGCTCAACAATCCCACACTGACCCTCGAGCAGTTGAGCGAGCAGTTCCACGTCACCCATGAGCGGATTCGCCAGATCGAGACCGTTGCCCTGAAGAAGCTGCGCCATCCAAGCCGACGCAAATTCTTCGACGGTTACGTTTAAAGCGCCCGATCGCCGACGCCGTCCCCGCATTCTTTTCCGACCGTACACTTGGTTCATCCAGGCGGCCCGGTAAAAACTCTTGTCGATGCCTTGCCAACGCGTCGCCGGCACTCTGTTTTTGTTACACAGGGCGACGCCGTGTATGGCGTAGCGTGGCGACGGCCATACACGGGGCGGCGGCTCAGCGAGGACGCGGCAACCCCGGCGGTTTACGGGCGGCGATGTCAACGCCTCGGCCCAGTGTGTATCGCCATGTTGAAGAATCAGCACAGAACCGCGGATATTCTCGGCAAGAGAGGCGCAGTTTACGACATTTTCAGCGCCGCGTACCTGGGAGATCTCGATCACGTTTCCGCGATTGTTGCCGCCGAGCCGAAACTCGTGCGGGCGCACGAGCCCGCCAGTGATCTGTTGCCCATAACGCCCTTGCATCACGCCGTCTACAGCTTTGCGTCGAGGTCGGGCCGAACAGTACGCCGGTGCTCCAAGCCGCCGGAAATGGCGGGCACGGTGAATTGTTGCGGTTGCTGCTGGCATACGGGGCGGACGCCACGCGTATTGATCCCGGACGCTGGGTCATTTATCCGGAGCTTGCAGAAATACTGCTGGCGCACGGCGCGAATGTGAATGTTCCCGAGGGTCAGTGGATCTGGGTATCGTGTATCGGCAACAATAGCCAGCGTGACGAGCCCACCTATGTCGAAGCTCTTCTCGATCGGGGGGTGTGCTGACCTCGACGCGGTGCTGCGCGGCGCGCAGACGCTATATTACGTCGCCAAAGCCGGGTTTGCGGGAGCCATGGAGGTTCTTCTGAATCGTAAACCGTCAATACGGTTGCTCCACGTGCGGGTTGATGAGGGTACCGGCGGTGTGACGCCGAGTTATCCCAGAATGGCGTTGTCGGTGTTGAGATAGATGCCGTTGAGGTTCATCCGCAGCATGTCGGGATTAGTGGACTTGTCGAGCGCGGTGTCCTCGGTGATCAAACCCTCGTTGACAAGCCGGATAAGCGTCTGATTGAAAGAGATCATACCGTCGCCGGCGCTGGCTTCGATGGCAGCCGCAAGCTTGTCGATCTTATCCTGTTCGAGCAGCTTGCGTATAGTCGAGGTATTAATCATAATCTCGAGGGCGGGCACCACGCCTTTACCCATGGCCCGCGGCATCAGACGCTGACAGATGACGGCGCGGAGATTTGCTGCCAGGGCCATGCGAATCTGGTCCCGTTCTCCGTGCGGATAAAAGTCGAGAATGCGGACAATCGTCTGTGATGCGTTCGATGTGTGCAACGTGGACATCACCAGATGGCCCGTATCCGCTGCCGTCAACGCGGTGTCGAAGCTGTCTCGGTTGCGCATTTCGCCGACGCAGATCACATCCGGATCCTGTCGCAGCGCGTGAACAAGCGCCGAATCGAACGATGAAGTATCGAGGCCGACTTCCCGCTGCTCGAAGATGCAGTTGCGATCCTGGAAGTAGTACTCGATCGGATCCTCGACCGTGATGATATGCCGGCCGAATTTGTCGTTCATGTACTCCATCATACACGCCAGCGTCGTCGACTTCCCGGACCCGGTTGTCCCGGTCACCAGGATGATGCCGCGTTCCGACTCGGCGATACTGAGAACGACCTCCGGGAGCCCCAGACCTTTGACGTCGGGGATCTTGTTTTTCACATGGCGGAAGGTCAACGCCATAAGTCCGCGTTGACGGTGCAGGTTCACACGGAAACGACCAATGCCCTCTTCGTCGTGAGCGAAATCGGCATCCCCGTCCTTGTCGAAGGAAGCCATTTCCCGGTCACCGCAGATCTCGTTGACGGCTTCTTCGAGAAAGGCCTTTTCAGCGACAAAATCTGAGATCTCTACCAGCTGCGAATCGACTCGGAGGACGACCGAGGACCCTTCCCGAATATGCCAGTCGGAGGCGCCGGCTTGGACGCCGGTCTCGAGTATTGAGCGAAATTTTGTACTCGGCATAATATCAACTCCCCGACTGTCAATATATCTTACCACGCGAAACCGCGGATGCAAAGCCACGCTTGCAAAGTTAGGGGCACGACCTTAGTTTATGCACGACAGGGATGACCCGTCGGCCGAAACGGAAACCGCTCTGAGGGATCTGCCATGAACCTTGAAATTATGAAGAAACTCGGCCTGGAGGAAGTGACCATTGACGCGGGCATTGCCCTTCTAAAGCAAGACGAGCGCGCTTCGAAGGTCTATATCATGGTCACTGGAAAGGTGCGGGTCACCGCCAAAGACCACGAGATTGCCGTCATTGACGACATCGGCACGATTCTGGGTGAGATTTCCGCCTTGCTCGGCACCGACAATGTCGCCACAGTGACGACCATGGAGCCGAGCACGTTCCACATCGTTGATGATTTTCTCGAATTCATCAAGAAGAATCCGGAAGTGGGTATCAGCGTCGCCCAGTTGTTGGCAGTGCGCCTCATCAACACCAACAATCATATGGTCTACATCAAAGACCAATTGGACGGCCTGCAGACGAACTTGAAGAACTACCTGCCGGTGTTCTCGGAGACGGGAATTCCCCGGATCTGACGCGATCACAACCGGGCATTGCGGGGCAACGGGAGTCCTGTGTTGGTTTTTGTGGCAGCCCTCAAT
>Ga0310123_10002555_pt1 | contig 14475 bp, 15 predicted proteins | sample CB6_AW_1057_MG_FD_203505 | JGI IMG/M metagenome (GOLD analysis project Ga0310123, IMG submission 203505) | Marine microbial communities from Western Arctic Ocean, Canada - CB6_AW_1057 | ecosystem: Environmental > Aquatic > Marine > Oceanic | place: Canada: Western Arctic Ocean | collected... | reverse complement strand
GTTCGACCTCTTGCTGATCATCTTCGGCGCCATCCTGCTCCTGAACACACTCGAACGGTCGGGTGGCGTGACCGCCATTCGGAGGAGCTTTCACGACATCAGCGACGACCGGCGGGTCCAGGTCGTCATCATCGCCTGGCTGTTCGGATCCTTCATCGAGGGCGCGGCCGGATTCGGTACCCCAGCCGCCGTGGCCGCCCCCCTCATGGTCGCCATGGGATTCCCGGCGGCGGGCGCCGTCATGTTGGGTATGATGATCCAGAGCACTGCGGTGACGTTCGGCGCGGTGGGGACGCCGATTCTCGTGGGTGCCCAAGGGGGTGTCGCGAGCCCCGAGTTCACGATGGCACTGGCTGCGTCGGGCGCGACGTTAACCGAGTATGTCCGCGCCGTAACCGTCCGCGCCGCCGCCCTCCATGCGATTACCGGCACAGTCATGCCCATGTTCATGATCGTCATGATGACCCGCTTTTTCGGTGCACGGAAGTCGTGGACCGAAGGACTCTCTGTGCTGCCCTTTGCGCTGTTCGGCGGTGTCGCGTTTACGGTTCCCTACTTTCTGACCGCGTGGCTCATCGGACCCGAGTTCCCCTCGCTTCTGGGAGGCCTGATAGGGCTCGCGATCGTGTCCTCCACGGCACGGAAGGGTTTCCTCCTCCCGAAGGACACGTGGGACTTTCCCGCTTCGGACCAATGGCCCTCGGAGTGGGTGAGCGGCCTCGAACTTAGCTCGAAAGAGGAAGGAGAGCACCCAGAGATGTCGGCCGGAAAAGCGTGGATTCCTTACCTCTTGTTAGCGATTCTGCTGGTCCTGAGCCGGCTTCCTTCACTGCCTCTCGGAGACCTACTGAGAAGCTTCAGCATCGAGTGGCAGGAGATCTTCGGAACCTCGGTGACCGCCGTGACCACGCCACTCTACCTGCCGGGGACGATTCTGATCGTTGTCGTGGGGATCACAGCGCTGTTGCACCGCATGAGCGGCGCAGCCCTCGGAAAGGCGTTCGTCGACTCGAGCAGGGTCCTTCTGGGAGCCGGCATAGTGCTGGTTTTCACGGTGCCCATGGTTCGCGTCTACATCAATTCGGGAGTGAACGCCGCGGGCCTCGAATCGATGCCGCTCGAGATGGCGGGCTGGGTCGCCAACACGGTAGGGAGCGTCTGGCCGCTCTTCGCGGGCGTAACGGGCGCCTTGGGCGCCTTCATTGCCGGTTCGAACACGGTGAGCAACCTCATGTTCGCGGCGTTCCAGCACGGTGTGGCGACGCGCCTGACCATCTCGAGTTCAATGATCGTGGCCCTCCAGGCCGTGGGAGCCGCAGCGGGCAACATGATCGCGATCCACAACGTGGTCGCGGCGTCGGCAACGGTGGGACTGCTGGGACGCGAAGGAGCCACTCTGAGGAAGACCATCCTGCCGACGATCTACTACTTGACGGTAATCGGCGTGTTGGGGCTGATAGCGGTTTACGTGTTACAGCTCGCCGGACCGCTCTGGGATGGCTAGTCCGGCCTTCCACTCCCAGCGTAAGGGAGTCCCGGCGCACCGATTATCGAACGAATCTCCGCCTCTGCGGAAAACGGGTCTCCGCTCGACTCCTCGAATCGTCCCTGGAGGTCGAAGGCGACGGTCTCTAGCGGAATCGACATGTAGTTGAAACGGTTCTGAATGAACGGCGTCACATATCTGCGGGCGAACTCGTGGATCCCGAGCACGTCATACTGCACCACATGGACCATCTCGTGGAAGACGACCGAATGGGACGGCGGCCCAGGAACCTGCTCGCCGTTCACAAGAATGACGTCCCCGAACGTGATGGCGGCCCAGACTTTGAAGTCCAACGGAAACGACTCTCCGGCCTCTTCGAACTCTCTATAGAAGGGAGGATTGTCGATGCTGGAGACGTGCCTGATTCTCGCCCGATCCAGCGTTTCCCGCTCGAAAAAACCACTGAGGGCAGCCACGGTGGTGTCGGGCAAGAGGTCCGCGTGCATCCGGTGCTGGGCGCGCTGACTCTCGATCCAGTGCCCGGCGTTTCCCGACAAGTACGAGACCAGCCGCTGCATGTTGAGGCGCCTAGGCTCCGTCACCGGAATTGTCCTGGGTTTCCGCTAGACGTCGAGGTTCTTGACGTACTTGGCATTCGTCTCGATGAACTTCCGCCGTGGCTCCACGTCCTCGCCCATCAGCTGGCTGAAGATCGAGTCAGCCGAGGCCGCGCTGTCCACCGTAACTTGATAGATCGTCCTCGCCGCCGGATCCATGGTCGTGCGCCAAAGCTGGTCGGGGTTCATCTCTCCCAGGCCCTTGTACCGCTGAATCTGAATGCCCCGCATCTCACCCTCGGGCTTCCCGTTCGAAAGGCGATCGATGTATGCCTCGCGCTCTTTCTCCGAATAGGCATAATGCTCCTTCTTCCCCTTCGCCACGCGGTACAGCGGCGGCTGAGCGATGTAGATGTAACCTTCCTCGATCAGATCCCTCATCTCCCTGAAGAAAAAGGTGAGGAGAAGGGTTCGGATGTGAGCACCGTCCACGTCCGCGTCGGTCATGATTATGATCTTGTGGTAGCGGGCCTTTTCGAGTTCAAAATCGTCCTTGATACCGCATCCGATGGCGGTGATCATCGCCCGGATCTCTTCGTTCGAGAGGATCTTGTCGATCCGCGCTCGCTCCACGTTGAGGATCTTGCCCTTGAGCGGCAGGATGGCCTGGAAGGACCGGTCCCGACCCTGCTTCGCACTTCCACCGGCGCTGTCGCCCTCGACCAAATAGATCTCGCACAGGCTCGGATCCGAAATGGAACAATCCGCGAGCTTGCCTGGAAGCACACCCCCCTCAAGGGCACTCTTCTTGCGAGCCAGATCCCTGGCTTTGCGGGCAGCCTCTCGGGCTCTGGCTGCCGATAGCGACTTCTCGATGATGGTTTTGGCCGCCTTGGGATTCTCGTCCAAGAAGATCCCGAGGTGCTCATTGATCGCGACTTCGACGGCGCCCCGCACTTCGCTGTTCCCGAGCTTGGTCTTGGTCTGCCCCTCGAACTGAGGCTCCATGACCTTCACGCTGAGAATACAAGTGAGGCCCTCACGCACATCGTCGCCCGACAAACTTTCCTCGTCCTTCTTGAACAGCTTATTGCGCCGGGCATAGTCGTTGATGGTCCGTGTGAGCGCGGCCTTAAGCCCCGTCAGATGGGCCCCACCCTCGTGCGTGTTGATGTTGTTGACGAAGGTGTGCGTGTGCTCGCTGAAGCCGTCATCGTACTGCATGGCAAGCTCGATGTCGGCCTCCTCACGGCTGGCCTCGAAGTAGACGATCTTTTCGTGAAGCGGCTGGCGGCTACCCCGCACGTGCTCGACGAAGGAGGCAAGCCCACCCTCGTACTGATGGGTCTCCTCGGTACCGTCCCGTTCGTCGGTGAGCACGATCTTCAGTCCCTTGTTGAGGAACGCGAGCTCACGGAGGCGATTGTTGAGGGTCTCAAAATTGTACGCGAGTTCGGTAAAGATCTGGGAGTCCGGCATGAAGGTTACGATAGTTCCGCTGCCCTTAGCCTTCCCAAGCGTCTTGAGCTCCGTATCCTTGATCCCCCTGGCGTAGCGCTGATGGTACCGCTGGCCGTCTCTAGTGATCTCCACTTCCAGCCACTCCGAAAGCGCGTTCACCACGCTCACGCCGACACCGTGGAGCCCACCTGATACTTTGTAGGAGTCCTTGTCGAACTTTCCCCCCGCATGCAGCCTGGTCATCGCGAGCTCCACGCCGGGCACACCCTCTTCGGGGTGTATATCGACGGGAATCCCCCGGCCATCGTCCTGAACCGCGACGGAGCCGTCCTCACGCAGTGCGACCGCTATTCCGGTGCAAAAGCCCGCCATCGCCTCGTCGATGGAGTTGTCGACCACTTCGTATACGAGGTGGTGTAGTCCCCGGGCAGACGTCGATCCGATGTACATTCCTGGTCGCTTCCGAACTGCCTCGAGCCCCTTGAGCACGGTGATCTGTCCGGCCATGTAGTCGCCGTTCGTTTTTTCGTCGCCTTTCTTCGCCATCTACAGCTCACTCCGTTGTGGGTCTGGACCGCATGGCCCCCCTAGAACGTCCGCTACGATCCATCCCCCTCCATCAGCGTCAGGACGATCCGATCGATCGTCCCCTCCCCTCCCAACTCCACATTGACCCGTTCCAACAGGGCCTCCTTCAAGAGGCTCAATTCCATGAGCCAGGCACTGCTCCGGACTTCAACGAACAGCGTTGACGCTACAACCGCTTTTGCCTCTGTCACCCCAGCAATTTTTTCTCCCACCGCATCCGACCAAGCATGGAGCGCACCAATCCTCCGGATCTGTGTACGGAGACCCCGCTTCGCCAGAATGTCATCGAGGAGATCCCCCACCCGCGTCGGCCCAGCGTTGTTCACGCGCAGATCCGTCCTTCGTGAATACCCCACCGGGGAAGCCCATCTCCCCGGAGGGGTATGTCGCCTCCTTTGGGCGCGGTCAGGATGACCTGACCGAAACGGTCCTGCCCCATCAGCCCGAGAACCCTCTCTCTGCGAGCGTCGTCCAACTCGGCGAACGCGTCGTCGAGAAGGAGAACCGGAGCGCTATCCCTCGCCCTGCAGATTGCATCCCCCTCCACAAACCGGAGCGCGAGCGCCACCGTACGGCGTTGCCCTCCGGAGCCGAACTCTCTCACCTCTACTTCACTCTCGCCATTTACGAGCGCGAGCAGGAGTTCGTCCCGATGAGGTCCGGCGCTCGTATTTTTCCGCCGAAAATCAACGTCCCAGCGGGCGTCCAAGGCATTCCGGCACGCCCCATAAATGCCGTCTTCATGCCAGTCGTCCACGGAAACCTTGGGCGTGTAGGTCATCGTCGCCGCGCCCCCCCCACTCACCTCTTCGTAATAACCGCGGAAGGCATCGCGCCACTCGGAAACCCATCCGTGCCGAGCCCCCATCACGGTCGCGGCGCTCCGAGCCAGTGGTTCGTCCCATGCCCGCACCACCGGCTCGAGCTGACCGGACCGGAGGGCCGCGTTCCGCTGAGCTAGTGCGTGCCGGAAGGCCTGTAGGGCGACCAAGTATCCTGGATGGTTCAGCGAAAGGGCTACGTCTATGAATCGGCGGCGGCCGACCGGTCCCTCGTTCACAATGCCGATATCGGCGGGCGAGAAAATCACGGCGCCCAGCTTGCCGATCGCATCCCCGATGCGTTCCGGCTCCGCACCGTCGATCGTCACCTTACGCAAACGACTCGATCCTTGATACGCCGCCGCCACCTCCGTCGGTGAGCCCCCGGCATCGTTCGTGGAGACCAGCTGACCGGCCACCCGGAACACATCCTCTCCAAACGCGATGAGGTGCTCCATGCGGGCGCCCCGAAACGAGCGGAACGTCTCCAGATAGTAGATGGCCTCGAGGAGATTGGACTTCCCTTGGGCGTTCCCACCGATGACCGCCACGCCATCTGGAGGGAAGGAAAGCTCCTGATCTCCGAGGTTGCGAAAGAGCCGGAGTTTCAGCACGCTCAGGAGCAAGGAACAGATGCCGGGAAAATCCTTGAAAACATAGGGAAATTTAACGGTCCGAGGGCTCTACAACCACCCGTCCCCGCCCCGACCGTTCAGGGGGCGCCACCCGCCCATAGCGCCCGCTCGGAGCCCTTGGTACCTTGTGGCGCCGTACGGCCCAATGGCGCTTGACCTCCATTAATTTCCAAGGAGTGCACGATAATGAGCCGGTCCCTAAACAAGGTCATGCTCATCGGAAACGTGGGAGACGACCCTGATATCCGAGCCACCTCGTCGGGTACCCGATTCGCGAAGGTGTCTCTGGCCACGAACAAACGGTGGAAGGACCCCTCGGGGGAGCAGAAGGAGAAGACCGAGTGGCACCGCCTGACGGTATGGGGATCGAGCACTGAAGGCTCTTCGCTCCTGGACGTGTTCGAGAGATACGTGAAGAAGGGCGACCTACTCTACGTCGAAGGACTTCTCGAATACTCCGAGTCGGAAACTGATGGCCAGAAGAAGTACTGGACCAATATCATCGTCCGTGAGATGCAGATGCTCGGATCGTCCGAGGCTGGAGGTCAAGGTGGAGGTGGCCGCAGTGGCGACTTTCAGAGCGATCCGACACCGCCGATCTCCGAACCGGACGACGACCTGCCGTTCTAAGGAGGGTGATCGGAAAGGGGGGTGGGCTTACGCGTCGGGTACGTCGTCCAACTCGCTCTCCCAAAGACCCATGAGCTGATCGTCGTACCGGGCCGGGTTCTCCTTGTATTCATCGGCCCACTGTTCGAACGGTGGAAGCGTAAGGCGTTGGGCGACACCCTCGGTGGCCAATCGCACCATCTGCTCATACGAAAGCTCGCCCTTGCGGCCACCCACACGATGCGCCCCCTGAGCAAGGACGTAGATCTCGTCAGGCGAGAGCAGGAGTAGATGCTCAGCGACTTGAGAGGAACAGTAGTCCAGATACTTCGCCCGGAGTAGGCGTTCCTCCATGTCACCGCTCCCCTTTGGGGGCTTTTGGGGCCGGGCGTCGCTCATGCCATGCCTCGCAGCACTGTACACGCGCACTTGCACGCCGGCCCACAGCACTACAAGTGCGTGCCCTACTTACCCTTAGGTTTTATTGGGGTGTACCGAGAGAGTCAAGCCCCTCAAATGGCGCGCGAGGCGGAGAGATCGTCGGAAGCTTGGTCGCGGCTGCGCTCGCGAAGGTGGGTATAAATGGATCGACGAGTGAGACCGTAGAGCACGACCCGGCTCAAAAACTCCGGATCCGTCTTCTGCACCTCAATGGCTTGTTCTGCAATATCATGGGGAAGTTGGACGGTGACCTGCACAGATCGGGTCTCCCACATGGACACACTTCTCCCAAGGTTGCGATGGATCTGAAAATTCACGAAATGATCCTATCGGATCAACCGCACCATCGTGATTCTCAAAAGTGTCAAGGAAAAACGACGACGTCGAGGCGAACCCATAGTACAGGTCATTTCGGACGGGCGCAAGCCTGTTCTCAAAATTGTCGTGCGCCCAACGAAATTTTGTAACGCATTGTACAGCAATGATTTATAAATTCGGTATTTGGCACGAAATCAACTGTTCCTCGACAGCCCTAGCACCGCATGTTTCCCGTATTCGGAGGAGTGAAATGTAACTATGATGGGAACTTACGAGAACCAATTCCGAGAAAATTGCTCTGCTCGCCGAGGGGATTTTTTGTAAAAAACTAGGATTACGGAAGAGTTGAGCGCAGAAAGGCGCTCATGGTAAGCGCAGGGAAGGAAATGAAGCGGTCTCGAAGGTCCTGCAGGTCATCTTCGGAAAAAATATCCCCGGTGTGGAAGTGGCCCTACCCTCCATCACGCTGGAATCGAATGAGCCCCCTCCACCCATCACCGCCACGGTACACTTCAAGGGTTGCATGCCGCTGCTCCGCTCCGTGTTCCCATCGCCTGGCCTCGACCGCGATCGGTTCCATCGGCTCCGTCAGTGGCGACCATCCCACTCCCGCACTCACATACGCCACACGATAGCTTTCATAGTCCGAGAGCCAGACCCAGAAAGGTGGCAGTGGCAGCACGTCGCGGCAAAAAAAGCGCAGGGTTGACATCGGGTCCTTGGATTCGTGGAGGCCCCGACTCGGTCGCCCAGATCCTCGTTTGCCGGTAAAGCGGCCTCACCGCCTCACGAGGGATGATCTCCAGCAGAAGGTTTACCTGCTGACGGCAATACTCCTCGTAGCGTCCTCCAGAACCACCACGGACGGCGAAAAAGTACGAACCACCGGATCAACCGACATCCTGTGCCTGTCCCACGCTGGCGTGACGGTCATGGCGCAGAGCTGCTAATGTTAGTGGACCGTAGCACTGCCGTCCCCATGGCGGGTCCGGAGCGCCTCGACCTTCGTTCGCCGCTCGCGGATGTGGAGCTGGGAGAGAGTGTCTCGTGATCCGAAGGTGGTGAGATGCTGCTCAATGCCTTCGAAGCGCTCCGGCTCGAAGCGGGCCAACAATCCCCCAAGGCCGCGCCTGATCGTTCGGAGTTCCTCGCGCGCCTCGGCCAAGCTGGCCGGGAATGAAAGACGGACCTGGTATTGCACCGACCCGCCGTTGTGTGCCTCACTTAGACGTGATACATCGACGTGAGGGAACGCCGCAAGCACCCCAGCCTCGAGGAGGGCGTCCGGCTCTGGCGAGGGGGTGGTGAACACCAAGGAGTTCGCGTCATAGTCGAGGTATGCACGTGCGACACGATGCTCACCGAGGACGACTCGTACCGCGGTACCCTCGTGAAAATCCAGGTCTCGGCAGATGTCTCTGAAACCAATCCTGAGTATCGTGGGGCGGGTGAGCGGCCCGTATCCGAAGCGGCTGAGCAAGCTCAAGGCCATCTGGAATGAGTAGGTTCCGAGCCGCCCAGCCGAGTCTACACCCTCACCGCCCCGGGCCCTTTCCATGAGCAGACGATTGACGTGCTTCAGCGTCGGCTCATAGACCCAGTCGAGAACCACCAGCTCCGAACTCAAATCCAACATTTTCACGGTGGAGCTTCCCAAATCCAACGCTTGCGCGGATGAAGCAAAGCGGCCCTCAAGCACGAGGGCGAGTCCAATGTCCTGGATGCGCCCGCCGGGGGGATCCACCTCGTGGAGATCACGGTAGTGGACCACGGCTCTGGTCAGTGGAAGCTCACAGACACCGGGAATATCCGCCATGGCCTCGGGCCGGGCAGGGGAGTGAAGCGAGAAAGTCGTCCCCTCCATGTGCCTCCTCACAGTCCGAATGGGTGGTCGATGTCTCAATCGGCGGACGTCTGAGAGCAGCTCTCCGAAAGAGCAGCGAGTCAAAAAACCCGGCATTCTTGCCGGGACTTTCCCGCATCGCAAACATTCATGAGCAGCTTTTAAATGCGGCAATACTCGTCTTACAAATCCTGATTGATCCACGATAACAATATGTTTACAGTTCTGGCAAGACGCCCGCTGATTAAGTTTAGCACGGTCTGCACGTCGCTTGCCCACGCCGCGGCACCACAGCATTTTTGTTCGCACACGGGGCGACGTGGATTTGATTCAAGGTCCCTCGAGAAGTCTCGAGATCAACCTCACTATCCTACCCTCTACCCAAGCGCTTCTTGACCGAACACGCTCCAATCGACCGGTCCCGTAGGCGATCGCTCGGATTTCTGGACTGGGAACAGGAGACCTGGTCTTGTTTTCTCGTGACCTTCGCCGGTCGGGACGGGCAATGGCACGGACATCTCGTGTTCCGCCCGCAGGGCAGCGACGGTGAATCAGACGAGGTGCGCACCGCCGATATCTTCATTGAAGCCTGCGAGGCCGAAATCGACCATAAAGCCCGCGAACTGGGGCGGCCGCTGTTCAGGGCGTTACTCTCCTCAGCCCTCCACACCTGGCAGGGAGAGAAGGCTTGAGGGAAGACTTCCCTGAGACAGGACGCGCTGGTATCAGGAAGACTTCCCTGATAGAGCCGTAGCCACTATTTTTTTCTTCTTGGTCACAAATTTGATCTTCGGTTCCATGAGGCTCCGACCTCGTTGATGGAATCGACCGTACAGTAAGGGAGTTGTTGTCCTTTGGAAGTAACGATTCAAGACAACGAGAGCCTCGAACGGGCGCTCCGTAGGTTCAAGCGCAAGGTGCAGCGGTCGGGGCTCTACTCGGAACTCCGAAAGCGTCGCTTCTACGAGAAGCCGAGCGCTCAGCGGAAGCGGAAGCGCGAGGCGGCCATTCGGCGCGAACGCCGTCGCCAGCGCCGAGGAAAGATCTAGCGGACTTCGACCGCTCGCCCCGCTTCTTAAAAAAGCCTCTAGGCCGCCCTCACGAACAGCGGGCCAAGGTCGTCCCATTTTTCGAGTTGCTCGCCCTGCAGCAATTCGGTGGCGAAGCTTGTGATCACGGCTAACCGCCCCCGAACGGTTGCGCCAACCGACGGTCTCATTCCCGTCAACTTCAGAAAGGCCCGGCAGAAGTTTCCGCTGCTCAAATACCCCATGTCATACGCGACAGAGGTTGTCGTCATCTCTCGCCTGGCAAGAAGTTCGCAGCCACACAACGTTCTCAATCGTACCGTGTAGGCGAAAGGCGACGGTAACCCACGGCGTCTGAACCGCGCCTTCATCGCCCCGGGTGTCAGCCTCACATTCCCAGTGACCCCCTCCGTCAGCGCATACTGCGAGGGAAATTCCGGGACCCGACAGGCAAGCGCCCTGAGTTCGAGAGGGAGCGGACTCCCAGACACACGTCCCAAATCACGCAGGAGTCCATCGACCCAACTCATGGGCCGGGCCACCTACTCGATCAACATGCCTCCCTCGAGCGCCTACACGCCGAAGGCCGTACCACGTACCTTGCCCGTCGTAGGGATCTGAGATGGCCAGTTCGGAAGCCCTCTTCATCACGGCCTCGAACTCCGTACCCGCCAGATTCCTCGACTTCTCTTCGCCCATCGTGTCGCCACTCCCGTACCCCGCAACGGTGTTTACCTCCAAACAGGATGCGCCTACAGGGCCTCCACGACCACTGCACCTCCCTGCCCTCCACCGATACAGGCCGCCCCGAGGCCGTACTTCCCACCCCTCCGCCGCAGTTCGTGGAGAAGGTGGATCGTGATACGCGCGCCCGATGCCGCGAGGGGATGGGTGATCGCGATGGCTCCCCCGTTCACGTTGGTGATGGCCGGATCGAGTCCGAGTTCCTTCTCAACCGCCATGTATTGGCCCGCGAACGCCTCGTTCACCTCCACTAGGTCCATGTCGTCCAACGTCAGCCCCACCTTCTCGAGAGCCAGACGTGAGGCGGGCGCTGGCCCAATGCCCATGACGCGTGGCTCCACGCCTGAGAAGCCCCAGGAAACGATGCGGCCGAGCGGATCCATGCCGTGTTGATCGGCCCAATCCGCCTCCGCGAGAAGAGCGCTCGCCGCCCCGTCGCCGATCCCACTGGCGTTACCGGCCGTCACCAGACCACCCTTCTTGAAGTACGGCCGGAGGCCACTCAGCGCTTCAAGGGTCGTGTCGGGCCGCATGTGCTCGTCATTTGCGAACTCCGTCTCCCCCTTTTTGCCCGCGATCATGACCGGTGCGATCTCAGCTGCGAAGTGGCCGGCGTCCCACGCCGCTTTGGCGCGCTGCTGGCTGCGAACCGCTACTCGATCGGCCTCCTCCCGGGTAACGTCGTAACGCTCCGCAAGCTCCTCAGCGGTCTGCGCCATCGTCAGATCGCAGTTGGAGTCACGGAGGGACTCCCAAAGGACATCCTCGAAGGAGTTCCCGGCCGGTCCGAGGCGAAGTTGTCCCCAACGCGCGCCGCGCATGACGTGGGGCGCTTGACTCATGGACTCGGTACCACCGCACAGGGTCACTTGGGCCCCACCAAGTAGAATTTCCTTGGCTCCCTGAACGATCGCTTCGAACCCGGACCCGCACAGCCTGTTGACGGTCAGCGCCGGGCTCTCCTGCGGAAGGTTCGAGCGTAATGCGACGTGTCGGGCGAGGTAGATCGCGTCCGAAGAGGTTTGGAGGGCGTTTCCGAAGAACGTGTGATCGATCTTGTCCGGTGCCACGCCGGCCGCCTCGATCGCGGCGACACTCGATAAAACCCCGAGGTCTGTCGCCGTGAAGCCCTTGAGGCTTCCACCGAAAGTTCCGAACGGGGTCCTCTTCCCCGAAAGAACAACGATGTCCTTGGCGTGTCCTTGTGTTCCCATCTAAAGGCCTGTTGAAGGAGTACAGTGGCCCGCGTGGCGAGGCGAACTACCGATCCACCTCAATCTCCCGCACGGTTACACTACCAAAGACGGGGTCGCCATGGCTTTCGCTCGAGAAAACGTATCGACCAGCAGGCGCATCTCGGAAATCGACGAGGAATCGACTTCCGCTCACGAGCAGCGGGGGGCCCTGGAGCTGCCCTTTGTCAGCCAGATACGCCAAGGCGGCGGGGGAAAGGGAGTCGGACACGAAGAACACGGTGTGTACCCGGTGATCGAGCGTAACGAACTGGACCCACTCCCCGATCTCGATCTCCACATGGAGCGGGACGAAATGCTCCACGTCTCGGCCGCCCGAGAGCTGAACGACCCGCGCAACCGCAGTGATCTCCGCGTGGGGATCCGGACTGGCTCCCTCGACTTCATCGGCGGCCGTCTTCGGCTCGATCCCGCATGCCACGACTGCCAGGCAAGCGAGAGTTCCGATCCGTCTAATCACGTACGTCAGCTCCACAGGAGACGCAGAACTGCCACCAGGCCTCCATCGCTTTGCCGCACTCGCGACACGGAGACGGGCGAAGGCCGCTGCCGCAGAACGGGCAGAAATGAATGGAATCACGTACCGGAAGGTCCTCGCGGCACCAGTGACACACTGTTAATACATCGTTTGGCTCGGCGTCCGTCGAAACAGGCCCTTCGGGTGCGGGTTCCTCAAAGGACGACAGCGCCGGAGTAGCAGCCGTCTCAATGTGACCAATCACCTCAGGCGCCTCCAACTCCGCCCCGGCCTCCACCCCCGCCCCCAGTTCGACCTTGAGCTCAACCTCCCGTTCCACTTCCAGCTCGGCCTCCAACTCCACGGCTCTCGTTCCACCCACCTCCGCAGCGATCTCGTTCGCCTCGGGGGTCTCGGCGGGTACTTCGGGTCCGGAGCCAGCACCCGAGGGCACCCGGCTGGGATGCAAACGGACCTCCACCGCGGCGAACTCTTGGAACAGAGCGGTGTTGGGATTCGAGCTAGCGAGTTCCTCCTGCATTTCCCGCCGGGCCACCTCGGAGTCGAGCAGGAGATAATCACCTTCGCCAGCGAGCATCCGGATGAGTGCATCCTCGTAGTCCCCGTTCATTTCGACCCCGATCAGATCCTGGTGGGACCGATATGGAACGAGGTCCTGATAGATCTCCGCTACCGTAAACGGACTGGTCAGATACTCTGGACGGGCAATGGTGATTTCCTGCACGAGCGCCTCTAGGAATCGCTCCAGCACATCTCCAGACTGTGACATGGTACTCCTTCAACAGCCTTCAGCGTGTCAGTCTTCGAGATACATGACGCCGGCACGGATAGCCGCCTCGAGGAAGCTCTCGGGATCGGCAAAGGGAATCTCCACGCCGAGCTGTTCGTGCCAACGCTCCGCCAACCGTCTCATGTATTGGGATAGAGATTCATGGGAGAATCCAGCCTGATCTCTCATCTGCCGCACGATGCCGTCCCATGTTCCGTGGAACAGGTGTCCGTTGCCCAACCGTACTTCGTGCGACTCCGTGGCGCCCCTTCTTTCGCCCCGCTCGAAGAGTTCGAGCTGACTCGGGTCGACCAGCGACCGCTCGTCGCCGTTGATCTGCGCTTCGACCTCAGCGAGTAAGCGGTCGATGGGATCATGAAGCGCTTCGAGTTCGTCCAAGCGCTTCTGCCAAGGCTCAATCCGCTCGTCTCCGTCTTCCACCTGCCAGAGTGCCCGCTTGAGCTCAACGAGGCGCCAAACCGCCAAGGAGTCCCAGTGATCGAGTGGAGGCACCCGCTCGAACTCGCGGAGGGACCCCTCCCAATCTCCCCGATCGTACAAGAGATGGCCGAGGTAGATTCTAGCCTCATACAGATCGGGATCGAGGCGGAGGGACCTCCGGATCTGACGCCCGGCGCCTACCTCGTCGCCCAGACGGTGGAGCGCGTAGCCCAGCGATGCCGCGACCTCCGCGTTGTCCGGACGCGCGACAGAAGCCCTCGCAAACACATCTCGGCTTTCAGCGTAGAGGCTGTCACGATAGAGCGCCCGCCCCATCGTGAGCATCAGCTCCACATCATCCTCGAACCCCAATGCGTCGACCCGCTCGAACAGCGCGAGTGCGGCATCGCGCTCCCCGAAGCGGAGAAGAGTCTCGCCCAGCCCGACTAGGGCGTCCTCATGCCCTTGATCGAGAACGAGCGCAAGGTCGAACGCCTTGCGCGCCCACGCGTACTCCTCCCGGGCGAGACGGGCGTAGCCCATCCCCACTAACAGTTCAACGGCATTGGGATAAAGGGAGAGGCCCTCTTTGAGCATCTCGAGAGCCCCTTCGTAATCCCCATTGTTGTACAGCTGATGAGCCTGTTCGTCGTACTCCTCAGAGCTGAGGAAACCCTCTGCCATCGCAACAAAGCTCCCTGGGGTAAAAAGGCCTGACAGGCTCTTAGAATGCGAAGGCGGCAATGTAATGGAGGCCAGTGGGGATCACCACCCTGACCCCACCCCGGCCGTCACTTGGCCTTGGCATATCGCACACCACACCTCGGGCAAGCGAGATCGTGGCGTGTTCGCGTCAGGAGTTGACCCTCGTGCCTGGGACATTTGGGATCAATACGCTCATCGATCATGTCCCGCACCTTCTTCCTCTCGGAGCGGGTGGCCTTGGGCACTCTCATCTGATACCGTAGCAACGACGATGTACACTCCAGGAGGATGGACCCCG
>Ga0310123_10002554_pt1 | contig 14479 bp, 13 predicted proteins | sample CB6_AW_1057_MG_FD_203505 | JGI IMG/M metagenome (GOLD analysis project Ga0310123, IMG submission 203505) | Marine microbial communities from Western Arctic Ocean, Canada - CB6_AW_1057 | ecosystem: Environmental > Aquatic > Marine > Oceanic | place: Canada: Western Arctic Ocean | collected... | reverse complement strand
TTCGACGCTATCTGGCCAACATCATTCCCCAGAAGTTTCATCTGCGCGACAGTGACGGCCACGAAATGGCCGAGTTTCACACCCATTTCAATCCGTTTGTACACCGCATAACAGTCACCATTTTCTCGGATACGACGATCAATCCATATCTGATTCTCGCCGGTGGTGTGTTACTGGTCGCCATTGAAGGAAGACAGAAATGATCTGCATTTCTCGCAGACGGCCGCTTGTTCGAAGCTGCCGATAGCCAACCGATTGGGGGAGCAACATGTGTCGCATTGTCGACGGCCAGATGGCTCGGACCATCGACACGAACAAACCCGCTGGTCAGGCTCTTCCTCCAATTCCCGGCGGCTGGACGACCGAGGATGTGCCCGTTTCGGGAAAAACATTTCGACTGACGAGTCCCGCCGATCCCGATGCGTTTCTCGACGAATCCGAAGTTCTCGCCGCTCACAAACGCGATGGTTTCATGCCGTATTGGCCGTATCTTTGGCCGGCCGCCCAGTCGCTGGCCGAGGCGGTCATCCGAGGGAAGTGGCCCGCGGGGACACGGGCCCTCGAAATCGGCTGCGGGATCGGTCTGGTCGGCTTGGCCGCGTTGTCGCGCGGTTTATGTGTGACGCTGAGCGACTACGAGCCGCTCGCCGTCGAACTGGCTGCCTACAATGCCCTGCAGAACGGCTTCGATAGGTTCGAACGGCTGATCTTGGATTGGCGGTCGCCGCTGCCGCAGCGTTTTTCCCTCATCTTGGCATGCGACGTCATCTACGAGACCCGTAACCACGTACCGATTCTTGATTTGATCGAAACAATGCTCGCTGTCGGCGGCAGTTGCTGGATCGGTGATCCCGGCCGATCGCATACCGACGAGTTCATCCAGCTGGCACAGCGTGGCGGTTTCGTTGTCAGGCTTTGTGACTCGGCCAGCAATCGGTATCTCTCTGTGCAGATTGGACAATACCGGCAGATTGTGCTCACACGTTGATGCGGCAGGGCCGGCTGGCACGGAACGCCCGAGGGGATCTGGCCCTTTGTAAATCCGGACTTCGCAACTCAAGCAACTTTAAGTTCCCCCGGAAAACTTTTGTCCTCGAGAGGGCCAAACCCCTTCCCCAGATGAAACAACTGAGCAGCCCTGTCACGAAAACGGGCTCGCTTGCCGCTCCTGGTGTCGGTCGAGACAATGAGGCAAGACAGTGCTCGTCTAATCGGTCGCACCCAGGGTGATTGTTATGACCTTCGAGCGGAGACGTGTCGTCCGCTCCTGTTTATGAAGTTGCCAGTGACCGAACGTCGTCACGTTGACGGTTTACCATGCAATCCACTTTGCCTTCCCGCGATCTGGTGCTCATCGGCGCCGGCCACACGAACCTGCACGTCGTCCGCATGTGGCGGATGCAGCCGATCCCAGACGTGGAGCTGACGGTGGTTTCACCGTTCAGCCGTGCCACTTACAGTGGTATGCTGCCCGGAACGCTGGCCGGTCTGTACGAGCCGGTCGACATGGAGATCGACCTGTTCCGCTTCACGTCGAGTTGCGGGGCGCGGCTGATTGTGGCCGAAGCAATCGGTTTCGACCCTCACAGCCGGCGAATTTATTTTGCCGACCGGCCACCGATTCGGTACGACGTCGCATCGATCGGAATCGGCTCGGTGCCGAGTGCTGGCGAGTTGTGGCGGACACATGTGGACATGCTCAGCATCAAGCCGATGGCGACGTTCCTGAGACGCTTCGAATCACGGCTGCAGCAACTTCGTCGACGAGATCCACAGGCGGTTGCGGCGGTCGAGGTGGCCAGCACCCTCGGAGCGAATCACACAGGTCTGCCCGGCGTTGATCCCGACGTCGGAACAGAAATGGTTTCCTCGCACCGCCCGCAAATTTGCGTGGTCGGTGCCGGAGCAGCCGGTGTCGAAGTGACGTTTTGCCTCAATGCCTTGCTGCAGCGACGGGGCGCGGTCGCCGGACTATCGTTAATCGATTCGGGCGATACTCTCCTGCCCGGATTCGCCGAAAAGACCATCCGTTTGGCGCGGGATGAATTTGCACGTCGTGGAATTTCCATCTGTCTCAACGACGCGGTTGTCGGCTACGAGAATGGCCGGCTTGCGTTCGAGAGCGGCCGAACACGGGATGCCGACCTGGTGATCTGGGCCACGGGAGCGGCCCCACCGCCGGTGTTGCGGGAGTTTCAACTGCCGAAAACTGAGGACGGCTTTCTGGCGGTCCAACAGACGCTGCAGACGACGGCCAACCATCGTGTCTTCGTGGTCGGAGATACGGCGACGCTGGTCGATCATCCGCTGCCGAAAGCCGGTGTTTATGCAGTCCGCGAAGGGCCCGTCCTGTGGGAGAACATTAAGCGAATTTTACAAGACCGCCAGTTGCTCGAATATGAGCCGCAGAAGGGGTTCCTCTCTCTGATATCGACCGGCGACGGCCGGGCGATTGCTCAGTACAAAGGGTTCTCTGCGCACGGCACCTGGGTCTGGAAGTGGAAGGATTCGATCGACCGCAAGTTTATGCGGAAGTACCAGGACTACAGGCCGATGACCGCCGACATGATGGCCCAACGCGCCGCGCAAAAACAGCAGGGCAAACAGGCGATCCCCAAAATGCGGTGTCGGGGTTGCGGTGGCAAAGTCGGGGCAAACGTTTTGGCGACGGCTTTGGAAAGGCTCGACGTTTCGGCCAACGCGCATGCGCTGCAGGGCCTGGACCGTCCAGACGATGCCGCCCTGCTCGACCCGAAAGCCGGGGCTGCCGATGTGTTGTCGGTCGATTTCTTTCAAGCGTTTCTCGACGATCCGTATCTTGTCGGCCGTGTCGCTGCGCTGAACGCCCTGAGCGACCTGTGGGCCATGGGCTCCGTGCCTGTGGCCGCCATGGCCATGGTCACGCTGCCGGAAGGTCCGCACCGACAACAGGCGGAATTACTCTACCAGTTGTTGGCCGGAGGCTTGCGGGAACTGGCAGCGGCCGACGCAACGCTGCTGGGCGGGCACACCACCGAAAGTTCTGAATTGACAATCGGCTACAGCGTCCTCGGCAAGCTGAACGGAAAAAAACCGCTTACGAAAGCGAACCTCAAGCATTCAGATCGGCTGGTGCTGACGAAACCGCTCGGCACCGGGGTGCTGCTCGCCGCACATTCCGAAAGCGACTGCTCTGCCCTCTGGATGGACGAGATGCTCGAAAGCATGTTACTGAGCAGCGCGGCGGCGGCTCACATTGCGCGCGAATGCCGCGTAAGTGGCGTGACCGACGTCACCGGGTTCGGTCTGGCCGGACACCTGTTGGAAATGTTGGAGGCCAGCGGGGTGTCGGCACGCATTTCGCTACAGACGCTGCCGTTGCTCGCCGGATTCCGAGAATTGAGCGGTCAAGGAGTTCGCAGCAGTCTCGACCCGGCGAACCGCGAAAGCGAAGACCGCATTCGGCTGGAATCGCCCGGTCTTGGCGACGACGACGCCTACAACGCCTTGTTCGATCCGCAGACCTCCGGCGGACTGCTGATCGGAGCAAGTCCCGAAACCGTCGACGAACTGCTCGATGGTCTGTGTGAGGTCGGTTACAAGGAGGCGTCTATCGTGGGTGAGGTGTGCGCGGAGTCGGAATCACCGGTCCTAACAGTGACACACTGATCAGCCTGTGGGGGTACTTGTCACAGAAACATTTTCGCCCATCAAAAAGCTCAACAATCGACGCGGTATTTTTGCAGCTTGTCCGAATCGACTTCGATGCCGAGCCCCGGTTTTTCGGGAACGGCGATTGTGCCGCCGACGATGTCGAATGGCTCCGCAATCACGTCGTCTTCCAAACCGTAGTAGCTGCAGTCGTTCGCCAGCGAATAGGCGGGGCAACTGCCGGCCACGTGCAGCATGGCGGCGGTCTTCGGTCCCAGATCGTGTCCGCAATGCATAATGCAGGGCAATCCCGCTGCCTCCACCAGATGGCCGATGATCACGCAGGGCAGAATGCCGCCGGCAATGTGCGTGTCCGGCAGAATGTATTCCGCCGCCCCGGCATGCATAATCTCCCAGACACTGGCGGGGTCGACGACGCTTTCGTTCAGGGCAATCGGCGTGCTTGTCTGCTGCCGCAACCAAACGGCGTCGGCAAGTGGTTCGGCGGGAATGGGCTGCTCGAGGTATTCCAGTTGAAACGGCTCGAGCCGTTGGGCAAGTTCGGCTGCCTGTTGGGGGGTGTAAGCGCGGTTCGGGTCGATGCGGAGCTTCAGTTTGTCACCGACCGCGTCCCGCACGCCGCGGACCATCTCCAGGTCCTCTTGCATGTCGGAGCCGGCTTTCGTTTTCAGCGTGCTGAATCCTTGCTCGACGTAGAATGAGGCGATTTCTCCGGCTCGCTGGTTACTTTGGATGCCCATACAGGCTGCCACCTGCACCTGCGGACGAATCACGCCCCCCAACAGCACGGCCACCGGCAAGCCCGCTGCTTTTCCGCAGATGTCCCATAAGGCGAGCTCAATGCCCGATTTCAGCCGCGTCTCCAGTGGACACTCGAGGTGGAAGCGGACGATATTCTGCGGGTCACGGCCGATGAGCCATTCCCGGGCGTCTCGCTGCATTTTGCGGCCGCTGATGTTGGGTAAGAAGTTGACGTTGTGTTCGCCCCATCCGCTCAGGCCGGTATCGGTCTCGACACGGACGATCGCACTGCATGTGCTCGAACTGGTGCGCACATGCGAGCGGTACGGTGCAACCGGCTCGATTTGAGGGACCTCGACAATGGTGACCGAAACGTTTGTGATTTGCATGGTTTTGGTTGTCAGTGGTCCGTAGTCAGTTGTCCGTGGTTGAATTGACTCGGCACAGTTCAAGGTTGCGGGAGGGCGAGGGTCCTGCCGAGCCGCCGGCACCTGTGATAACGCGGCTCAGCGGGAGCTTTGCCCTCCCAAAAACCGCAATTCGCCCGCTTATTCCTGCTCCTCTTCTTCGTCGACCCGCACCCGCAACATCCGCCGGCCCCAAGTCACGTAATGAAAAATACCGACGAAGAAAAAACCGAAGACTACCACAATCAGCCACATGGCGTTGAGAGGCAACACAATCAGAACCAGCAGCAACAGACCGAACCCGACGGCGATCAGACCCATCAAGGCCAGCATCGTGCCGGCATTGCGGGCCGAGTTGGAATCGCGGGAATCGCTCATGGTGTTCCTTGGCCGCGAGCCGCCTTTTCCCGGAGGCCGCCGGTTCCGAACCGGCCGGCGAGTTCCGCCTCAATCTGGTTGAGTGAAATGCCTGCCCAGCCGGCCATCACCAGTGTGTGAAAGATGAGGTCGGCGATTTCGTGAATGAGTGGCCCCTGGTCCGTAACAGTCTTCTCCGCCGCTGCGACGGCGACTTCCCGGGCCTCCTCGATGATCTTTCCCCCGATGGCCTGGTGTCCCTCGTCCAACAGCCGGACGACATACGAACCGCTCGGCCGTTCCACCTGACGTGATTCGATGACTTCCAACAGACGGCGAAAAATCGAGCGGCAGGCGACATCTGCGCTGGCTGGTTCTTTCGGCGCACCGACCTCCGTGGGTCTGTTCATTCCAAAGGTTGCTCCAGCAGTTTTTTCAGCTCGCGATGTCGATGATCGAAACCGCGCGTCAGTGACTGCAAAATCCTCTCTTCGGTCACCAGAAACCCCACAAGTCCGCCGGGCGGCTCGAACTCGATCCGGTCGATGACCAACACACGATCACCGTCGGACTCGACAATGTGCTGGTGTACGAACGATTTAAGCGGTCCCTGCAATTGCGTTTCGGTGAACTGGTTCGGGTGGTCGAACTCAGTGATCTCGTGAATCAGTCGCTGAATCGGCCCATACCCGGTCACCTCGAACTCGACCCGGCTGCCCAGTTCTAAAAGTTCCGGCACGTCTAGCAGACGCACCCCCATCTCCGGCAGGCTGATGCGAGCCACGTTGGCCGGACGAATCAGAAAATCGAAGACTGCCTCATGCGGACAGAACAGCGTCACACTGGCTTCAAATTCAGCCATGATTGAGATTTCTTGCCGATATTGGGACTTTCCCGGATTTCTGATCAACCACGAAGTCACCAAGACACGAAGAGGAAATTACACGAAGAAGCCTCTTGGCTTAGGGCGCCCTGATCAGATGGACGTATCAACGTCCAAGTTCACCGGGCTGGCGGACCAATGGGAGTGAACTTTGAAAAACCAAAAACCGTGAACGTTGAAGGAAACGAGGTTGAAAAACTGAAACGCCAGCCAGCTCCGGTGGAACACCTTGTTTTCGCGTCTTTGTGGTGAGGAATTCGGACGAACAAACAGAGGAAATGCAGCAGCATGATCCTCTTCTGTCTCGGCCGGCTTAACCTTCCCCCATCTTCCACCATACTACCTTCTGCCATATTATAGAGGCGGGGCGGAGAGCGGAAGTCGCCTGCCTGGACCGGCAGCAAAGATCATGACGTCGTTTCATGCACCTCGATCTCGACACACTCCAAGTATGCCGGTTTCTGACCGGTCCGACCGCCTGCGGCAAGAGCCAAGTCGGTCTGATATTAGCTCAACAGCTCGATGCGGAAATCGTCGCACTCGACTCGATGTCGTTGTATCGCGGGATGGACGTCGGTACGGACAAGCCCTCGATTGAGACGCGGCAGCGAGTGCCTCATCATCTTATCGACATCATTGACCCCCACGAAGAATTCAGCCTGGCTGAATACCTGATCGCCGCCGAATCCGCCTGCCGCCAGATCATCGCCCGCGGGCGGACCCCGCTGTTTGTCGGCGGAACGGGACTGTACCTGCGGGGAATTTTGCGGGGCGTCTTTGCGGGGCCACCGGCCGACTGGGAATTCCGCCGAACGCTGGAATCCGAGGCTGCTCACAACGGTCCCGACTATCTTTCCGACCGGTTGAAACAGGTCGATCCCCGGTCAGCCCAACGTTTGCATCCCCGCGATTCACGGCGGCTGATCCGGGCGCTGGAAGTGCATCACCTCACCGGCCGGCCTCTTTCCGAACAGCAGACCCAGACACCGCTGCCGGTGGACCAACGCCCTCAGCACGTCGACTGGCTCTCTCCGCCCCGCGAGTGGCTGCACGAGCGGATCAACGGCCGGGTGAAAGCCATGATCGCTGCCGGCCTGCTCGATGAAGTCCGCCGGCTCCTATCGGCCGAGAAGCCGCCCAGTCGCACCGCCCGGCAGGCGCTGGGCTATAAGGAAATCATTGACCACCTGGAAGGGCGATCGACTTTGGAAGAGGCCGTCGAGATGATTCAGCGGCGAACGCGACAATTCGCCAAACGGCAGCACACCTGGTTTCGCAACCTCGAGGAGTGCGTCGCCGTCGAGATGACCGGAACGGAAACCCCCGAACAGTTGGCCGAGAAGCTATTGACGCACTCGCAGGAAACGACGCGACGTGCTCCATTCATCAGCAAATGCCCAACCGGAAGGGATCGCGTGGATTGAGCACCGGCACCACGCAGAGCTCCGGCAATTGACACCCGGCGCACCAGCTTTACAATTAAGGTTTTTCCTCTCGCCCGGCCGGAAAATAATCCGTGGACGAAGCGATCCGCAAGGCCGATGTACTAATCGAGGCGCTGGGCTGGATTTGCCAGTTCCGCGATCGGTACGTCGTCATCAAACTGGGGGGCAGCGCGCTTCAGCAGCTCGATGCGGTCAGTAAATTGCTCACGGACGTGATCTTCATGGAAGCGGTCGGCATGAAGCCTGTTCTGATCCACGGCGGTGGAAAGGCGATCGACCGGGCGTTGAATGCGGCGGGCATCGAGCCTCGTTTCGTCCACGGTCGACGTTACACCGACGAGCAAACTTTGGAAATCGTGGCTCGCGTGTTGGCCGAAGAGATTTGTCCGTCACTGGTCGCCGAAATCGAGCGGCAGGGTGCTCGTGTGCGCGCCCTCAACTATCTCACCGAGAACTGCCTGATCGGCGAAAGACTCACGATGACTGGTGACGACGGCGAACCAATCGATCTGGGACGTGTCGGACATGTTGTCGATCTGGACCGCGAACTGCTCGGGCGGACGTGCGAATCGGGATGTATCCCGGTGATGCCGTCGGTTGTGCTCGATGCCGCCGGCCAAAAATTGAACGTCAACGCCGACACCGCCGCAGCGGAGGTTGCCCAATTATTGAAGGCTGAGAAGCTCATCTTTCTGAGCGATGTCCCCGGGATTTTTATCGAAAAAGAGAATCCCGAATCGTTAAGCTCGCATTTGGAGACGAATCGTTGTCGAGAGCTGATTGCCGACGGCACCATTGACGCCGGCATGGTGCCGAAGGTGGAGGCGGCCCTCGAGGCGCTGCAGTCCGGCGTCCGTAAGGTACACATTGTTGACGGCCGGATGCCACATTCTCTGCTATTGGAAATCTATTCGGACAAAGGGGTCGGCACCGAAATCGTTCCGTAACTCGCATCCGCAAAATGAAGAATTTGTGTAGGAAATTAAAAATCAACGTTTGTGATCCAGTCGACAAGAACACACAAAGTAGAGCCCCCAGCCATGACCACGACTACCCGCAGCAGTCAACAGACGATCGAGCTTTTTAACCAGTACGTAATTCCCAACTACGGCCGCTATCCCATCAGCCTGGTGCGGGGCGACGGTTCCTATGTTTGGGACGCTGAGGGGAAACGTTACCTCGATTTGTTCCCCGGCTGGGGCTGTAACATTCTGGGATACTGTCCGGGTCCGGTCGTCGAGGCGATTCAGGAACAGGCCGCCAAGTTGATCCATGTGCCAAATACCTGGTACACCGAACCACAGGGCGATTTTGCCGAGTTTCTGTCGGCCCGCGGTTTCGGACAGGCCTTTTTCTGCAACAGTGGGGCCGAATCGATTGAAGGGGCCATCAAGCTCGCGCGTCTGTACGCCTCCGCAGGCCGACACAAGATCATCACGTTCGACAACAGCTTTCATGGCCGCACGTTTGCGGCGTTGGCCGCCACAGGCCAGCCGAAGTACCACGAAGGCGTGGGTCCGTTGATGGCCGGGTTCCGCTACGCGCCGTTTAACGATCTGGAAGCGGTCGCATCGCTGGTGGACGACGAAACGGCCGCCATTCTCGTCGAACCAATTCAAGGGGAAGGGGGCGTCAACATTCCCGACGACGAGTTTCTGCCCGGACTGCGGAAAATTGCTGATGAAAATAACAGCCTGTTAATCTTCGACGAAGTGCAAACCGGCATGGGACGGACCGGCAGTTGGTTCGGCTATCAGCAATGGAATGTGCAGCCCGACATCATGACTTTGGCCAAGGGAATCGCCGGGGGTGTCGCCTGTGGCGCGATCATCGCCAAACCGGAGGTCGGCCAAAGCCTGAAACCGGGTACACACGCCAGCACCTTCGGAGGGAACCCGCTGGCCATGGCCGCCGGACTCGCCACCGGCCACATGATCGAAAACGAGAACCTGCTCGAAAACTGCCGCGAAATGTCCGGCCGATTTCGCTCTCACTTTGAATTGCTGCAGCAAGAGCTGACGATCATCGCCGAACTGCGAGTTCAGGGCATGATGATTGGCCTCGATTTAACCATTCCGGCGACACCGGCCGTCGGGAAATGCATGGAACGGGGCGTGCTGGTCAACGCGACCTACGAGACCGTTCTTCGTCTGCTTCCGGCGCTCAACGTGACGGCCGAGCAGGTCGACGAAGGGAGCGCCGTCATCGCCGACGTCCTCAGAGAGATGGCCGCCGACGTTTGAGGATGAAATCATGTCCTGCAAAGTCCGGTTTTAACGACGACCGGGCTGCTGCCGTCGTTTTTGCGAGGTTCACATCCATGAAGCACCTCATCTCGTTATCCGATCTGACCGCGGACGACATCCAAGAGATTCTCTTGACTGCAACCAACCTGAAAAGAAAGTTCAACAAAGGCGAGCGGCCCGCGCTGTTGCAGGGTCGTGTCTTGTGCATGGTCTTCGAAAAGCCGTCTCTACGGACCCGCAATAGCTTTGAAGCAGCGATGATTCAACTGGGCGGCGGGGGAATCTTTCTGTCGAGTCAAGACGTCGGTCTGCACGGCCGCGAGACGCTGGCGGATGTGGCCCGCGTTCTAAGTAGCTACTGCGACGTTGTCGTACTGCGGACGTTCTCTCAGATGTTGCTCGAAGAGTTCGTTCGCCACTCAAGTTGTACGGTCATCAACGGGCTCTCCGATGATCGTCATCCCTGCCAGGCCTTGACCGATTTGCTGACTCTTCAGGAAGCGTTCGGCCGTCTGAACGGGCAGCAACTGGTCTATGTCGGAGACGGCAACAACATCGCCTCGTCGTTGGCAGTGGCCGCCTGTAAGCTGCAAATTGCGCTGACGGTTTGTTCTCCACCGGGATACGAGCTTGGCAGCGATTTTCTCGCGGGCCTGAAACAACAACACCCCGCCGCCCAAATCGTGCTCGAAGCGGATCCCATCGAAGCCGTGAAGCGGGCCGACGTGGTCTACACCGATGTCTGGGCCAGCATGGGACAGGAAGCCGAAGCCAACCAACGCCGCAAAGTCTTCGCGCCGTATCAAGTCAACGCACAATTGATGTCCCAGGCTCCCTCCGGCTGCTTGTTCATGCACGATCTACCCGCGCACCGCGGCGAGGAAGTCACCGACGAAATTCTCGACGGCCCTCGCAGCATTGCCTTCCAGCAGGCGGAAAACCGCATGCATCTCGCCAAAGGGCTGCTGGTGTGGGTGGAAGGGTTGAAGGATAAGGGTTGATGCTTGAAAAGTTAGGGAGGAAAATCGCAACTCCGCGATCGTTGAAGAAAGGACATTCGCCGGTCGCTTGTCGACGCTCGCAGCCCTGAGCCAACTTCGCAACTTTGCATTCCATCGGACGATTTTTCCAGTCCTATCAAAAGCCAAAAGGTCTTCAACCCCGACTCTTCATCCTTCAACCCTCATCCTTCCCATGCTCCGCCACGATCAACGAAAAGAAGACGAACTACGGCCCATTACCATTCAGCGGCGGTTTACCGAAGCGGCGCCCGGCAGCGTGCTCATTCAGGCCGGGCGGACGATGGTCCTGTGCACGGCCAGCATCGACAATTCGGTCCCGCCTTGGAAGCAGCAGATGGAAACACCGACCGGCTGGGTGACCGCCGAATACAGCATGCTGCCGGGCAGCACTTCGCCCCGAAAACGGCGCGAGCGGGAAAAAATCGACAGCCGCAGCACCGAGATTCAACGCCTGATTGGGCGCAGCCTGCGGGCAGTCGTCGATTTCGCCGCGCTCGGCGAGCGGACCGTCACCGTTGATTGCGACGTCATTCAGGCCGATGGCGGCACCCGGACTCTGAGCATCACGGGCGGCTTCATCGCGCTGGTCGATGCGCTGGACTCGATCCGGCTGAAACGCTCGTCCGAGCGGCCGGTGCTTCTCGACAGCGTTGCCGCCGTCAGCGTCGGGGTTGTCAACGGACGGGTCCTGCTCGATCTTGACTATTCCGAGGACAGCGCCGCAGAAGTTGACACCAACATTATCATGACCGGCACAGGTGAATTCATCGAAGTTCAGGCAACCGCCGAGAAACGGTCATTCAGCCGTAAGCTCTTGGACGAACAGCTTTTGCTGGCCGAGGCGGGCATTGTCCGGCTGAGGGCTATTCAGCAGGAGGTTCTGGGGGCGGAATGGCCTCTGGACTCATCCCCGGGAAGCTGTTAGCATTCCCGCCTTCATCTTCGCGTAATCCCAACTTTTTGCAGAATTGCCAGCAGCACTTGGAAGAGCCTCACGTCCCCGCAGCTTTGGGACCGATGAGAATCCGTTTCTCTGAAGTTTCTGTCCACCAGGGACTTTCCTCACACCACCCATCACGTCTTCTCGACGATGCTTGTCCCGGCCCGCTGAGTTTTGATCGAAGCTGTTGCCGGGTCTTGCAGTCACTCATCTCGCATTCTGAACGGAGTCTGTTGTGCGAAATTGTATTCGAACTTGCAGCCGGATCGTCGTGGTTGCCGGCACAATGGCTGTCGGTCTTATGGTGCTTCTGCTGGCTCAGACGGTTGATGCCCGTAGAATCGATTCCCGCAAAATCGAAGCCGTCCGAGGTAAACGTTACAAGCTCAGTAAGCAGCACGGCCCCTGGATGATTATGGTCGCCAGCTTTCACGAGCCGCCTCCGGAAGCCAAAACCGAAGGCATGACGCCCCAGCAAGCGGCCGACGAACTCGTCTACGAACTCCGGAAAAAAGGCATTCCCGCTTATGCGTTTTCGCAGGGGGAAATGCAGAACGAATTGAACACCTACGACCGCTTTGGCCGACGACGTCGGTACGCATCGTACACGGCACGGCACAAAAGTATCTGCGTGCTGGCCGGCAACTATTCCAGTGAAGACGACCGACTCGCACAGAGGACCAAGAACTACGTCAAGAGGTTCCATCCCAGGTTCTTGCGCGCCGTGGACACAAGGGTCCAGACTGACAGCGGACTCATCGAACGATTCAAGAGTGGTGGGATTTACCGGATGACGCCGGGACGTCCCGGTCCTCTGAGCGGCGCTTTCCTCACCATCAACCCAGCCCTAACTCCGGACGAGGTCAAACGGCGTCACCGCGATCCGTTGTTGCTCAAGCTCAACAGCGGCATGGATTACAACCTGCTGGACAATCCCGGCCGATTCACACTCGTTGTGGCCACGTCGTTTGTCAAATCAACGACAAAGATCAACGATTCCGAATTTCAAAAGGCGATCAAGAATTTCAAGATAAGCAACAGTCTCGACGAGTCGGCCCTCGGCGCCTGGCAACTGGCCAAAACCCTCCGGGAAGGCCGTGTTCCATTTAAGCACAGACGGGCAGTCGTCCAACGTAACTTCGAGGCGTACGTCTATCACGACCACTACCGTTCCATTGTGACAATCGGCTCCTTCGACTCTCCCAACGATCCGCGGATCGCAGAATTCAAAAGTATTTTCGGTGCCAAAGTCAAATCAAACCCAAATACAGGAAAAGATGTGCTGATTGCTGAAGTCATGACGCTCCCCGACCTGAGGAAAAGAAACGCTTCGTTGAAGATCTGGATTTTCGACCCGACCCCACAACTCATCGAAGTCCCTAAATTGCGGTAAAGCAACCCAGCGGAACTTCTCGGAAAGCTTGACACCTTTGCGGGAAGCAGCGACACTCGGCCGGCATGAACGGTATGCCGATCAAAGCGCCGAGCCTCGTCCTCGCCAGCCGGAACCGCAAAAAGAGTGCGGAAATCGCCGAGTTGCTCGCACTGCACGGGTTTCAGCTCTTGGGCGTATCCGACTTTTCCGGCGTCCCGCAGGTTATTGAAGACGGGGAAACTTTCGCCGAAAATGCCGCCAAAAAGGCCAGCGAAACCGCGAAACATCTCGCGCGATGGACCATCGGTGAAGATAGCGGACTGATGGTCGAGTCTCTCGGCGGGGCCCCGGGAGTTTATTCCGCCCGCTACAGCGGCGACGACGCCGATGACGAAGCCAACAACCGCAAACTACTTCAGGAACTGGCCAGCGTCCCGGACGAAAAACGGAACGCTCAGTACGTCTGTCATGTTGCGCTGGCTGATCCCAGCGGAGCGATCCGTTTGACGACCGAAGCCCGCTGCCGCGGAAAAATCACCAGCTTACTCCGAGGCTCCAATGGGTTTGGCTACGATCCGCTGTTTCTCATTCCCGAGTATCACCGCACTTTTGGCGAACTCGGTCCGGCGGCCAAACGTCATCTCAGTCACCGGGCCCGCGCGTTTCAGCGGTTCATGCCACCGCTGCTCAGTTTGCTGCGCAAGGCGATCAATCAGCAATCACCGGCAGAGCCTGTCTCTTGAGTAACTCCCTCACCCGCATTCTTCTCTTCATGAAGGATTTTACCACAGAGACGCAGTGCGACATTTTTGTGGCTTAAAAGACAACATGTTGAGTGTGGAGACCGTGAACGTGTGAGTTCGCCTCCTCCTTGGAAGGCATCTGGAAAGATAAATGGTCTGGGCTGCGATTGAAGAAAAGTGGATACTTCGTGCGGTAGGTTCTGAGTTTCATTTCGACAGGGATGTCGATCATGTCAGACGTTTCCGCATGGCCGGCGTATCTTTCGGACTTGTCAGACGAGCAGTGGGCGATTATTGAACGGGAGTTGCCGCCGGCACCAGTTGGCGGGCGAGCACGGACTGTCCACCTTCGTGAAGTTGTCAATGCGATCTTCTACAGGCTGCGGACGGGCTGTTCGTGGGAGATGCTGCCGCACGATTTTCCACCGAAATCCACGGTGTTTGAATACTTCGCGGGTTAGCGCAACAACGGAACATGGGAGCGTCTACACGATGCTCTGCGACGTGGCGTTAGAAAGCAGGACGGTTGGGAGGCAACGGCCTCGGCGGCGATCGTGGACAGCCAGTCCGCGAAGACTCGGGGCGAACGCGGTTACATTGCCGGGAAGAACGTGCAAGGACGCAAACGATATATTCTGGTCGATACGCTGGGGCTGCTGATCGCGGTGG
>Ga0310123_10002553_pt1 | contig 14481 bp, 16 predicted proteins | sample CB6_AW_1057_MG_FD_203505 | JGI IMG/M metagenome (GOLD analysis project Ga0310123, IMG submission 203505) | Marine microbial communities from Western Arctic Ocean, Canada - CB6_AW_1057 | ecosystem: Environmental > Aquatic > Marine > Oceanic | place: Canada: Western Arctic Ocean | collected... | reverse complement strand
CCAAGACTGATTATAGTGACCGTGTATTCCAGCGTCAACGCGGGGCGTTGCATAAAAAGGGCCGCCCGTGGTGCTAGAATCTCACCACGGGCGGCCCTGAGATAAACTATTTAACAGTAACTCTGTTTATTCGCTGAACCACATGCCACTTACCCGTATCACCGGGTCTAACCGGGGCGCCCAGTTTAGCTTGGGATCTACCGCGTAGTACACTGGCAGGTCAAAGAGGGGTATCATCACGACCTCTTCGTGAAAACGGTCAGCCAGGTCCTCCATCAGGCGCTTCCGCTCCTCGCCAGAGGCGGTTAGGGCCGGGCCGATATGTTCTTGGATGCCCCCGGGACTGGGGTCGCAGTACCCGGACCGGTTGCTTTCGCAACTCATGTAATATTTGGCCTGACGCCCAAAGTCCAGGGTCTCATTGGAGGGCTGGTTCCCCAAGATCTGAATATATTGGCAGTCAGAGCCTCCCCTGTCTAATAACGCCTGATAATCTGCGTTGGTAGGGGTGTCAAACTCCATGTCGCGGCCCGAATCTTTCAGGACTCCCTGCAACGCCTTGCCGGCACCGCATTTGGACATGGCGCTGCGAATCGATGGCTCCACCACCTGAAAGTCCACGTTCATGCCCACATCAGTCAAATAACCAACTACGGCCTCGGAGATCTCTATTTGCTTGGCAACCCGAACTGCGCGCATGTTTATCTGGATTCCATTTTCCGGGTTGTAGTCGGCATCCTTGAGTAGTTGTCGGGACAAATTTGGATCGTACTTGTAAGGGGCGGTGTTGGCCTCAGTGGCGCCCGTGATGCCGGGCCAGATGATGTTGCCACGGCAATTAGTCAGGCCTCCATAGAGGGCGTCGACCAACTCCTGGCAGTTGATGGCATGAACGATGGCCTGGCGCACTTGCTTCTTTTTAAGCTCTGGGTGCCAGAGGGTGTTCATGGTCATGGCGTAGGTTTCCGCTGAGGTGCCGGCCCGCAGCATGTTTTCCGGAATATTGCCGATAGCGTCAACGCTCACGTCCCAGCCAATATCGGCTTCGCCGGCCTGAATCATGGCACCGATGACCAACGGCTCACCCCGCCAGACCCATTTCGAATTTTGGATGGCGGGCTTTTGGAACTCGAAATGGTCTCCCACCGGGACGTAGTCTTCGTAAGCTTCCATGGTGATGGAGGTTCCGGGGCTCCAATCCACAAGCTGATAGGGGCCAAAACCGATGCTGGTACGGACGCTTTCCTCTTCGGGAGCATTGGCGTACCACTCCGGGGCCTCGAAATTCACGAAGAAGGAGGTGCTGGGGAAGATGGGGCAGGCCTGGGCGCAATTAATGTCCACGGTAAAATCGTCCACTACTTCGGCGGTGTAAGCGCCAGTGTAGTTGATCGAACCGCCCGGGGAGGTAGGGTCGCCCAAAGAGGTCAGGTTCGGGATCGCAGCCTGGGCGTTAAACTCTTCGCCGTTGTGGAACTTGACTCCCTCACGCAGGTTGAAGCGCCAGGTGTCCTCGTCCATCTGTTCCCATCCCGTTGTTGCGCTGGTGGGAACGATACGCAGGTCATCTCCCGATTGCCACGTCAGTGGGTCCTGGAGATTGGATCTGGTCACGGAGGCGTTAAGGGAGGCGCCAATGGTGTTCATACTGGTCAATCGAATTGGTTCTTCCGGTAATACCAGGGTGATTTCATCCCGGGCCGACGTGATGCCACTGGGTACTGGAGCGGCCGTGGGCTGGATGGCCGCTGCTGCCGCTGTCGGTGCTGCTGCAGGTGCTGCTGCAGGTGCTGCTGCAGGCTCTGCCGCTGATCCACAGGCGACTAAAAGAAACAGCGCCGTCAGTATCAATCCTACAGGGATAATTTTCCATGCCGAGAATCTCATTACTATGCTCCTATTGAGTTGGTATTAGGGGCTGAATAACCCTTGAAACAGAATACATCGATAATTGCGAAAATTCAACTTTGATAAATAACAACTTTAAAAATTTAGCGAAGTGATTTCAATACACATTTGCATCTTTGAATAACTAAATCCGTGTAAAAGAGAGCCGAGCTTGGCGATATCTCTCTGGATATCTGCGCCAGAACTGGGGAGAGCGTTATCGTAAGCGCACCTATTAAAACCCAGTTACAGATTAAAACCCAGTTACAGAGTCCATCTTTTTGATGACGGATTTACACTGTCTGAAGTGTATTGGTGGCTAACGAGCGATGTCGATAGGCGGATTTAATGATCTGGTTAAGAATAGTTAATCAGAGATTTAAATACTAAATTAACTTCTCTTAATCACTCTGAGCTACTCTTTGAAGCGGACCATGAAGCTAGCCTCGCCCACCGGGGCTCCGTCCAGCAGCACCACTGCCACGTGGCGGCCCACGCGTTGCACCGGTATTCGGAAAGTTTTGATCCAACGCTGGAACATTATCCCTTCTTCCCAGGTGATGTTCTGGGGAGGCGGAGTATTTAAAGGGATTCCCGGCGCACGGATTGCCACTTGAAGGCTGTAATTGCCGGGGGTAGCGCCGGCGATGCAGAAGGCAAGATTAACGTCCAACTCGCCAAGTAGCGGCGCGTCCCCTCCGGGAGGCTCCGTCGGCATGGCGACTTCATACAGGTCGATGATGCCCCTGAAGGTCAGTTCGCCATCGGGGCCTTCTTCAGTCTCTCGACAGAATAGCGCGTATTTCAGGTAGTGTCCTGGTCTTTCGGTAGTCAATTAGGCGATCACTAACTCAGCTACGCGCATGCTTGCTTGCGCGATTGAAGGTAATTTAGCACCAGTTTAACATGAATCTAGCACGGAGAATGTATAATCGGAATCCACCGCGTTTGCAACGGATTTCACCCATTGCCAATTTGATGCAATACTGGGAAACTAACCCCAAGTCAAGCTGGGGCCTGCTAGGGTAGAGCCTACCAGGGTAGATAGGGCTAAACAGGTTCTGAGAGGTTGAGCTTGGCGCGGGATATTTATTTCCAGGCAGTGAGGTGAATTAGAATGGCGCTGACCATGGAGCAGTTTTCCCAGGGCCGATCACCCCAAGAATATATTGACCAGATGAAGGTTAACAAGCAGCCTTTCACAGAAATTTATCAGGCAGTTGAAATACCCGGCGAGGTACAGACCTACTTTGACAACCTGAATGAGCCGGTCAATCTGGCGGTGTTCCATGCTGAGTGGTGCGGAGATGCCGTTAGCACCACTCCAGTCATTTTGCGATTGGCGGAGAGCACCAAAAATATCAATGTTGAGGTGTTCAACCGTGACGAAGTGGTTGACCTGACCAACACCTTTTTGCCGGCGCATCGAGCCAACACGGTGCCCGTATTTGTAGTTTTGGACCGGAATATGCGTGAGATCGCCCGATTTATCGAGACCGCCAAGGGGCTGGTTCCACGTCTTGACGCGATGAACGAGACTATCGCTAGTCAGGTGCCCGACGACGGGGAGAACGCCAGAAATGTAGCCCGAGGCCAGCGCACCGCCTTCCGAGTGGCCCACGCCAAGGAATGGGGAGAGGTTATCCTCCGCGAATTTCAACAAGTTGTCACCGACGGATTGGCTCTGCCTGGGGATAAGCGGCCCGCGGAGGCTGGCACCGAATGGCCGGCTCCGGAAGATTAAGCTAAGACCACTGCCCATCCCAACCGGTTTCTAAATGATCGGATACTAAGTTAATTGAGGTCTTGTCGCAATGGCTGCTATGCCCGAAGGCATTATTACAATGCAAGATATGGAGATCATCTTTTCAGTGACCGACACTCTTGGTATTCACCGGGAGTCGGTAAGCGTGGAGCTGACCAAGGAAGACCCCGGCTCCATATCCAAAGTATCCAGTGGCAAAATTGAGATAACAGTGCCAGAGAGCGGCACCGTTCAAGAATTCAGCCAGCTAATCCGCCAAGATCTGGAGGCCATGGGGTACACAGAAGTGGATCTGGAGGACGAAGACGAAGATTAGGGCTTTTGCCGGGATAAATTGCTAAGGGCGGGTTCAATACCCGCCCTTACGTTTTTCAGGTTTTTTCTCTAATTAGAGCTCCGGTTAATACCCCGGCTCCCGCCACTCAAAGGCCAGGGTGGCGTACCGCACAAAAACCGCTCCGCCGGGTGCTCCCAACGGGCCGTTGACCCCTAGAATGGCAATTGTATGTTGGTCGCCCGGTTTGGGTTCAGCGTCAATTACTATGCGCTGAGGTACGTTGAAACCCTGCACCGTACCCCGGTCCCGGTTGCATTCACCGTCAATCCATAATTCGCCGTAATCGTCAACGCAGGTTTCAAACAAAACCCGCATGCCGGATAGTTCCCGTCCGGCCACCCTTTCCGGCAACGTTATCCTGATGCGATACCAGGCAAAGGCGACTCCCCTAGAGTGCCACTTGGTCAGGTCGTGACAAATCTCCCATCCTGAATCGTCGAAGTCCGCTAAACGTGCCGGGCTTCCCTCCAGTTCGGACACCACGCCCTCGTTGGGTTCACCGGGCACCAACCCACCAGCAAAACGCCACACTCCGTTTACAGCCTTCAAATCGTCCGAGTCTTGTAGATTTAACGTTGCTCTTGGCATGGGTCAATCCTCCTTTTCTAGAAACACCCTGGTTCAGGTGTTTTGGCCGTACTAACATAACTTTTCTGTTTGCCTAGCCTGAATCACCGCCAATTGTTTACTTTGCCGTTACCCCGGGGCACTCAAAAGGGCTGGGGCAAAAGATAATTCAACATATCATTCATTTAGATACACATTCAAGTAGTCAGAGTCAATCTGCTCTTGGTTGCTCACCGGGGCAGAACTCCTAATCGGAAACCCCCTAAGTTTGGAAACCCCCGATTTATGGAAGCATTCATCTTGGCCAACATATCGGACGTCCTTTCCATCATCTTCGGCTTGAACCTGGGTTGGGTAGAGATTAACCCGGTGATCAATTGCTTAATTGAGGCCACCAGCGTACCGGAAGCAGTGCTGGTCAAACTGGCCGCCGCCGCCAGTGTTGGGTTGCTGGTTAACCGCTGGAACCCTCGATTGTTCACCTTGCCCACCCTGGCCTTTTCTGTGATTGCCATCAGCAATTCTCTATTGGGACTCCGCTATCTTTAGCCGGTGCCTGGCCAGTGCCTGGTTAATCGCTCTATCCGTCGATACCCACTATTCTGATGCCGGCGTGAATCTTGTGTATCCGGTTGATGTTGACCAGCAGCGGCGTTATCTGCTCGACGTATTTGGAGTTGATCAGCCCACCGCCGTCTACCGGGCGCAAGTCGGTAATCTTTCTGGTTAATTCCATCACGAGGTTTTTGGCCTCACGGTGGTCGGAGCACACGACCACGTCGCCCTGCATCACGACATCAGGTTGGGTCAACTCCTCGGCGCTGACGTTCTGAAACGCCGATACCACCAACGAGTCGGGGGCCAGTTCCTGGGCTTCTTGAGCCGCCGATCCTGCCTCCACCGCCACCGCAATCGCTCCTGTGCCTCGCTCAAACCGCATGGGCGCAATAACGTCCACCACCACTTTGCCGCTTAGATTTTGCCGCACCTGCTCCAGCAAGGGCCGCTGGCCTTCGTAGGGTACGGTCAGAAAAATGACATCGGCATTTGCGGCGGCTCCCGCATTATCTGCCCCGGTGATGAGCGATGTTGGGGCCTGCTGGGACAACTCTTCGGCAACTCCTTGAGCCCGGGCTGCGTCCCGTGAACCGATTACGACTTCCTCGCCAGCCAAGGCCAACCGCAGGGCCAAACCCTTACCTTCAGGCCCGGTACCACCCAGAAATGCCAACATGTGCCCTCCAAGTTTCGATAGTAGTAGATTCCAAACGACCCTAAATATACCATTAACCGTTAGATTGGGAATGCTAGGGTCTTGATGTGCTAGAATACCGGAATCTTAACCTATAGGGGTTCTATGTCGTTCAAACTCAATCACCTGCATATAAAAACTCCCGATCCCAAGGAGACGGCCAACTGGTATGTTACCAATCTGGGTGCGAAAATAGTCTCCGAGACGGCCTCCGGCGGCTTCCGCCTGGACCTGCACGGCCTGCCGCTGAATGTAACCGATCTCATCGAAGGCCAAACCCACGACCAAGTTTACGGTATGGAACACATCGCCATCGATACCGACGATATTAATGGGACGGTGGAAAAGCTAAAGGCCGGTGGGGCCAAAATATTAGAGGAGATTCAGACTGGCGATGGCCGCCGGGTCTGTTTCTTTGAAGGCCCTCAGGGAGTTTGTCTGGAAGTGATTGAAGCGCAGGGTTAGTGGGCCGGGCATTCTTTTGCAGAAATTGCCAGGTGACTATCTCAAAAGAAATCTCAGAGAGTGGTTGAGCAGTCCCTGACTAACGGGCTCAACACATGACATGAACATTGGAAATTGGGGATAGGGCCTCCTAAAATACACTCTTAACAAGGTATGAATATGTCCGGTTTTCGTCTATTAGCCTGCTTTGCCCATCCCGACGATGAAGCCTTTCCAGTGGGCGGCGTGCTGGCTGCCCATGCATCTAAAGGGGTGTCGGTGCGGCTCGTCACGGCTACCCTGGGTGAAGAAGGGGAGATCCGCCAGGAGGGTTCGGCGACGCGGGAGACCATCGGGCAAGTTCGGCGCGACGAGTTGGCCTGCTCGGCCCGTACCCTGGGGCTGTCTGAGCCGGTGGTGCTGAACTACCGGGATTCAGGCATGGTGGGAACACCGCCCAACCAGCATCCAGAGGCTTTCGTCAATGCCGACGCCCAGATAGTGGTGGAGCAATTGGTGCGCCAAATCCGCAGCTTTCGTCCCCAGGTGGTGCTGACCTTTGAGCCGGGGGGGTTGTACGGCCACCCTGACCACATCGCCATCTGTCGCCATACCACCCAGGCTTTTCACCTGGCCAACGATTCATCAGTGTTTCCCGACCATCTGTCTGATGGGCTAAAACCGTACCAGCCCCTCCGCTTGTTCTACAGTGCCCGGCCCACCGGCTTTCGCACTGAGATGGCCCTGAAGCTGAGAGCGGCTGGGGTAGATTACCCCATGCCATCGGCGCAGCGGGCCAACGACGGGACTCCGGCTGAAGAAATTCACCTGGAGCTGGATGTCTCGGAGCAATTGGAGACCAAGATGGCCTGCATCCAGTGTCACTTTACCCAATTACCGCCCGATTGGCCTTATAACAAAGTGCCTAGAGCGGTGGCCGCCGACATCTTGGGCCGGGAGCATTTCATCAGGGGTTGGCCTGAAGTGCAAGCTCAAGAACTGGTGCCTTCCGACTTTTTTGAGGGCATTTCACCAGACGGATACCAACGAGAAACTTCGTAATGACTAACTTGCAGGGGTGTTTAATCAGTCCCTCCCCTTGCCCAGGGGAGGTCAGGAGGGGTCGGTTTACCCCCCTCTGCATCCCCTTCTTAACAATTGGGAGAATACGTCCACTTAAACCTAGAACTTAGAAAAATTGGGGACCGTCATGTTTTCAGTCCAGATTGTCCACTAACTTCAAAAGGAGAAAATCGTGATCCGCAGCTATCAGGGTAAGACCCCAAACATTCATCCGACCGCGTGGGTCAGTGAGGCCGCGTATGTCATTGGTGACGTGGAAATCGGCGAGTATTCCAGCGTTTGGCCTGGGAGTGTGATACGGGCCGATACCATCAAGATTACGCTGGGTAAATACGTGGATATTCAGGACAACTGCGTGCTCCACGCCGACGACGATGCCTATTATGGGGACTATGTGACTCTGGGGCATGGCGTTACCTGCCACGCGAAGCACATCAGCGACCATTGTCTCATTGGCAACGGGGCCACACTCAACGACGGTGTGACCCTGGGAGAGAACTCCATTGTGGCCAGCGGCGCGGTGGTTCTGGAGCGAAAAGAGTTCCCAGCCAATTCTTTTGTGCTGGGAGTCCCGGCGTCGGCCCGGGAGGAACCGACCAATGAGCGGCACCACGCAATGATCCTCCGCACCGCCGAAAGCTACGCCCGCAAGGCCCAGCTTTTCAAGGCGGAAGGTCTGGGCGGCACTGAGGTGGATGGCTAGATGTGCATACCTGGATAACTTAAAGAGGCCCAGATCATCTAGGACTCTAATTTCAGCGGAAAAACATGAGTTTGACTTGCTGGGTCTACTTAATGCCTACCCAACCCGCCAGCCACTGCTGGCACGATGCTGATTTCGTCACCCGATTTGGTTGAGGTGGTCAGACCGTCCATAAACCGGACGTCCTCGCCGTTCACGTAAATGTTGACGAAATAGCGCAGTTCGCCGTTCTCGTCTATCAATCGCTCTTTAACGCCCGGGTAGCTGGACTCCAGGTTATCGATCATGTCTACTAGGTTGGACTCGTCCATCTCAACTTTGTCCAAGCCTCCGGTCATGCGTCGCAAGGGTGTAGGAATACGAACTAAGACGCCCATGTGGGGAACTCCTCCTCTAGATAAAACAATAGGCCAAACGCCGGTCTAGCCTTCAATCACATCTCCGCCCACCGGGTCAACGCGCACGCCGGTGGAACTAACCCATTGTAGACCGCGCTCAATTTCTTCTTTCTCGCCGTCCAATTCCAGAACCACCCACCCAATCTTTTCCCGCACATTGGCGCGGCGTATGTTGGTCACTATGTGAAAGTCCTGGCCCAAGCGGTAAATGACCGGTTCTTTGACCAGTTCATTCTCAAAGGTGAACTTGACACGCTGTCGGTCCATGCTCCGTTACCTTCCGATGGCAGTGCGTTCGCTAAGGGCCTCTTCAAAGGAGCTGAGGGTGGGCCTTACCATGAGGGGGTTGACCACACCTTCGACGGCCTCTTGGGTCTTCAGTCCGTTGCCCGTAATATAGGCCACGGTCAATTCGTCTGGTTTAATTGCCCCCGACCAGGCCAGTTGTCTCAGGGCAGAAATGACCACGCCACCGGCGGTCTCGGTGAAAATTCCTTCGGTTTCAGCCAGCAGTTGGATTCCTTCAACCACGTCTGATTCGGGCACAATATTGCCGCTACCGGTGGACCTGTCGATCACGCGCAGGGCGTAGATGCCGTCGGCCGGGTTGCCAATGGCAAGTGACTTGGCAATGCTGTTGGGACGTACCGGTCTCACGTGGGTCTGCCCTTCCTTCCAAGCGGTGACAATGGGGCTGCACCCCTCGGCCTGGGCCATGTGCATTCTGGTGATTACTGCAGGGTGGTGCACCGTATTCTGGTCGGCCCCAAAGGACATGGCGTCAACGCCGTCCAGCAGACCCAGGCAGGCCATCTCGTTAAAACCCTTCCAAATTTTGGTGAACATGGCACCAGAGGCAGAAGGCACCACCACATGCTCCGGCAAGCGCCATCCCAGTTGCTCGGCCACTTCGTAGCCCAGGGTTTTGCTGCCCTCGGCGTAATAGGCGCGCATGTTGATGTTCACGAAGGCCCAGGGGTAATTGTCACCTACCTCGCTGCATAGGCGGTTCACTTCGTCGTAGGTACCGTCAACCGCGACCATGGTTGGGCCGTAGATTGCCGCGCCAATGACCTTGCCGCGTTCCAAGTCGGAGGGTATGAACACCACCGATTTGATGCCCGCGCGTGCGGCATGAGCTGCGACGCTGCAGGCCAGGTTGCCGGTGGAGGCACAGGCCAGAGTCTCAAACCCAAACTCCACTGCCTTGGTGGCTGCTACGGAGACCACCCGGTCTTTGAAAGAGAAGGAGGGATTGACGCTGTCGTTTTTGATGTACAGGTTATTCAGGCCCAGCCGCTTGCCCAGGTTGGGGGCTTTGAGCAGAGGAGTGAACCCGGCCATGATGTCCACGGGATTTTCACCGCTAGCCGGCAACAGGTCTTGATAGCGCCAGATGCTCAGTGGCCCTTGGGATATTCGATCAGCGCTGATGACCTCAGAGATGGTGTTGTAATCGTACTCCACTTCCAGCGGACCAAAGCAGAAGTCGCAAACGTTGAGGGCTTCCGCCGGATATTCCCGCCTGCACTCACGACATTTCAATCCGCTGACATAAGGCACGGTTTTGGTTGCCTCCGATAATTAGGGAAATACGCTAGAGGAGCCACTAATTTAGCTAGTGACGAATATTTGCGATGTTAACAAAGGCCCTATTTCTTGTCAAGAAAATTCTTAGTAGGGGTAGGACAACCGCAAAGTTATCCAGCCCCAAGAGGCCGTTCGTCCTGAGCCAGTCGAAGGATGCTCGGCCTGCACTCGCTCATGGTTCGACAAGCTCAACACGAGCGGACTTTTCTCGGCTTTGTAGTCGTCCCGATGAGTAGCCGAACTCTGTTACCAATGCGTTAAGCATATGGAGCTAGCTATTGACCAATGATATAATCTCTTCGCTATGCCTGTTTACGGATGCCACCATCACTGATGCTTGAGCAATTTTACGGCCTGTCGGTGCTACTTTCCGTGCTTCCCTCAGGGGGAAGCGGAATCACCGAAATAATAATCAATCTCCTCATCCAGCTAGCGGTCATTCTCTTTGCGGCCAAAATTGCCGGCGAGCTGGCTTCGCGCTACTTGAAGCTGCCGCCGGTGTTGGCAGAGCTGGGCGTCGGTGTGCTGATCGGCCCCTTCGCTTTGGGGGCAATTAACCTTCCGGGATTTGGGCCCCTGTTTCCCATCCCTCTTGTAGATGGCGTGGCCGCGACTATTCCGGTCAGTAACGAACTGTTTTCATTGGCCCAAATTGGTTCTATATTCCTGCTGTTTGCCATTGGCCTGGAAACCAACCTCAGGAAATTCCTTCGCTATGCCGGGCCAGCCACTGCGGTGGCGTTGGGCGGAGTGATTGTCCCCTTCGCCTTGGGCGCGGGCGCGACGGTGCTATTCGGTTTTGACGACGGCGAGGGATTCACTTCGTCGAAAGCATTGTTCATGGGTGCCATAATGACCGCCACCTCAGTGGGTATTACCGCCCGCGTGCTGGCCGACCTGAACCGCCTGGACTCTCCCGAAGGGGTAACGGTGCTGGCGGCGGCAGTGGTTGACGATGTGATAGGCATCCTGGTACTCACTGTGGTAGTCGGCATCAGTACCGTGGGCACTTTCTCCCTGGGCAGTGTCGGCTGGGTCGCCTTCAAGGCCATCGCCTTTTGGTTGGGGCTGACCGCAGTTGGCATTATGGTTGCGCCTTACCTGGAAAAGGTGGTCGGCCGCTTCCGCGCTCCTGGGGCGGGTCTGGTGCTCATGTCGGCGTTGGCTTTATTGGCGGCGGGGATGGCCGAGATATTTGGCCTGGCCTTTATAATTGGCGCTTTCTCCATTGGTCTGGCGCTCTCCACCACCAACCTGGGGCACCGAGTAGAAGAACAATTGGTTCCGGTCAACGAGATTCTGGTTCCCGTATTCTTCGTGGTTATGGGAATGCTGGTGGATGTTGGCTCAATGGCCAACGGTCTGGTATTCGGGCTAATCATCTCCGGACTGGCCGTTCTTTCCAAGGTGCTGGGGTCTGGCGTACCGGCGCTGTTCACCGGCTTCAACCTGCGGGGGAGCGCACGGGTAGGCGTGGGAATGATGCCTCGGGGAGAGGTAGCGTTGATCATCGCCGGTATTGGGCTTTCTCAGGGAATCATCGGGCAGAGTCTGTTCGGCGTGAGCATCATGATGACCGTGATTACCACTCTGGCGGCTCCGATTATTCTAATACCCCTGTTCAAGGCGGAGGGCAGCGGTCTGCGCCGTCCTGAGACCGATAAATCTGAGGCTCCGTCTCCCGCGCCTGGTTCGATTATCGCCGAGGATTCTGCCAACGACGATTGAACTTGGGTATGACTCGGCGCGAAAGTAGTCAAACCCAAAAGCAAATCTTAGAGGAGAAAAACACATGATTGGCGTTGTAACTCATCATTGGGCTAAACCGGACAAAGTTGAAGAGGCCAAAAAGCTGCTGGACGGAAATGGTCTGGCGCAGAGCAAAGCCCCTGGATTTGGCAGCCGGGAGACCCTCTATTCCCTCAGCGATCCGACCAAAATCACCACCCTGGTTACCTGGGACAGCAACGATATTTACGATGCCTGGCGCGCTAGCCCGCAGCGGGAAGTGGCGATGGCCGGTGCTAGCGAATTGTGGGCCCAGCCGCCGGAGTCGGAGCGGTTTGAGGTAGCGGACTAGAACGCGCTAAAACACTTGCGGAAACCAAATGTTTGCTCGTACCAGCAGGGGAACAGCACGACGTACCCTTTCGCATCAAGCCAAGAGGTCGTCACCGTTCCGTCCCCCTTTGGCAACGGGGGACTACAGGGGGGTGGGCCATCCCGACCTCCCCCAAGCCCCCTACTTAGCAAGTAGGGGGCCTTAAGCTCACTGCCGTAGTGTGTTGACGCCTGACCGAAAGCAACTAACCCTATTTGCTTACCCGCCCGGAATCTACGCAGATGTACAGTGACCCTGCCACATTGTCCACCTTCATGCGGCCCCGTTCCGACGCTTCATCGTAGTCGGCGGCAGGTGGTGCGCCGGAGGTGAGGTCCCCAGCTTCGTGTAGCCGTTTATTTGGACCTCTGTCACATTGTCGTCGCCTAGCTGAATCTTGTTGCTGGCATCAACGATGGCGTTGGTCAAGTCTCCCTGACTAACATCAGCGTTGTGTCCGATAGCCGTGTTCCGAGAAGGCATCGCTCCCAATAGCCGTGTTGCTCGCCGGTAGTGTTGTTGAAGAGGGCACTTTCTCCGGTAACTGTGTTGTCGTTGTCGGTAGTGTTGAAGAGCATTGCATCTCTGCCAACAGCCGTGTTACGGACGCCTGTGGTGTTACGCGCCATGGCAGAGTGCCCTGCAGCCGTGTTGTTGTTACCGCTAGTGTTGGATTGGAGCGCTAAGCTTCCTGTAGCTGTGTGTTTTCGCCGCCGGTGCTGTTTCCCTCAAGTGAACCTTGACCAGCGGCGGTGTTGTGGACGCCCGTGGTGTTTGCCTGCGAGGGCAGATAACCCAGTGGCTGTGTTGTCAAACCCCGTGGTGTTGGAGGAGAGCGCGGCCTCCCCAACGCCAACGTTACCAAAGCCAGTCATTGTCAGGTTACCCGCGTTCACCCCAGCGAAGAAGTTTTCCAAGCCAAAGTTGTGGATGAATCGGTCTGAGCCGGACATGATAATAACATCTTTTATATTTAGCTTCACTTTTGGATCTGAACCCGGTATTCCAATACTCACGTTGTCGGTCAGGTTATACATGCTGCCGGTGCCCGCGCCGATTCAGTGCTCGTCCAGGTGCACGCTGGCCCAGGTCGCGCTAAAAAATCGCTACAGACTGCGGATGGGCCTCCCGCGCTAGGTGCCGCTATGATGCGTACATCGCCATTGGTCGTGTTAACGCAGGCGTGCACCAGGCTGGTGTCGCCACCGTGGGCGTCTCCCTACTTAAGGCAAATGCGCTGGCCGCCACCGCGACGAAGATTGTAGCGAACACAAAGGCGGCAGTTACCCCAAAATCACCGTTACTTGATCGATGCGATTAAAGTAAGCGATTTCATTGCGTTTTGCCTCCATTATGTTGTACTGACCGGAGTATGCCGGACTAAATTTGCCAAGGCAAAGGGTAAATGTAGGTAATGACCTGGGTGTAAGAAATGTAGGGCTTCAAGGTGGCGGCGTTTTGGGATAGCCGCCCAGGGATGTTTAGATCAAGGAGGCGATTAACGTGTCCAGGTCGAGGTTTTCTTGCATCAGTGTGGCAAATCGCCGAACCTTGGCCAGGCTGTGGGGGTTTGCGCGTTCCAGCAGCCCGTTTAACGACTCGGCGGTGCTGATGGTGCCGCCGGCCACCGAAATCAATGGGACCCCTTTTTTGCTAGCTTCCACGCGAATGTATTCGGTGGGTTCTTCGCCGCCGGTCAGCACCAGGCATTTGGTATCGCACATCAGGCTGGCCATCTGAATGTCGGGCCGCTCGGCCCGGGTGATGACCGCCTGATTGGAGTATCGCCCAAAGTAACTGGGGCCGGAGTCCATGATGTTGCCGCCAATCAAAAACCGGTCAATGTGGGCATTGATGTTCTCAGGTTCTTGAACCCACTTTCCGTTCAGATGCTCAATTATTTGCTGCACGGTGACCGATAGCATAAACCGGTCTTCGGGTATTGCCCCCAGAACCGGTAGCCCATTATTGCGTAGCGGTTGGATCAACTCATGGACGATTTCTTGACGCCGATGAATCGGCGCATGGTTTATGACCAGACCGATCAGTCGCTCCTGGAAGGGTTCGGCCAGAGTGCCGACAGTGGCAGCGTCCAAATCTCTCTCATACCGCACCACCAGAATCGCTTTGGAGTCAGTCAAAGAAGCCAGATTGGAGGCTATCGACGAAGGTTGTCCATCATCCAGTGTGAGGTCAGGCCCCTCAACTAGGGTCAGGTCAGTAGCGGCGGCAAGGGTGCCGATTGAGTCCAGAACCGGTTGGCTGATTGAGGATGTGCCCGAATTGGATGGCAGAGGCTGGGGAGCGAGAACCTGGGATGAGCTATCGGATAGTAGTTGTTGGGACACAAAAGA
>Ga0310123_10002549_pt1 | contig 14489 bp, 8 predicted proteins | sample CB6_AW_1057_MG_FD_203505 | JGI IMG/M metagenome (GOLD analysis project Ga0310123, IMG submission 203505) | Marine microbial communities from Western Arctic Ocean, Canada - CB6_AW_1057 | ecosystem: Environmental > Aquatic > Marine > Oceanic | place: Canada: Western Arctic Ocean | collected... | reverse complement strand
GGCTCCGAGCTACGACAGCAACTCGTAAACCGGCTCGAATCCTTGGTCAACAACCGGCAGCGGCCGGCCGTTGGTGGAAGACAATTCGGTCTCCAAATTAATCCCCAATTGATGGTAAACCGTCGCCACGATCTCCGCCGGCCTGACCGGGCGATCTTTCGGCGCGGCGCCAACTTTGTCGGTCGAACCGATGATCTGGCCGCCCTGGACACCGCCGCCCGCCGCCACGATCGACCAGGCTTGGGGCCAGTGATCGCGGCCGCCGGCGGGGTTCATCTTCGGAGTCCGTCCGAATTCACCCAGCGCCAGGATCATCGTGCTTTCGAGCATCCCGCGCTTGCTGAGATCCTCCAGCAACGACGAATAGGCGTTGTCGAACATCGGACCCACCTGATCCCGGTATCCGCTGATCGGGCTAAAGGGCGGCGAACCGTGAATATCCCAGGTGATTTCGTCAAACACCGTTTCGAACATATTCACGGTCACGAAACGCACGCCGGCCTCGATCAAGCGCCGTGCCAGCAGACAACTTTGTCCGAATCGGTTGTTGCCGTAGCCGCGCCTCAAATCTTCCGGCTCGCGGTGGAGCTCAAACGCTTCCCGGGCCTTTTGGGAGGTCATCAGCGTATAAGCCTGATGGAATGTCGAGTCGGACAAGCGAGCGTCCCGCGACGTTTCAAACTTGCTGACGCTTTGGTCCACCATGGTCCGCCAATTCTTGCGCCGGTCCACGCGCAGGGCCGGCATATAGCCGGGCGGCAACATGTCGGGCGCCTTGAAGCTGGGCGCTGAAGGGTCGGCGTTGAGCACAAATGGATCGTGACGTTTCCCCAAGTAGCCGGCACTCTGCCCCGGATTGAAATTCCCTCCGGTGGGGCCAATGACCTTCGGAAGCAGCACGTGCGGCGGCATGTCACCCTTCGGACCTTTCAGGTAGCCCAAAACAGATCCGATGTGAGGATGCTCCATGCCGCCGAGCGACAGCCGCCCGGTTTGAAACAGTTGATGGCCCATGGCATGAACAGCGGCCGAGTTGTGATAGCAGCCGCGCAGCAGCGCGTACTTGTCCGCGTGCCTGGCCATGCGCGGGAAGATCTCGGAGATTTCAATTCCGCTGACGTTAGTCTTGATCGGCCGGAAGGGCCCGCGAATCTCAGCGGGAGCATCGGGTTTCATGTCCCAAGTATCGAGCTGGGACGGCCCGCCCACCAGCATCAACAAGATAACGTCGATGTCCTTCTTTGACTTATCGACAGCCCCCCGCGCCTTGAGTGCCAGGAAGTCGGTCAGCCCCAGGCCCATCAGCCCCAGCGAGCCGGCATGAAGGAAGTCGCGGCGGCGCAATCCGTCGCAAAACTCAACCGTACGATCAGCATCGAGGCGCAGCATAGATAAAACCCTTCCAGTATAAGATTTGACTCATCCCAAGAATACTATACGCAGCGATTACGGCGTGGTTGGGTAGGTAGTGTCCTAATTGTGCGTTGCTGGGTCGTGCTCCCAAAAGGTTAATCGGACTCAGGCCACCAACCTTCAAGGTCCCGCTCTTCGGCACTGGTCTCCATCGAAAAAATGAGCGGCAGACTTGTGTCTTCAGAACCTCACGGAAAGAAAACTTACTTGTTAACCCATGCGAATCATTACCGCCTTACTTTTACGTCCAATACCACCTCCCCGGCTTACGAAGTCAAAAGGCTAATTTGGACAAGGGTGATATCAACCACGGACCGCACTGTCCTCATGGCCGAAAGAACTCTCCTGTCTTGCCGCGCCTTCGCTACGATAGTCATGATGCAGCTAGTCCGCCGTTCGAAACCCAATAACATGCCTCCACGATCTGAAATCCTCCGATCCGCGCTGTACCGCCTGACCCCAAGACTTTGTCTCCTGCTGCTGCTGTGCAGTCTCACAAGCCTCCCGGTAAGCGCCCAAGCCCCGCAGCCGACCCCGCTCACGGGCGCAGCCGAACTCTCGCGGACGCTCGACCAGCTCAACACACTGGGAAGCGTCCTTATGCTCGGCGCCCATCCCGACGACGAAAACACCGCCGTGATTGCCTATTTCGCGCGCGGCCGCCACATGCGGACGGCCTATCTTTCCGCCACGCGCGGAGAAGGCGGGCAAAATCTGATTGGCACCGAGCAGGCCGAATTGATGGGTTTGATTCGCACCCAAGAATTGCTGGCCGCCCGCCGCATTGATGGAGGCGAGCAATTTTTCACGCGAGCAATCGATTTCGGCTTCTCGAAGAATCCCGAAGAGGCACTTGAAAAATGGGGACGCGAGCAAGTGCTCAGTGACATGGTCCGCGTCATCCGGCGCTTCCAGCCCGACGTGATCGTCTCGCGGTTTTCACCGGTGCTCGGCGGTGGTCATGGCCAGCACACCGCTGTCGGCAAGCTTTCTATCGTTGCGTTTGAAGCGGCCGAGGACCCTAGCCAATTCCCCGGCCAAATCCAGCAGGGGCTGAAGCCTTGGAAGGCGAAGCGTCTTTACTGGAATACTCCAACTTTCAACCGCCGAGTGGCCGAAGCCGAAGCAGCCAGGACGGACCGGCTTCGCCTCAACGTGGGCCAGTACGATCCAGTGCTTGGCAAATCCTACGCGGAGATAGCGGGTGAAAGCCGCAGCCTGCACCAGAGCCAGGGCATGGGCGCCTCGCAGCGAAAGGGGAACGCTCCGGCGTTCTTTGCCCACATCGCCGGCGAGGCCGCTGAACAGGACCTTTTCGAAGGTATCGATACGTCTTGGGGACGCGTCCCCGGAGCCACCGCCGTGAGCCGGCTGCTCATGAAAGCGCGAGAGGAGTACCGGCCCAATCACCCCGAAGTCATCCTGCCGCTGCTGATCGGCGCCTATTCCGCGCTGGAGGGTTTGAGCGGCTACTGGCCGGAGGCCAAGCGCCCGCGGTTGCTGAAGGCAATTGAGCTGGTCGCTGGACTGTGGATCGATGCAAGCGCCGAGCGCTGGGATGCCACTCCCGGCGGCAAAGTCAATCTCTCTCTGTCTGCACTGAATCGCTCGTCATACGCTTTCACATGGACGCGAACCGAAGTCGCGGGCGTCGCAACAGGAAGCAATCCCGAGCCGGTCGAGTTGGTCTACAACGAGACCGCCGAAAAGCAGATGAGTCTCCGCATCCCCGAATTCGCGCTGTATTCGGAGCCGGAGTGGTTGAGGCGCCCTTCCAACGGCACGCTCTACAACATTCATGACCCGCGCTTGATTGGGATGCCGGAAGCTCCGCCTGTCCTCGAAGCAACGTTTTATCTTCAAACGAGCCAGGGCGTCGAGCTGCCTTTTCGGCGTCCGGTTGTCTATCGCTGGGTTGACCGCGCCAGTGGTGAACGGTCTCGTGATTTGCAGATCGTGCCGAGTGTCGCGGTCAGCTTCGCTCAGGAGAATATGATTTCCCCGAGCGGCACGGCGCGAGAGATATCGGTACGGCTCCAAACCAATGTTTCCGATGCTCAAGGATCAGCAACGTTAGAGGTCCCTGATGGCTGGAAGGTCAGTCCGGCTTCCGCCCGTTTTGCTATCGAGCGTTCAGGTCAGCAGACCACGTTGCATTTCGAGCTAACGCCTCCCGCGCACCCGGCGGGCGGAGAGGTCGTTGCGAAGGTCGATCTCGGCGGCAAGAGCATTTCGCACGGGATGCGAGAGATCTCGTACCCGCATATTCCAATTCAGATGTCCTATCCAAAAGCACGGATGCGCGTGGAGCGAGCCGATGTCCGGTTGCTGTCAAAGCGGATCGGTTACGTCATGGGAGCCGGCGACAAGGTACCCGACGCACTCGCGCAACTTGGAGCCACGGTCAGCTTGCTTTCCGAGGGCGACCTGGTTTCGACGGACCTGTCGCAGTTCGACGCAGTCGTGACGGGGATCCGCGCCGTCAACACACGGCCGGACCTGGGCGCTGCCCGGGAGCGGCTCCTCGAATACGTCGAGGAAGGGAGCACATTGGTCGTCCAGTACAACACGGATTCCTACCGCTCGCGGACTCAAGCCGTCCTGGGACCCTACCCATTGACCCTTTCACGCGACCGGGTCAGTGTCGAGGAGGCGCCGGTCACTTTTCCGTCGCCGGATCACCCGCTGCTCCAAGCACCCAACCGCATCACGGAACACGATTTCGAAGGGTGGGTGCAGGAGCGCGGGATTTATTTCATGAGCAAGTGGGACGAGCGCTACCAGCCGGTGCTTCAATGCAACGACCCGGGCGAGCCGGCCAGGTTGGGAGGCTTGCTCTATGCCCGCCATGGCAAGGGCGTCTACATCTTCACTGGCTATTCGTGGTTCCGCCAATTACCCGCCGGAGTACCCCGGCGCCTACCGCCTCTTCGCCAACCTAGTCAGCGCCGGCAAAGTGCGCTAGCTCCTGCACTCAGAAGTTCAGAAGACCGTAGGGACCGGCTATCCTGCCGGTCTGCACACCGGTCCGTGCGGCCTTGCCCGTATCTCAGGCGGGCCGACGTCCGCGATTTCCCTTTCGAGGCCTGCTCAGCCTTACTGCGCGTTACCGGGCTGCCAGCTTGCTCGCCCGGCTTTTCCCCGGACTTTGTCACGAGGCTTCCGCCTGGCCCGTTACCCGGCCAAGCCGCTCGTCAGCTTCCATCCTTACCGACAACTACTTAGGTGGGCTCCTTCCTCTAACAGGGTGTCCGCGCCGAAAAGGCGCACTGAGAAATACGGGCGGATCCCCCCTCTGTCAGTAGGCGGGATACAATCGAGTAAGCCCACTTCGCGCCGTCGAGAGAGATGGTTCATGGAGGCTCGTGCCGGGCCGCTTGGCCCGGCCCCTATTTTTTCACACCTCCCGAGTGGCCGTGGAAAACGGGGAAGTCTGACCCACTTCGACGAAATGCCAGGAGGGATCGAAACCATGAATCGCCGATCGTTTTTTTATGCCTCCGGAGCCGCGGCGGTCGCCTTCAACAGCGGCGCCCTGGATCGCGTCAAAGCAGCAGCCAGTTCCACGCAAGGCCGCTCGGCCGGGCAGATCGCCCGGGACGAAGATTTCTGGCGCGAAATTCGCCACGCCTTCACGATTGACCGCACGATCATCAACCTCAACAACGGAGGCGTCAGCCCGACGCCGCGCGTCGTACAGCAGTCCATGGACCGCTATCTGCGGATGACCAATATGGCTCCGATCCACTATATGTGGAAGATTCTCGATCCCCAGGTGGAAACCGTTCGGCGGCAGCTCGCGGCGGACTTCGGCTGCGATACCGAAGAGATTGCGATTACGCGAAACGCGAGTGAGGCCCTCGAGATTTGCCAGCTCGGCATTGATCTCAAGGACGGCGACGAGGTGCTGACCACCAACCAGGACTACGGGCGGATGCTGACGACTTGGCGGCAGCGCGAACGCCGGGAGGAGATCGTCCTCAAGACGATTTCGTTCCCGACGCCCCCGCCGAGTCTGGATGACCTGGCCAGCCGCATCGAGAGGGCGATTACGCCGCGCACGAAAGTCATCATGATTTGCCACATCACCAACCGTACCGACCAGATCTTTCCCGTAAAGAAAATCTGTCAGATCGGCCGTGCGCGAGGCATTGAGGTGATCGTCGACGGCGCGCACAGCTACGCCCACTTCCCCTTCAAGCAGGCGGACCTCGACTGCGACTATTTCGCTACGAGTCTTCACAAGTGGCTGCTGGCGCCGATCGGGACGGGCTTTCTATATGTGCGAAAGAACAAGATTCCCAAACTCTGGCCTTTGATGGCCGCGCCGGAGCCTCTCACGAATGACATTAGAAAGTTTGAACGAATCGGCACCCATCCGGCGGCGAACCGGGTGGCGATTTCCGAAGCGATGATCTTCCACCAAGGGATTGGCGTCGAGCGCAAAGCCGCCCGGCTGCGTTATCTGCGTGAGCGCTGGGCGCACCGCTTGGAGCACCTTCCCGGAGCGCGAACGCTGACCAGCTACGATCCCGAGCAATCCTGTGGGATAGGCCTGCTGAGTGTCGACGGCATGGATCCCGCCAAACTCGTCGGGCGTCTTTGGGAGAAGAACCGCATCCTGGTGGTCGCCATCACGTTGCCCAATGAGTACTCGGGCATCCGGATCACGCCTAACGTGTATACGACTCTGGAAGAGGTTGACACGTTTTGTGAATCGGTGGAAGCGGCAGTGAAGGACAAAGTCTGATCGCCCTGCTCGGCTGACACCACGGTGGAAGGAGAGAACTCTGCCAGGTCCATACCCTCCAAGTTCTTCCGGTGTTTGAACCAACCAGGCCGGGGGACTGCATCCGTTCCTCCACTTGGTGCGAGTCAACGAAAGACGAGCTTGAACCTCACACCGTCATTTTTGGGTGGACAGATGTTCCAACGGGAGCTTCGGCCTCGCGGCTGCTGAAACTCACAGCGGCGCTACGCTTCCACCGGCACCAGGAAAGGCGGCACGAAGGGGTGCACGACCGCGGGTGTGACTCCGTGGAGCAATTGCCGCGTCTGGTACTTGGCTACCACGATGTGTGAGACCTCCAAACTTGCCGTGACGTTGGCTTCGAAATCAGGTATCGCCGAATCGGGGAAGCGGGCCATCCAGCCGTAACGGCCCTCGTAGAAGAGGGGCCGCCCCATGTCCAACTTTTCGAAGACGCCCGCGGCTAAGTCAACCTGTGCTTGATCAAAGCCATCGGGAATGCCGCTGCGTTGGAAGTACTTGAGGTCTTGCTCCCACCTCAGATCGGCTGTCTTATGGGCTCGGGGCCTCGAGAAGTCAGAAGCCGCCGGCCGGGTTCCGAAGATCTCAGTGAATCCATCCGGTATTTCTGGTACAGGTGAGCTGACGGTTTCCACCGGACGCCAGGGCTGAGGTCCGGTAAAGGGGTTGACTTTCCACCACTCTCCTCCGAACTCGCTTGGAGCCTGCTGGTAGGGTCCAAGCGGCCATTTCCAGGCATCAGGGACGTCCTGATAGCGCGGCGTGAAGGGCTGGACGGCGGTTGCCGGTTCGGGTGGTTCATCGGCCGGATCATCGACGGGCTCGGGACCCTCGGTTAGTCCCGCTGGCGGTGCTTGGCCCGGGGGGAGGCCGCTACGCGAGAGCCCGTGAGCCGGGGCGTGTGGTGGTGGAGCTACGGCGCCACTCCCATCGGCTGCCGAGCGCGAACGGGCCGGGAGCGCCGGCAGTCCGTTGGAGCGAGCCGGGGCGATCTCGGGCGCCCGGGAGCGTTCGGATACACGGGCTTTGAGAAAAGCAGTGAATTGCTCGGCTCGTTGTTCCTCGAGAAGTTCGATTTTTTCGGGCAACTTCCAAAACGCGTTGGCCGATTGTGACACGCTGGTCGCGTGGGTCATCGCTAGCCTCCACGGCCTTCGGGTGTGGGTGAGCACTTGGCATTCCAAACGAGGGCTAATTCATCAAGGCGATAAGGCCCGTATTTTCTTGGAAATAGGAGGAACCACTCGGCAAGCTTCGGCGCTCGGCGATGACAAGAATTCGCCCATGGGCAAAATCTTGCGAGCCACTTCTAAAGATGGGATGAGAAAGCCGGCCGCTTGAGAGGCGCGATTGACTGGTATCTTAATAGGAGCGAACAGCGAATAGAGCAGTAAGGCATGCGACGAAATTTCTTAAGCGTAGGGGTAATGGTCGTGATCGCGTTCGGCTTGGCGCTTGTTTACGGCGGTTTGCGAATGCTCGAGGGCAATCGGCATCAGGCCTGCGTGGCCTGTGGCCGGCCTCTGCAGTCTCATGCCAGGGTTGTCAGCCTGGTGGAAGGAGAAGAGCGGAGCTTTTGCTGCCTGGCTTGCGCTTTCATGGATCATCGCCAAACCGGGCAGCGAGCGAAAGTGGTCGAGCTGACGGATTATTACTCCGACTCGGACATCGAGCCGCAAGAGGCTTTTCTGGTGGTGGGCAGCGCCGTGAATCATTGCCTGCGGGCCGCGCCTCTCCTCAATCAGCGCAAGGCAACCAGCCACCTGGAATTTGACCGTTGTTCTCCCAGCGTGCTGGCGTTTTCCAGCCAGGCCCAGGCTCGCGACTTTCGGGCAAAGAACGGCGGCAGTCTCAGCATGTTTGATCAGCTGGCGGCCTCATTGCCCTGAATATCCCGCCCGGCCGGAAGGGTGAAAAATCTCGGAAGATCGGTGCCTGGTTCGGCTTTCGGTCATTCGTTTCGAAGGATGGAGGCGGTGTGGTTAGGCGGGACTTTGGTTTTTCCCACGTTGTAAAGACGAGCCTTGAGCTGCCGGTAGAGTCCTTCGTCCAACTGCTGCTTGAGGTCAAAGCGGAAGATCCGGGTCTTGCTGAAGCGGCGGCGTCCCCCTTCATACACGTGCATCTCAAACTGATACGGGTCTGCTGACCAGACCGATTCGACATCGCGTCCCAATACCCACTCCCGGGAATGGCGCTCATTGCCCGCTTCGTAGAAGATTCGGCTTTCGGTGAACCACAGCCTTCCTTGGCAGCCTCCGAAGCGGTGCGAGTGCTTCACCGCAACCTCGTACCGGCGCTCACTGGGAACGGCAAAAGCCCGGTTCGCAACCGGCTTCCCGATCTTGGCGCTGATGCGGTCCAATTCCGGCTTGGTGAATTCACCCGACGTGATCAAGAAGCGGTAGCGCTTGTCGCGCCCCAACTTCCATTTGACATCTTGGTATGTAAGGAGAATGATCTCGGAAGGGCTGACACGATCGAAGAACCGGATGTCGCGGTAAACCCAGCGGCGGCTGCGTTCTTTGTCTTGCGCTTCGAATTCGATCGCCTCCTCGGTGATTTTTAAGACGCCTTTCCCATCGGGCCAAAGCGTATTCTTGTGGATGACCTGCAGCGTCGTTTCAGCCGGCACAAGCGGCGCCGCAAAAAAGAGGAGAAGCAGCAGTCTCAGATCCCATCGAGTGTGAACAATCATGACGCCTCCTGAAGGTCGCGAAACCCAGTAAACTTTGCCCCTTTCGGCAACCCCCTGCTTCGCAACAAGTAGTAGACAACGGGGAAGATCACCAGCACGGTAAAACCTGAAGTAACGATTCCCCCGACCAGCGGGGTGGCAATGCGTTTCATCACGTCCGCCCCGGTCCCGGTGCTCCACATGATGGGCATGAGCCCGATCACGTCGGTCGCCACGGTCATCAAGATCGGCCTCACTCTTTGCACCGAGCCCGCGTAGATCGCCTGGATCAGGCTGTTGCGGTCGGTCAGCAGTCCCTTCGAGCGATACTCGCGATAAGACTGGTCGAGATAGAGCAACAGCACGATCGCCGTTTCGGCATAGAGGCCGGCAAGGGCAATTACCCCCACCCAGACCGCCACGCTCAGGTTGTAGTCGAGCACGTAGAGCAGCCACACCGAGCCGATCAGCGCAAACGGCACGCCGAGCATCACGATCAGGGTCTCTCCCATCGATTTCGTGTTGATATAGATAATCACGAAGATGAGCAGCAGCGTCACCGGGATGACGTACATCAAACGCTGCTGCGCGCGTTGCATGTATTCGTATTGCCCGCTCCACTTGATCGTATATCCCGCCGGAACATCGATGGCCTCAGCCACAGCCTGGCGAGCGCTCTCCACGTAGCTGCCCAGGTCGATGTTGCGGATATCCACATAAACCCAGGCGTTCGGCTTGGCGTTCTCGCTCTTGATGCCCGGGGGGCCAACCGTGTATCTGAGATCCGACAGTTGTCCCAGCGGGATTTGATGACCGCTCGGGGTCGGGACAAGCACCGCCCGCAGCGACGGCAAGTCATCCCGCAACTCGCGCGCATAGCGCAGATTGACCGGATACCTCTCCAGTCCTTCGACCGTCGTGGTGATGTTCATGCCGCCGATGGCGGATTGGATCACATCTTGCACTTGCCCGACAGTCAGACCGTAGCGTGCTATGGCCGACCGGTTGATCTTGAAATCGAGATAGTTGCCGCCCATCACGCGCTCGGCGTAGACGCTCAGCGTGCCGGGGACATCGCGCACGACCTCTTCCACCTGCTTGCCGATTCTCTCCAGCTCGTTTAGGTCGGGGCCCGCGATCTTGATGCCGACCGGCGTCTTGATTCCCGTCGAAAGCATGTCGATGCGCGTCTTGATCGGCATCGTCCAGGCGTTCGTCAGGCCGGGCACCTGAATCGCTGCATTCATCTCATCGGTGAGCTTCTCGACCGTCATGCCCTCCCGCCACTCACTTTCAGGCTTAAGAGTAATTGTGGTCTCGATCATTGAAAGCGGGGCGGGATCGGTGGCAGTCTCCGCTCGGCCGATTTTTCCGAACACACTTTCCACTTCCGGAAACGTCTTGATGATCTTGTCGGTTTGTTGCAGAATCTCGCGGGCCTTGGTGACCGAAAGGCCTGGCAGGGTTGTCGGCATATAGAGCAGATCCCCTTCCCACAGGGGCGGCATAAACTCCGACCCCAGACGCCCGTAGGGGATCACCGTCACGGCCAGCAGCAGTACGATCAGCAGCAGCACCGGCCAACGCAGACGGAAGACGACCTCCAACACGGGCCGGTACACGGCAATCAGCAGCCGGTTGAGCGGGTTGCGCTTCTCCGGACGGATGCGGCCCCGTACCCAATAGCCGACGAGAACCGGTACCAGGGTAATGGCCAGAATCGCGGACGCCGCCATCGAGTAGATCTTGGTGAAGGCCAGCGGCTTGAAGAGCCGCCCTTCCTGCGCCTCGAGTGCGAAAACGGGCAGGAAGGAAACCGTGATCACCAACAGGGAAAAGAACAGCGATGGGCCGACTTCCTTTGAGGACTCGAGGACGATCTGCCAATGCGGCTTCTTCCCCCGGTCCCTCTCCAGGTGCCTATGGGCATTCTCGACCAGCACGATTCCGCCGTCGACCATCGTACCGATGGCCACCGCTATGCCGCCCAACGACATGATGTTGATGTTGAGGCCCTGCAGGTGAATGGCAATGAATGCCATCAAGATGCCGACCGGCAGCGTCATGATTGCGACCAGCCCGCTGCGGAAGTGGGCCAGGAAGAGTATGCACACCAGACCGACGATCAGAAACTGCTGAAAGAGCACGCTCTTGAGGCTGTCCACCGCGCGCTCGATCAAGGCCGAGCGGTCGTACGCCACCAAGATCTCGACTCCCTCGGGAAGCCCTGGTTTGATTTCCTCGAGCCGAGCCTTGACGTCGGTGAGCACCTGGCGCGTGTCGGCCCCGTAACGCACGATGACAATGCCGCCGACCGTTTCTCCTTCGCCGTTCCAGTCCGCGATACCCCGCCGCATCTCCGGGCCCAGACCGACGCGGGCGATATCGTCGAGAAGGATCGGCGTGCCGTTTTCATCCACTCCCAAGGCGATCTGCCGGATGTCCTCGAGCGACTCGATATACCCCAGGCCGCGGATCATGAATTCTTTCTCGGCGACCTCGAGAAGACGTCCTCCGACGTCGTTGTTGCTCATGCGCACGGCGTCACGGATCTTTGAAATTGGGATATTGTACGCCCGCAGCTTATTGGGGTCAACCGTGATTTGATATTGGCGGACAAAGCCACCGACGCTGGCGACTTCGGCGACGCCCGGTACGCTCGTTAGCTCGAATTTCAGGAACCAGTCCTGGATCGAGCGCAGTTCACTCAAATCGTGGCGGTCCGATTTGAGCGCATACATGAAGGCCCAGCCTACTCCCGTGGCATCCGGCCCCAGAGTCGGCGAGACGCCGCGGGGCAGCCTGCCGGAAACGTAATTGAGGTATTCGAGGACACGGCTTCGCGCCCAGTACATGTCGGTGCCGTCTTCGAAAATGATGTAGACGAATGAGAATCCGAAAAACGAATAGCCGCGCACGACTTTGGCAAAGGGAACGGCCAGCATCTGGGTCGTCAGCGGATAGGTGATCTGGTCTTCGACGATGCGCGGGGCTTGGCCGGGATACTCGGTGTAGACAATCACTTGGACGTCGGAAAGATCGGGAATGGCGTCGAGCGGCGTGTTGAGGAGCGAGTAGACGCCGGCCGCGGCCAGGGCGAAGGTTCCCAGAATCACCAGGAAGCGATTTTCGATCGACCATTCAATAATCTTGGTCAGCATGACGTCTGTTCTTTCCTCCGCGCTTCTAGCGCTGCTGAGCGCTGGGCAGCTCTGTCTGCGGAGCCGGCGTGTCTTCAGCACGCGGCCGGCTGCCCAGCAGTTGGCTGATCGCAGCCTTGAGATTGCTTTCCGAGTCGATTAGGAACTGCGAAGAAGTCACGACGCGTTCACCGGCCTCGAGGCCGCGGCGAACTTCCTGAAAGCCGCCCCCTTCGGTCCCCAGATCGACTTCGCGCGGCTCGAAGATACCCTTCGCCCTCTCCACGATCACTACCGCCCGTTCCCCGCTGTGGAGAATCGCCTGCTGCGGCACCTTCACAGCTCCCCGCACGGCTGCGGGACGGATCAACACGCCGGCGAACATGTTGGGACGCAGCTTCATCTCGCTGTTATCGATTTCCACATACGCCGCCAGAGTTCTGGTGCGAGGGTCGAGCGCAGGGTCGAATAATACGACCTTGCCCCGCCAACTTCGACCCGGGAAGGCGTTCACCTCCACGCGGACCGGCATCCCTTCGCGGACATACTGCAGGTCGTTCTCGTAAAGCTCGACCTTGGCCCAAAGTCTGGTGTGACTGCCCAGCTTCAGAACCGTCATTCCCGGGGTCAGGCGCATGCCTTCCAGCGAGTTTTCCATCTTGCCGACGATCAGACCCGAGACGGGAGCAAAAACTTTCACGGTGCGGCTTGCCTGACGAGACTCATCGAGCTGCCGGATTTGTTCCTCGGAAATGTCCCAATATTGCAGCCGTTCTCGGGTTGCCTCCAGCAGTGACCGCGCCCGCTCGACAGCTTCGGGATAGGCCGATTCCGAGAGGCGATCGACGTAGTCCAATGCCGCCAGGTACTCCTGTTGGGTGGTGACGAGTTCGGGGCTGTAGACCTCGAACAGCACGTCGCCGCGTTTCACGCACTCGCCGACGGTGTTGAAGTAAGCTTTCTCAATCCATCCGGCGAACTTGATGTTGACCGACACGAGCGTTTCTTCGTTGTGAACCAGCGTGCCCACTGTGCGGATTTCAATCGGAATGCTGCCGCGTTCGACAACGGCGGTGCGCACGCCGAAGTTCTGTAAGAAGTTGGGATCGACCCGGACACTACTCTCGACGGTCGCTGCGTCTTCAAAAACCGGGACAAGATCCATGCCCATCGGCGATTTCCCGGGCTGGTCGGAGGTGTAATTGGGGTCCATCGGTGCTCGCCAGTAAAGGATCTTGCGTTCGCCCGAAGGCACTGTGCCCGCGCCGCCAGGGGAGATCGAAGTGTCCTTGACCGGGGTCAGCCGCATCTCGCAAACGGGGCAGTAGCCGGGTTCTTCGCTAATGACGTGCGGGTGCATGCCACATGTCCACAGCTGCGCGGAGGCGCCGACGATGCCCGCTGATGGAGACGGTTCAGCGTGCCCGCGGCCGACGATTTCCTCGGCCCACTCCCACCCAGCCGGGTTCCACATCAACAGCGCCGGGCCGGTTGTGCCCAGCAGGAAGGCCCCCAGCGCAACAAGTAAGAGCTTCGATTGAGTTGTCATTATCTTTCCTCCGGAAGGGGATTTTCCTCCAAAAGCGGATTGCCGGCCGGTAGGGGTTTTTCCTCCGGGAAGGCGGCTCCCGCGGCTCTCTCGGTTTCACCCAGGGCCTTCATGTAATCGCTGCGCATTTGCGCCAGACCGAGGCGGACATCCAGCAAGACTCGCTCGCTGTCGAGCAGTTCGAGCACGCCGAGCGAGCCGGTCGAATAGGCGGCTTCGCTCGAATGCAAGGCCTGCTCGGCCTGTGGCAGCAGCGCGTCTTCGAACAGCGAGATCTGCCGGCGAATGGTTTCCAGGCGGAAGGTCGCGGAGCGAATGGTGACCTCGGCCTGGTTCACCTGCCGGCGATAACCCGCTTTGGATGCCAGGAACCGCTCGGTCGCCTCGAGAACGCCGGCGTCATACTTACGCCGGAAAATGGGCAAATTGACTCCGACCGTGACGCTGTAGATATTCTTGCCGTTGCCCGGCGGAGGCATCATGCTGCCGGCCGGGTCGCGTCTTCCGAGTACGTTGGTGAAGCTCGCGCCGACGGTAAAGTCGGGCCGGTACTGCTTCCTCGCCAAATGAATCCGCTTTTCTTCGCTCTCGATTTGCTGGAATGCCGCCTCGATCTCCGGGCGCCGCTGCCGTGCCAGCGCATAGAGCCGATCCGTGTCGGCAGCGCCCGCGGGAATGGCCGGCAGCTTCACTCTTGCGAGCGGAGCGTCGACCGCACGGTCCATTAGCTTGTTCAGAACTGCCTCGGCGTCTACCCGCTGGCGCTGGAATATCTCCAAGCGGTTGAGGCCGCGCGTGATCTCGGCTTGGAGCTTCACGACAGCCTGCTGCAGTCCGAGCCCCTGGCCGTAGCGGGCCTGGGCGAGCGTTTCGTAGTGCCGCAGCAGCTCCAAGTCCTCGTTGGTGATGCCCGTGGCGGTGTCCACGTAAGCCAGATCG
>Ga0310123_10002548_pt1 | contig 14492 bp, 12 predicted proteins | sample CB6_AW_1057_MG_FD_203505 | JGI IMG/M metagenome (GOLD analysis project Ga0310123, IMG submission 203505) | Marine microbial communities from Western Arctic Ocean, Canada - CB6_AW_1057 | ecosystem: Environmental > Aquatic > Marine > Oceanic | place: Canada: Western Arctic Ocean | collected... | reverse complement strand
CCAGCATCACGTCCCCGTCGGTAGCCAGCACCTTGAACTGGGTCGGCGTGTAGCGGACCACCGTGACGTCAAACGTACCGCCGCCCAAGTCGTACACCAGGATCGTCCGCTCGATCTGCTCCAGGTCAACCCGACCCAGCTCGCCCTTCTCCCACGCATGAGACAACGTCGCTGCGGTCGGCTCGTTGATGATGTCGATCACGTTGAGCCCCGCGATGCGACCGGCGTCCTGGGTCGCCTTGCGGCGGATGTCGTTGAAGTAATACGGGACCGTGATCACCGCGTTGCCGATCGGACCAATCTGGTGCTCGGCGTCCTGTTTGAGTTTCTTGAGGATCAAGGCTGAAACGAATTCGGGGGTCAGCTTTCGGTCCTGGTAGACCACGTGAAAGTCCTTGTTCCCCATCTCACGCTTGATCGCCTCGACGATCCGGTCCGGTGCCTCCTCGGCAATCCGTGCAAACGAGGGCCCGACCACCACACGCTCGCCGTCGCCCAGCAATACAACCGAGGGGGTGATGTCCTGGTCGTCAAGATTGATGATCGCCCGTGGGTTGCCGTCGTCATCGAGTTGAGCGATCGATGAATACGTGGTGCCCAGGTCGATCCCGACGGTCTGACCCTCAACGAGTTTTACGGCCATTCTCTATGTCCTTTACGCGACAGCAGGCGAATCCAGGGTGAGCAGCGGCAACGGTCCCCTTGATCAACTTGACCGCAAGAGCGACCGACACCGAGTCATTGTGTCACTCCTCGCGGGCCGATTCAAGCTGCCAACCTGGGGCCAGCCCCCCGTCCCGCCACGGCCCTCGCTCCGGGACGATCCCTACTTACCAATCAGGCCGAACTCGATCGACATCAACGGCGACGACCAACCGATGTCTTTCAACGGAAATCTGGCGTCGCCGAATTCAAAGTCACTGACCGAGATCTTCGACTCCAACGCCTTGGTCACGAACGCACGCCAGGCCTGGTCGAACTGCTCCTGCAACCGCTCGGTCTGCAGCCTGCGGTCGGCGATCTCGGCACCCGGAGACAAGCTCCCGCTCATCGTGATCTTCGGCGAAGTCGGAAAACTGATCTCAAGCGGCTGACCACCCTCCGGCGGCCGATCCAGCAGCTTCAACCTCGCCATGTGCTCCAACGACAGGTCGAACACCGCCAGGGACTTCCAGTCGCCCCCGTCACGGGTCGACACGATCAACTGCGCACCGGGGATCTGGAACCGGAATCCCATCGAGGAACGGAACGCCGAGGTCGATTCGTCGGTCGGAGTGATCGAGATCGGTCGTGTCAGAGCGAATTCGGTCCGCAGCTCGGTTGTCGACGGCAACGAGGCAATCGCCGGGATCACCTTCGACAACTTACCCCGATCACCCAGTTTCTGGACCAGAGGCTCGGGTGTGTCGCGGACATCGACCCGCGCCATGCCCCCGTCGATCGCGATCCGGGTCAGTGGGTCGAGCAGGCCTGGAGCAAAACCGAGCCGCAGGGTCTGGGTTTTTGGTACACGCTTGATCAGGTCCTTGACCTGGACCAACTCACGTGGCTTGGCCACGGTGGCCGAGGGGTCACTCGCGGCGACGGTCAGGCCCATCGCGACCGAGAGTCCACTCTTGTCGAGCACCAGTGCCTCGGGCCAGAGCCTGACTCGTGGCTGGAAGACCGGCAACGGCCAGAGATTGCCAAGCACGCCCGAAGCGTCAGCCTCCGCGAGTTGCTGTTCCATCTCGGTCAGCAGCGACGGCACCAACTCGCCGATCTTCTTGGCCACAAGCTCCCGCTGACCAGCCAGGCCGCTGACAATCGCGTCGAAGATCGCCGTTCGCTTCGAGTCCTGCGCCAGGCCCTTGACCTCGATCTCCTTCGGACCCACTACCTCGTACTGCTCCGGATCGATCTCGAAAACCGTACTCGTCAGTCCCAGGCTCAGCCGCCGCTTGGCCACGGTGGGCTTGATCACAAATTCCAGCAGGACCGGTTTCTTGTGCCCGATGAGGATCTGGCTGGTACCGGCCACCGCCTTGGTCTTTCGACCCTTCTCGACCAACTGCCTTCTGCGGTTGATCCGCCTGGAGCTGAGCGTGACGTCATCGATCTGCGTCCGCGCGATCACGACCGTAATCTTCTTCAACTCCATCCGAACCCGCAGCGTACCGTTATCGAAAGTCGACAGCTCGGCCGCGGAGATCTCCCCGCGGTAGGAAATCTGCTCGAGAAACACCTCGTTGTAGTACCTCCGCTTCGTCCCCTGCGTCACCTTGACCTCATCCTGGATCGTCACCGAATCGAGTTTTCCCGAAAGGAAGTCATCGGGGACGGCGGTGGGGATCGCCGCGGCGATCGCGTCAATCATCTCGCGACCGACTCGCAGGTAGGCCGCTCCACCGATGTGAGCCACCGGGACAAAGGGCATCAGATCCGGGGGCAGCAGTGTGCCTCGAGCCACCAGCTTGACGTCGGAGCCGGGAAACGGTTCCCGCGGGTTCTTCAGCCAGGTCTCCAACGCCTCGCTGTCGTAGGCCCTTTGCCAGACTGCGTGTGCGGCCGATTCCGGCTCGTCGAATCGCACCCGCCCGCCGGCCTTCTTCAACGCCGCCACCATCTCGCGAGCGCGTTCGGGATAGACGACCCGGTCCTTGGGCCCATGCACAACCCAGATCGGAAGGTCCTTCAGCACCGCCACGCGGGTCGTGTCGCCACCGCCGGAAACCGGGACCACCGCAGCCCAGCGAGACGGGTTGGCCATCGCCAGGCTCCAGGCTCCGTAAGCCCCCATCGACCACCCCGTCACGATCTCGCGGCTGCGATCGACGCTGTAGTCCCGTTCGACCTGGCCCAGGATCTTCAGGGCGCGGGTGGCATCGGGCGAACCGGCCTGCCATCGCTCCAGGTATCGGAGACCTTGTGTCGTCTCGCACTGCGGGAACACCACGATGAAGGGATACTCGGCCGCGCGGGCCCGCACGTAGGGTCCCAGCCCGCTGCGGATCGGCTTCGCACCATCTCGACCGCAATCCTCAGATCCGTGCAGGTACAGGATCGTCGGGTACTTCTGCTGCTTGTCATAACCGGCCGGCAGGAAGACCTGGTACTTGTGACTCCCCTGCTCGTCCTCGTAGACCTTCTTCAGGAAATGGCCCTGTGGCTCGGATTCGGTGGCTTCCTGGGCGAGCAGTGGTGAGCAGAGACACAGGGCGAGGGCGACCAGTGGTACAGACCACCTCGGCCGGATCAGCCTGCGACCATCCGTTTGAAAACGGTACAGCATTTCCAAAACCTCACCCCACGTTGCAGCGGCCACTTGACGACCGGACCGTTTCCAGCCGCAATCGCAAACACCGATCACCTCCCCTGTAACCGCAGCGCGGCACGCTGTCAACAAGATAGACACCACGAGGCCGCAGACGGTCGATGAGAGCGAAAAAACGTACGGCCTGTACCGGTGTCGGGGCTGAGGCTGACCCCAGATCAGGACTCGACGTTTTGCTGCTTCAGTCGACTTCGCGCACGCGCCAGCGTGGGGCCGATCGAATTCTCGGCAATGCCCAGCGACTGACCAATCTCGGCGTAACTGCGGCCCTCGAGATGGAACAGACGGACCACCGACGCATCACGCTCGTTCAAACCGGCCAGCATCACCTCGACCTCGTCGCTGTCATCGATCCGCTGCTCGTGGACCGGTCCCGAACCGGCCTGGTCCAGCGACGCCTGGTGGGCCGGCACGTGGCCCAACGCCTCCGCCTTCCGCCGACGTGCCATCTCGCGGACCACAACTCGCCGGGCAATCACCGCCAGGTAGGTCGCCAGGGAACAGCGGGCACGAAAACGCCGCAGCGCCGCAAAATCGTCGGCCAGCAAAGCCAGGAAGACCTCGGCACACAAATCGTCGATGTCGTCCGACGAGAGCCTCACGCTCCGCGCGTGCGCCGTGTGATTGACCACGTGCACGAACAGACCAATAAACCGGTCAACAAAGTCACGCCACGCGCCAGGATGGTGCTCCAGGCAGCGGGCAAGCAGACTGCGGTCGACTTCTGTGAGTGCCAACTGAGTACCAGGCGTTAAGCTGGTGAAGCTGGAAAAACAACATAGCCCCTCCGCCGGCGGAAACTGTAGCCAGAGCCCTGACCTGAGGCAAGATGGGTCTGGATTGTGCCGACATAAACTGTGTTATCACACGATGTTGACACGCACCGGTCACCCATTGTAGCCACTTGACACCCGACCAGTTTCACCATTACGATCCGCAGTCGAGCGCTAGAATCTCAGACACCAGGCACCCCACGTGGTCGACCAGGTGACCGGTTTTTCCGGGTCTAAGCCGCGTCCGCACGGAATTGCAAAGGGATCAATATGACGCACGTCGTCGCCGAACCGTGTTTCAACTGCAAGTACACCGACTGCGTGGTTGTTTGCCCGGTCGAGTGCTTCTACGAGGGCGAATCGATGCTGTACATCCACCCGGATGAGTGCATCGACTGCGAGGCGTGTGTGCCCGAGTGTCCGGTGGAGGCGATCTTCCTTGATGAGAACTTGCCGAGCGAATGGGAAGGGTTCACACAGCTCAACGTCGACATGTGCAACGACCCCGATCCCCCGCTGCCGGTGATCACCGAGCAGAAGGAACCGCTGGCCGATTCCTAGGTCACGAGGGGGGTGAGGGGTCATGATCGACCCGGGGACCGTCCGTAACGCCGCCGACCTCAAGCTGCCACTCGATCGGTTCTGGACCGTCTCGGCCAACTCGCTCGAACAACTCAGCCAACAGGCCGACCCCGCCGCCGGGGCACCCGTCTACACCGTCGACGGCCACTACACGTCGCGGGGTTGGACCGAGTGGACTCGGGGCTTCCAGTTCGGATCGGCACTGCTCCAGTTCGACGCCACCGGCGAAGAACGGTTCCTCGAATCCGGCCGGGCCGACACGCTGGCCCACATGCCGGATCACCTGACACACGTCGGAGTCCACGACCACGGCTTCAACAACCTCAGCACCTACGGCAATCTCTGGAGGCTCGCGCGCGAGGGTCGATTCGAGACGTCCGCCGCTGAACTGGCCGGCTGGGAACTGGCGCTGAAGGTCAGCGGAGCCGTTCAGGCGGTCCGCTGGACGCAAACCGACGATGGCGACGGGTTCATCTACTCGTTCAACGGACCCCACTCGCTGTTTGCCGACACCATCCGCAGCCTCCGCTCACTCGCACTCGCCCACCAACTCGGCCACCGACTGATGGGTGAACACGACGAGCCGATCGGGCTGCTCGAACGGCTCGTCGCACACGCGAGGACCACCGCCCGCTACAACGTCTACTTCGGAAAAGGCCGCGACCGCTACGACGTGCGAGGCCGAGTGGCTCACGAGAGCCTGTTCAACACCAACGACGGCCGATACCGCTGTGCCTCGACCCAGCAGGGCTACTCGCCCTTTACCACCTGGACCCGCGGCCTGGCCTGGATCATGCTCGGCTACGCCGAACTGCTCGAGTTCCTCGACACGCTCGACGAGGCCGATCTCGATCCGCTCGGCGGACGCCAGCCGATCGCCGGGATGATGCTCGAGGCGGCTCGGGCCAGCTGTGACTACTACATCGACACGACTCCCACCGACGGCATCCCCTACTGGGACACCGGGGCGCCGGGACTGGCCCGGATGCCCGGACACACCGATCGAGCCGCCGATCCCGACAACGCCCACGAACCCGTCGACAGCTCCGCCGCAGCGATCGCCTGCCAGGGACTGCTGAGGCTGGGACGGGTGCTCGAGGAGTCCGACCCCGACGCCTCACACCGATACACCCAAGCCGGACTGGCCACACTCGCCACGCTGCTCGAAGAACCCTATCTCTCGGCCGATCCCGAACACCAGGGCCTGCTCTTGCATGCCGTCTACCACCGGCCCAATGGCTGGGATCACGTGCCGGAAGGTTCGACGATCCCACGAGGAGAATCGTGCCTCTGGGGCGACTACCACCTCCGCGAAGCCGCACTCTACGTCGGACGACTCGCCGATGGCCGGGACCTCAACTTCTTCGGAGCCGACGCCGGAGACCTCTCATGAACCAACCGATCGGGCCTGTGGCACTGATCACCGGCGGTGCACGAGGCATCGGGCTGGGCATCGCCCGGTCGCTGGCCGCCGAAGGCTGGAGACTGGCACTGGGAGGACTGAGGGCACTCGAAGAGGTGGCCGAGGTGATCGAGGCCTTCGAGGCCGAGGGGGTCGAGGTCTGCTACTGCCGGGGTGATGTCGCAGATGCGAAGGACCGGTCGAGGACCGTCGAGGAGGTCCGCGAACAGTTCGGGGCACTGCATCTGCTGGTCAACAACGCCGGGATCACCTCGCCGGGACGTCGCGACATCCTGGACGCCGACGAGGAGGCTTTCGATCGAGTCCTCGACGTCAATCTCAAGGGGCCCTTCTTCCTCACGCAACTGTGCGCACAATGGATGATCCAGCAGCACGAGGCGGACCCCGAATTCCAAGGCACCATCGTCAACATCTCTTCGGTCTCGGGCGATGTGGTGTCGATTCACCGAGGTGACTACTGCCTGAGCAAGTCGGCGACACGGATGGCCACCCGGTTGTGGGCCGTCAGGATGGCACCCCACGCGGTCTCGGTCTACGAAGTGCAACCCGGCATCATCCACAGCGACATGACCGACGGGGTCACCGAGAAATACGACCGGCTGATCGCCGACGGATTGACCGTCGAACCCCGGTGGGGCGAACCCGAAGACGTCGGCCGCGCCGTAGCCATGCTCGCCCGAGGCGACCTGAGCTACGCAACCGGACAGGTGCTCACCATCGACGGCGGACTGCTGATCCGACGCCTGTAGCCGAATTCGGCTACGCCTCATCCACCGTGGGGATGTACTTGTTGTACAGTTCGGCGTAGTCCTCGCGGACCGGGCTGAACACGTCGAGCACCCGCGCCGGGCCGCCGACGGCGACCGCCTTGTGAGGCACGTTGGGAGGAATCAGGAACATCTCACCCACCTCGCACACCCGCACCTCATCCCCGATCGTCAATTCGACACAACCCTCCAGCAGGATCCCGCCCTGCTCGTGAGGATGATCGTGCAGCGGCACCACCGCCCCCTCGTCCATCTCCAGGTAACTCAGCATCAGGTTCTCACCAAACGGCGTCCGCATCCGGCAACCCGGGACCACCTCCAACGGCTCGATCTCCTGGATGTTGAAATAGGGCATCGCCTGCGGCCTCCTCCTGTTACGGCTTCTGTTCGGTTTCGATTCCCAGTACCAGGTCCCGCCCGGCGACCAGGGCCGCCATCTTGGCGTCGGCGACACCGCGTGAGAGCATCCAGAACCCGCAGTCCGGGTGCACCCACCGTACCCGCTCCTCGCCCAGCACTTCGATCGCGCGTTCGATTCGACCGGCCACCACCTCGGCACTCTCGACCGCGTTGGCCTTGATGTCGATCACGCCGATCCCCAGTCCAATTTCTGGCTTCACCTCGGCAAAGACCTCCAACTCCGCGTCGCCGCGTCGAGCCAACTCGAGCACCAGGTGGTCACACTTCAACGCGTTGAAAAACGGCAGCAGCTCCCGGTACCCACCCTGCTGAACCGTCTGGCCCCCGTAGTTGCCGAAGCACAGGTGTACCGCCCGTTCGGTGGTGACGTCCTGCAACACCCGGTTGATCCCCGCCGCGGCCAGCAAAGCGTCCTCGGGACGACCCGGCACGTTGGCCTCGTCGACCTGGATCACCGCCGCGTCGATGCCCGACAGTTGATCGCCGAGCAATTCGCCCAGCACCATCACCAGCGACTCGAGCTCACCATAGTGGCCATCGAGCAGCGTGCGGGCCAGCATGTAGGGACTGGTGACGGTGAACTTCAGCGGCACCGAGGCCAGGTCGCTGACCCGCTGGTATTCCTCGAGCAGGTCCAGTCGGCCACGGCCCAGAGGGCCGCGGACTACGCCGGCCGGCTTCGAGCGGAACTCGAAGTCCGAAAGTGACCGAAATCGCGATAGCTCCTCGCCACTCAACTCCGTCGACACGCCCTCCAGCGGAGCCACGAAGTGTTCGATCATCCCGTTCGTCTCGGGATGGTTCACGTCGTACCGGCTCAACTCGCCATCGCTGATCACGTCCAGGCCGGCCAGTTCCTGCGCCTTGAGCACAACCAGCGTGGCGTCGCGAAGATGCCCGGCGGTGGGATCGGCCTGCAACCAGTCGGGAACCGGGTAGCTGCCCACCACGGTGGTCTGGATCGAAGCGGTCATCGACTCATCATAACCACCCACCACACCCCGCGGCAGCATCGCACCAATACGCCCGGCTCAACCCCCAGCACGCCAATCCGAGGACGACGTGAACTGCTCGACGTCAATCTCGAAGCCGACGCCCAGCGGAGCCCGCTGCAGGCTGGCCAGCGACACGCGGCCGCTGCGGACCGTCAGGGTCGGCCAACCGTCGCGGCTGCGGTGATACAGGTCGCCGTGAGCGGCCAGCACCTGCTCGCCGACCGATTCGGGAAACGCCCCGAGACCGGCAAAGTAGTGGTGCCCGTTCCGCTCGATACTGCTCACTCCCAGCGAACTCGAAACCGCCAGGTCCTGCAGCAACGCCACCGGGCCAATGTTGGCCAGATCCTCACCGCTGATTATGTATGGAGCCGCTCCCTCGTCGAGACTCTGGCGATTCAGACACGCGACCAGACAGGCATTGATCACGCCCCGGAACACTCCCTTGCAGTTCTTGTGGCTGGTGCCGTGATAGCCCAGATCCAGGGCACGTCGCAGGCTGTCGGTCTCGGCGTCGGATTCGTCGATGATCATCCGCGGCCGGCCAGGCCACTCGGCCAGACCCCCGTCACCACCCATCACCGCAGAGTCCAACGCCACGTCGCGGTGGAACGGCTGCTCGACGAAGATCAGATGCGAGAGGAAGTCCCGTAGGTCCTCGCGGCTACACAGCCGCTCCCAATACGCTCGAAACGACGACGGATCCCGGAATTGCTCGTTGCCGTCCAGCGTGAAACCAAAATCGTCCACACCGGCACGCTCGACCAATGAGGCGATGTCGCTCAGCCGCTGGAGATCGGCATCACCATCACCGTTGACCTTGATCTTCAGATGACACAAGCCGTACTCGGACAGGCACGCCGCAAGCGACTGGGGCAGACCGTCATCGAGCCGCGAATCCGAGTCGATCTCCGCGTCGGTCAGAGGATCCGACATCCCAACCGTATGACGGGCAATCACCACCCGCGGCAACTCAACCGGCAACAACTCGCTGACCTCCAGCCCCGCCAACACCTCGTCACACTCGCCCAGCCGAATCCCCAGGCCACCACCGTGCAACAACTCGAACCAACTGATCCCCTCAGCACGGGCCACCGCCTCGATCATCGCACGTTCCACCAGCGTCATGCCGAAGTTGACCAGCAGTGGCGGCCACCCCAGGCCCAGGCCCAGGCCCCGGCCCCAGGCCCCGGCCCCCGCCCCGCCCCCTGCCCCTGCCCCTGCCCCTGCCCCTGCCCCTGCCCCTGCCCCTGCCCCTGCCCCCACTCGGCCTGCTTCTGGTACAGGTCTCGCCACAGGTCAAATGGCGTCTCGGCCCGACTGCCGGTGGCCAATTCGACCGCCGCTTCGATCGTCGCCAGCATCTCCAGCACCTCGGTCTCCAGGGGCGTCTCGGCGACCTTGGTAAACCACTTGGGTGGCAGCAGATCGGCGGCGATACCGGTGGCCGGCCGGCCGTCGACCTCGATCCTCAACCGGACAAACGCGTGCGGAGCCTCGGTCATCGTGGCGATGCCGTAACGAAACGGCAGCCGCGTCTGCAGGTCGACCAGGTGGATGTCACCACCCAACACCTCGATCGTCATCGCCCAGGGCTCCGCATCATCGAGTCCACCACGGCTCACGGCCCAGGTCTCCCAGCACCACGCCGGCGGCATTGTAGCCGCACAGCCCGGTGATGTTGCCGCCGGGATGACACGAGCCACCACACAGGTATAGGCCCTCGACCCCGCTCCGGTAGTGACCTGCTCCGGGAAACGGACGGTGGTAGCCCACCTGGTCGTTGCCGAAAGCCCCGACCAGTAGGTCGCCATCGCGCATGTTCGGCAGCTTGCGGACCGTGTCGCGGGGCGTGCCGACAAACGAATCGACCACGACATCGGCGAGGTTGGGAGCCGCGGCCGTCCAGGCCTCGAGCATCACCCGACCGTGCTCGCTGCCCAACTCGTCCCAATTCCCCTCATCACCCCCCAACCGGTATGGAACCTTCTCCCACATGAACGCCGTGTGCTGCCCCTCTGGGGCCTGCGACGGGTCGAACCGGGTGGGCACCGCACCCCACATCACAGTCGGTGGCACACTTCCCTGCTCGTGAGCCGCCACGATCTCCTCGAACTGACCGTCGTGACCCAGCCCCAGGATGGTCATGAAGGCCGAGTCGAGATCCGGATCGGCGGCCGCGGCGGTGTATTCGGGAGGATCCGAGAGGGCGAGATTCAGAGCGAACAGCGGAGCCAGCAGGTTGTACTCGAATCGCTCCGCACGACGACGGACCTCCGCCGGAACCCAATCGGCATCGATCAACTCCAGCAGCGTCTGCTGAGGGTTCAAACCCGACACGACAAAGTCGACGCCCTCGGTGCGGTCACCCCCCTCAAGCGCCAGCCCCGTCGCACGACCACGCTCGACCAGGATCCCGTCGATCTCGACTCCGCACCGCACCTCACCCCCGTGCTCGACGATATCCTCGAGAAGGGCCTCGGCCAATCGAGCCGAACCGCCGACGCACATCTGGGCCTTGTGACGCCCGGCCAGCAGTGCGGGAATCGTGTGCCCAAAACCGCTCAGCCGCAGGTCAACCTCCCGCAGACCGTTGAAGAACAGCAGCCCGGCCCGCACCACGGGGTCGTCGAACTCGCTGCGGACAAACTCCAATGGCGAGCGTGCCGAGACCTCCAGCAACAACCGCCCGTCAACGCTCCCCTCGAGCCACTCGCGACGGGCCTCCGGTGGCATCGGAGGCGAGGTCGCTTCGGGGATCAACAGCCGCTCAACAATCGGCTCGAACCGCTCGATCCATCCCCGCAGCACGTCGGCGTCGCGGCGAGACACCTCCGCCACCGACTCGAGTGTCCGCTCGAGATCCGTCCACCACTTGAGTAACGGTCCGTCCGGACAGATCATCGCCACGTTCAACTCCGGCTCGATGTAACGGGCTCCGTGACGCTCCAACTCGAGATCGACATACCAGGGCATCGCCGTGATCGCACGATGGAAGAACGAATGCGTGTTGTGCAGAAAGCCCGAGTGACGAGGATTCTCGAGCGTCGACAACCCGCCGCCTGGCGTCTCGGCCCGGTCCACCGACAGCACCCGCAGGCCGGCTCGGCACAGATACGCCTGCAGCACCAGCGCGTTGTGCCCAGTGCCCAGCACGACCCCGTCGAATCGGCCGCTCATCGATTCCGCCGGCCGCGCTTCCGGTCCCGCTCCCAGGCGGCCATCTCGGTCGTCACCATCAGGGCCATCGCTCCGCCGCGGTTGTCGGGTCCGAGAATCGCCGTCCGGTCCAGGTACGCCCGCAGGCTCTTCTGCTTGCCGGTCCCGGTGCAGACATCGACCAATGTCGCGTCGCTGGCGATCCGCGACTTGATCGCCGGCCATGATCGCGCCACCACCGGCCCGTAGGTCTTCTCGTCCAGCCAGCCGCGACGGATGCCGCGGATGATCGAGTAGGTGATCATGCAGGTGCTGGTGAACTCGCGGTAGCTGCCGGTGTGATCGACGACCTGGTGCCACATGCCGGTAGGGTCCTGACGCTTGATCAGCGCCGTGAGGTGAGCACGGTGAGCGGCCAGGATCGGCTTGCGCTCCGCAGCCGACTTGCCCAGGTGGCTCAGGCACCACGCCAAACCCAACGCCGGAAACCCGTTGCCACGGCCCCAGGCCGAGGGGTCCAGGGGTGAATGAGCGTGCAGGCCGTCCTCGCGCAGGTTGGTGGCCAACATGAACTTCATGTGCCGCAACGCCATCCGGGTGTAGCGACGGTCGCCTGTCAACTCGCCCGCTTCGACCAGGATCGGACAGGCCATGAACACCGAATCACTCATCTCCACATGACCGGGCATCGCCTCGAGCAACTCGCCCTGCTTGTCGAAGGCAAGGTTGGCGGCGTTTTGTGCCAGCCTGGTGTACACCTTCTTGCCGGTCACTCGAGCCAACTCCGAAAAGACCAGGTGGCCCGAGTGGTTGCTGCCAGAGATCCGACCCGGCGTCACCGTCGGCTTCTTCCCCAGCACATAGGCCGCCACGATCCGCTCGACGTCGGCCAACTGGCGGGGGTTGTCGGTGAGTTGGCCCAGGCGGATGCGGCCCACCAGGGCCAGCGCCGGGATGTAAGCGACCGTGTCCAATTGATGACCGTACCGCTGGGCCAACTGGCCGGCGATCTGCAACGGAGTGCGGGCGAGGCGTTTCTGGATCGTGCGACGAGCCGGAGACGGACCGCTGAAACCCGACTTGAAGATCTCCTCCAGCCGCCGCGGCACCCGACGGGGATGATCGTCCAGCCGCACCGCCGGCACCGGACCGGTGCCGCAGGGGCTGTGGCGAGGCAGCCGTGACGCGAGTTCTCGAGTGGCGACCAGAGGCGAACCCAGCTTCACCAGCGGTTTCAGTTGCGAGAGACCGGTCCGTGGGACAAACAACCCCGGACTGCTGCCGCTGCCGATCTCGATGACCAGATCCGGAGCCGAGATCCCGATGTAACGCCACAGGTAATGAGCCTCGGGGTTCTTCGGATCGCTGTAGGCGGTGCCCGCCGGAGGGTAGGCCGACGAAGGGATCCCGCCCGAGAGATTGCTGTCGACCCGGCGGGCCGCCCAGCCGTCGGGATTGGCCACCGGCACGGCCGACAGGAGAAACCGCTTGCGGTATTTCTCCGCCTCGGCCGACTCGTAGAACCACTTCAACGCCCCGCCAATCGACTCCTCGGGCTTGGGCAACCTGTCGAAGTGGACCAGCAGGATCCGGGTCTTGTGCGTCGTCAGATCCAGGTCTTCATCGGTCAACAACACCGGGATCAACGTCCCCCTGCGGGTGACCCCTATGTCCAGCCGCTTCAGCGGCCCGACCCGCATCCCCTCGATCAACTTTTCGACCTTCACGTCGGTTTCGCCGGCAACCCCCCTCGCTCCCGCAACCGGGACGAGCACCGCGACCAGCAGCACGAGCCGACCTAAGCACGCCACCATGGGTTTCATGTCCTCTCTCCCGTCTCCACATCGCGATCGCTCTCCAGGCCCATCTCCAAGCCCAGCCCCAGCCGACCCAGGTACACCCGGCTCCCCTCGAGGAACCCCCAGATGTCCCGGCTCGGAGCCACCTCGAACAACAATGGCCCGTCAAAGCCCTGGCCCCCGCCCATCCGGCCCATTGCCGAGATCACCTCGGCCCAGTCGACTTCACCCTCGGCCACCGCCGGCCACGGTTGTCCATCGCGGCGCTGCTTGATGTGGATCATCGAGACCGAATCCGGATCGAGCCCCGCGGTCACCTCCACCGGATCGGGCCGACCCGGCGCATTGAGCAGGTTGCATGGATCGAAACAGACCTTCAGTGACTGGCCCTGAACACCGGCGGACTCCCGGGCACGAGCCATCACGTCGCTGAACCACTGCCAGCTCTCCCGAGCATGCTCGATCGACAACACGCCACCCACCTCGCACACCCGCTCCAGCAGCCGCCGCACCACTGGGGCCGCTTCCGCGGAATCCACGCTGGTGTGATCGGTCGAGAGATCAACCAGCCGCAGGTGCGGGGTGTCGCCGGCGGCCAGGCGGACGATCGACTCGCACGCCGACACGAAGACCGTGTCGTCGCCAACCGTCGATGGGTCGAAGCACGGGTAGGCCAGTGCCAGGTCCCACTGCACGCCCGGACACGCCCTGGCCAATTCCCCCAGGCGATCCGGATCGGGAACCAGCTCGCCAGAACTCTCGCAATCGCCGATGCAGCCCTGACGGAGCTCGATCACCGAGTAGCCCAGGTCGGTGGCCTGCCCGATCAGGTCCGAAAGCGGTTGGCCCGCCTCGAGTTGGCTCTTGAAACAGTTGCTGACGACCCCCAGTGACATGGCCGCCATCGTACCGCCCGGTGACCGCGTCGACCAATCCAGCGGGTGAGCCGATCGAGGCCCTTTCGCCGGGTGGCCCGGTGCGGCATGATGGGCCAGCCCGCATCAGGCTCTGCTGCGGCCACCGGGAATCGGACGAGACAACCGGGTCGGGAATGAACCAGAAATCGACGTCCATTGAGATGGTGCTCGGCGAGTTGAACCCGCCGCAGCGAGAGGCCGCCTGCCACGACCTCTCGCCTTTACTAATTGTCGCCGGCGCCGGAACCGGCAAGACCACCACCCTGGCCCACCGCGTGGCGTGGCTGATTCACCAGGGGACCGACGCCTCCAGGATCCTGCTGCTGACCTTCACCCGACGTGCG
>Ga0310123_10002547_pt1 | contig 14492 bp, 13 predicted proteins | sample CB6_AW_1057_MG_FD_203505 | JGI IMG/M metagenome (GOLD analysis project Ga0310123, IMG submission 203505) | Marine microbial communities from Western Arctic Ocean, Canada - CB6_AW_1057 | ecosystem: Environmental > Aquatic > Marine > Oceanic | place: Canada: Western Arctic Ocean | collected... | reverse complement strand
TCAGCTGCCCCTTCACCGCAAAGACGTCGCGAGCGCTCGAGTCCACAATGTCGAGACTGTCGCTCCACCATTCGTAGCCCACATTCGCGTGGGGGCTGATCGCGCCCATCGAGCGGGAAAAAATAACCGACGCGGCGGTTCGAGTGATCCCCAGACCACGCAGCCCCGTCTTGCTCCCGGTTGGAACACGGGCCCTCACCGCCAGTGCGATCCCGCCGCTCTCCGGCGGATCTTCTTTGTCGCCAAACTGATGGAGGCGATACTTTCCACTCAGCTCGACATCACCCAAACCCGATTCTGACGCCCCTCCCTCCGAGTTGACGAGCAACCGTTGGTCAGGGTTTTCGTGCTGGCTCTCGACCCAAGAAATCCCTTGGATGCCGACATCCACAAACGGCACGGCCACGCCAACATCAAAATCGTCGGTCACCCCCATCGTGCCGAACATGACGAGAGTTGTCGAAGACAAGACCAAACTGGCTGACGTGGTCCGCGACAAGCGCGGATTGCTTGACAAGACAGAGGACAGCTCGAACTCGTCGAGAGAGACGTCGCCGATCTTGTCGTAGGATGCCGTCAAGAGGTTGGCGCCGATACTAAATGCCCCCGCCCCCGACGTGCGCGCTCGCTCAGAAAAAGACGGACCAAACGTGGCGGACGTCCGATCGTCGAGACCAAGCTCCGAGTCGAATGTGAAGGTAAATCCGGACGAGGCGTTCCCCAGCGGCGTCGTGGCCACCTCCAGCAATAGCGCATTTTGAAAGGCATCCCCGACGGCGCGAGACCCCGCGGGCGACACTAGCGTGCTGACGGTCGCCGCCAGCGTCAGACCTTCAGCCATCTCGACAATCTGCGCTCTCGCCGGACGAGCACTGCAAACGGCGACCAGCGCCACGAGAAGACACACGACTCGGCAACGCCTTACTAGTGGACTGTCCACTCGCTTCCCTCCGCGCCTCATAACCCGTCGCCACGACGAAGAACCCCAGCGACCACAACACCTGTCATCCGTCCCCTCCGGAAAATCGAAGAGCATTACTTTAACCTGGTTCGAACATCGGCGATGAGCCAGGCTTGTCCATCGTCTTGCCGACGCATAAAGAACGTGCCGTCAATCTCCGTCTCCTGGACCTTGCCCGCTTTCGGCGTGCGAACTTGCACGATCTCCACCTCCGCGGTGGCGGCTCCGGCGTCGATGTCGAGCGGCTTGATTTCGAGTAGCGTACACCCATACTCAATCGACGCTGCGCCCTCAAAGTTCCGTTGGAGGCCCCGTACGCGCTCCTCGGAGATGACCGGAAAGACGCTTTGTACGCCATCCGTGTCGAGGTCGGCATACGCAGCGCAGTAGTCTTCGACCGTCTTCTGGATAAGCTCTGGGGCGGAGGGGAACGCAACGAGGGTGACGGTGTAGTAGACGGTTTCGCCGTCCGACTCCACCGGCACGTCGACGTCTTTCGGTTGATAGCCTGTAAGCGTTGCAGTCAGCCGATACGTAGCGGGTGGCAGCTCTCCGAACAGCCACTCTCCCCGCTCGTTCGTAACCTCAGTACGGTCTCCCGGGTTCAAGGTAATTTCGACACCGCTCAACGGCGCGTCATCCTCGTCCACCGCCCTGACCATGAATGGAATCGGGTCGCCCTGCACCTGTCTCGTCGGTTCCGTGACGACCGTGGCCGCCGACGAGGCTGCAGCTTGGACGACAAGCGGTGAGCGGTCGGAATTCGCCGACACTGGTGGCAGGGCGCGGGATGGGGTGGTCGCGTCGGCATCTCGGGAGCGCGAAGTGCGTCTCCCGCTGCCGGCGCGGTTGACCACCGGCGCGGACGACCGCTCAGCCCCCGCAGCACCACTGGCCGTGACCACACGGGACGCTGTCGGTCTCAGCGTGACTATCTTATTTATCCGGCCTCCTAGACGTGGCAGGGTCACTGGTGACACCTCGGACTCGAAGCCCAAACGCGACACCGTGAGCTCATAGCTCCCGGGAGAGAGCCAATCGACCAGGAAGGCCCCACGGGCGTCAGTAGTCCCGGCAACTTGGCCCGGCTCTACCGACACCCCGACACCGGCCAATGGAGCTCCTCGTGGATCCTCGACCCACACCGACAGGCCTCCACCCGCCGCCGGAGCCGCGGGCGCAGATGAGGGAATCGCCGCACCGTCTCCTCCCCCCGAGAAGTCACTCCTGGTCCGAAAGTCTGGTTGACCGCCAACCTGCACGACGTTCCAAGCCACCGTGCCCACTGAGGCACCGAGAAGAAGCACCCCGATGCCCCAGACCGCGTAACGAAACCATGGCGTAGGAATCCCGCTCCCGGTAGCCTGACGGCGTGGCCCTCGACCTAGCCAGGATCGCTTTGCTGACGATCGGGCCGAGCCCGCAGAAGCCGAAGACGACGAGCGAGAGGACGACGCGTGCCGCGGCCCACCGTCGCGCTCCGCGCCCAGGCCCTCCAGGACCGCCCGCGCATCCTTGGCCTGCGGTGTGCTCTTGCGAGGCGGGACCCACGACGGCGCAGACGCACCGCTTCCGGCCCGGCTCGGTCGGGAAACAACCACGGTCGCGTCGGATACCGCGTCGTCCCCCGCCGGCTGTGTTGACTTCGGTCGACCGCGAGAAGGCCGCGGCCGCCGAGGCATCATGACTGTCTCGTCGCCCGAGTATCCACCGCCGTCGGAGGGTGGCGCAGACCTGTCCCGCGGCGGCCGGTCACGCCCACTCCTGTCGTCCGAACCGTTGCGATCCCTCGTTGCCGCACACATCGTTTGTCGAACGCCTGCTCAGCCGTCTCCGCCCTCAAGCGCACGCCCTCGGTACCTTATAACATGCAAGAAGACGAGCGACCGGCTCATCGACCAGAGTCTCGACTCGAGTCACTAAGACGAGCCTGATCCAACTTTGGCTGCGATCGCGGAATTAAGGTTCACTGTGCGCCGCGACAGGACTAGCTGATCATCACGCAGGTTGTCGCTAGTTGGGTTCCGCTCGATAGAACCAGACCGTCCCCTGCACCGTGATTGTCGTCGTGCCGGTCGAAAAGAAGAGCCGCGCTCGCGCAACCCCCGTCCCTACCGAAGCGTTCTGCTCCAGGACGGTCAAGGCGCCCCCGCCATGCACGTGCTCGACGATAGCCGTGTGGTGAGGACGCTCCTGAAAGTCCATATCGGCGCTTCCATCGTCGTGCTCCACCTCCCGGTCGTAGCGATAGTCACGAAACTGCACGATGTCTCCGGACCGGACGTCGGGAAGGCTTACTTCCGTTCCCCACACATAGTCAGCCGTCGGGGTTACCGTGCCAAAGTCCGCAGCGCTCTTTGCGCCAGCTGCTCGTAACGCTCGACCAACCAGCGTGAAGCACTCGCCATCGCCCACGCGCTGCCCAAGCAACCTCGTCGCGTAGCTCACGACTCGACTGGCGATACTGCCGCCATTCTTTGCCGGAACCTCATCCTTCGAGTCGAGACCCACGGTGTCCGGCGTCGGCGACCCCACCCGCGCGAGCGTCCCATCGTCACGCGCCAAATCGTCGTCAGGCGCGCCTCTAGATGCCGGGCTCGTTCCGTGCGCCATTATTCAACTCCGAGAAACAGCCATGCGCTCACAAGACTGAACATCGTCGCGACCAAGAGCCACGCCCGTGCCTGGGGATGCGATGCGCCACTCGCTCGAATCCGCATCGCCCCCGCGACCCCAAAAGCGACGGCACCGACTAAGAGTATGTACTTCGCGTACAACTTCCACCCAAAATCAATCGTCCTGTCTTCTTCTTGCAGACTACCACGTGCGAAAACTCTCGAATCCGGCTCACGGGAGTAAACAACACTGCCTCATTCGCTCGCGGCCGCGGTCCGTCACGGCCCGATAGGTCAGGGTCTTTCCGGACCAGTTCTGGGGACCGTTGGGACCGTCCGTTCCGGATTTCATCTCGGCCCTCCGGTGAGCCGGCCCGGCCGCGGATTGCACGTATAGGGCAAGAAGGCGTTCGCACGCCGTTCGCAGTTGACCGCTCCTAGGTTCGGGATCGGGACGGTGCTGAGGTTTGGTTAGTCGCAGTACGATGCACGTTCCGGATCCGCTCCGACGGGAGCACGTTCCGTGCCGAAGCGCAGGATCCTGTGGGCCTGGCACCCAAACATCTCGGTGACCCTACAGGGTCGAGTCTCCGATACGACACGGACTTTGTTCTCACAAAACCGACGACCGACGTGATCCTTCACGGGTCCGCCTACACTCCTCGTGGCGAACCCGCAACCTCAGTGGACGTAAGTCTTCGGGTCGGTGACATTCGCAAGACGTTGCGCGTCACGGGGAACAGGTCGTTTCTGCAAAACGGTTTGGGCATTGCACCCGGCGACGCACAGCCTTTCAGGAAGCTCCCGCTAATCTACGAGCGGGCGTTCGGTGGTGGGGAACCGGGCTTCCCAACCAAGGACCGCTGTCGTGTCGACGACAGGAACCCGGTTGGGACCGGTTACGTCGCCGCCGTCGGTAATCTAGCCCCGAACATTGAGTACCCCGGCCAAGGTGGAAACGGTCCACCCGCTGGGTTCGGCCCGATCGCGCCTCACTGGAAGCCGCGGGCCACGTACGCGGGGACCTATGACGACGACTGGCTCGCGAACAGGCACCCGCTCTACCCCCGTGACTTGGACGACCGGTTCTTCCTGTGCTCGCCGGAGGATCAGCCGCCAGCCCGGTTCCTCAGAAGTGGCGAGCCAGTCGAACTGACAGATCTCACCCCAGGCGGGCAACTCGCCTTTGAATTACCGCGGATCGCATTTGGTTTCGAGACGGTGTTTCTCGACCGAGAGTGCGTACAGCATCCGGGGCTCGCGCCGAACTCAACAAGCGCTGGATCTCTCACTGCCGGGGGCTCGTGCAGCTCCCCATGGCAGCGTGGCGAGGAGTTCGCAACGGACAGGTGAGACTGGGCTCAGACGAGCCGCTCGCCGACCGCCGTCATCGGCCGGTCAGGCGTTGTACTTCTTCCCGATCCACGCCGCGCCATCGAACCTGAAGGCGATTTCGTTACCCGACACCGCGAGGAATCCCTCATTCGACGCAAGTCCGTAGGCTGGCACGCCCTCCTTGTATGCGACCAGTTCACTTCCCCGGAGCCGAAAGACTCCGTCTGCTCCGGCCCCGAGCAGCACATCTGTGCCGTAGCGCGTGGCAGAATGAAAACTTCGCGCAGCGTCCGCTTCGACGACCGCCCATTGATTCCCGGAACCTGAGAGCACAACCCCTCTCTCACCGCACACTACCACGTTTCCTTCAACCGACAGGACCGCGTTCAGCATCGCATTGGTAGGCACCTCGATCAGTTCTACCCCCCCCAAGTCACTCCACCGCAGCAGCGTGCCTCGCTCTCCCACCGCATACGCCTCACCAGATTTCTCGCAATGGATTCCGTAAAGATCTGCCTCTGTCCCAGCGTCGATCCGCGACCAGTTACTATCGGCAAACCGATAAAGCGCCCCATTTTTTCCACAACTATAGATCTCCGCCTCCGACAAACCGTATATGTAAGTTAGGCTTCCAGGGGGTTCCAAGCTCACAACACTCCATCGCCCACCCACGTTGCTATGTATTTGCCCGTCGTCATCCGCCAAGAACAGACCGCCATTCTCAGACAACCACATGCTGGTGGCCCAACCGTCGGTCTCGTATATCAGTTCATCCTTTTTTTCCGTCCCTAACTCTGTAATCCGATACAGAAACGACTGAAATGCCTCCCAATCCGTCACAACGACCAGCGCGTACAGGACACCGTCTCCGTTGGCTGCCGCGGCGACACACGTGACGTTCGGTGTCGAACCCTCCGTGTCTCCCATTGCGTTCCTCCAGCCGACCCCGCGTCTACGCCGTGACGACGGTGCTGGTCGGCGGCTTGAACTTCCCGCCCAGAGGTGTACGTACAGGCGTGTCCTCTTTGAGCCCCAGCTCCTCTTCGAAGTACTCCTTCAGTGCTATCTTGATGCACCCGACTGCTTCGTCGTTGTCCTTCAGCTCCGGCTTGGCGTCTTTCATCGCCTCCACATTGGCGTCTCTAGCCTCGCCGTACGTCGGTTGGGTCCCGGCGCCCCTGTACTTCTTCCCAAACGCTCTTTGAGACGCAGTCTTTCGTCCGTGTTGGGTGGTGGGATTCGTCGCGTCTTCCAGACAGATACAGGGCGCTTCCCTCAGCTTATACTTCGCCGCCGTCCCAATCCCACCCTTCCCTCGGGAGTTTTCGAAGCAAGCGTTCTGGACAATATGGTCCGACTGCTGTTTTCCCTTCTTGCAGTGTTTCTCCCTGTCTTTATATTTGTGAACTACAATCCCGATCTCTACGAGGATCTTCGCGCAGTCTGCCGGAGGCGTCATCGAATCCGCGTGCGCCGTGGGCGGAGTCTGAACCGGGACGTTACCCATGGTTATGCGTGGTCAGATCCAGGTGTCTCACCACGTAATAGCCTTCTACCTTCACATCCATGGACCACGAGTTGAAATAGACCTTGCCTTTGGTCTTGCTCGTTAGCACCCCTTTTTTCTGCGCCGCGCCAGCCTCGTCGCCTGTACTTGTCTTGAAGTAGGACTGGTCTTGGAGCATCACTTCTTTTCCGGATATCTTTACTTTCTTGCTCCCTTTCGTCGTATCTTTTGCAAACCCTGTGTTCGGGTAGGGAATGGGCACACCAGGTGGCGTCGGCGGCACCTTGTCCGGAGGGGTGAAGCATACGTCTGGGAACGCCGCAATAGACTTGCCGTCCGCCTTCTTACAGGAGATCTCGCGTCCATTCGCGAACACGTTGTTAGCCATCACACCCCCCGTCACTCATACGCCAGCACCATAGCCGCGCGCCTGCCGTCGTCGTTCCCAAAATGACACAGTATCTGGTTTCCGGGCGCGTAGCCTTTCGCCGTGCCAGCGGCCGCAATGTTTGCGGCGACTCCAACCGCCGCGGCTCCGATCTCACCGACACAGTCCGACGGGTGCCAGATGTCGAACGTCTCTTTCTCCTCTCGGGCGATTCGCGCAAGCGCCAGTGCAGCTTCTTTGAACGAATACTGCTCACCGGAGAGATCGGCAATGCGGAAGTCCACGGTTGCCATCTCAGTCTGACTGTCCAGCAGGGCCCCACGGATAGCAGTAGTCAGGCCGTCGGCCCGAAGCGGCTCATCTGATTCAACGTGCGCCATTTCCACCCCGAACCCGATTCCTTTGAGAATGAGTTGCCGCCTCTCCGTCGACTGAGGCCTAGTGACGACCATTGCACTCGCCGCTTCGCCCGGTACAAACCCATTCGAGTTTCTCGGGCAGAGAATGCGGCGCTTCCGAATGAAAGCCGAAAGGGTAGCACCGCGCAAATAACTGTCACAGTCCGCTATCACGACCGATCTATGCCCGCGCTCGTAAATGAGTTTCGCCGCTTCGACCATCGCCAACACGCCACTTACCCGCCCCTCGGCTATGATCCAAGACGTCTCCTGAAGGTCCGCCGGAACCCACCGATCAGCAACCTCCACCAGCTGGTGGTGAAGATTCGGCAACCGCCCAGGGCGATCGCGCTCCGAAGTGCAAATCACGATGGGCGTATCTGGTGGTAACGTTGGGTCGCTGTCGAAAGCGTCACAAATGACCTTCGCCAGCATCCGGCCTAACTTCTCTACGCCGCACCAAGGTTGTGAAAGCTGGACTTCGCTGCCTACGATCCAGTTACCTGCGCCATCGGAGAACCGAGTTTCCGTAAAATTGTTAATGCCGCATCGGATAGCCGCACAGCACGCTGAACCAGAATTTCCGACACCGGTCACCATGCCTGAGCCTGTAACCGCGAGGGGGCGTCCACTCACAGCGGCGACCCCAGTTCAGTGTCAGCACGGCCCCGCGCCGCTTCCGCCAAGCTACGGTAGTAGGGTTTTCCCCGTTTGCGGGCGCGCCACCAACCTGAAGACATACGGCCTGCCGTCACTCGTACGACCTCGAACATGTTCCTGCGCAGAACGAGATGGGTTCGCCACACCATGATGAACCGTCGGTCGTCTGGTTCGACATACAACGTGTCCGCCACCGGAGTCCTATGTTCTTCCCCGCCGTCCTGTCGAAAGAACACCACAGGGAGCTGTACCGTAGGCAGGCAGAAGCTCGTCACTTCGCGCGGGGTGAGATTGATCAGTCTGACCTCTTCGCCCCCTCGTAGGTAGTCAGTCTGCTGGTCTCCCGGAGCGCACTGAAAGTACCGGTCGTCGAAGTCGTGAGGTAGAAACGGGAACACCTCGTCGAGCCACGCCTGGTCATACGTACCCGCGTGCTTTGCTCGGAGCGGCCACCCTCGAGCGATAGGCCCAAAGGACATGGGTCGGTAACTGCCGAACGGACTTCTTATGGGGTTCGTCGTCTCCTCCGTGGTTGGCACCGGCGTCCCAACAATTGCAGCCGCCGTCTCTCGCGCGCGATAGCCAGTGCCGAACGGGTTCGGGATATACGCGTTATGTTTTCTTTCGTCGTCCGACGATCGGTCAGTCCCTCCGAATGCGAAGTCGTAGCTAATCCTTTGCTGCCGAAACGGTTTAGAGGCTCCCGGTCGAATTCCAGAAAGCCCGCCTTCCCAGACGCGGTCACCAACGACATCGAATGCCTTCGTGACCTTTCCAACTCGGATGCCTACTCCGACCTTCCGGACAGGCCGATCCTGGGTGGCGTATGCGCTTCCGTTCAGCATTACATCGCAGCGAGGTTTGAAAGGCGCGAAATCTGACTCATACAACGGGGCGGAGAAGCCAGGTTCACCTGTGAAGATATCGGCTTCAGCAAGCGGCAACTGCGGGTCAGCGAGCGCCGGGCTTTCGCCCACATCGGGAATGGTAAAGGTCCCTTTGACCACGACGACCAACAGGTCTCTGCCGTCGGGCCTCGTCGCTTGGGCGTATCCCGCAGACATCCGCGTAGCGTTTATTAGCTCCATTGTCCGCGTACCACGGTAGGCCCAGGAAGCGGGGTGCCAGATGTGGCTTCAAACCCCCTCGCTCTGGCTTAGCTCAGCGACCCCACGGTTCGGCTTCTTACAGACGGAGGCCGTCAGGCTGAGACACCCGGCAGGCTGTGGGCCGATAGGAAATACTAGAAGGGGCGCCGTCTTGAGGTCAACGTCATCCGCGGGCCTGGCCCGTCCGCTGTCCGGGTCCGCAGGTTTACCGCCCCGTTCAGGTCCGCCGAATGATCGGCATGGAATGACCATCAATGACGAGATTGAAGTAGGTCGGGGCCGGAACGGATCGTAGTTCCGTATGAGCGCCAACGCCATCCCCACCCCCGACGATTCTCGCCCGCGCGCCGCGTCCTTGACGCTAGCGATGTCTCGGGTGAGCCGCTCGGCCTTCACAAAGGCCGCAAACGGTGCCGCCTCCTTTGTTTCCTTGTCGATCATCACGGCCATCCTGAACCCCGAAGTTGGGGTGACAACCGCAGTTGAGTTGTCCCCAATCCGCTTACGGGTCCGTGAACCAGGTCCGCCCAGTCCGTAAACGTCCCCATGAACGAAATCGGGAACCAATCACGGGTCGGCTCGCCAATCCCGGTCTGGTTCTGTACGTCATGCGCAAGATCCGACAACGTATACCACTGGGCGTGACGACGCTCGTCGGTGATCTCTCGTCCCGACCCGATAAACGACACAGGCTGGAAGGACTGGAAGCTGATCTTCCTGGGATTGTTCAACGCAAATTGCACCACGCGCCCGATCTGTTCATTGGTGATGCCGTTCAGGATTGGGATGACCGGGACGACGTCTACCCCAGGAGCGTGCAGGTTTTCGATCGCCAGGAGCTAGACGTCGAACAGATTTCCCCCAACCGATGCGAGTTGGCAGCGTTGCCGATCCCGTCGAATGCGGTCAACAAAACTACGAGTCACGCGGAGGGCGTGCAGGCCAGCTGCCGTTGCTGCCGGAATCCTGGCGCTCGCGTTTCGAACAGGGGCGCCTCGGGCTCCATCAGAGCCAGCTCGAAAGCGGCCGCGTTGCGTTGCCGCTGATAGCCGGTTCGTAACACGTCCTGGCAATGCGCTGCGGTTATTGGCTGCCCAACGAGGTAGCGCTGACCTGGCGTGAATCGGATCTTGTTGGCGTCCCACCACTTCTGAACAAGCGGTCGATCGGGCCACGGCAGATCCTCATCCGCGTCCATGGCCACGTTCTCGTCCTCGGGGTTGTCGGTGGGCCCAGCCTCGAAGCCCTCGGGCCACTCGCCCTCCAAGTCCTCGGAGGCAAGGTCGACGCCGACGATCATGGTGAACGCCTCACCGGCTACCCTGGCGACCGCCGGCGCGTCCGTCTGTGTGATCAGCCAGGGCACGTAGGAGGGGTCCCCTCCGATCCCGACGCCCACGAGCACGTCTCTCAAGGCTCCGTCGCCATCACGAAGCCCCTTTAGCCACTGCCGCGAGCTCGCCGGTGTCATCACGCGTAGCGCAACCTGCATGGCGCGGATTCGAAACGCTGACTCGACGGTGCCAAAGAACCTGAGGAGCTCCAACGCATCCGTTCGGTTCCCTGTCAAGACTGACGCCCACGCGGCCCAGAACCGACAGGAGGCATCTTCGGCCTGGAACGTCGCCTGCAATCGTCCTGCGAGGTCCGTCCGACCGAGCTCACCGACGGCCCTCAGCGCCCTGCTCTGAAGCGCTTCTTCCTCATCGCCAATCGCTGTCCCCAGGGCGTCTTTCGGATGAACACGGTGAAGTGCACATGCAGCAATGCCGACGCGTCTTCTGAGAGGGTCTGGTGACGATAGGAGCCCCTTAACGGTGCCACGAAGACTCTCCTGAGAGACCCAACCAAGAGCGGAAACCAGACCGCGGACCGTGGATGGATCTTCTTGCGCGGCCGAAAAAACCTTTTCGAAACGCGATTGGTCTTCGCTTTCGAGAGCCAAGACAGCAGCTGCGAAGACCTCGCCGGCCTCTTGGTGTTCCAGCGCTTCCGCGCACAGGTTCCAGCCCTGGTCGCCGGCGATTCGGAGGCCGTCGATGTGGGCGTCAACTCGGCCGTCGAGTTTAGCGAGGTCGGCCAGGTCATAGTGAGGCGCACTTACGGCCGAGTCGCGCAGCAGCCATTGAAATGCGGCTTCCTCCGCGTGCTGACCTACCACCGCCGCAATAGTCACGGCCGCACCCAACCCGAAGACAGCTCACCCGTCGAGGAGAAGCCGCTGTCCGCAAGCCCGACCCTGCTCTCACAACTAGCCCTCCACAGTGGAAGGACATCACCCGGATTTCTCGGCATGGGAGGACTCAATGAAGAAAGAGTGCGCCTTCGTTCCTCATCGCTAATTTAGCTGGACTGAGCCGCCCTTGATCTTGTTCACGCCGGACGACCGACTGAAAAGGTAGGTCCCGCGCAAAATAATCTTGCCGGCGCGTGTGAGTGTGATGCTGGCCTTGCCACAACGCAGAGTGATTTGACGATTCGCAGTCAGGTCGAGGTCCAGGTCTTTTTCCAGCTCACCCAAATCGCCGAGCTCAGGCTCTGGACCCGGCGCCTCCTTCAACGCATCGTGCATGAGGCCGATGATCATCGGCCGGGTCGGGTCACCCTCCTCGCACAAAATGGCAACCTCGCGGCCTATGTTCTCAACACTCAGCGGGGTCGCTGAGCGTGCGACAAGGGCATCATTCAAAAGCGCCCCGCTCAGGCGAACGCGCGGCCGACCAGTGTCGTCGAATGCTACGAGACGTCCGACGACGATGCCGTCCACGCGGCGCGGTTCCGTGATACCAACTTCCTTCTCGGGTCGGTCCGGGGTCTCGGTCGACACCGTGGAAGGTCGGTCGGAAGTTGAAAGTGTAGTGGTCACGTGCCGTCCTCCGGCTGCCAGCGACAGTCTGCTCAGTTCTGAAGGATCTTCTTCCCCTTCATCACGATGTCCTTCGACGCTTTGACGTTGATCGCGCCGCTCCCTTCTATCGTGATGTCCTTGCCCTTGATGACGATGGTGCCGTCTTTCTTCATCGAAATGCTAGCTTTTCCGGTGGCTATCGTCACTGCGTCGCCGGCATTCATGGTCAAGTTCTTCGCAACCGTGAGCACGTCATCCTTCCCAATACTCGCGGAACGTCCCCCGCCCGCGGTCGTCGAGATATCACCCCCGGCGCTCACCGATTTATTGGTGCCGATGTTCTCGCTGCTCGAGGCGCCGACGTTCACGCTCTTCATCGCGCCGATTTCCTCAGCTTTGAGACCACCGATGGTCTCGTTCATCGCGGCGCCGACGCTGACTTGATAGGCTGCACCAATGCTCAGGGCTTTGGCGGCACCGATCGATTCCGCCTTGGCGATGGCGACCGTCTGGGTCGCGTTCGCTCCAATGGTCTCAGAGTGGTTGGAGCCGACGGTGACCGTCTCGTTCGCGCCGATGGCTTTCGTGCGGTTGGCCCCAACGGTGACCGACTCGTTGGAGCCGACGGTGCGTGTGCGGTCAACACCGACGTCGCAGGCCTGGTTGTTCCCCACACTCTCGGCGTCGTCGACGTCGACCCGGTCAGTCCGGTTGTTGTGGATCGTCGAACGCTGGTCGTGCTCGACGGTGGTATCCATGTCGTATTGACCGTGGATCCGGATGAGCTCGTTCCCGGCGGTGTCGTCAAACGCCATCTCGTTGTAACCGGCGCCCTTGTGGGTGTCGGACTTGATACCGCTGACGACGGCTCCCGCGGGGAAGCCAAACGGCGGCGCCTGTTCGGCATTGTAGACACGACCGGTGACGATCGGTTGGTCGGGGTCACCCTCGAGGAAGTCGACGATGACCTCTTGCCCGATCCGAGGTGTGGACACGGCGCCCCAGCCTTTGCCGGCCCAGGGATGGGAGACGCGCATCCAGCATGAGCTGTTCTCGTCCTTCTTGCCGAGGCGATCCCAGTGAAACTGCACCTTCACGCGACCGAACTCGTCGGTGTAGATCTCGTCGCCCGACGGGCCGACGACGACCGCGGTCTGGGGCCCTTGGACGAACGGTTTTGGCGTCGTTCGTTTTGGTCTGAACTGCTGGTCGGTCGACATGGCGGTGAACGTGCACCGGCAGCCGGCCGCTTCGGAGTGCGGCATGCCCTCGTATTCGCCAAACTCGAGGTCGTAGCTTGTGGCCAGTACGAGGTGCTCACGGTTCTGGTCGTCTCGAGGATGTCGCTCCATCACGAGGGAGCTTCCAACCGCAACCCCGCGCGCGTTGCTCGCCGCGCTTGCGGTCTCGAACTGGCTGCCAAACTCGTCGATGCGGACGGCGGCGGTGTGCTCACCGTCGGCCGTCTCCATGTAGGTGCCAGGATAGTCGTAGATTTCGTAGTCGCTGGGCGTGTAACCCCGAGACAGCACCTTCTGTGTTTTGAGCTCGACGCTGGGCTTCTGGAGGTTGTAGTCGTCGTGCACGAAGACGCCAGGCTGTATCTGGCGCGAGCACTCCCAGCTACTTATGTGCTCTTCTTCGGCCCGGGCAAGCTGACCAGGAGGAATGAATGGTAGCGTCTCATAGCCAGTCTCAGGGGTGTGCTTGCTCGACGAATCCGTGAGCACGAGGGTGTTGTGACCGTCAGTGTGTCTGAAATAGAAATAGATACCCTCGTGCTGCATGAGGCGAGTCACAAAGTTGAGGTCGGTCTCGCGATACTGGACGCAATATGTCCACACGCGATAGGTCTCCGTCAGCTCGAGCTTGAAGTCGGCGTCGGCGTGGTCGCTAAACACCTCTTGCAGGATGTCGGGGACGGTCATCTCTTGAAAGATCCGACAGTCGGCGGTACGGCTCAGAAACCACAGCCAGGGCCTCACGGTGGCCAGATAGCGGTGGTATCGCCCGAGCGTGCCGCCGTGGGCAAAGCGCGTCACGAATCCGTTGAAGCAACGCTCATTATCGTCCGGCAGCTCGAGCTTGACGGTCACGTTTTTCCCCAGAATATCGTCCGGGTTGATATCGATCTTGTCGCTGAGAAGATCGAGTTGAAACTCGCTGACTCGACTGAGCTCCTCACGGGCGTGCATGCCGTGAAACAACAAGACATCCTCGCCCAACGGTGTAGTGATCGCCATCACCCTAGCCATGCATGACTCCTGACGGTCCGACGTGAGGTTTGAGGGCTCGCACAACCAACCCTTCGACGGGTATCCCCGATTCCGTACGAAGTTGCGCGTGGACGATGTCGGATGAGAGGCCCTCTTTTTCAAGCGCTCGGGTCACATAGCTCTCCGTATGCGTATACCGTCCGTGCGCCTGGATCTGGTATCCGGGACCGGTGTCTACCCCGGCCCCTGTAGACGGTGCCGCCCCGGTTGCACGGTGGTCGCGTTCCACGGTAAAGACGAGCGCGCCGCCGGGACGCATTACCGCGGCGGCGGTCGGGGGCAAAGGCCATCAACTTGCGATAGATCTCGTCGGCCTCGTCCAACCGGCCGTCGCGCTGGAATGCGGTGGCCACAAAGAGCGCCTCCTCCAGCGTCACTGGCTGCCCCGTCGGCGG
>Ga0310123_10002546_pt1 | contig 14494 bp, 15 predicted proteins | sample CB6_AW_1057_MG_FD_203505 | JGI IMG/M metagenome (GOLD analysis project Ga0310123, IMG submission 203505) | Marine microbial communities from Western Arctic Ocean, Canada - CB6_AW_1057 | ecosystem: Environmental > Aquatic > Marine > Oceanic | place: Canada: Western Arctic Ocean | collected... | reverse complement strand
CAGAGGAATCCGGTTCGTACCGAGCGGCATCCTGGTACTGGCAACTGGTCATGACGGCTGAGGAGCTTGACGACAGGAATACAGCAATCGTGAACTCTTGGTTGGCTTATGTTGAGAACGATCTCAGGGAGAATGTTCCTAAGGAGGTTTTGGTGGAGGATCTGCCGGACGAACTTCAGGAATGGATCAAGGATCTCCCCGCGGACGATACTTCGGGGCTGCGGCCAGCGTACCGACGAGAACACGTCTGGTTGGGTTGGAACGAGAACGAGGAACTCGGACCGGCGGCAATTCGGGATCGGTGGAACGGTCTAGGCGAGGTTGTCCGCAAGAAGATCTCACCACGCCAATATAGAACACTCGCCGGCGACAAGACGAAAGCAGCAAACAGAGTGTCGCAAGGTCTCATTCGAGCACGTCAAGACAACGAAGACAGCAAGCGGAAACAGACCTCGAAAACGACTCGACGAAGTACGTCACGGACCAGAAAACAGAAAACGTAAGCGGTATCACGGGTCGATAAGCGTTCAATAAGTATTCTCGATCACCGATCACCCCTCAGACAATAAGCGAAATTGAAACGCTGAATTGTCAGAGGGGTTTTTCATGGATCAAACGACGCCGGAAGTGATCGAGCCGGGTCGCCTTTATTCCAAGGCGGAAGTCAGCCAGCGGCTAAGGCTGGGCTCGAAGAGCTGGCAGGCGCTTGTCCGGTCCGGTTTGCCTGTTATCCGGATCGGGAAAGGCTCGTTTGTCTTCGCCGACGATCTCCTTGCAGCGATCCGTCAGCAGCAGGAGGCCGGCTCGTGAACCTCCACATTGACCCCACCGAGTTCGCTGACGTGATCCAAGCCGCCGTCGACGCTGCCATCCGTCGGCTCCTGGCCGAGCGGCACACGGACGACGCCGGGAAAGTCTTGCTTACCAAGGCCGAGGCCGCCCAAGCGTTAGCGGTTTCGCCTTCCACCCTCGACAGACTGAGGCGCGATGCCGGGATTCCGGCGGTCAAGCTCAACAACGGTTTGGTTTTGTTCCGGCCGGAATCCCTGAAGTCATGGGCAGCGGCACGAGAGGAGGCAGGGCGATGAGGCGGCAGCACGAAGATCAACACCCCAAGCCCAAAGTGACGCAGGGCGAGGGTTCACACTTTGAAGTCGTCACACAATTTTAAAGGACTTTGTGATGAAAGTAGGAGATTTGTTTCCGAGTCGGTTTCTCAAGGCCGCTGATCTCCAGGGCCGCGAGGTGCCAGTGACCATTTCGCACGTTGCTACCGAACAAATGGATGGGCAGCACGGCAAGGAGACCAAAGGCGTGGTCTACTTCCGGGGTAAAGACAAACCGCTGGTCCTGAACATGGTGAACTCCAACACCATCGACGCGGCATATGGCGATGAAACGGACGACTGGGGTGGCTGCCCCATCATCCTCTACCCCACTCGGACGCAATTCGGCGCCAAGATGGTCGACTGCATCCGGATAAAAATCCCCGAGCAATCGGGGCGGGCAGCACCAGCTCCGGCTCCGCAGTCGGACTTCGATGCCGCCAACGCCGAGCTGCAAAACGAAGAGGACGCCGACCTGGCCGACGTCCCGTTCTGAGCGTGTCATCTCTTGGCCGGCAGCCGTTGGGGCGGCTGCTGGCCCTTTTTCGTGAGCTATCCAATGCTACTCTCAGAACTGTTTCGACGCAACACGAGCGGCGAGCTACCGCAATGGGCAGCCGACATCCTTGCCGCGATGCCCAACCGCGGCGATGGCTCTTGCTCAACCGCCGCGAGAGGTTCGACCCCGACAGCAATGGCCAGCACAAGCTGTGGCTCGCTGCAGGCGGTTCTGCGGGCCACTCTGGCCTGTGGGGCTTGGATGTCGAGGAGGGGCGTCGGGACGCGCCAGAGGGCCGTTACTGGGACGTATCGTTACGTCCGGCAAGTGATGTCCGGGCAGAAGCCAAAGACGATCGACAGTCCGAACGGCAACGGGAAAAGGCAGCCAAGTTTGAAAAGGACTTGGATGCCGTGGCTCAAGCGCTGGACGCACATCCCGAAGGCGCAACCCGCACGCGCTTACGTCAGTATTGCGGCATGTCCGGCGAAAAGTTCGGCCGGCTCATTGCTGAGTTGGAGAAACGCAAAATCGCGGAACGGTGCACAGTGCAAGTCAGCAACCACAAGAAACCAGTTGAAGGATATCGACGTGTACCAGATACCGCAGACAGTCCAGTATGAACCACCCGGACCACCCGGACAGAGCAGCCGGATAGCATGTTGTCCGAGTGCCAAAAGCACCAGTCGGACAGCAGCACTACGTAGTAGTGCTGTCCGTCCGTGTGGTGCTTGTGCGGAGGTTGGTTGTGTGTGGTGGTTGTCCGGGTGGTCGCTGTCCGAGTGGTGGTGTCAACATCCAGGGGGCGAGGGAAAACGATATACCTGCGGGGACCGCGATCGGCGCATCCCCGGCGGAAAAGGAATGTGCGGAGAGCGGGAGGGGATGATCCATTCCCGGCCCCAGCGCGACGAAACGAAGACGCTTTCGCGCACCCGCGCACCCGCGCGCGAGGCAGATCAACAACCGTAGATTGCGAGGAATTTCGATGGATGCTGAAAAAAAAATCAACTAACGAGACGTTTTCTCCGAGAAGGGCGGTGGGAAGAGGCCGCCGCTTGGAAGAATCGCCGCATCAAGAAGCACCGTGATGCAGGCATGCTTAAGGCGGAAGCGGGCGATGCGGCGTGGCGGGAATTGGAGAAGGAATTCCCTCCGCTTAAGCAGCCTCCCGACCATGTTGCAGCCACCGTCCGCAGCACACCGCCCGTGGATCCGTTGGATCAGCCGATTGAACTGTTTGGCGGGAAATCGCTCCGACAAGCGACAGCAGAACGGCGGAGGGAGTGGGCGGTTGCGCCGATCATCGAGTCCGAATTGCCCTGGCCAGATCTGCCCGAGGGATCGGATATCGGCGAATACGAAGTTGAGGACAGGGATTGGGCTGTGAAGAACCTCCTGCTTGTCACCAAGAGAATCTGCGGGGCCGAGCAGCGTTTCGAGATTGACTGGGATGAGTCCACGGGGCCTCCACCAACTACATATGGCGTGGAGAAGATTCGCCAAATGCTCCGCGATCCCAGTGATTTCGAGTGGCAGTTGCAGGACTACGCGGATACGCAATATCCAGGCGGCAGTGAAGGCGATGCTTGACACTGCGCCTAGTACAGGAGTAGCATCACGACGATGAGCAAGAAAGCCAAGGTCAGCGAGCAGTTAAGAATGGCCGTCGAGCAGGCCCCGATGAGCAGGTACGCAATCTCCAAGGCAACCAACATCGATCAGGCAGTTTTGAGCAAGTTCGTCCGCGGCGAGCGGATGGGACTGTCGATGAAAACTGTCGACATCCTTTGCGATTACCTCGGGCTCAAGCTGGTCCCCGAGAAACCCGAGAAGAAAGGCAGGTAGGACGCAATGGCATCCCTCTCAAAGGACAACAACGGCTGGCGGATCTTGTTTGTCTGCCCGACCACAAGGAAACGTCCAACGATCCGACTGGGCGAGTGCTCGAAGAAGAACGCACAGACGACCCTGAACATGGTAGAGACCTTGGTCGAGGCCAAGAGTTTGGGACAACCAATCAAGCAGCAAACGGCGGCATGGCTCGATTCAATTTCCGGGACGCCGTTGCGCGAGCGGCTTGCCAAGGTCGGGCTCTGTGAGGCCACCACTGCCACGCTGTTGGGCGATTTCCTCGATGGGTTTATCGACCAGCACAAGCAGCGCGGCGACGTGACAGACTCAACGCTGACAGTCTGGGGGCATACGGTCCGTAACCTCAAGGACTACTTCGGGACCGACAAACCGTTGCGGAGCATCAAACCAGAGGACGCCGACGCTTGGAACGCATGGCTCAAGGCCAGTGAGGATCTGTCAGAGAACACGATTCGCAAGCGGAGCCAGTTTGCCAAGCAGTTCTTCAATGTGGCGGAGAAACGAAGTCTGGTAGACCGCAACCCCTTCAAGACTCTGGTAGGGACCACAGTACCCGTCCCTGAGAGGCAGTTCTTCGTCGACCGGGAGACCATTCACGATCTGTTGGACGAGTGCCCGGCGGCAGAGCATGGCCTGATGCTGTTGTTCGCCCGGTACCTAGGCGTCCGCGTTCCTTCGGAAATCGTGCCGTTGAAATGGACGGACATCAACTGGGAAACGATGACAATCGTCGTCACTAGTCCGAAGACAAAGCGGCATCGCGACGGACACCAGAGAATTGTTCCTATCTTCCCAGAGGTGGCCGAGGAGCTCCACAGGGCATGGGTGGCAGCCCCGGAGAAAGCGGTCTGGATCTTCCCTTCCAGTCGAGCCGCAGACAAGAACCAGGGGATGTGGCTGAAGCGTGCTGTCCTGCGAAGCGGACGACAACCCTGGCCGAAACTGTGGGTGGCCCTTCGCGCATCCAGAGCAACCGAGTTGGTCGACAAGTACCCAAGTCACGTTTGCGCGGCATGGCTGGGGCACACTGAGGCGATCGCGAACCAGCACTACCGGATGGTGACCAGCGAGCATGTCCAGCGGGCCACGAGCGAGCCGACAGGAAGTTTGCCCGGACAGCCCAAAAGCAACGAGGAGCTGGCACAGATTCCGGCACACTCACCGCACGCAGCGGCTAATCAGGGCTCCTCAAGAAACGAAGAAATCCCCGCGAATCCTAGGATTGGCGAGGCTTGCGGGGTGGTGCAAAACACCCCAGTGGAGGATAGGGGACTCGAACCCCTGACCTTCTGGCTGCCAGCCAGACGCTCTCCCAACTGAGCTAATCCCCCCCCGCTGTTTGTTGAAGTGTGGCTCAAGCTAGCAAGCGGTGTGAAAGCTGTCAAGAAGCCTCAGAGAGGCAGCGGCAGGTCGGAATCGGGAGCGGGGAGGCCTGACTGCAACTCAAAGCCGACACGCTGAACGACACCATCCGGCCCGTATGACCGGCTCTCGCCCACAAAAACCACCGTCACCTAAAATTATAATCCCCATCTCGCACCCGCCGAATTGTCGCTCGCGGCAGAGCGGGCCACACAGGCAAGGGGCCAAACCGCTGGCTGGCCTAGATCTTCGTCATCAGAATCTGTGGCGCATCGCGGAAGACGGCCTGCACCAGTTGGCCCATCTTCGGGGGCGACGCCTCGATGTCGACGCGCAGGCCGGCTGAGTTGAGCGTTTCGCTGGCCGTGGGACCGATCGAGGCCACCACGCACCGATTGGCCGCCGCGATCCACTCCACGCCGCGATTTGCGGAACCGGCTACCTGTAGCACGTTCTTGAATTGAATGGCACTGGTGAATAATAGGACGTCGAACTCGCCGGCAATGGTCGATTCCAAGGCCTGACGCAACGGCGACGAATCCTCAGGAAGCGCCCAGCGATACACGGGAACCGGCAGAATCCGTGCTCCGCGGCGCTGCAACTCCTGGTAGAATTCTTCGTTCGGCTCACCGTATTCCTGTATGGCAACAGTCCGGCCAGCGACGGGAGCCTCGGAATCGACGACTTCCAACAGCTCGCGCCAGGTGTTTGGTTCCTGTGCCCGATGATCGATGCGAACCTGCCACTCGCGGAGAAAAGTGGTCGGTTTCGGTCCTCGCACGACAACTTGGCAGCGCTGCAGCGCTGCCAGGAACCGCTCGCGTGGGAAGCGGGTTTCGACCACTTCAAATAAGAACCGCGTGCCGACACCCGTCATGAAGATCACCAGATCGATTTGGCCGGCCAGTAGCTGTTCGGCGAAATCGAAGACCGCAGGGTTCTCCTCAAGCGGAATTTCGCGCACCGAGGGCACAACTGTCGCCGCGCCGCCGTGACGCTCGATTAAGGAGCGCATGTCGGCCGCCCGGCGAGTCTCGAAACTGCAAATCCGCAGCTTTTCGGGCATGGCTGGCCTGTCAATAATGGGCTGCGGCTCCGTCCTGTCAAGAGGCCCTGCCGTAGAGCGGTGGCAAGAGACGTTGATTTGCAGGTCAGGGCCTTGTCGTCCCTAAACGGTTCGATTCCGTAGTTCTGACAGCACCACGGCCAAAGGACACACATTCCGACGAATTCGATTCTAATCGATCCCGGTCCGGATTTTCGAGGCCGGCATCGCGTAACCTTCGAAAGCAGAGATGCCCGCCCGGTTGGAAATCTAAACAGCGCCCACAAAAGTACGTGCTGACATTTGACATGGGACTTGGGCGCCCTGACCAAGCGGCTCCATGGATGTCACCAACAGCAACATGACGGCCCCCTTGCTGGTCAGAAGCATGAACGAAGGGCTGTTTGCCGTCATTTCCGCCATCGCGTTCATCACCCTGCTGGGCACAGCCAGCGGACTGCTTTGATTCGCTGCATAAAAAACTACAACGTCTTCAGGTACTCCAGCACGGCCTGCTTTTCAGTTTCGTTCAGCGCGTTGGGAAAGAGGTGGCCGGCGGAGCTTTTACCGCGGCGGTGCGTGTCAAAGTATGTCCGCTGTTCGGCCCGGTCGATGACTTCAGCCGGCGGGTCTGCGTACTCGGTGATTTCCAGACCGACCTTCTCGCAGTTGTAACCATCTTCGGTCCGCTTCCAAACCGGCGGTCGCCGGTCGGGATGCAAGACGTGCCACAGTGTCGGCACGGAACCATTGTGGAAATACGGGGCCGACGCCCAGATGCCGTCTAAAGGCGGAGCGACATATCCGCCGGGATCGAGCAGCACCGGGTCTTTCCCGTAACGGCTCAGCCACCCGTCGCGCATCCAGCGGCGATGCCGGGGCGTTACGGCACGGAGCCGAACCGGGTCGGTGCCGACTACGTCAATCGGCACAATTTTCTGGTGGTAGACACCGTCGCTGCCGTAGGTTCCGTGACACCGGCTGCAATGCCGGCGAAAGACAGTTTTCCCTTCCACTGCCAGATTGCGGTCGATCTTCCAGGGATATACCGGCGGCCGGATCGATTCGATCCAAGCCAAAATATCGCGGAAGTCGTTTTCCCAACTGCGGACCGTTTTCCCGTTGTTGGATGGCAGCAACATGAACTGCACCAGCGGGCGGTGTGTCTTCAGTGCGTGCCCGTCGATGTACAGGCTGGTCTTTTTCTTGACATTCCAGAACGGAGGTGCGTCCATGTCGTGGTGGACAAGTTTTGGGGATGGACGAGTGAAATCGACATTCATATCGGCATCTCGCAGCGCACCCAGCACAATGCCGAAGACGACCGAGTTGGTGGTGCCGTTTGTGGTGCCCAGCGGCAGCTTCAGCGAGACCAACTCCAAATGAGCGGGCCTCTTCAACTGCAGAAACTTCACCAGCCGAACATCTTCGACCAGAGTCTGCAGGGCAAGGTGGGTGTTCGGCAGTCCCGGAATGACACGACCGGCGACTTTTCCGGCATGGCAGGCCAGACAGTTCATCACCCAACCGCCTTGGCCGTCATGAACCCAGCCGAGCCCCGGCCCCTGACGGCCGTTGTGATCGGACGCTTCCATCAGCCCGTATCGTGAAAGGGTCCATTGTCGCCGTTCGGCCGGCGATGTCTTTTTGGCCCGCTCACGGAGCGGTTTGGGCCAGACTTCCCACAAATGATCGAATACTTCCTGATCGAAATCGGGTGGCAGAAACGGCTTGCTGCGCAGGATGCGATAACCGCGTTGGGCCGCCGTTTCCTGCTGGTGTTGATGCGTCAGCTCGAAGCGGAGACGCTTCGGAACCGGTGCCCTGACGGGCGTCTGTCCGACGAGTGGTCGATCGAGTCCTGGTGCCAACAACAGAAATAGGGCGACGACAACCGCAATCCGATGCTTCGTTGTAGGGCGATGGCCTTCATCTGGTGGATTCGGAGACCGTCGGTCCGCCGAAAGCTGGGCCAGTTTGCAAAACAATCTCGCAACGTGTTGACGGGAACAACACTTTGTGGTCACGTGATTGGTCTCAATGAACGAGGACGTTTGATGTATACTTGGCACGGCCACAGATTGCGGGAGCTTCGCCCTCTCAAAGGACCGCAATTCGTGACCGCTGGAAGTATAAGGAGACGCGGCTGTCCTGGCTGCGTTTTACGGGCAAGCTGCCCGCGCACCGTGACGTCACGAAACTACGTTTGCTGATCGAGGATTTGTTTGCCGGCTTGCACAAGTTCCTGCAGTGCATCGACATCATAGACACAACCGCCCCAGATGCCACCCCCCGCCTGCTGCAGCAGTGCCCACAACCGGGTGTCGTCGGGAAGTTCGGGATCGGCCGTCAGCGGAACGTCCGGCTCGCGCTCGGAGAGGATTTGCCGGCCATCTTGCGGGCTGAACCGCCTTCCCGCCTCGCCGACAAAGTTGACGCTGCCCGTCAAATTGTTCCGGTCGATGATAATTTCGATCGTGTCGCCGTCGCGAAGTTTTCCAATCGGGCCACCGGCCAGCGCTTCAGGTCCCACGTGACCGATGCAGGCGCCCGTCGAGACGCCGGAAAAACGGGCATCGGTGATGACGGCCACATGTTTGCCGAACTCCAGATAACGAAGCGCTGACGTGATCTGATAGGTCTCTTCCATGCCGGCACCCATCGGTCCGCGGCAAATGAGCACAATCACATCACCGGCGACGATTTTCCGGTCCGATTGTCCCTTGACGGCGGCGACCGCCTCGCGCTCGGAAGTGAAGATCCGGGCCGGCCCGGTCTTCCGGTAGACACCGTCGTCGTCGGCCACTGTCGGATCGATGGCCGTGCTTTTGATGACCGAACCCTCCGGTGCGATGTTCCCCACCGGAAACGTGACGGTGCTGGTCAGTCCGCGCCGACGGGCCTCTGCGGGCGACATGATCACGTCGTCGGGATCGACGCCGTCGCGCTGCTTGAGGACCTCTTTCAACTTCGTACGCCGCTCCGACGACTCCCACCAGCAGAGAACATCGCTGAGCCGGCAGCCGGCGGCTGTCATTGCGTCGAGCCGAAGTAGATTCAGCTCTCGCAGGTGAAGCATCAGTTCCGGAACGCCGCCCGCTAGAAACAGACGGACCGTTGGGTGACCGACAGGTCCGTTGGGCAGCACATCCACCAGCCGCGGAATCTGCCGATTCACGCGGCTCCAGTCTTCGACGGTGGGCCGTTTCAAGCCGGCGGCAAAAGCCACCGCCGGAATGTGCAGCAGCAAATTCGTCGATCCGCCGACGGCGGCGTGTACGACCATTGCGTTGTGCAGCGCATCTTCGCTGAGGATGTCGCCGAGGGTGACTCCCTGCTGCTGCTGCTGGACGACCGCAGCGGCCGCCTGCCGGCCGACATCGAGCCAAATCGGCTGTCCGGACGGCGTCAGGGCGGTGTGCGGCAGCGCCATTCCCAGAGCTTCGGCCACCACTTGTGACGTGGCAGCCGTCCCCAAAAACTGGCAACCGCCGCCGGGCGTTCCACAGGCCCGGCAACCCATCTCGGCGGCGTGCTGCAGGCTGATTTCTCCGTGCGCAAAACGGGCACCGATCGACTGGACTTTGCCGGCGTCTTCAGCGTTTTGTGCGGGCAGCGTCACACCGCCGGGGACGATCACGCCGGGAAGCTGGCCGCAGGCTGCCAGCGCAATCATCATGGCCGGCAGACCCTTGTCGCAGGTCGCCACGCCGATGACCCCTTTTCGTGTCGGCAGCGAGCGAATCAGACGCTTCAGCACAATGGCCGCATCATTTCGGTACGCCAGGCTGTCCATCATGGCCGCTGTGCCCTGCGAGCGTCCGTCGCAGGGATCGCTGACGTAACCGGCAAACGGCAGCTTTTCCAGACGGACCAGCTCTTCGGCGGCGGCACGCATCAACAGGCCGACTTCCCAGTGTCCGGTGTGATAGCCGAGGGCGATCGGACGTCCGTCTTCGCCCCGGATGCCGCCCTGTGTGCTCAGGATCAGATAGGGGTCGCGCAGCAACTGCTGCGGATTCCAGCCCATGCCGGCACTTTGCGTCAGCCCGAACAGGTCTCCGCTGGGACTTTCCCGCAGCATCTGTTCGGTCAACGGCAGGCTGCCCTCGGGGCCTGGCGCATCAGTGTCGACTTCGTAGATCGCCGGGTCGGAACTGCCAAATAAGAGAGGGAGATGCGAAGAATATGTTTCTTTCTCTCCCTCTCTCATCATTTCTCCTTCTCCGTCTAACGATGAGGCGCTAATTCAGTGGACGAAGGTATAGACCGTCTGTTTTGACGGCTTCGCTGTCGCAGGCCACGATGTGAACTCCCCAGTCGAAGAGAAACTGCAAGTTCTCTTCGACGCTTTTGTCAGCATCGTTCCAACTGCTCAGAAACCGCAGCCCGGCTCGATCGCTGGCGGACTTGACACTTTTCCTCGCCGAATCTAACTCTTCCGGATAGGGTGGGTCGTGAGCGTCGGAGTAACCGAAGGACATCCCCATGTCTCCCGGCCCCCACTCGGCGAAGGCGATGCCGGGCACCGCCGTCGTGACTGCGGCATTCGCCACGCACTGGCGGTCCTCAATTTTCAGCCCCAACAGCAGTTCGCCGTGGGGATTGAGGGGCCAGGGATCTGCCCTTCTCGTGTATTCCTGCGGCGAGAGGCCCCAAAGTTCAGCCGGCACGGCCTGACCACCGGCGCCCCGCTCTCCCTGTCCAAGACCAGGGCCCACGCCAAGGCTTTGGAACGGGTATCGGCACGACTCGACGAATGATCGAACCGCACCAGCCTGTCGGGCATGTGTGTGCAGAACGCCGTGAACGCCGGCAGAGAGGACCTGCCGCAACTGCCAGGTGTTGGCCTCCACCTCGGCCCGCGTCCTACAGTTGGCCGGCAGCGTGGCGACGAGGGTAACCATCCGATACCCATCCGGAGTGGGCCCCGCATCGACGATCCCTTTCATAAAGGCCAGCAGGCCGACCACGTCGAACGGATTGTGCTCAAAATCGACAATCAACAAGTCCGCCCAGGTCTGCGACTGTTTTCGGCCGTTCTCGTAGCTCAAGGGGCCGGCGTGTGTGCAGTAAATCGGATCTCCTGCTTCCAGTAGGTCGATGCAGCGGTTGATTCGTTTTGACGTTTCCATTGATCCTTCGCCGAATCGGGCCTCTCAACGTCGAGCGATTTTTTGGGGACCGGCGGCCCACAACATCCGAATTTTTGTCCAACGTTGGCTGCCAGCCGGCAAGCCCGCAGCGTTGAGAATTCGTTCGACGGACCGCCATCCGTTCGGTTCCCCGCGATTGATCCGTTGCAGGTCGCGGAGCAGCAGCGAATAGCTGATCGGCAGCGTCAAGACGAATTCCCGCAGTGTCGAGGCCACCTCGGCGATCAGCAAGCGAAGTTCGACGCCCAGTGGCAACTGGTACTTTGATTCGAGCTGCGCTCGAAAACGGCGGCGCCAATCGTGCCGCAGGTCGCTCAAATCGAGAACGCCCCCGGCCATGCCGATTTGCTTCAGTTCGCGCCAGGTGGGGACTTCGTGTCCTCGTGCAATGGCGCGCAGCCGGCGAGTCCAACTGCCGGGCAAACCAGCCTGGTTCAGGAATCGGGCGAGCGGAACCAGACCGCCTTCGCGCTGAGCCAGTAGCTCGACCATGGCGGTCATCGTCGGCGGAGCCCTCCAGATAGAGCGATCCGTCTGGAGCCGACTTCGCGTCATCAGCAATTCCACGACGCGACGGCGTCCGGCTTCGTGGATGGCGCTGAGAATCCGCTCTCGGGCGGAATCGAGCAGGGGCTCAACTCCCCGCTCGATCCTTTGGTACTCCATGTTCGAGTAACCCAGAATGCGACCGATCTCGCGCCGCTCGTAGCCGTACAATTCCCGCGCCAGACGCAAGTCGATGCGCATTTCGGGGCGACGTCGGCGGTGAAACTGTCGGCGCCGCTGTCGCCACCGCTCTAACAATCGCGATTGCTGTTCCGGTTGGGTCACGACGAGGGCGGCCAGACCAGCCGGATACGCTTGCATGGAGTAAACGCCGTGTTCCTCGACACGCCGAATCACTTGTGCCGGCCGGTCACCCTTGATGGCGAACAGATCGGCCAGCGTTCGGCGTCTGATTCTCCGTTGCTCGCGGAACTGCTTCAACTGCGGTCCGAACTCATCGCGAGCCCGCTTTCTTCTCTCGCGTTCATCTCGCTGCCAGAGTTTCTTCAATGACCACCATTCCGTCTCATCGCGACAGAGGAGCCGCGCCGCCTCGGCAACATTGTCCCAGCTCGGCAGCTCCAGGTAGCGCAGTCGTCGCATGGCAGCGGAGGTCAGGCCGAGCCGTGACAGATCGCTCTCGGTGTGTCCTGCTCGGGCACAGAGCACGTTCAGTTCCGCCCAGGCCTCGGGGTAGCCGCGATCGATCAGCCGCTGCCGTTCTGTCTGCTGCCAGAGGACCTCCGCGGTCGAGAAATCCGCTTTGACCGATCGGCAAAGTTTCCGCAACATGGCAATCGGAAGCGGAAAGTTTCCGCGACGGTACTCCCACAGCATGGAGGGACTGATCCGCACCTGCCGAGCCAGGTTGCGGTGCGATCCGGCCTTGAGTTCCAGTTCCACCAGGAACTCCTCCAGCGTGTCACCTGCTCCGGCGTAAAGCTGGCTTAACTCCGCGAGTTGTTTCCGGCTGACTTTGACTTGCCGACAGAAATCCAAGAAACGCCGCAGAGTACGGTGTGTGGGTCTGTGTACGCCGAGCTCTAGGTCGCGCAGAACACCGCGACTGATGCCGGAGCGACGTGAAAATTCCACTCGCGTCATTTCCAATGTTTCCGCCCGGATTCCGACCACGGCACGCGCCAGCGGTGGCGCTGAATCTGCTCGGGCCAGAGAGCGCTTGCGGAGATTGGCATTCCTCAGCGCGTGTCCCTTCAAGCCGTCTGAATTTTTCGTGACATCGAGCAGCATCAGAATACTTGTTCGCGCTTTTTGTTGTTTTGAATTTCGCAGACCAAGTTACCGCTTGCGGCTTAACGGGCCGTCACGGCTCGCTCCGCCGGATCAGATTAACTCTGAGATGACCCGGCCCTCGTGCAGCAAAGGCACAGGTCGTCCGGAATGGTCGAGAAAGGTCCTTTGCGGATCGATTCGCAAGTGCCGATACATGGTGGCCAGCACGTCGTACGGCGTGATCGGTCGGTCCTTGGGGACTTCACCCTTAGCGGTGGACGAGCCGATGACCTGTCCGACACGCAAACCACCACCGGCCAAAAGAACGCTCATCACCTGGCCCCAATGATCGCGGCCCGCGTTTTTGTTGATCCGCGGTGTGCGGCCGAATTCGCCCCAGACAAGCAACAGCACACTTTTGTCCAAACCGCGCTGGTAAATGTCCTCGACTAACGACCCAATGGCCGAATCCATCCTTGGTCCGGCGCTCTGCATGCCGCCCTTCACGTTGCTATGCATGTCGTAAGTGAAAGAGTGCGGATCGAAGTTGACCGTCACGAACGGAACGCCCACCTCGACCAACCGGCGGGCCAACAGACAACTCTGGCCCCAGCGGTGATTGCCGTACCGCTGTCGTGTCTTGTCGTCTTCCCGCGACAGGTCGAACGCGTTGCGGGTTTGCGAACCGGTAACGATTTCGAAGGCGGCACGTGTGAACTGGTCCACCGAATCGGCCGATGCGCTGCCATCGAACAGCCGACGAGCCCCGTCAAAACCCGACAGCAGAAACTTGCGATCGTTCAACCGATCCAGGGTCACGCCGTCGGCCAGTTGCAGGTTCGGCACGCGGAATTTTTTCCTAGACGGGTCGTCAGTCACGTAAAACGGGTCGTACCCTCCGCCCAGGTATTGCGCTTTGAAATTTGGGGCGAAGACGAGATTGGCCGTCTGATGAAAACCGAGGTGCACATACGGTGGCATGTTGGGACGATTCGCACTGCGGATTTTGGCGACGTACGAGCCACTTGAGGGTTGATGTTTGACCCGCTTGCCGGTGGTGCAGAAATACATGCCGGCGTCATGGCCGTTGCTATTGTGGTACACGCTTCGCAGAATGGCGACCCGATCGAGAATTTGTGCATGCCGCGGTAGCAGTTCGCAAATCTGCCGACCAGGAACTTGCGTGGAGATTGGCTGAAACGGTCCGCGATATTCGGCGGGCGCGTTCGGCTTAGGATCGTAGGTTTCGAAATGCGTCGGCCCTCCGCCCAGCCAGACCTGAATGACCGCCGTCTCTTCGGCGGCTCGCTGTGATTTTTCGGCTTGGGCCTGTGCGGCCAGAATCGTCGGCAGCGCTAAGCCGGCCATTCCCGCCGACACGGTCGTTTCCAGGAATGCTCTACGGTTGATCTCCCGGCTTCGAAAACCACGACAACTGATTTCCGATTTCATCACTGTCTCCTTTCCAAGCTGGGCATCCTGGCCTCTTGGGAAGATTTCGCATCAATATTCCTTTATTCAAGGCTCTTATAAACCACCAAATTGTTTTTTGCAACCACAGAAGAATCCACAACCTGCCCGGGGGGTGCGAGACTCGCTTTGCGCGTAGGTGGGTGATGTGGCAGGACTCGGTTCTGGAAATCGACGGTGGAATCTGAGGTCTCTGGCAGGG
>Ga0310123_10002542_pt1 | contig 14503 bp, 10 predicted proteins | sample CB6_AW_1057_MG_FD_203505 | JGI IMG/M metagenome (GOLD analysis project Ga0310123, IMG submission 203505) | Marine microbial communities from Western Arctic Ocean, Canada - CB6_AW_1057 | ecosystem: Environmental > Aquatic > Marine > Oceanic | place: Canada: Western Arctic Ocean | collected... | reverse complement strand
TTTCAACCTGGAAGTGATGCGGTCGCTGCAGGTTCCCGCGGGGAGTGTCGCGACGTTCGCGAAAATCGTCTGTGAGATGAGGGCTTTCATCCAAGCGCCGCCACTCCAATCAACGGCCCACTCGTTGAGAAACTCGAGCTGCCGATCGCCGAGCAGTTGCGCGCCGAGGACGTCACTCTGGGGGGCGGCATTCCAGCGCGGGTTCTGCGCCCAGCCGTTGACGATTTCAGCGCGCGGCAATACCTCGGTGGGAGCTGACTTCCACTTACGGTCTTCGACGATCGCAAAGCTGACGCCGCCGTAAAGCAATGAGGTGTAGGCAACGTGGATTCCCTGGTCAATTGGCGCCGGGTCGTATGGGTCAGGCAGACTGCTGGTCTGGGTTCGCTGCACAACGTTGACGAACTCAGCCGACATCGTATAGCCGCCCTTGTCCTGGCCTTCGTAGCCCGTGCCTTCGGCGAGCCGCCCACCCGCGCCCCAGACGTTCCCCTGATAGACGTCGTGGTCGTCGGGAAGTGCCACGGCTGGGATTTCCTTCAGCAGGTCTCGATACTCCCACCCGAACAGATACCACTTGCGGAGGTAGTCCAGAATCGACGCATCAACCGGCGAGCGCTGCACACCATACTCGCCGACCCGCTCGTAGATGTTGTCGCCCGTGTAGGCTAGAAGGTCGGGCTTGAAGTGGCTGACGTGCTCAACAACGTCAGCGTGCGGGAAGCCAAGGTCGTTGTTCCCCGTGAATGCAGCGACAACGATTTGTTCTTTATCGGCGGGATCCCGGCGAACCATGCCTTCCCAATAGTAGGTCTGAGATTGACCAGCCGGGTTCGGCATCGCATAGGCGACCCGGTAGGGGGTGTCCTGCGTGTCGTCCCAGTCTTGGATGCGAAAGCGAGCGGTGCGAGCCCGGGGGCCGATCGTCGTCTCGGCTATTTGCCGCCAGTCTGATTCAGGCGTGTCGCGGGTTTCGAGCCAGACGTTTCGGGGAGCGTTTCCGACCGGCGTCATCTGCGCCGTTAGCGTGAGGACCTTGCGGCTGAGCGTGTGCATCGCGAAGAGAATCGGACCGAACGCGCGCTCCTGATGAGTGGTAACCTTGCTGCCGGAGACCGTCCAGTCCTTGAACCAAAAGCGTAAAGTGCCGCCGCGCTGCGTGCCCGGTTTACCGCCGAAGTCCGGCTCGAGGATCTTGCGGTGGGCGGAAGGCGTCTCCGCAACCTCACCGGAGCTGCAGACGAGCGCCAGGCCGCCTTCCAGCCAATCGGAAGGAACGTCATCGCGGTAAACCTCGGCGGCCTTTTCGCCGCCGCTGTAGCCTTCCAGCACCAAGCGATAGTTCGTTCCCGCCGGTTCAGCGCGGAGCCGAAGTTCAACGTCCTCGAAAGGGCCTGGGACTTTGGGATTGGACTCTTCCAGCTTGACGATGAAAAGGCGTCCATCCGAAGAAAGCCCGGCGTTGAGCCCGTAGCCGCGAACGGCGCTATCGCGATAATCATCGAACGAGCCCCTAATGTCAACGCGAAAACCGGCGTAGCCTTCTTCGAGCGGCGTTGTGTCCTCTTCGATGCGTCCCAGCCGGACGCTCATTGCCAGCTCGCCCGGCTGGGCGCTGACTTCACGCGTCAGCAGGAAGACGTTGCGGTCGCCGCCAGCGGCGACCGCCTCAAGCCGGCCAGCCCGGACGCGCCAATCCTGCATCGGGTTTGACCAGTAGTCCGGCCCAGCCCAGACGCGATCGACGCTGACGGGCCACGAGCTTCGGAAGTCGGATGGGTAGCTGGCCGAGCAGCTCAGGCTTACCGCTAGGATTGTTGTGGCGACGAGGTGGGCAATAATTCGCTCGGTTTGGTTGAGCGCAGAGGCCGCGATGCGGTGGGGACGTTGACCTAACCTATCGTTGCGAGTTGCCATCATTAAACGGGGATCGGTCCAAACACCTGTATTGGGCGTCGCAATGTTTTCACTCGCACTGGAGCTTGGATTCCTCTCGATGCCTCTGCCAGGGCTTGTTAAACTTGCTGGGATCATTGCTTGCTCGGCCGCTTTAGAAGGATGTCCCGGAACTCGATGGTCATGGGCGGGCCGCTGTGAAGCTGGAGCCCGATGACACCGCGTTCAATCCGTTTAGCGGCCTCGTTGTCGACGACCTCGGACGCCCGCTTGCCATTGATCGAGAAATACATGTGGTGTCCGCTCACGACGACATGGACCTCGTTCCATTCCCGCCGCCGAACGTCGCTGGAGGTGAGTGCCCCCTCTATCTTGATGAAGCGTTTCTTTCCTTCCTTATCGATGATCACGCGACTACCGCGTGCTACGAGGTAGTCACCCCGAGCAGCGCCGTGAAAGTCCCATGATCCAAGCACCCGCGGGCCTATTCCGACATGGCCGAAGTCAACGTGATAGCCCTTCACGCGATGTGTCGAGGACTCGCCCAAAAGGCCGCGGATGTGAATGCCCGAGTTACCCTGCGTACGAAAGCGATAGCTGAGTTTTAGCTCGAAATCACCGAGGTCGTTGTCTTTCCAGATGAGATCCGACCCCTTGCCGTCACTGCTTCCGACCAGAAGCCCGTCGCGCACCGACCATGCCGTGGGTTGGTCCGGCGGGATGACGCGCCAGCTTTCGAGGGTCTTGCCGTTGAAAATGGGGATGAAGGTAGCGGGGTCGGCTGCCGTTGCCGTTTGAAGGCTCAGACAGGCAATCAAGAGTGAGGCAAAGATATTCAATGCATCGAGCTTCATTCGTTCCCCCTCATGCGACCCGAAGTCGCGTGATTGCTCGCGCCATCTTATAAGAAACAACTTTAGTACACTGGGCGGCACAACTGGAAGAGTTCGAGCGTGACCGGCCGTCTTGTGGAATTCGCTGGAATCTGGGACGGATCGCGATAGACTTGGGCGGCGAAGTCACTTGGGTGAAGCGTTTCATATGTAATTGTAGTAGCGCCTCGATTGTGCGGGTGGAAACTAGCTGAAAGTGCCAATCGGAATAGCAAGGACCAGCATTCTTGCGCGGTTTAGCTTTCGACGGCGGCTGCGGGTTGATTGGAAGGAGGCGAGTGCAGTTCGTGGCCGCAAAGCGGCCAGCGACCGGCAGGATGGCCGGTCGCTACTGGGTACGGTTTGATCGTGAGACAGAGCGGTTGAGGAACGGGTAACGATGGATATCGAAAACGCAGTTGAGGAACTCTGTCAGGGCAAAGGTATCTGCTCTTTGAAGGCTACTTCAGTCACAACTAGGTCGCCGAGGCTCGCGAATTGATCTATTCACTCGCCGCCGCGGAACCGGACCGCGCTTCGCATTTTCATGGCGACGAGGTTGAAACGAAGCAGAAGCGGGTTTGGAACCTGCCGGAAAAAGGCGCTATCTTCCAGACGATGTTGTCCGATCCCGAGACCCTGGCGATCATGGAGCCGATACTGGGTGACGACTTGATGCTGAGTTCCTATGCCGCCAATGTGCTCTATGGAGGAGCTCTGGCTCAGGAGCCTCATGTCGATTATCCCTATCCGGCCGTGATCCGGCCGTGATGGATGCGCTGCCTGGGCGAAGTTCCGAAGGCACGCGCAGTAAAGAGCAGCCGCGAGCTACGGAGTACGGGATTCAAAAATAATGATTTCGATTTAGCTGCTCGCGCGGCCGCTAGCCGGCTGTCCTTTCCAGCGTGACCCGCGCTTTTAGATTGGCTACGCCAGCGGTGTAGCGCGTGTCATTCACCGTGAACTGAATGGCGTCTTCGAGCCAATCGTGAGCGGCGCCATCGGGGTCGTGCGAGGCAACAGTCACGGTGTACTCGCCAGGGCACAGATTGCAGGCGAACCGGAAGCTCAGCTCCAATTCCTCACCAGCCGCGCAGGGGCCGACTTCGACCTTTTCCAGCTCAGTATTCGTTCCATAAACAGTGACGCCGATTCGGCTGCGAACCAAGATGCCGGCGACTGGATTGCTGACCAGCTCCCTAAAACGGAGATGAACTTGGACCGCGACTTGCTCCCCGCTTTGCACCAGAGTAGTCGACTCGCCGCCGGAGTCTAGAACCCGCAACGCGACGATTTCAGCTCGCTGGTCACCGTGGCGCGCGGAGGGCGCCACTTTAGCGGCGGAGGACGAGCGCTTGAGGGAGTCATGAACGAGGCGCCGGTAATTCCGCAGTACCTGATGGGGATCGCCTCGTTCGATCACTCGCCCCTGGCCGAGCACGACGACTTCGTCGCAATGACGTTCCAGCAGCGTAAGGTCGTGCGATGCCAGCAGGATGATCGCGCCGTTTCTCCGCAATTGGTGAAAGGTTGCGAGGGCTTTGGATTGGTATGCCGGGTCGGTGAGGGCGAAGGATTCGCCAATGACAAGCAGGCCGGGATTTTGCTCCAAGGCTGAATCGATTGAGGCTCGAACCTCGCTCGGGTTGCCGGATTGAAAGCTATCGCGCGCGGCTGCTGGGCTTGCGAATCCGCGGACCTCACCGATGTCGGGCTTAGTCAAGCCGGCGGCAAGCTCGAGCAGCAGCGACTGGCCCGCCCCGTTTGGCCCGGTGAGACCAACGATGATTCCGTCCATGAATGATAGGTCGACCTTGAGGTCTAGATCACCCTGGCGGTACTGTACATCGCGAAATTCGAGTGGCATGGGTGGCGAGAATTCCACATTCTACCGCAGGGATCAAGAGCTGCTGTTGATGACAAATGCGTTTTTTGTTTTCTCCCACGCTTGCCACCCCTTGATCCGTGGGGCCACATGCGCGAGAATTTGGCTTTCGCCCGTGTGGGAGGAGTCTGGTGGCAGCAATAGAAAATTACTTGGCCTTTGACCTGGGTGCCGAGAGTGGTCGTGCGATCCTTGGAACATTGGAAGACGATCGCCTGCGCTTGCAGGAGTTGCACCGCTTTTCGAACCACGGTGTTCGCGTGCTCGACAGTTTGCATTGGGATCCGCTGCGGCTCTTCGATGAAATGAAGGCGGGGCTGCGAGCCGCTGCGGCCCACAAGCCGGTGTCACTTGGCGTCGACACCTGGGGAGTGGATTACGCCCTGCTTGACCGCGAAGGGGTGCTCGTCGGCAATCCGTATCATTACCGTGATTCACGCACGAACGGTGTCATGGAACAAGTGATGCAGATCGTCCCGCGAGAAGAGATCTTCGAGCACACCGGGCTACAGTTCATGCAGCTCAACACTCTGTTTCAGCTCTACACAATGAAAGGGTCGCCGGCGCTGGAGGCGGCACATACATTCCTGATGATGCCGGACCTTTTTCATTACTGGTTCAGCGGGGTCAAGGCTTGCGAATTCAGTGATGCGTCGACGACGCAGTTTCATGATCCGCGCAAGAAGGATTGGGCGACTGAACTACTTTCCAAGTTAGGGCTGCCGGCCGATATTTTCCCCGAGGTAATTCAACCAGGCACGAAGGTTGGTGACCTGATTCGCAGTGTCGCCGAGGATTGCGGTATTGGAGCGGTGTCGGTTGTGGCTCCAGCCTCGCACGACACGGGCTCGGCTGTGGCGGCTGTTCCGGCGAGTGAGGGTGACTGGGTTTTCTTGAGCTCCGGGACGTGGTCGCTGCTGGGCGCGGAGACGCAGCAGCCATTTGTCACGCAGGCAGTGATGGATCGCAACTTCACCAACGAAGGCGGCGTTTGGGGAACCACTCGTTTACTCAAAAACATTTGCGGAATGTGGCTGCTCGAAGAATGCAGGCGCGAATGGGCGCGCCAAGGAATCGATACTACCTACGGCGAGTTGGCTGCCGTGGCCGAAGAATCGACGGCTTTTCGGTCGGTGATCAACGTGAACGATCCTGGTTTTGTCGCGCCTGGGGGGATGCCTCAGCGGATTGCCGATCACTGCGTTGCGTCGGGTCAGCCGGCGCCGGAAACGCTCGGTCAGTTTGCGCGCTGTATCTTTGAGAGCCTGGCATTGATGTACCGTCTAGTGGTCGACGACTTAGCGGCAATCACGGGACGCAGAGCACAAACGCTTCATGTAGTCGGCGGGGGCTCGAAGAACGAAGTGCTCTGCCAGTACACGGCGGATGCCGTTGGCGTGCCGGTCGTGGCGGGCCCGGTGGAAGCAACGGCCATCGGAAACGTCTTATTGCAGGCGATGGCGATGGGCCGTATTTCGGATGGCGTTGAAGCACGCGAGGTTGTGCGGCGGTCGTTTGATCCCCAGACTTACGAGCCACGCTCGCGAACATCGGGCTGGGACGAAGCGGCACGAAGACTGCGAGAGACAGTTCGTGGGACTTGATCACACTCGCCCAGGCTTCTCCGCCTGGGCAAGCGAACATCTGGGAGCAGAACGCCGGCGTCGACCGGGCTCTTTCTCGACGTATTCCATGGCTCGCGATGATGGAAATTGCGCGGGGCCGGCGCTGGATGCTTGCGCCATTGCACTTGGTCGCGGTGCGCGTCGGGGTGCGGGTTTGGATACATCTTCCCGGCGTCGTCCGGAAAGTTTTGGCGAACTGATTTATAATTGCGGCGGTGGTTGGAGCCAGAGCGATTGATTCTGCCCGACTCGGGCGCATGGCCGATCGGGGCGGGATCTAGCCGACCCTTGCCTGCCTGGCCGTTTAGATAACATTTTGAATCTCGAACTCGAAATCTTCCGAAACCTCTTCGTCTCGATCGCCGAAGAAATGGGGATCGTGCTGAAGCGGACGTCCTTTTCGCCCAACATCAAAGAGCGGCGTGATTACTCCTGTGCGGTCTATGATCAGCACGCTGAGACGATCGCGATGGGCGATCACATGCCGGCGCACTTGGGCGCCATGCCGTATTCCGTGACGGAAGCGCTGAAGTGTCATTCGCTCAAACCAGGCGATCTGGTGCTGCTCAACGACCCGTTTCGGGGCGGCACTCACCTGCCTGATATCACCTCGGTCTCAGCCGTTTTCGTGGACGAGCAGCCGCAGCCGGCCTACTATCTGGCGACCCGCGCCCACCATTCCGATGTCGGCGGAATGATGCCGGGTTCGATGCCGCTAGCAACGGAGATCTTTCAGGAAGGGTTGCGCATTCCGCCCGTGAAGCTGATCCGCAACAACGAAATGAATGAGGACATTCTGGAGCTAATCCTCGCCAATGTCCGCACGCCTGAGGAGCGCCGCGGCGATCTTGGCGCGCAGATTGCCGCACACCGCGTGGGTGAACGCCGCCTACTAGATGCAGCAAGTAAGTATGGTGCGGAAAAAATCACAGGGCAGATGGCCGAGCTAAAAAACTACTCTGAGCGCATGATGCGCTCCCGGATCGGCGAGATCCCCGACGGCGAGTACGAGTTTGAGGACTTTCTTGATAACGACGGTTTCTCGGCCGACGCGATTCGTATCCACTGCCGGCTCACGGTTCGGGGCGGGGAGGCGACGGTCGATTACAGCGGCTCAGATCCTCAAGTACGAGGCGGAGTCAACGCCAATCTTCCGGTGACCACGGCTTCGACGATGTTTTGTTTCCGCTGCCTGATTCAGGGAGACATTCCCTATAACGCCGGGATGATGCGTCCTGTCGAGATCGTGACTCGGGTGGGTTCGGTTGTCGACGCGAGGATGCCCGCAAGTGTAGCTGGCGGGAATGTCGAAACCTCGCAGCGGATCGCCGACGTCTTGCTGGGTGCGCTGCACCGGGCGCTGCCCGGTCAAATTCCAGCGGCCAGCTCGGGGACGATGAACAACCTGACGCTGGGCGGCGCCGACCCGTGTTCGGGCAAACCCTTCGCCTACTACGAGACAATCGCGGGAGCAATGGGAGCGCGTCCGGGTAGCGATGGCGTCGACGCCCTTCATACGAACATGACGAACAGTCTCAACACGCCGGTCGAGGCGATGGAGCATCTGCTGCCGCTTCGGGTGCGGCGCTACGCCGTGCGGCGCGGCTCGGGCGGGGCGGGAACCCACCGGGGAGGCGATGGAGTGATTCGCGAGTTCGAGCTGCTGGCCGATACCGACATAGCGATTCTCTCCGAACGCCGCGAGCGGGGGCCGTATGGTCTTGAGGGCGGCGAGCCCGGCAAACCGGGGCGCAACCTCCTCAATGGCCAGCCGCTTCCCGGGAAGGGCCATTTCCGCGCGAAGCCGGGCGACACGCTCACCATTGAGACACCCGGGGCCGGTGGCTACGGCGCCAAGAAACCCGCACGGCAGGCGCCGCGCAGGGCTTGATCCGGGCGTCAAAGAATGCAGCAAGTAAACATGGTTACGCCGTTGGTTCTTCGGGGTCGTAGGTAGGTTTCCCAATAGGATGGCGGTACTTGCAGGTGTATGTTGGTGATGGAATTCCTGTTAGCTGGCGGATCGAAACTGCCGCCAAGCGGGTGCATTTGTTCCAAATGGTGTAAGAGATAGCCCCTCCCTCTTTTCTCAACCCAAGCAAGGGCCGATTTAGGTCCTTGCTTTTTTTGGGCCTTGCGGTTGGAAGGGGAGCGTGCCAACGCATGCTGGAGGCCCGTTTTCAACCAGCGTTTCCGGAAAGCCGGGACTAATTCAGTTGCCGTATTATTGGCCAGATCGCTGTCGGGCCCTACCAGGCCAAACCGCTCTGCGCATCCACTCTGACCGCATCAAGACCCCATCAAGCGAGGGTCCGATAGGATCACTTCGATGAATTTCGCTCCCTGCACGGGCGCGGGGGCGCGGGAATCGTTTTGCTGCCGAAGCCGCCACACCTTCTCGAAATTCGTTCTAGGGATGGACTGTTCCCCGGGGCTCACAACAATGTAGGTTTTGCGGTAGCGGTATGTGAAGGAGTCTCCTCGTCCAGTGGAAAACGCCCTGCCCTCCATCGCGCCGACCTGCTCCCATATGCTCCTGAATTCCATCACCGCTGGGTCTGATTGAATCCTAATGTCGTGACTAACTCGCGCCTCGACCGGCCACGACTCTCGGAATCGTCTGCAATATGATCTTCAGATCAAGCCACAGCGACCAGCGGTCGATGTATTCGAGGTCCAGTTTCATCCAGGTGTCGAACCCGATTGCGTCTCGCCCCTTGATCGCCCACAGACAAGTTAGACCGGGGCGCATACGCAATCTGCGTCTCTGCCACGCCTGGTACCGATCAATTTCGGAAGGGACCGCCGGCCGCGGACCAACCAACGACATGTCGCCACGCAGAACGTTCCAAAGCTGCGGCCACTCGTCAATTGAATAGCGCCTTAAATAGCGTCCAATCGGTGTCAAGCGAGGGTCGTTTGAGATCTTGAAGACGGGGCCGTCCTTTTCGTTGAGGTGCTCCAGGGTGGTCTTGAGATCTTCAGCGTTTTCGACCATGGACCGGAGCTTGTAGAAGACGAAACGGCGGCCATTGAGTCCGCAGCGCTCTTGGCGAAAAATGGCCGGCCCCTTGGAAGTGAGCCGTACTAGAGCCGCCAGCACTCCCATCGGGACAGCCATAACCAACAATGCCGCCGCGGACGCCAGAACATCGATAATCCTCTTAACGAACAAACGCAGTTCATCGTGCGGCGTCGTCGAAAAGGTCAGCAGCGGAATATCTCCGAAACCCTCTAAGTAAACGCGGCTGTTGACGTGCGGAAACAAATCCATCACAACCCGTGTCTTGATGCCCTCTTCGTCGCAAAGCAGAAAGATTTCTTCCAGCTCGGCGAGATTGTGCCCCGCGACGGTGAAAATGATCTCATCGATCACGTGCCGCCGGAGCATCGCAGGCAGCTCCGACAAAGCTTTCACCGGATATTCCCGGTTCAGTCTGACGGGCTGATCAGCGGAGCCGGACGGATCGACGAATGCCAGTAACCGGGTCCCGTATTCACGAGTCCGCTCCAAGCGCCGCCCCATCTCTAGCGCTCTTTCTCCCGATCCAACTACAACATAGAAGACCTCAGCCCCAAACTGTCGCCGGATATAGCCCCGTACTCTCCCTGCAAGTAAACGGTAAAACAGCAGCAGGGTTAGACTGTAAGCGGCGAAAAGGCCAATAAAAACCCGGCTCAAGTCAAGTCTCAGCAAAAACTGAAATGTGACCAATCCAATCGTTCCAAGAAGGACTTGAAGAAACGAATCGTAGACAGCGGCGCGGCCGTCGTTTCCGTAAAACCGGCGATAAGCGCCGATCCAGCTTCCGATCCCGACCCACAACAGAAGCGTGGCGCCGAGCAGTAGGGCCTTCATCGGAGCGATTATGAAGAAGACTCGCTCGAGAGGCAGGGTAACGCGCGTCTGGTAGGCGGCCTCGAAGGCACAGACCGTCAGGAGGACGTCCGCAATTGCAAACAGAATCGCGGCCTTTTGCTTGTGGCGATCGAACACGGTTGACTAGTTCTTGTTCCTGAATCAGTCTAGGGAAGTCCCTTGAAATCAGAGTTATAGGATATCAGAGGCTTGATCCTTCCATTCGGCCTTCATGGAGTTGTTGGGTTTGCGTGAGGCCACGCGGGAATGTGGTCCACGCCGCAGCGCTTGACAGGCTGCAGGTTGGGGGGGCGGAATCCAATGTTACGTGATTACTTGCATTTCGATGGGTCTGCGCCTTGTCTTGGGGGCAGTTGCAGTGACTGTGTCCTCTTTGGCTGCAACTCGTTAGGGCTGTAACTCCGAAGTTAGTGACATCTGGCAGAAAGTCGCTCGAATCCACGATGGAAACCGGCGAACCCAGTCTAGGGAATCCTCGCCGATTCACCGTGACGGGCTCGTGTGTGGTTGTGAAAACACTTGGATCCCCAGCTTGGGGGGCCGAACCCTACAGTTCTCGCCAGTTTCGGCCGATAGAGAGCTAGGAGGCACTTTCGATCTGATGGCGAGTCAAGTGACGAATCAAGCAGGCTTTACGGTGGTCGAAGGCGGTCGAATACCGCTCTCCACGCGGCAGCGACAGGCGGTTTCTCTGTTTGCGGACGTGCTCCGGGGTCTCACCGACGAGCAGGTTCACTCGCTTGTTGAGCTGATCTACGAGTTTCGAAATGACGGCTATTTGGAACGCGTTCAGGCGCACGAGATTCCAACGGTCAAGATCCTTGCCGAGGTGATTAATGGCTGGGAGCTGGAGGGGAGCTACGAATTTGCCCAGGCTTGGGCGAGCACGCTCGTGGCGAGGCAAGACGGCTTCGACTGGTCCGACTGTACGCCGCGCGAAAAGGCGGAACATCGCAAGAGAGTTGGTTCGGAGTTGCAGCGGCGGGGCGTGCCGCAGTCAGGCTAAATTGTCGTTCTGACCGGTCCTGAGTAAGCCCTTGCGTATACCGTCCTTTTTCCGCAGTGTTGAGGCAATCGTCCCGTACTTCCCGCCAATAACAGGTGCGAGCTGCCGCAGGTTGCCGCTCTCCCGGTCTCTGTCGACGACAAACGGCGGCTGCGCTTGACGATGGTGTCAGCGATGGATAGGGTCAGCCAACGCGAAACGCATCTTTGTCTGATCGATTAGGCGCTGCCATACGTCGGACGGATTGGGATCGAATACGGTTGGCGTATCGGCGGGGAAGACATGCCAAGCTCCTTGCTCCATCTCGTTTGCGAGTTGGCCGGGCCCCCAGCCAGAGTGCCCGGAGAAGACACGAAATCTGTCACGACCGCCTTCCGTGATCATCTTTTCCAGCACTGCGCGGCTGGAACTCAAGTACAACCCATCGAGCACGCGCTGGGCGTTCTTCGGTGATTCGTCGCTTCGGATCAACAACATCATTCCGCGGCGGGCGACTGGACCGCCGACATAGATCGTGTCGGAACGGTTCTCAAGCCCATCGGTTTCGGGCAGTACGTCAGCCAGCCGTACATCGGTGGCACGATTAATGATCAGCCCGATGGCCCCTTTGTTGCTGTAATCAGTCAACAGGACAACGGTTTTGGCAAAGTTCGGATCCCGCAAACTGGGACTGGCGACGAGGAACCTCCCCGCCGATAGCTTTCGGTCGGGTCCATGTTGGACCGGTGTGGCGTACGAATTCCAGGCGGCCACACGCTGGAATTTAGTTGCCGAAGATGGCTCGGCACCGGCCTGGAAAAGTGTGCTGAGCGCGATAAGTCCGGCGGCGGTCCCGATCGGCATCAGGTAAATGCCCCTATTCGCTCCGCCGGACGGCAGACAGGTGCTAAGGGGAGCTGCGCCATCTCGCATTAATTCAGCCCGAGAATCCTCACCGATTGACGCCGCAGTCGGCGAGCATACATTCGATTAGTGTTTTGCCGGAACACGTTCGATCTTCGGCACCGAAGCGGCAAAATACGTTGATTGTACCGAACTGTTGCGCTGCTCAAGAGATTGGATGCTTTCCGGTCCTCTTCCAATCTAGGGTTCGGCGAGACCCGCCCCCTATTCGATCAGTCCGCTTACAGCCGAAGATAGTGTCCCGCCCCCAAAGCTTCGGATAGCTCGTGCCTCGTTGATACCAGCGCCTCCCGTAACAGCTGTCGCCGTCGACAGGAAGGTATAGGATAGAGAGTAACCAAATATCCCGCCACACAGTCCAAGTTGGTGGGGTGGCTCATCACACCGCAATCGTGAACAAGGGGGAATTCATGAGTGGCCGTAGTGCCGTTACCAAAGCTTCGCTAATCGCCCTACTGGGTTTGCTGCTTGGTGCTAGCTATCAGGCATTTCCCCAGAAAGCGGGCCCGCTTTCCGGGCGACCGCGCCGCGGGCCAGGGCCCTCAGATGCTCGGTCCGCTCAGCCAGTGGAATTGCCTCCCGTGGAAACCCGCAAGCGGCAGGCAGGCCCCGAGGAAGGCCAGCCGCTTTTTACATCTGACACGAACATCGTCACAGTAGATGTAGCGGTGGTTGACAAGAACGGTAATTTCATCCCAAATATCCCGCAAGGGAACTTCCAGGTTGTGGAGGATGGAGTGCCGCAAAAAGTCCTTCAGTTCGGAAACAATTCAGATGCGCCGATGACGGTTGCGCTGGTGATCGAGTTCAGTAACTTGTATCAGCAGTACTGGTCGGAAAGCTGGTATCAGACGCTGACTGCCGCGCATGGTTTTGTGTCGACGCTCGATCCCGAGGATTGGGTTGCGGTGGTGGCGTATGATCTAAAACCCGAGATACTGAGTGACTTCACCCAAGATCGGCGCGAGACTCAGGCGGCCATGCAGCGCCTCCAAATTGCAGCCTACTCGGAATCGAACCTATACGACGCGTTGACCGACACCATAACACGCATGAAGGACATTGAGGGCCGAAAGTCGGTCGTTCTGATTGCATCTGGAGTCGATACCTTCAGCAAGCTAACCTTTGGAAAAGCGCGTCGCATTGTCCAGGACGGCGGCGTAACGGTCTATGCCGTCGGTCTGATGCAGGCCCTGAGGATGTACTATGACTCGCGAGGAGCCATGGGGCCTATCCAGCGCTTGGATTTCCTGCAGGCGGACAATCAGATGCGAACCTTCGCGAAAGAGACGGGCGGGATGTCGTTTTTCCCGCGATTTTACGGTGAGTTCCCGTCCATCTTCCGGGCGATCCACTACTCGATGCGCAACCAGTACTCGATGACCTACAGTCCGACGAACACCAAGCGTGACGGTCAGTGGCGCAAAATCAAGGTCCGACTTGTTGACCCCACCAACAACAAAGATCTCAGAATCGTCAACAAGAAGGGCAAGTCCATGAAGTATCAGATCATGGCTAAGAATGGCTACACGGCACCGAGAGAGGTCGAGTAACGCCGGTCGCTATTCTGCGTTTCGGGGGAATACAGGCACCCCAAACCGGACCGCGACGGCATCCGCACTTACACGATATCTGGACGCTCTCGATAATTTTCTTTACTCGATTCTCGTCACTGCACAAACGCAGAGACGAGCGGTCCCGGTTGACGCGGTCGAAGCTCCGGTTTGGTGAGCGAGATTAGATTCGTATACGAATCAGTCGTGAACCACCATCTTGCCAATTCAATGGTTGCGAATCTACGCGAAAGGAAGTAGTTTAGGGGCCAGCGAAAGCTTGACTCAGTATCACGGTATCAGTGCCGCCGCCCAGATCTTCCTGATTTTCCGCTGCGGAGAAGAAATTCGACCTCGCGGGAGCCGCGGCCACAAAAAAGCACCCTCGGAGCATCCGGGCTAGAAAATCGGAAGATACCCCGCCCCGCAAGTACGGACGTCTGGCGACTCATCTTTCCATTGGGCCGAATCGCGGTCGCACAAAGCCTCGCTCATGTCCCGATACGTAAGCCATGCGGCCCTCCGCCATGTGGCCAACTCGCATTTCTCGCCAACTGACGAGGCGAAACTCGCGGGAAGCCCGCCACTACTTCGTCGCAGTTAGTCACCGTGCTCGATGAACTGTGAAGTGCGCCTGCGCTCGTCGAGCGGCAGCCACCTCGTATTGGTGACGCGACTACCACGGACTTCGTCTCGCCAGGCGGCAAGAAAAGCAGGCCAAGAGCGGAGATAACGAAACGTTGTCTGAGGTCCATTGTCTGAGGTCCATTTGGTCGCGATACGGGCTTTCGTCTCTTGTGCTCGGCGAGGTTCCTTTCTTGACTTATCCGTCCTGTTTATCCATTTCCGCGGTTTTCTGATTTCCGGTCACGGATAAATTGTT
>Ga0310123_10002540_pt1 | contig 14507 bp, 9 predicted proteins | sample CB6_AW_1057_MG_FD_203505 | JGI IMG/M metagenome (GOLD analysis project Ga0310123, IMG submission 203505) | Marine microbial communities from Western Arctic Ocean, Canada - CB6_AW_1057 | ecosystem: Environmental > Aquatic > Marine > Oceanic | place: Canada: Western Arctic Ocean | collected... | reverse complement strand
GCCGGGACTGGCCAGCGGAATCGCGGAGTCGATTCGCAACGGTTCGGTTCGCAAATACCTGTTGCAGCCGGTCGACATGCTGGACTATCTGTTCTGGCAGCGGGTGGCTCACAAGCTGATCTACTACGCGGTCGCGATGGGTCCGTTTGCGCTGGTGTTCTGGCTGTGCCGCAGTTATCTGCCCGGATGGCCCTCCGGATTTGTGATGACGGTATGGATCGTGTCGCTGTTGTTCGGTTTTGCAATTGGCTTCCTGATCGAAGCCCTGATCGGACTCATATTCATTTACATGATGCTCAACTATTTTCTTTCGGGTCACATGATTCCTCTGGAGTGGATCGACGACTGGATTCCGTGGGTTCACTACCTGCCGTTCCGCTATCTGGCGTACTTTCCCGCGGCGGTGATGCTTGGGCGTGTCCCGGAATCCTCCCTGCCCGTGGAACTGGCGATACAGGTCGGATGGATTGTGGTCCTGTTGATTGCCAATCGAGCTGTCTTTCACTACGGCGTCCGCCGATACGGAGCGTTCGGTGGATAGAGACCAGTTTCCCCCGGCAACCACGGCTGGTTCCCGAAACGATACCGCCGTCGTTGAAAATCCGGACCGCGATACCTTGGCTGTGGTGACGCCATCACTTCGGCAGCCGCTCTGTGTGGACAGCATCACCCACCCGATTTTCGTGTGCGCGTGGCTGGCGAATTTTGCGCTGGTGTCCGCCAGCGCCTCGGTGTTCATTTTTGCAGACTGGGTCGCCTGGGTTGCAACGTCAACCGCGGCCGGCGGCTCGCTCGCCATCTCCTCTCAGGAAGAACTGCCGGGACGAATCATCCAGTTCGGTCTCGCAGGAGCAATCCTGTCCCGGCTGTTCTTGGGTCAGGCGATCGACCGATTCGGCGTCCGCACGGTCTGGATGCTGATGAGCCTGCTGATGCTGGCGGGTGCCGGTGTGTTTGCAGCCGTGACTGCCGTCTCACCGTTCATGACGGTCGGTCGTGTCCTGTACGCCGTCGGGCTTTCCGGAATGTTCACATGCAGTGCGTTTCATATGCAGTCCTGTGTGGCGGAGCATCGACGCACGGAGTTTCTGGGACTGCTGGGCAGCAGCGGATTTGTCGGCATGATTGCCGGAACCCAGATGGTGGATCTGCTGAAGTGGATGACCGGAGGAGACCCGGGTTACTTTCGGTATGTCTTCGTCGCCGCGATGATTTTCGTTGCCGGCCATGGTGTCTTGGCCTGGCTGGTAACGAGTGGATTTCCCAGACCGGACCGCGAAATTCGTCCGTCTTTGATTCGGCTGATGAGGGATTACTGGCCCGGGCCTGTTGTCATCATCGCTATGATCATGGGGCTGGTCCTCACAGTGCCCAGCGTGTACCTGGTGCGCTTCAACCGATACGCCGGACTGGGTGGTATCGCTGGCTTCTGGACCGCCTACGCGATATCGGCATTTCTGCTGCGCATTCGGACAGCTCGGCTTAGCCAGAAGGTTGGGCGCTACCGTCTCATAGCGATTGGTCTGCTGGCTCAGGGGCTGGGTCTGTGGGCCATCATTCCGGTAACACAGTGGTGGCATCTGATCGGAGCAGCCATTGTGTGCGGACTGGGACATGCCCTGCTGTTTCCATCAATCGTTTCCCTGGGATCCGGAAGATTTCCGGCCAGGTATCGCGGCAGCGGCATCAATTTGACGATGGGCTTCCTGGACCTCGGAACCGCTGTCTCCGCGCCGGTGCTGGGACAGATCATCGATCTGGACGTGTTTGACGGTGTCGGTTACCGGCAAATGTTCCTCATCGTCGGGGCGTCTGCCATTCTGATGGCCGTTGTCTGGATGCTGCTGCACCGGAATCACATCGACAGTGAAGTGACGGCGGAGTAGACAAAGCTCAACATTCATTGGCGCGTGGCGAAGCGGATTTTCGCGGGGATGCGTTCCCAAACCGGATTCCGGGAACGAGAGGCAAACAATGATTCAGATCAGCGAGACCAGCGCCCTGCGGCGCGTCATGGAACTGATTGCCATCCGCGGTGGCAGTGGTGACGAAGAGCGCGTCAGCAAAGCGATTCAGGGATCGCTGGCATCCTGTGGTGTGCCAGCGTCGGCGATGGTGGTGGACACCGCTCACCGCCGCAGTCCGGCGGGTGGTTCCACGGGCAATCTGATTGTCAAACTGAAGGGAACCCGCCACGGCCCGCGACGCCTGCTGATGGCTCACATGGACACGGTGCCGCTGGCTGTCGACAGTGAACCGGTCCGCGACGGTGACTGGATTCGTCCGAAGTCGCGGACAACCGCTCTGGGAGGCGACAATCGAGCTGGTTGTGCGGTTGTGCTGACGGCCGTCACGGAAATGCTCCGGCAAAACATTTGTCACCCGCCGCTGACGCTGCTGTTCACGGTCCAGGAAGAAATCGGTCTGTGCGGTGCCCGACACGTTGCTGCCGGCAGACTTGGCAAACCGCAGCTGTGTTTCAACTGGGATGGTCGGGATCCGGCTGGTCTGATCATCGGTGCCGTTGGCGCCACAAAAATTTTCGTGCGGACAGAGGGCATCGCCAGTCATGCGGGTGTACATCCGGAAGAAGGAGTCAATGCCGCGGTTGTCGCGGCGACAGCCGTGGCCGACCTTCAGAAGCGGGGATGGCATGGGCTTGTTGTCAAAGGGCGCCGTCAGGGCACCAGTAATATCGGGATGATACGCGGCGGAGCAGCAACGAATGTGGTCATGCCCGAGATGGATTTGGAAGCCGAAGCACGAAGCCACAGCTCTGCGTTTCGCGCACGCATCGTGAGAGAATTCCGAAAGGCCTTTGAACGCGCCGTGACAAGCCACCGAAACGCGCGGGGCATGACAGGGATCCTGAAGATCTGCGAAGACACGAGGTATGACGCATTTCGCATCCCGAGGAATTCAGCCAGTGTCCGTGCAGCGATCGCCGCCGTCGAAGAGGCAGGATCGTCCGCCGAGACATCGGTCTGCAACGGCGGCCTGGACGCCAACTGGATGACAGCTCACGGTTATCCCACGGTCACCCTTGGCTGTGGTCAGCACCACATCCACACAGTCGATGAGCGTCTCTGCATCCCACAGTATCTCGAGGCATGCTCCATCGCGCTCCGGATCGCTGCCGGTCCTGAATGAACCTGCGGGCGGGAATCGAACGTCATTTCCGGCAATGCGGGATGATCCCGGAGATCTCGACTGGCACGTGATCACAGCGCGTGTCAGCATATCCTGCGATGGCGGAGATCTGACAGGCTCGATTTGTGTGGGATGCGCCGGATTCGTTCGAGACGGTGGCATGCGGCCTGTCTGACAGGCAGAATGCCAGAGTAGTCCCACGTGAATCCTGGTTGATTGGTTCAGAGGAATGCAGGAGCAGGAGTTTCAGGATTACTGCGAAAAACTGCGCAACCTGATCGATGCGGAACTCAGCGCGGCATTCAGCGCCGATGACTGCCCGGAGGCACTTCGTCAGGCCGTTCAATATAGCCTGACAGCTCCCGGTAAGCGACTACGGCCCATGCTGGTTCTGATGGCCGCGGACGTCTGTGGTGGAACGGTTGAGGACGGTCTGCCGTCAGCCTGTGCAGTCGAAATGGTTCACACCTATTCGCTGATCCATGATGACCTGCCGGCGATGGATGATGATTCGCTCCGCCGCGGGCGTCCGACGAGTCACGTTGTTTACGGCGAAGCCCTTGCGATCTTGGCGGGCGACACGCTGTTGACACGGGCGTTTGGAACGCTGACAGCCAGTTCTCTGCCGCCGTACGTGATTGCCGAATGTGTGCGGATTCTGTCGGCGGCGGCGGGCAGCGGGGGCATGGTAGGTGGCCAGGTACTTGACCTGATGGCGGAACGAGGTCCGTTTTCCGTAGTTTCCGGTCAGGAATCGCAGGAATCCCCCACACAGAGTCGTCCATTCCACCGTCCTCCTGCGGATAGTAAAATAATGTCAGGAACTGAGGAGATACAGGAACCATCCAGCGGTCACCTGCCGGGAGACGTAGAACAGCTGATCCGGATTCATCGCATGAAAACCGGAGCCCTCATTACAGCCTCGCTGGAACTCGGTGCCGTTGTGGCCGAGGCCGATGCGGATCAGCGCAGTCGGCTGGAGCAGTACGGGGAATGCTGTGGTCTGGCGTTTCAGATCGCAGACGACCTGCTCGACGTGACGGGGACGGGTGCCAAACAGGGAAAAGAAACAGGACGTGATGGCACACTTGGCAAGCTGACTTATCCGAGTTTGCTGGGAATCGAAGGCAGTCGCACCAAGGCTGCGGAGCAGGTGGAATCCGCGTGCGAGGCGCTGGCCGAATTTGGAAGTAAAGCTGATCCGCTTCGGCGGCTGACTCGATTCATTGTCGAAAGAGACCACTGATGTCATTCGATCTCCTCCGTGAGATTCAGTCACCCGAACAGCTGCGCTCGATGGATGATTCGCAGCTGCAGCAGCTGGCCGACGAGATTCGTGAAGCCCTGCTGACTGTCGTCGCCGATCGCACCGCCCATTTTGCCAGTAATCTGGGCGTGGTCGAACTCTGTATTGCACTGCATCAGGTGTTTGACTTTTCCAAAGATCGACTGATCTGGGACACCGGGCACCAGATTTATCCTCACAAGCTGGTGACAGGGCGCTTCTCACAGATTGAGACAATTCGCCGGCGCGGCGGACTGATGGGATATCCCAACCCGGCTGAAAGCGATTACGACCTGTTTATGACAGGGCATGCCGGCAGCAGTGTGTCCACGATGCTGGGACTCAAGGCGGCCGATGATCTGCTGTTCGATGACGGACGGAAGGCTGTTGCTGTCATTGGTGATGGTGCCCTGCCTTCAGGAATTGTGTTTGAAGCCATGAACAACGCTGCCGGTCTGCAAAAAGACCTGCTGGTGATTCTCAACGACAACAAAATGGGAATCTGTCCACGCGTCGGAGGCCTAGGGATCTACCTGGACAAGGCCCGTGTTGCCCCGTTCTACAACGGGCTCAAACGAGACATCTCATGGCTGCTGAACAAGGTCCCCGTTGTCGGCGAATCCGTTGAGCATGTTCTGGGTCAGTTCAAAGACGCTGTGAAGACTTTTCTTCATGGTGGTATGTTGTTCGAAGAACTGGGCTTCCGTTACATCGGTCCGGTTGACGGACACGACATTTCTTCACTGCGCCGTTATCTCAATATGGTTAAGGACGTCAAAGGGCCTGTGCTGCTGCACGTGCTGACTGAGAAGGGGCACGGCTTTGAGCCAGCTTGCCAGGATCCGGTCAAATTCCACACGCCGGCGCCGTTCCGCCGCGATGAGAACAATGAAATTGTCCCGGTGCAGGTTTCATCCACTGAGGCCTATGCCAATGTGGCTTCTGACGCTATCCACGCGGCCATGGTCCGCGACAGGCGTGTGTGTGTGCTGACTGCAGCCATGTGTGCCGGCAACAAGCTTGAAAAGGTGCGTGACGCGTTTCCGGATCGGTTCTTTGATACCGGGATCTGCGAAGGTCATGCCGTGGCATTTGCCGCCGGAATGGCAAAGTCCGGAATGAAGCCCATCGTCGACATTTACAGTACATTCCTCCAGCGCAGCTTCGACCAGATCTTCCAGGAAGTCGTGCTGCAAAACCTGCCCGTCGTGTTCTGCATGGATCGAGCAGGCCTGTGCGGACCGGACGGGCCGACTCACCACGGAATTTTCGACAACGCCTTCATGCGGGTCTTTCCTAACATGGTGGTGATGGCGCCTGGGGATCGCGAAGATGTCAGGCGGATGCTGGACTTTGCCTTGGAGCATGATGGTCCGGTGTCGCTGCGATACCCGAAGGCTGCTGCAGCGACCGTGGACCGGGACGTTGCTGACATCGAACTTGGCAAATCGGAAATTGTCAGCTTGGGCAACGACGGCAATATTCTTGTGCTGGGAGCATTGTTGCCGGAGGCTGTTCGTGCCGCCGAAGTGCTGCAGCAGGAGGGCCTGGATGTCGGTGTCGTGAACGCACGATTCGTGAAGCCGATCGACACCGACATTGTCGGCCAGATGGCGGAAACCGGTTTCGTAATCACACTGGAAGAAAGCGCAGCGGCCGGGGGGTTCGGCAGCGCCATTCTTGAGGCCGCCAATGCTGCAGGTGTTTCCACGGAGCATATTCACGTCGCCGCCATCCCCGACAGCTTTGTGGAGCAAGGTGATCGAGCGGACTTGCTGGCCAATCTGAAACTGGACGCCGCCGGAATACGGTACCGCGCTCTGGCACTTGCCGGTGACATGGCCACGGTCGAGGCGTAGGAGCACCGGGAACAGGTCGGCACACCGGGCAACAGGTACCGAGTACCAGGTACAGGGTGCCAGTCACTTGGGACTTTTCCCTACGCGGCTGCGTGTGTGCGGCGGCGGGATTCCAGTTCCGCAGCGATCAGCAGCCCGCGGATTACGGTCTGTGCGGGATTGTCCACAGCACGCACCGACTGAATGCGACCGGCGATGTCGTGATCCACAAAACGTCCTGTCAGTGCGCTGGTGAATCCCGCTGCCTGTGTGGCACCGCCGCAGCAAACCACGTTCAGGCGGTCATCGGGAAGAATCAGCTGCACGTCAGGCAGTAAAAGCTGCTGTCGAATCGACTGAGCCACCTTGGCCAGCACGGCACTGTTGAGCTGACCGAACACCTTTTCACGTCCTCCCGATGCACTGCTCAGATGGCGGTCCGGGTGGTGCTTCCATTCCCGCACGGCTCCCAGATCCAGCCAGGCGTCACCGCTCTCATCCCAGATTTGGACTTTGAACTGCCGTGCCAGCTCCATGTCCACCCAGTCAGCGCCCACAGGAAGAATGTTCGACGCCAAAGTCACACCCAGTCGGAACAGGCTGACCTCAGTTGTCTCAGCTCCCATGACGATCGCGAATCCGGTGAACGTGGATTCGCTGCCTTCGGCCAGCATAGCCGCGTCTGCGGCTGAAACAGGCAACGGTTCGAATCCCCGCATGCTTATCAGTCGGGCCAGGAATTCCTGGCTCTCGTTCCGCCGCTGGCTGCCGGGAATTGTAAAGGCACAAAGGTTTCCGTGTCCGGACGGTTCCGGGAGCATGGAAGCCGTCAGCAGGTCGAGGATTTGTCGGGCGGGCGGATCATCCACCGGTACCATTCCGCCGTTGAAAATGCCGGCCGAAGGTGTGCGGCTCAACCAGCGCGCCCTCTCCGCCTGATTGCCGTATACGACAATGCTGTCTTCACATTCTGCACGGGAAATTCCGTGAGCATCCAGCAGCTGTCTGTGCTGCTCGATGTTCGGCAGAACGACGTATTCCGACTGTGCGCTGTGCATCATGATTCCGCTGTTTGGGGGATCAGCGCGCCAGGCGGAACGAATGGCAAAGCAGCCAAAGTCAATGGCAGTAATCATGAATTGTTCTGTCCGTGCAGAGCGGTGAGGGCTCGATCGAGCGCCGCGATTTCACCTGTGACAGATTTCGATGTCGCTGCCGTGCGATCGGCTTCGCGAGTCTGATTTCCCGATCGACTCCCGGCCGCGAAATGCGGAGCGGCCAGTTCCGTGTGGTCCGCATCAACTCGCAGTCGCTGTGGACCGGCGGGCCGGCCAAACAACGTGACCTTCAGCGGCAGCTCGGTCTGCTGCAACTGGATGGGAAGCCGGTTCTGAATCAGGTCCTCGAGTTCGTCCGTCCCGGAACCTGCCGACAACGAATCGCCAATCCCGTCCGGTCCGCTGGTCACGACTTCCGTAGGGGAAGACCGTTCAGCGGATTCCGGAGATGACGCCTGCTGTAGCGGTGCATCACCGTCCGTCAAGTCGCCGCTGAACCATTCCTGATCGCCGATCAGTTCGTCAGCGGAGCTGTCTGCCGTTGAGAGAACCTCAGTTCGGAGAGATTTTTCGTTCACAGGAGACCACGGTTGTTTCTTCGCCCCCGATTCCTGCCGGCTTTCCGCCGTCTGCTCCTCCGGCGGAGCTTCGGGAGCTCCCGGACGTTTCGCATTTGCCGGCTGCGATATTCCGTCGACCGAATTCCTGACGGAGAATGTCTTCACGCGGCTCGCGGTTTCGCCAGTCGCCGTCTGTTCAGAGCGCGCTTTCAGCCAGCCGGTAATGATCAGCCCGATCGCACCCAGCAGTCCAAGAACAAACACGCCGTTCCACAGAGGAGACGCAGCAGCCGATTGTGCTGCCGGAAAAGTTCCGGGCGCTGCGGGTTCGGGACTGCCCGGAACCGCGAATGGTGGCTCCTCTGCGATCACAGTTTTGGCCGCAACAGGAGTGATGACGATCGTTGTGGCTGAGTATTCGTCCGAAACCGAGTCCTCCGGAGCTGACACGGTGTCGACGGCAAGATCGGGAATCAGCAGCCCGGACGAATCGCAAGTGACTCCGGATTCGTTAACCGGCGAGAGAGCAAAAACGGGTTGAACAGTGGTGTGTTCCAGACTCGTTTCAGGAACATGCATGTGGAACAGCTGGCTGATGCGGACAGGGTCTAACTGAACGGCCGGCGTCAGAAACAGCACGTCACCGTGAACAATTGGATCGCTCGGCAGCAGCCGGATCGAATCCGGTCGTCCCTGCTGAGTCCGAATGGCGGGAATACGGGTATCCGGAGAGTGTCTCGCGCCGATCGCAACCAGGAGACTGCCGAGAACGTTTTCCCCCGGCGCGAGATTCACAATCCGTGGCACCGCATCCGCAAGGATCACGACGCTGCGGGGAGCGGTTCGCACGCGATCACGATCGTGGTAGATGACAATGTCGTGGGAGGTCAGCAGCGAGCCGCGATCGGACATCTGTGGCGAAACATATTCGCTGAAAAACTGTTCAGGCGGGCGGCCGCGCAGGATGATGGCACTTCCCTGCCTTCCGGCGCCCGCATGTTCCAGCAGATCTATCAATGAAACTGTTTGATTCTGGTCAAGCGCCCACGTGTCCGGGCGGTCAACGTCACCGGCCACAGTGAAGTTCGCCGTCTGGCCCGTTGCAGCGCCAGACGCACAGGCACTGATGGCAATTCCCAGCAGACAGCTCAGCCGTTTCATTACGCTCATTCCGGTCCCTGGAGTCCTGCGATGCGTGAAGCGCGCTTCCCGCACGCCTGTTGCGTGACAGAAGGCAAGCCCTCGGTCGTAGTGACACAACTGGGCACTTCCGGCTGTGACGGGGTCACTCGAATCCACCACCGGCAGAATCTGCGCATCTCTGGCAGCTGCCGAAGCAAGCGACACCATCTGCATCGGCAATCGAACTGCTGGGAATGATTATTTCCGCAGGAGAAGCAGCACGAGCGCAGTTTGTCCTGTCTGACAAATTTCGCAATTCGTCGGCGAAATCACGAGGGAACCCGGCCAATGCCGGCATTGTTTACGGGCCTGAACCGCTCCCTTGCCGCTGAGTCGCCGCAGGTGGTCCGTTTCACGACGCCCTGTAGGGAGAGAGGAGCATCCTTCGCTGCGTATTTCACTGATTGTTGAAGGAGGCTCCCAGGGCGAATGAGAAAACGTCTCAGCGCGGACGCGCTGCCATCGTGAAATTGTCCAGATCGAGCTGCCCGGTGGCGCCGTTGAGCCCAATTCGGATGATCATCTCTCGAGCTGTCCTGGGAATTTGAATCTGCTGTTGAGTCTGTTCCCAAGTCAGGGTTCCTCGCCAGTTCATGACAACCTCGGTGGCCACTTCACGCCGACGGTTGTCATAAAAGTGCACCACGATCGCTGCCTGTTCGCCGCGGGAACCGGGTCGAATGTCGGCAGCCTGCGCCCATACGGAGAATTCCAGGGATCCCAGTCGGCGACCGTTGACGGCCGTTCCCTGAAGCGCCTGAGCATTCTGGCCGTCGTCTTCCGCAAGGAATCGGATATAGCGTGTCCCATCCACTGGTGACTCGGGCATCAGCGTTGACCGGCGCTGATAGTGCCAGCCATCGGCGTTGTCGTCTTCGTTTTCGTCTTTGTCAAAGCTGCCGTTGACAATCTGCGGACGGTCTGCATCCGGCAGCACGTGACGCTGGTCTTCAGATTCGCCGGTCATGGGAACAAACAAAGTGGAGATCAGTTTTTCGGGCTGCAGCCGTCCGGCCGTCTTCCGGAACAGATAGAACGTCTGCTGGTAGCGTTCACCAATTGGAATAATCATGGTTCCGCCGTCGCGCAACTGATCGATCAGGGGGGTTGGAACACTCTCCGGCGAACACGTGACGATAATCCGATCGAACGGAGCATGCTCCGGCCAGCCCTTATAGCCATCGCCTTCCCGCACATGCACATTGTCATAGTTGAGGCGTCTGAGTCGCCTGGCTGCAGACTTGGCCAGTGCGGGCACAATCTCAATCGTGTAGACGTCATGCACGATCTCTGCCAGTACCGCGGCTTGGTAACCGCTGCCGGTTCCGATCTCTAGGATTTTGTCGTCCGGCTGCGGATCGAGTGCCTGAGTCATGTACGCCACGACGTATGGCGGCGATATCGTCTGCTTCGCACCGATGGGCAGCGACTGGTCGAAGTATGCTTGGGAACGCAGTTTCGGGGAAACGAACTCGTGCCGCGGAACCGTTCGCATGGCACTGAGAACAGCCGGATTTGTTATCCCCTCCGCTTCAATGGCTTCCTCCACCAGACGGTGTCGCGCTGCGGCGTACTGGTCATCCCGTTCCTTCGCCGATGTCAAATCTGCGCAGGCCAGCATCAACGGGCCGACGAGTATCAGAAATCTGCGGGTATTGCCACGGTCTCGCAGATTCTGATCGGAGTTCACCGGAACCGGCCACGGATGCGACGGAACGCTCATTCACTTTCTCCGAACCGCAGAATCCAGAATTGCTTCCAAGCGGTGGATGGCCGCTGTCTGAGAAAACATTGATTCCACATGCTGATCCGCGGCAGATGCCTGTTGCCCGGCAGTCGACGGATTCTGCACAAATTCCCCGATTGCGGCAGAAAGGGAATCTGCAGACATGCCGCACAGTATACCGAACTTTCCGTTAGCCAGGATTTCTTCCGGTCCGTGTTGACACCGAGTTGAAACGACCGGAGTTCCGCAGACCATGGCTTCCAGCAGCACATTCGGCAGCCCCTCCACCAGTGAAGCCAGCACGAACAGATCAGCGGACCGGTACCATGCCGGCGCATTCTCCCGAAATCCTGTCAGTGACACGTGTTCGGTGAGCTGCAGTCGGTCGATCTGATCCTGAAGCTGCCGTCGACTTGGGCCTTCCCCGAGAACTGCGAGGCGAAACTCAACGGCCGGATACTGCGACTGCAGTCGATCCACTGCGTCGATCAGGAGATGAAATCCCTTGTCGTGATTCAGTCGTCCTGCGGAGACGATTCGAACGAGCCGGCTGTCCTGTTTCGGCGGCGCATTCCACCACGGCGAATCCACATCGCTCGATGCAGCGATGCGAACGCGGTTGACGTCGACTCCATTGTACTGAGTCACCACGCTGTTTGGTCTCAGACCGTAGAAAGCTTCCGCACTTCGGGCAGCCCCGGCGGACACAGCAAGGACAGCGTTCGAACGGTGGTACAGCTGTCCGAGCCGTCGCCGCTTAATCGATTGCCAGCGCCCGGCCACCGGAGCAAATCCGCGCTGCGGATCTGTGACGACGGTGGACACGTTGGGAATGCCGACCCGCTGTGCCGCGTCGGCTGCAATGAGCGTCATGAGAAAAGTGCGATCGTAGCTGACGTCGGGCTGCAGCTCCTGAAGAAATCGCTGCATGTCTCGGACACGACGCCGGTGCATGCTTCCCGGAATCAACGACGGACTTCGATCATCTCGTTCTTCAAATGAGGTGATGGGTACGTCATCAGGAACCAGCGGCAGCAGCGGACCGGACCGGTACACAAGATACAAATGAGGTTCAAAGCGGCGGCGGTCAAGATGAATCAAAGCGTTAACGATCTGACGCTCTGATCCACCTCCATGCAGCTCGCCGATTGAAAAGACAACACGAATTCGAGACACGGGTGTGGTGCGTCCAAAGTGGTGACGAGTGAATGCAGACTGCTGCTTTGGCTGACCTGGTACAGAGTGTGGCCATCAGAAGAATCTGTGTCTGCCGAGCCGACGGTGAGGTAATTCGCGGCCCTGCCGATGCGCCGGCTTCGGCTCACATAAAACAGATAAATCACCCCTCAATCAGTCACTCAGCGATGTGAAGAATAATTGAAGCTTCGTCGTTTGACAGCCGCTCATCGTCCGGTAACATCGCCGATGTTGAGTGAGTAAGCCTTCGCGATGACCTTTCTGCACGGGTTTCGCGAATCTAATAGTAAAACAGCCTCCCCTGCAATTCGCTGTTCCCTCTGCTGGCGAAGGAGTGCCGCTGCTTTCGCTGCACTGCCACGTGAGGTTGGGTGCTGCGCGGAGGTTGTGACGAAGGGGGATGCATGACGCAGCCCGTGGATCACGGAACGAGCTGTTCACGAAGAAACCGTCCGCGCGTCAACAGCGGAGGTGCTGCAACGGAGCCTGAGTCACGAGAACTCTGGGTTTCGCAGGACGCAATCACAGAGTGTCTTCTGAAGCATGTTGGTGAACAGAATTTTCGCCACTGGTTTAAAGGACGTTCGCGGTTTGACACGGACGGTGATCAGCTGCAGGTTCATGTGGCAAATCCGTTCATTTCCAGCTGGATGTTGAAGCGGTTTCGAAAGTCACTGGCTGCCACAGCTGTCGCTCTGCTGGGGCCGTCCGCTTCGTTCAGCCTCCATGTCGACGCCTCACTCAAAGCCGAGGGAACCAGTTCGGCAGGCAGTGTGTCGGCTGCAGGACGTTCCGATTCGCAGACCACCCCCACGGATGCGAATCCGATTCCGGTCCGTACGGAGAATTCCGATTCCGCCAGCGTCCGCATCTCCGGTCGGCGTCGATTTCGCTCTTTTGGTTCCTTCGTTTCCGGTCCGTGTAATGAACTGGCTTTGATGGCCGCTCGCCGAATCAGTGAGTCGCCCGGGGATCGATTGAATCCGCTCTATGTTCACGGTCCGACTGGTGTTGGCAAGACTCACCTGGTGGAAGCCATCTACACGGAACTCCGTCGGCGCCGCCCTGATCTGAATGTTCTGTTTCTGACGAGCGAAGCCTTTACCAATTACTTCACGAATGCGCTGAGCAACCGGTCTGTTCCGTCATTTCGACAGCGGTTCCGAAGTGTTGACGTGCTGCTGATCGACAATATTGAATTTCTGAGCAACAAAAAGGCCACTCAGGAGGAGTTCCTCCACACAATCGACCAGTTGATGGATCACGGAGGTCAGGTGGTGCTGACATCGGACCGTCACCCGCGCCTGCTGACCAAACATCGCGAGGAACTCACAACGCGTTTTGTCAGCGGGCTGGTATGCAGAATTGAATCACCGGCAGAATGCACCCGTCGAAAGCTGATCGAATCCCTCGCTTTGCCACACACGGGACAGCTCAGCAAAGACGCCCTCGACTATCTGGCTCGCCAAGGCGGCAGAAATGCCCGGGAGCTTCAGGGAGCAATCAACTGTCTGGTGAGTCACGCGTCGTTGCGGGGAGAGCGAGTCACTGCAAGCCAGGCACGTTCTATGCTCGGCGAACTGAAGGAAGAGTGTCGGCACTTGGTTCGTATCAGCGATGTCGAGCGAATCGTGTGTGAGGCCTTTGGAGTCTCCGCCCAGGACATGCGCTCAAAGACTCGGCGAAAGGCCATCAGTTGTCCCCGGTCGGTTGCCATGTATGTGGCACGCAGGCTGACAAAGTCGGCCTGGCGGGAGATTGGCCAGTACTTCGGAGGCCGTGACCACAGCACGGTCGTGGCGGCTGCACGACGTGTCGAAGAATGGATTGCCCGGGATGCGACAGTCGAACTTCCCAACTCCTGTCGAGGTACGATCTGGGGCGAAGTTGTTCGCGAAATCGAAGAACGACTCCTCTCACTGGTGTCATAATCCACACTGTGCCTGCGCTGGATTGGCGGCGTTCCGGGTGATAATCTCGCTGCCGCGCCTGGTTGCCTGAATTGGTGGTCCTTCGTGACAAGTCCCTTTCCACCTGTCGAAGATCAGCTCCGCGTAATTCGCCGCGGGGTCGAGAAGATCGTTCCGGACGGTGAGCTGTTCAGGAAACTGCACCACAGCCGGAAGACCGGTATGCCGCTTCGGGTCAAGTACGGCATTGACCCCACCGGAATCGATCTACATCTAGGTCACACGGTGCCGCTCCGAAAGATTAGGCAGTTTCAGGAACTCGGCCACCAGGCAGTGATCATCATCGGTAACTACACGGCGATGGTGGGTGACCCGAGCGGCCGCGACGAAGCTCGCAGCAAACGGCTGACCGAGGACGAAGTGGAGGCCAATGCGCGAGACTATCTGGCCCAGGTCGGCAGGGTGGTCGACATCGACAAAGCGGAAGTCCACCACAATGGTGACTGGTTTGGTAACATGTCGTTTGCCGATGTTCTGAATCTTTGTGGTCGTGTCACGGTGGCACAACTGCTCACGCGCGACGATTTCGCCAAACGTTATC
>Ga0310123_10002538_pt1 | contig 14514 bp, 16 predicted proteins | sample CB6_AW_1057_MG_FD_203505 | JGI IMG/M metagenome (GOLD analysis project Ga0310123, IMG submission 203505) | Marine microbial communities from Western Arctic Ocean, Canada - CB6_AW_1057 | ecosystem: Environmental > Aquatic > Marine > Oceanic | place: Canada: Western Arctic Ocean | collected... | reverse complement strand
TGGACCTGCTGCGACTGCGCCGACACCCTGCTCCAGCGGAACATACCTGGCGACCGGGAGCAGGCCATGTCGCTCTTGGACGAGTCCCTATCAATCTCAACCGAGCTGGGGATGCGGCCGTTGATGGATCGGGTGCTGTCTCGGCGGGATATATTGAAAGCGTAGGACCTACGCCGTAAGCGACCATCAGAATGGGTATGCTCCTTGAGTCCAAACAGACCGTGCGATCCACATCAAAGTTCTTAACGGAGGTATTCATGTCGAATGAAAAGATTCGAGTTGGAGTAATCGGTGCTAATGCGCATTATGGTTGGGGCATGCGGGCCCACCTTCCGGCATTGCTCGCCCTACCTGAGTACCAACTGACTGGCGTTTGCACTGCACGCCGAGAAACTGCTGAAGAATCGGCCAAACACTATGGGGCAAGCCTGGCCTTCAATGATTACCAGGAGATGGCCCAGCATCCAGATATTGACCTGATCTCGGTAGCAGTTAAGGTGCCCATGCATTACGACCTGGTGATGGCTGCCCTGAAAGCTGGCAAGCATGTGTATTGCGAGTGGCCTTTGGGGGCAAATCTGAGGGAGGCCGAGGAGATGGCGGCGTTGGCCAAAACCCAAGGGGTCCGTCATATGGTGGGACTTCAGGCCAGATCTGATCCTGCTCTGCTGCGGCTAAAAGAGTTGTTAGCTGATAACTATGTTGGAGAGATCATGGCCTGCAACATGACTATGTTTCTGCCCGGGCTTCTCCAAAGAGGGCTGGACCGGGCTTGGATGGCAGACCGGAACCAGGGGGCCAATACATTGACGATAGCAACCGGCCACGCCATTGATGTCCTTTGTTTCTGTGTTGGCGAGTTCAAAGAGGTTTCATCCCAGGTCGCCACTCAAGTTCCCCATTGGGAAACCTCGGAACCCGGACAGACGGTTGAAGTCACCGCTGCGGACAACATTCTTGTGAACGGTGTACTGACTAATGGAGCCGTAGCCTCGATGCACGTGGCTACAGTGCCCTGGCATGGGACTGGTTGGCGGATGGAGGTATACGGCCGCGACGGAACGCTAGTAGCTTCTTCTTCCCAGATGGTGCAGTACGCCCAGATTCGCCTCCAGGGAGGAAGGGCCAATGATAGCGCCTTGGAAGACCTGCCAGTGCCGGAGCGATTGACCTGGGTCCCGGGTGAAGTGCCCCAGGGAGCTCCGTTCAATGTGGCGCAGATGTACCAACGTCTGGGAACGGCGATACGTGAGGGAGAGGAGGTAGAACCTAATTTTGACCTGGCAGTGCAGAGGCACAGACTGCTTGATACGATTCAGTTCTCCGCAGACCGGGGTAGGAAGGAAACGGTGTAGGATCAGCTACCTAGATGGGGCTGAGGAGATGAATCCAGTAGGATGTCGAGTACATCCAGATCATCGCTGACGACTGCGCTACTGGGAGTGATTTACCAATAAACACGCATGAGCTAGGAGGTTACCATGCCTGATAACATAGACCAACTCGTAGAATCATCGGAAGCGGAGCGTCTCGCCACCGGGTTCGAATTTACCGAAGGACCCCTGTGGCATCCTGAGGGCCATCTGCTGTTCGTCAATAACCGCATCAACCGCATCTATCGCTTGGAGCCCGGCGGCGAACCGGAGGTTATAAGAGAGAACAGCGGCGCGGCCAACGGTCTAACTTTCGACCTGCAAGGACGGCTGATAATGTGCGAGGGGGACAACCGGCAAATAACCCGTATGGAACCCGACGGCTCCATCACCGTCATCGCCGACCGCTTGGAGGGCAAACGTCTAAACCGCCCTAACGATGTGGTATGTCGCTCTGATGGCAGCATATACTTTACCGACCCGGGTGGCCGACTGGCTCCGGCGGACCGTGAAATCGGCTTCAACGGGGTCCATCGCATCGCGCCAAATGGCACCGTATCTGCGGTAATTACCGACCTGGATTACCCTAACGGTCTGGCCTTTTCCCCCGATGAAAGGATCCTGTACGCAGACAACACCCGGCGGGATGACGGATGTGCGCAGGAAAAGGAACGAGGGGAGGTATGTACCCACCAGTACATTCGGGCCTATGACGTGGCCCCCGATGGCACTCTGAGCAACAACCGGATTTTTGCCAATATGCCCTCCGCGGAGGACGGTGTCCCAGATGGCATGAAGGTGGATACAGATGGCCGGGTCTACTGTACCGGAGCGGAAGGTGTTTGGGTATTTGAGCCCAGCGGCAACCACCTGGGGATAATTCGACTGCCCGAAATTCCGGCCAACTGCGCCTGGGGAGATGCGGACTACCGGACAATGTACTTTACCGCCCGCAGTTCAGTCTACCGGCTGCGGATGAAGACCACTGGAATCAATCCTTGGCGAAACCCTGCTCCAGCATAACCCTGGCGACCGTGAGAAAGCCATGTTTCTGTTGGATAAGTCGCTGGCAGTCTCCACCGAGTTGGGCATATGGCCACTGATGGCTCGGGTGCTTGCGAGAAGGGATATTCTGAAGACGTGATTTCATTGCTTCTGGCCACACGATCCCATCAACTTCCATCAAATAGGAACGCGCCGCAGGAGGAAACTAATGGTTCTAGACGTTAGCGCCGCCACCGGGGCGATGACTGGAACTCGCTACATAGAAAGTCTCAGAGACGGTCGAGAAGTCTGGCTAGACGGGGCCAAGGTCAAAGATGTTACGACCCACCCGGCTTTTACCGGCATGGCACATGAACTGGCCCGTATTTACGACCTCCAGCACATTGATGGGTATCGGGAACAGATGACCTTTGTGTCCCCGGAGACTGGCAATCGATGCAGTCTCTCCTGGTTGCTCCCACGGTCTATGGAAGACCTCCAAAAGCAAAGGCGCAACAGTGAAGTTTGGAACGAACAGTGCTGGGGACAGCTGGGGCGAAGCCCCGATATTTTGGCCCCGCACATTATCAGCCTCTATGTGATTCGGGACGCCCTGGGAGAGGTCAAAAACCCTCACTGCGACTTCGGTGAGAACATCGTCAACTACCATCGGTACTGCATGGAGAACGATCTCTTTTTAACCCATGGTTTGGGTGATCCTCAAGTTGACCGAAGTCAACAACCCCAAAATGAGAATCGCTCCGAAATTGAGGAAGAAATCGCACTGCACGTAGTTGAGGAAACCGCCGAAGGGGTCATTGTCCACGGAGCCAAGCAACTGGCGACCGCAGCCCCTTTTAGTAATGAGACCTACATTTCCCTCTCTGCAACCTTCGTTCGTCGGTCGGACCCGCGCTTTGTGCTAGCATTCTCTATCCCGACCGAAAGTACTGGGTTGAAGATCTTGTGTCGAGAGCCGTTATCTCAGTCGGTCGGCAGCTATGGGCATCCATTGGGAGCTTTATACGACGAACAAGATTCCATGCTCTTCTTCGACCACGTGCTAGTGCCATGGGACCGGATTTTTATGCTGTATGAGTCTGCTCCGCTGCTGCAGAGATTTGGCGAGCAGATTAACTTCCGCGGGTGGGGCAATCTAAGCCGCATCCACCAACGCATGCGGCTGATAACCGCCGTCGCCACTTTGATTGCCGAAGCCATTGGGGTGATCGAATACCGGGAGGTTGCCGCCAAATTGGGAGAGATGGCCACCTACACGGAAATGTGGCGGCACGCTATGGATGGCGTGGAACACGAATCTTACCAAACGGAAGACGGATTGATGTCTCTAGGCTCCATGTCTGGCATGAATATTTACTTTGCGCAGACCTCGGCCCGGATGGTTGAACTGCTGCGGGAGATTTCCGGGTCGGGGATGATCATGCAGCCTAGCGAGAACGACCTGGCCAACCCCGAGTTTCGCACATACCTGGGGCGGTACATGCGGGGCAAGGGCGTGGACGTTGAGTACAAGTCGCGTTTATACCGTTTGGCCCATGACCTGGCGGTATCTTCCTTTGGGATGCGCCAAGAAGTGTACGAGTATTGGCATGGCGGCGACCCAAACCGGAACCGGATAAATCTGCTGGGTAGCTACGACCAGGGCGACATTACCGACCGGATAAAGGACCTGATTTCCCGGCCCCTTTCTGGCGGACTTGGGGGGTAGTCTAACCAGAGACAGGATAGGCTCTATCTTGTCTCAAGAATCCTGCCGACCTTTGCATGGAGTTTCACGTTTTGCCGCCAAGATAGAGTAGCTACAAATCTCATTGACAAATCTCATTGAATTGATCCGTAATTAGCTCGAGGCGGAACTGGGAATTAAGGAACTGAAGCCACGAAATGGACGCGACATTAAGAAGCGCCCCTGGTGTTCGGGTAACAACGATTTGCAGACCCGGTTTGTGGGCTACTCATTTCTCCAAATGAAATATGAGTTATAAAAAGCACTATTCGCAGATCGTGTGGTGGCGCCGTTGCAGGCAGAATTGGACGGCGGGAGTGCACCGTATGCTGACGTCGCCACTTGTTGCCAGACCGTATCCTGATCCCCTTCCAGCCTTCGCAGATGAACGGGACGGCAGCTGCCTTCTTCCGTCCATTGCTAATCCATGATCGAACCGCCATTAACATTGATCGACTGCCCCGTGATGCCTTGCGCCGCATCCGACGCCAGATATACGGCCAAATCAGAGATTTCTTCCGGCTCCAAAAGCCGCTACCTTGGGCTGGTCCTTGGCTAGCCCACCTTGGGAACGTCGATGATGCTAAAGGTTACGGGTCTGTCTAGAATGCACAGGATGCCCCAAAGGATCTATTTTGGGGATAGGGCAGTTGATCCTGAAGATTTAGGCTTGGCAAGGGAGTAGTTACCCCATGAGAGCGGGGCAATTGAGCCAATCGGACTGCATTTGACGCTCTTGGGATCGGTGATTATAGTTCGGGCCAACCCAGAGGGAGCTATGTCAGAAAAATGGGTTTGATCTGGGGAATCCAGGGTTAATAGCGTAATCAGATCGAACCTAACGGCTAGGAATCCCATCTTCGTACTCTTATGTGGTAAATACCTGTGACAACAGGAGTAACAATCTGAGCCACGAACATGCTTAACCCCGAGAAGTGTCACTATGCCAACTACCATAAAGATCTGGGAAGTGACTGTTAGTGGCTCCTTGAAAGCTATTCCGAACACCCAGATCAGCCTAGAAGAGCAACTTGAAGCCTGGATCGCGCAAGAATCACCATAATATCCACGGACTACATGGTGATAGGTCGGCAAGTAAGCACATATTCGGGCATTTACGAGGATGCTTTCATAACTCAACGTGGTGCCCTAATAGTCTTATCGCAGTAGCACTCTGTGGCTACTTAGCCTTTGTCCATTGCCAGCCTACAGAAAGGAGCCTCCGCGCCGGACCCCGGGCGGAGACTCCAACTTTATTAGCAACGTATGTGAGATGGTTTACCCCAGATCATGAATCCAACAGTCGTATAGTGTAGATCCTTGGCATCGGGGCCAGATCTTGGAGGACACTTTTCTATTTAACAGTACCCAAACAGCCTAACTCCATATGTCCGAAGCCTGTTGGATGCGCCTGCCCCACCATTCTGGGCCTTCTTGTACGTATTTCCACTCAGGATTGCTCCCAACATCCCGTAGGCTCGCCATCACCTCCTCAAAAACAGGGGCGTGCTCTTCGTCGAACTCGAAGTAGCCCACAAAATCGTAGGTATTCGCCTGACCATATCCGTTGGGGGCGTGCATTAACCGGCGGGTAATACAGGAAATCCCTGCTGCTGCGGCTAAGGAATGGCCTTTTGCGACCATGTTCTCATCTGCGTCATAGCGGGGGAGGAAGAAACTCTCCCGATGCATCCAGTTCAGGTCCCACCAATCTTGAGTCTTGTTCATGGGAGTGACCACCCCGAGGGGATATCGCTCTGCTGGTCCCGGACCCTGAGCCGGCGCATATGCGAATTGGGTCATGGCATGGCTGGTGTAGCTCCTGGGTCTCTGGACCCCTACTAGGCTATCGACGGTTATTTCTAGCGGTTCGACCACTTGGCGTAATTCCGTTTCGTAGCGTAGTAACCGCGCGGAATCGGAGGACTCAAGGCGAATAAGGAGGTTCGCTTCCAGCAGTTCTGGATGATCAATATCTCTGGGTGAGCTGCGTTCAGGCTGCCCCCGCAGGAGTTGATAACAACCATTACTGAGTGCGGCTTTCGAGGGGGATCCCATGATGTCGTACAGGTTCTGCATGCCCTGATTGAGGTCATCAATTCGCCGTGCCAGATCCGGTTCGTGAAGTTCCCGAGGAATCTGGAGGAAGAGATATCTCTGATGACCGACTATGTCTGTAGCAAGATTCAGTTCGCTGGGTTGCATTGGACCAACCTATCCCAAAAACTCCTGTCTACGAATCGCCTGAGTCCCCGAATTCGGTCAACTCTCATCGAGCTCCCTCGATTTGCTCCATCAAGTTGGAAACTCAACTATTGGTCGGCGGCCTCTGACCTAGGATACCCATAAGGGCTGAAATATCCTTAATGTTTTCCAGGTTCTCCACCAGATCCAGCATACGTTCTCCGTCCTGATCGCTCAGAACCCGGCCGATGCAATCCCAGATCTTGGTCATCCGCTGCTGCCGGTTCATGGGATTGCCCGCAGACCCGGTAAACTGGTGGCATTCATCGCTGACACTCCTGCCGTCCTTCAATTCGGCGGTGGCCTTCACCGGACCAGATTCCGGGCCATCGGGTCTGACCCGAATCTTCTGCAGAGTCTCCTCCATGTCTGGTGCAAATCGACGCTGATCGGTGAAGCTATCTATGACCACCCGTCCGTCGAGGAGGGCGGCTGCGGCGCAGTATTCGACGCTGAACTTGCCGTCCAGACCGGTTAAGGGTAAGGAGCCCGAGTGTCCCCGGCCGGAGGTTTGGAGCACCAACTCCTCGACCATGTCGGCTCGGAGATCGTATTTTTCCCGCAAATTCAGCACGGCTTCAATGGGGTTTTGCATGCCACCCTGGGCCGGAAACCTTTTAAGGTCGAAACCGGGATGTACCAGTCTATAGGAGTCTCCCAGCCCCTGAGTCACAATGTCCCAATCCATGTTTCCGTTGAACAGGGCCTCGGCGTATCCCCTGGGGGCTTCCAGAATTTGGTCGCTAGCAGTAAATCCGGCTTCAGATAATAATCCGGCCTCCGCGCCCATCCGCGCGGCGTTCCCGGGGTGAGTAGCCTTGACCATGGTGCCAGTGTTGGCGGTTAAACCACCGGTTCGGGAGGCGGCAATCCCGAGGGCCATTTGAGTTTGGTGGACATCAAGTCCCAGCACTTTGGCGCTGGCAGCGGCTCCACCCAGGGGACCGACCATGCCCGGGGGATGAAAAGCGGGATTGGCAGCAGGGGCAGAAGCAGCCCGAAGCCTTCCCTGGATTTCCCACCCCAAAACATACGCCTCGATGATGGTCTGGCCCGAAGCGCCTCGTACTTCAGCCAGGGCCAGGGCGGAGGGCAGGCAGGATGAGGTACCGTGCGTAGGAGGAAATCCTTGTATTTCGTAATCCAGACAGTGGCCGAAAACGCCATTGGCAAAAGCGGCGGAAGGTGCGTGGGTCTTGAAACCCCAACCTATGACAGTTGACTGGGGAGTGCCACCTGAATCCCTTACATACCGACCTATGATGGTTGCCAATTCCTGAGTAGAGCCGGCTAGCATATTAGCGATTCCATCTAGGATAGCGATTTTGCCTGCCTCGACCACTGGCGCTGGAAGCCTCTCGTAACTCGTGTCGACGATAAATTGGGCCAGCTCCCGGGTGATCTGGGGTTCAGTCCCGATTCCGGAGTTATTCTCAACCATGGCTTCTGGCTCCCGTTGGCGGATTATTTGGCCCAAATCGAATGCCGGCATTGTAGCACAGGCCATGCCCACGCCCCGTCTGGTCTGGAACTTCGATGACCCAGATTAGTATATTCGGGATTATTACCCACAGTATCAGGCTGACTAGCCAGTGACGAAGGGTATGGATTGTGAGTATACTGGGTACAGGTTCTAGTTTAGGTTGCTCGATGTACATCTCCATTTATTGGTCTATAGCACTGGATGACCTCAACAAAGCCAAGTCCAAATTTTAGGAGGTCGTCCAAATGGCGATTTCAGACAAAAACCTTACCTGCGTGGAATGCTCACAAGAGTTCACCTTCACTGTCGGAGAGCAGGAGTTCTTCGCTTCCAAGGGATTTACCAATGAACCGAGTCGATGTCCCCAGTGTCGGGCAGCTCGCAAGGGACAACAGGGTGGTGGCGGAGGATTCGGCAGGTCCGGGGGCGGGGGAGCCCGAGAGATGCATCCAGCCGTTTGCGCCCAGTGTGGTGTCGATACTATGGTCCCGTTCTTGCCCCGCGGTGACAGACCGGTCTACTGTAGCGATTGTTTCAGCTCCCAGGGCTCAAATAGCAATCGGTAACGGGTAAAAAGGGAAGTTCAGAAGAAGAGCCGCCATCATGGCGGCTCTTCTATTTGAATCCGGGGTTGCCCTAGATGTTTTGTTGTACTTTCGTAATAGCAGGGTAGATGTAAAATCTGATATGTGGATATCAAATAATGGAAAGAACCTCTGATTGGAGCGCTGAACTGGCTCTCCGGTGGGAAGGTGGCATAGTCCGATATCCCGATCCGGCAGTCGAGGTTTTGGACCCACGCTTTGCTCCCTACCGCATCGGCAATGCGGCGGTTGAACGTCTCTATACCGGTGCACGCTGGGTCGAAGGGCCCGTCTGGTTTGGCGACGGCCGCTATTTGATTTTGAGCGATATCCCCAATGACCGTATGCTGTGTTATAACGAGGTAGCTGATGAGGTTACCTTGTTTCGACATCCCTCGTTCTACAGCAATGGTAATACCCGGGATCGTCAAGGCCGCCTAATTACCTGCGAACACTATACTCGTCGGGTGACACGTACCGAGCATGACGGAAGCCTGACCGTGATGATTGACCGATTCGAAGGCAGGCGTCTCAACGCGCCCAACGACGTGGTAGTCCACTCGGACGGTGCCGTGTGGTTCACTGACCCGGGCTACGGCATTCTGGTCGAATACGAAGGGTCCCGAGCTGACCCCGAATTGCCCAACCGAGTGTACCGGCTGGATCCAGAAACCGGCACCGCCAGCGTCGTGGCCGATGATTTCGCCAAGCCCAACGGGTTATGCTTCTCTCCCAACGAGTCTAGACTTTACATATCCGATTCCGGCGCCTCCCATGATCCTAATGGGCCTGGGCACGTGCGGGTATTCGACGTAGTTGATGGTAAGCTTCTCACCGGTGGAGATGTCTTTGCCAACATGGCGCCGGGTTTCGCCGACGGCATGCGCACCGATCAAGAAGGGAATCTCTGGGCCAGCGTCGGATGGGCCGGGGCAGATAATGATGGTGTCCATATCCTGGCCCCGGATGGCGATCTCATTGGCCGCATCCACCTGCCTGAACCTTGCTCCAACCTTTGCTTCGGCGGGCTGAAGAAGAACCGGTTGTTCATGACCGCCGGCCAGTCACTATATGCCTTGTACGTAGAATCTCGGGGTGCGCAGACACCCTGAAGCGGAGAGCCTTTCCTCAGTACAGCTAATTCCAGGTGTCGGGACTATTGGTCGGCACCGGGAGACGTCCCACCATTAGCTTTGTTCATGGTTCGGATGCCTCAATAACACTTTTAGGCTTAATGGAGCATTTGGGATGATTATTGACAACATCGGCGAGTGGTCGTCCAGTCATGCCGTTGCAGTATTATGCGGTTATAGAAGCGCCGACTCCTTATGGGAAATACAGCATAAATCCTATGAAAAATCTAAAATGTGATTTATGCGAAGCAACAGCAAAAGGTGAAACATTCGAAGCGTGGATGGATGCTCTTAAGCCCCATTACGGTGTTCCTGATGCTGAAGTAATGAATGACTTTAGTAAGACTAAGGAAGACATGGAGAAGTGGCTGGCTGAAAATAAGGCAAGGTTTGAAGCCGCCCCCGTTATCAATACGTATTGAACATCATCCTAGGAAAGCAGTCCAACCTCTTGGTGCGGCGGTCGCGGTTACAGCTTGCGGGGTGGACACTCCCAGGGCTCCACGCTCCAAAAGTAAAAATGTCATCAAATTCTCCAAACCTGCCGGCCCTATGGCCCAATCTGTCACAATATCGGCGTTTGGAGCCCTATTTTATCGTAGGGGTGATCTGGATGCGGGGCCTCCCCCTTCTCCCTGGCCAAACCTACGGCGACAAAGACAACATCGGTCTATATTAGGGCCTTTTTCCTTCGTAAACATGCATCTTAGATATCTCCTATCTCGCGAGCGACAAGCCTGGTTGGGAGTTTTGGCTGGCGCATCAGCGCATAGATAACCATTGAACCGGCGCCTGCACCGGCAGATACTGCGATCGGTATCGTGTAGCTAGCATGGTGGTCAAACCACCATCCGGCGCCGAAAGGCACGAGCAACAGGGCCCAACTGTAACTGAGATTAATTATGCCTCGCAGGGTAGCGTAATGCCGTCTCCCAAAATAGTCGCCGATGGCTCCCCAGTTGACCGGGGTAATCCCTTCGGACATCCCACCGATAGCCGCCGAGAACACTAGAACCCAGACCGTATGGGATGACAGCAATAGAATTAGGGCTAATGTATAAAGGGCCATCCCGCTACTTAGTATTGCTGGCTTTGAAACTCGGTCGCCCAAGTAGCCGAAGGCTAACTTGGAGGGTACATTCATCCCCAACCGCAGGGTAAAAATCAACGCAGCTACGGACAGATCGAGGTCTTTCCACTGCAAAATAGCGACGAAATGCAAGTCGATTGCGACCTTCGACACCTGCCGAAGCATGGTTCCGGTAAGCAGGTACCAATAGGACGAGGTGCTTAATGCCTCCCTGACACCAAAGTCTACCCGGTCGTAATAACGCCGTAACCGTTGGGCCTCTGGGGAGCTGGTTTCAGTTGTCGTTGTATTTGCGCCTTCGGCAGCATCACGGCTGGTCCCGTCGGGCAGCAGACCGATGCTTTCGGGGGACTCTTTAAGCAGCGGAGATAGGGGAAGGATTAAAACAAAATAGGCTATTCCGCCCATCAGGGCAGCCATCCGCCAATCATAAACCGCGATCATTAGTGTCATGAGTGGTATCAGGAGAGTGGAACCCAGGCTTCCTGAGGCCTCGCGGATAGACATGGCCCGTGTGCGGAACCGGATGAACCACATATTCACCATGGAAGTCGCGGAATCCTGAAAGGCCATAGTGGCCCCCAGAGAAATAAATCCAAGATATGCGAGAGCAAAAATCCAGAGGTTGGGAGAGAAAGAAAAAATTATGAACCCGATACCGGCCAATAGTGTGCCGATGACCAATAACCTACGGGCGCCAAATCGGTCCACCAGGTAGCCAACGAATGGCCCATTAACCGCCCCTTCTGAGCGCCCCAAGGAAAAAATCAGAGATGTGGTAGCCCTGCTCAATCCCAGGCTGATTCCCACAGGGATCAAAAACAAGGCAGGGCCCTTATCAAAGAAGGCGTTGTTCAGGGCCGCCATGAAGCTAATGACGGCCAGCATCCACCAGCCGTAAAACACCCGTCCGGACCTCGAAGCTGAGGCCGAGGATGTCCCTTCGTTAACCTGCATCCTGGATAATATTTCCTTTACACAAACATAGCTATTATTCTTGAATCTTTTGGCCCTGCGACGCCGAGCCAGTACCGGGTGGCAAGTCCCGGGTCTCGTCTTACGGCACTCGGCTATAGTCTATCTGGCCGTGGTGGGCGTTACGTAACTGTGAAGAGACGTATGTCATTGCTGGAGCCGGTATGGCTCGGCGGTCAGCCAATCGGCTAGATGTATTGGACTCGGGGAATAGGGTCGGCTATTGCCACAATGCTGATCTGGCCGAGGTTTGGTTTCAGTAACCAGTGTTCGAGTCTTGTTCTTTCCGCCAACTGCCCTCAGCAAACATCTCCAAAGTTTCGGGAACCTTTTACCTTCCAGGTCGAAAGAGTCCGTGCCAAACAGATGAACCATCAACTGGCGTAGTCTGTAGTCTGGCAGAGTCTTTCAAGTTTTTTGAAATATTTCCAATATTTGGTCTATACGCTCGGGGTCGTTCATCAGGTACCAGTCCTTATGGGGATTTAAGATACAATCCAGGCCCGCGTCGGCAAGTCACTAGACTATTCTACCCACTGGCATATTTACCCAGGAGCTCATTTCGTGGGGCGTTGTGGTGGCCTCAGCCTGGCGTACATAAGCTGGACTCAGTTGGTCGATTGACGTGACTCCCATTAGGCCCATTGCAATGCGTATTTCCTCCGCGAGGATTTCCAATACCCGGACGAGTCCGTTCGACCCGTCGGCGGCGAGGCCCCAGCCCTGCAATTTACCGATGGCCACAGCTTTGGCCCCCAGAGCAACCGCTTTGACCACGTCGCTTCCCCGCTGGACTCCACCGTCCACAACAACATCGGCGTTACCGCCCACCGCGTCAATTATATCTGGCAGGATTTCCATGGTTCCCAGTCCATGGTCCAGCTGGCGTCCGCCGTGATTCGATACCCAAATGACATTGACGCCGTGTTGCATTGCTATCGTGGCATCTTCTGGGGTGGCAACGCCTTTGAGTATGAAGGGCAGGTTGGCGTATTCCTTGATCCGGTCAATATTGTCCCAGGTGACTGAAGCTTGCCAAATTGGATCGGGCGGATTGCGCTGGGATACAGGTGTCCAGCGACTCAGCATGGGTCGCTCACGACGGCTGTAGCTAGCCGTATCTGCAGTGATGCAAAGCCCTTGATAACCGGCATTTTTCGCGCGGTCGATCATGTCTTTGGTCCAGTCCCAATCCCCATGAATATAGAGCTGGAACATCTTGGGACTGTCGGTTAAGGCGGATATCTCTTCAAGGGATGGCTGGGTCACAGAACTTACGACATGCAACGTTCCAAACTCGTCGGCGGCTTTCGTGGCGGCCGCACCGCCTTCGGGAGTGAACACCTGTAGTGAGCCAATGGGGGCCAGGAGTACTGGAATCCGCAGGTTATGGCCGAGGAATGTAGTTGAAGTATCGACGTTGGATACGTCTACCATTATTCGTGGTCGGAAGGCAATTCGATCAAAGGCTAGTCGATTTCGCCTCATGGTCGTTTCCGACTCCGATGCCCCAACCAGATAATCCCAGGGTCCTTGGGAAAGACGCCGCCGCGCCGCCTGGACAATTTCTTCGTTGCTCACAAATTGAGGACTCATTATGTCTCCTTGATTCTAATTCGGTTGAAGGCTGCAACCGTCACAGATTGGTTTCTGGACCCAGAATAATTCCGGGTTTTCCAGATAGAACTGAATTTCTTTCCCGTGAGGCCCTTTGGGATGCGGCCAAGCATAAAGCTGACCTTGTGCTCTTTTGTTGTATCAACATTTACCCGACCTAGTGACATAGCTGGCTCCCTATGTCGATAGCGGATAGTTGCCTGCAAGGGGCTAAATGCGAGTGAATTTAATATGGTGTTGGCGGGCAGACCCGGACACACCCAACCCTCCCGTCTTTTTCCGCTTGTTATTGTGACCCGCCACGGCTCGATTGATCTGCCGTTGGTTCATTTAATCTCCCGGTGAAAACTGTTTGTGCTGGATCATTACATGGGAGTTAGCCAGATTTACGTAGCGACGGACCATTTTTAGGGTGGCGTGCCCCAATGTCTGTTGAAGCGTCTGTCTACTATAGATTTGAATGTACCCGTGGCGGTGAAATAGCCGGTTAAGCAGATAAGTGTAACTGATATCCGGTCGCTGGAATATTTTATGGTCATGGCGATCGAACCCAGACCTCTAATCTGGGGATGTAGGCTTTAGTTATGAGAAATAAGACTGGTTTTCATGGGCCAAGGCAGATGCACCAGAAAAACCAATCTGCCTCCACATCTCATACACAATAATCGCGGCGGCGTTAGAAATATTTAGGCTACGATTGGCAGGCATCATAGGTATCTGCACACGGTTTTCAAGGTTTAATTTGTCCACCAGACTATCTGGCAATCCTACACTTTCCGAACCAAAAACAATGGTGTCCCCAAGTTGGTATCTAGGGGAGGTATACAGAACAGTTCCAGGTATTGTCGCTCCGTAGACACTGCCAATGGATACCGTTTGGAAAAATTCATCTATCGAGTTGTACACAAGTATATCTGTAAGGTCACTGTAATCTAAAGAAGCTCTGCGCAACCTAGCGTTCTCCAACTGAAATCCCAATGGCTCTACCAAATGCAAACGGGCCCCGACGTTAGCACAGAGCCGAATTATATTGCCAGTATTCTGGGGTATTTCTGGAGCTATCAAAACTACATTAGCTATTGGCTGAAAATCCATAGTTCACCCTTTATTAATTATTAATCAGGATGTAATTAAGGCTTATAAGGCTATTGTGAACTGGCAAGGGCGTCACCTCAGCTATTTCATCGAAGAGTACTTGAAAAGGAACTGCTGGTTGTAGAACTCAATCGGGGACGCGCCAGCGATGTAGTCGTAGGGCAGAACCAGCAATACATGGGCTATGTA
>Ga0310123_10002537_pt1 | contig 14519 bp, 11 predicted proteins | sample CB6_AW_1057_MG_FD_203505 | JGI IMG/M metagenome (GOLD analysis project Ga0310123, IMG submission 203505) | Marine microbial communities from Western Arctic Ocean, Canada - CB6_AW_1057 | ecosystem: Environmental > Aquatic > Marine > Oceanic | place: Canada: Western Arctic Ocean | collected... | reverse complement strand
GCACTACAAAACGACCAGACCCAGGGGGCGGAAAGAGGAGGGCCGCTGGCTAGATTTTAAGCGTTGATAGAGACTGAGATCCCTATCAGTAGGCGTCGAGTCCGACTGCATGAATTCAGGCAGAGTCGGCCACTTCTGGCGCTCAGACCAGAGAGTCTCGCCTATAGCCCGCCACACACAGGATCCCGATCCCAAGGAGCAACGCCGAAGAGGGTTCGGGAATGGACAGCAGGCCATCGGACGAGAGTGTCCATCCCTCCGGAGTGACTACGCTGGAGAACCAGCTACTGGCTGTTCCATTGGTCAGGTCAAGCAACTGAAAGGTGTCCGACAAATCGGGTGTGAAGTTGTCGAAGGTGATTTGCGCTGTGCCGTTAAGGGCCACCGAACCAATCAAAATCAACTGGTCGAACTGGCTGGAATCCGTACCCGCGACCTCGAACGTGGTTGTCGCAAACTCCGACATCACCACATCCTCCAGCGTGATCGCGCCCGGGCTGCTGCCGATATTGAGGTTGCCGAACAAGGTCGCGCCGGAGATTGTGCCCGAACCCGAAACATCGCCATAGAGCACCAGCCCCGTCTCGCTGCCCGCGATTGCGCCATCCGTTCCCAGGTCCACATGTCCAAACAGCTGACCGTAGCCGCTGATGTTGCCGATTTGATCGAGGTCGAGGCCGAATATTGCAGCTTGTATCGTTCCGCCCTACATATTGAGGGCCCCAGCGGTGAACGAATTGGACGAAACCGAAAGATTGCCACCAGTATCGACCTGGACAGATCCCGGCACCGCAAGGGTATCTACAACTTGGACCACCGCGCCGTCGATCACAGGCAAGGTGGGCATGACCGACGGCAGCAATGCCTCATGCAGGTCCGCGCCGTACAGGTTCGCGTCGGTCAGGGTCGCTCCGGTCAGGTTCGCGTTGGTCAGGTTCGCGTTGGTCAGGTTCGCGTTGGTCAGGTCCGCGCCAGTCAAGTCCGCGCCGGTCAGGTCCGCGAATTGCAGGTCCGCGCCGGCCAGGTCCGCGCCGGTCAGGTTCGCATTTTCCAGGTACGCGGAGGACAGGTACGCGGAGGACAGGTACGCGGAGGACAGGTTCGCGTCCGGCCCGATCAGATATCCGCCTGTGAGTTGCCAGTTGGTGGGCAAGTCGTTGGGACTGCCAACAATTCCTCCCGAAGTGACGCCGCTCAGGTTCGCGCCCGTCAGGTCCGCGTTGGTCAGGATGGTGTTGGTTAAGGTCGTGTTGGTCAGGTTCGCGCCCGTCAGGTCCGCGTTGGTCAGGATGGTGTTGGTTAAGGTCGTGTTGGTCAGGGTCGTGTTGGCTAGGGTCGCACCGGTAAAATCCACGCCCGTCAGGTTGAAGCCGGTCAGGTTGGTGCTGGTTAAGGTGGTGTCGGTCAGGGTCGCGTAGATCAGGTTCGCGCCGGCCAGAATGGTGTTGGTCAGGTCCGCGGATTGCAGGTCCGCGTAGGACAGGTCCGCGTCGGTCAGGTTCGCGTCGGTCAGGTCCGCGTCGGTCAGGTCCGCGTCGGTCAGGTTCGCGCCGGTCAGGTTCGCGCCGTGCAGGCCCGCGCCGGCCAGGTTCGCGTCGGTCAGGTTCGCATGATTCAGGTGCGCGCCGTGCAGGTTCGCGGAGGACAGGTTCGCGGAGGACAGGTTCGCGCCCGGCCCGATCAGATACCCTTGTGTAATTTGCCAGTCGCCGGGCAAAAAGGGACTGCCAACAATTCCTCCCGAAGTGACGCCGCTCAGGTTCGCGCCCGTCAGGTCCGCGTGGTGTTGGTTAAGGTCGCGTCCGTCAGGATCGTGTTGGCTAGGGTCGCGTCGGTCAAATCCAAGCCCGTCAGGTTGAAGCCGGTCAGGTTATTTCCCGAGACACGCACACCCGTGACGCTCTCGGCGGCTTGTAGCTGCGCCGCCGAGATGTTTGTGGCCACAAGGTTCGCGCCCGTCAGGTTCGCGTTGGACAGGTTCGTATAGTCCAGGTCCACGCCGTGCAGGGCCGCGTAGGACAGGTCCGCGGATTGCAGGTCCGCGCCGGTCAGGTTCCCATAGTGCAGGTTCGCGTCGGTGAGTGTCGCGCTGTGCAGGTTCGCGTAGGACAGGTTCGCGCGGAACAGGTACGCGCCGGTCAGGTCCGCGAATTGCAGGTGCGTATAGGACAGGTCCGCGTTGGTCAGGAGCGTATAGGACAGGTCCGCGCCGGATAGGACCGCGTGGGGCTCCAGGTTTGCCCCGCTGTAGGAGTGCGGGCCGACGGAGAATCGTTCGTCCAGGATCGGATCAACGATCGTACCGTAATATGTCTGATGCGAAGCAGCACTAGCGGAACTGGCCACCAGAGTGGCCAGTAGAAACAGTGTGAACAAACGCATTAGCTTTCTCCTTTGAGTTGTGGCCAAAAGGCCGCCAATACCCTGCGGAATACCACCGGCCAGTATGACCTGTCGCTAGTGCGGGGGGAAGGTCATTCGCGCTTGCTCGGCCAACAGCCCCGGCAGGGTCAGGCCGGCCAACCCGGCCATCGAAACCTTGAGCATCCCGTGTCGATCCAGATAGACCAATCCCTCGCGGTGGCGCGGATACCATCCGGAAAACGCGTGATTCTCGTGTTGCGATATGGCTTGGCTCCGGCGCGGCAGTCGCCAGGATCACTGCGACAAGTACGGCGAACAGGCGTGCGATTGTACTCGTTTGCACCGCGTCGGTGCAATTTGAATGGTCCCAGTTCGCGCGGGTCAACATGCAGGCTGCCGTGAGACCCGTGGTGTTCGTCAGGTTCTGATAGCAACTTGGTGACCAACAAGCGGATCGAGAGTATGATCAACTCCCCCACGTGGCCCTTCCTTCACGCTGGAGCATCCGATGCCCTTGTTGTCACCCCACTGCCTAGCCCGCCTCACGCGACGCCAGCCCACGCTGTTTTTTTGGACCGCGCTGCTGTGCACCGCGGCGAACGTCGCCGCAGCGGACGGGGTGTTACACCTCCGCCTGCGAACTCGGTCCGAGGTCGCGCCGCAGAGCACTCGTTTTCGCGAAGCGGTGGAGCCGGTGACCTGGAAGGCAAACCAAACGGCGATTGTGATCTGCGACATGTGGAACGATCACTACTGCCGCAACGCGGCGCGGCGGGTGGCTGAAATGGCCCCCCGCATGAACGCGGTGCTCAACAAGGCTCGCCAACAGGGTGTGTTGATTATCCACTCACCCAGCGGTTGTATGGACCAATACGAGGGAACGCCGCAGCGTCGGATGGCCCAACAAGCACCTCCCTACAACACCAAGATCCCGCTACAAGGCTGGTGCTACCTCGACGAAAAGCAGGAATCCAAGATGCCTGTCAAAGTCGACCAGCCGAGCGACGATGACGGAACGATCCGCAAGGCCGTTCGTTTCTTCGATCGGCAGATCAAGACTCTCGAAATCACAGCCGGCGACGCCATCACCGACAGCGCAGAGGCGTTTTACCTGATGAAGCAACGCGGCATCCAGAACGTCATCCTGATGGGCGTCCATACGAATATGTGTGTGCTGGGACGTCCGTTTGGCATTCGACAGCTGGTCTATCAGGGGCAAAACGTCGTGTTGATGCGCGACATGACCGACTCGATGTACAATCCGCGCGATGAGCCGTACGTCAACCACTACACCGGCAACGACCTGGTGTTCGAACACATCGAGCGCTACTGGTGCCCGACGATCACCAGCGCCGATATTCTGGGTGGCAAGCCGTTTCGGTTTCCCGGGGACAAGCGTAAACACCTGGTGATCGTGATGGCGGAAGACGAATACGACACCGCCACGACGCTGCCAACCTTTGCGCTGAGCCAATTCGGAGCGCATTTCAAGATCACGTGCGTCTACGCCAGCGCCGAGGATCGCAACGACATCCCGGGGATCGAAGCGCTCGAAGATTCCGATCTCGCGATCTGGTCGATTCGGCGACGCACGCTGCCGAAAAGGCAGCTCGATGTACTGCGCAAGTACCTCGCCGACGGCAAGCCACTGGTCGCCCTTCGCACCACCAGTCACGCCTTTAGCTTGCGCGCCGGCGAACCGACCGCTGGATTGGAGCAATGGCCCCAGTTCGATCGTGAAGTGCTGGGCGGAAACTATCACGACCATTACCCGAATGACGCCGAGACGTGGGTCCAGCCGCTCGAGGCGGCAGCCCGTCATCCGATCCTGGCGGGTGTACCGATGGACGCGTTTCGCGTCTCCGGATCGCTCTACAAGAACCACCCGTTAGCGACGACGGCCGCCCCGTTGATGCAGGGGCGCGTCGCGGGGGCCGAGACTCCCGAACCGGTGGCGTGGACCCATCAGCGTCCGAACCGTGGCCGCGTGTTTTACACATCGCTCGGCCATCCTGAGAGTTTCAAGATCGCGGGTTTCAGACATCTCTTGCGAAACGCCACCTACTGGGCGGCGGATCTACCGGTCCCGCAGCCCCCCCGTCCGCGGCCGGAATCGGTGAGCAAGAGGTGACGTGGCAAGTTGCCACGGCGGCGCACGGTCGGTCATACCCCAACCCGCAATCGCTGCGCCGCATCGTTGACGGTGATCCGCCTCGCACCCCGACTGCCTACCGCAGTGGCTTGCCCTGCGTGATGAGCGTCACCTGTGCCGTTTGACCGCGGTCCTCACCGCGATCACAGAAGAACGTCACCTCGTTGTCGCCGTTGCCGATCGTGGGCGCGGCCCCTTGTGGCTGAGCCTCGGCTTGGACGTACCCGTTGGGATCGAAGACCCGCACCGGACCATCGCCCGCATACTCCAGATACCAGCCGGGTTCGAGGCTGACGGGGAATACGATCGACTTACCTTGCACCGTCAAGCCGGGGTTGTGGACAGGACGCGGAGTTTCCCGGAGCGCTTCGAGGCGGCCAAAGCCCGCTGCAGCGGGCTCCCCGGGCGGCAAATTGGTGATGAAGACGTAGACCCGGTCGACCTCCGCGAAGCCCATGATTCCCAGCGCCCAGTAGTTGCTCAAGGGGAACTTAAAATCGTAGATCTCGCCCCCCGCGGATCGGTGCATCCGAACGTACTGCCAACCTCTGAAGTCCAGACGCGTGTAGTAGTCGCGGGCCGAGCGCCGGCCCGACTCGATCGCAAAATGCAGGTACGCGCCCGAACCGTCTCTTTTGACCCAGGCCCCTAGCGCGCGGTGACCTGAAAAGTCTTTTCGGTTGTCGAGGACCACCTCGGCACACGCCCAGCCGAGTGGGTTCTGTCCCTTGTTCGCGGCGGCGACTTGGAAGGACTTGCCCCCTCCGGGGGATTGCTCGTCCGCGTTTTGCAGCGTCAGTTCCATTCCGGGCGCCGCGCGCGGCCCCCACATCGGCCCCGCCCCCGTCTGGGCAAGCTTGAGCGGGCCCGGTTGGATCAGGACGATGTTCTCTGCATCTCCGTAGGCGGCCAGTCGCGGCATCGGCTCGATCTGGACCTGCAGCGGCTGAGCCGGATGGTCGCTGTGGAAACTCCACACATTCTGCGCTCCATCGACCGCTGCCACGTACCTGTCGGGCGCGTACGTTACCGGACGGAGCTGCCACTTGCCTCGACCGACCTGCTCCAGCGCGAATTCGCGATTGGGTTGCTTCAATTGCTCACGGATCTGGTCCGGAAAGTAGCGGGCAATCTTCAGTTGCTCCCAATCCCGAATCATGGCCAAAATCTCACCCGTGCGGCCGTTGCCGTCCAGGCGGGCCTTATCGGTGGACAGGCTAATGGGCGCTTCGTGAGCCAGCGCCTTGCACCAGGCGTTCGCCATCTCGCGCGGTCGTGTGGCGGGGCCGGTCAGGTTGTGGGTGAAGTAGCCGAGCCAGCCCAGGTCGAACGGCTGCAGGTCGGACCGCGAACGGGCCGACTCCGCCAGGCTGCGATTGAAGTGCTCGATGACACCAAGCTGGACCGAGTCGCTATGATTTCCCTGCGTGAAAACGTGCCAGGCAAAATTCGAGGGCACTCCGTGGGCGAAGCGTACCTCTCGGGTGGTGTAGTGAAACCGCTTCACGGCGGTCAGACCCCGCACGTACCAGTCGGGCAACACGGGAGGGTATTGGTTCGTGTTCTCACCGGAACCGTCGGGGTAGTAGTAGTCGACTTCGAACTCATCCAGCAGCGCGGCCTCGGCGCGCATGATGCGATCGAATAATTCACTCTGCAGATCCGGTTTGTAGTAGGACCAGTAGAACTCGGCAAAGTTATCGATCGCCGCACCTCCCGTGTGCCCGGTCCGCTTCGTTCCCAGTGCGCCACGGATGCAACCGGTGAACCCGAACGGCTCGCTCCTCTGCAGGTCCCCGTAGATGATGATCTCATCCCCGATCCGCAGGTCGCGCCCGTAATGGACCGCTTTGTCGCCGCCGGAGAGCAGTCCATTGGGGTTGGTGGTGGTGGGAAAACACTGTTGGTGCATCCACTTCGGGGCCCACTTAGAAAGACCGTCCCGCTTTCGATCGTCTTGTCGTAATAGGCCGCAGTACCGCTGCGTAGCGTGTAGAAATCGCCGTAGTCCACACCTCCATCACAGCCATAGGTTTTGGGAAACGCGCGCGGCTCGGTTTCACCCGTCAGTGGATTGATTCTTTGGCCCGCCACCAGGCGACCTGGTTTCGTCGAGCTGGGTTGTCCCGGCAGTCGATACTGACTAGGTTCGAGGCTTGAGGGTGAATTCGGCTCTAGTTTCATTCGCAAATCACGGCGTTCCGTATCGTCCAGCACGCGGCCGGTGTAAATGTCGGATAAAACGTGAGGTAGCAGCGGATAATCGATCTTGTTGCTCAGCTCGTAACGCGGCACGTGCCAATTCTTGGGTCGAGAGATCATTGTGTCCCTGTCGAAGACTGGCTGGGGCGAACGCTTGAAGTGAGCCAGTGTGTCGTCAAACCACAGCACACCCAGCGGAAACCGCACCAGCTGGTCTTTGCTGAGCGAAAAATCTCCCGAATACTGCGCCACCCCCGGCAATGGTCCCACACGCCGCACCACAGCGAGATCGGCAATACGCTTTGCCTCCAGCGCAAAGTTGCCGAGTTCAATCTCTTGCAGTGTGGCTTTGCCGATATGACCGCCCACAGCCATACCGCCGTACGGACGAAGTGTCTGAAGCAGAGGTTGAAAAACGACGTCGGATTGCTCGCTGATCAATGTTGTTGTGATATAGGGCGGTAAACTGAGATTTCGCAAATCATCGTGAAGGACGGCGGCTCGGGTACCATACAAGCCCGCTTCGTCCAACGCGATGCGCAGTCGCTGAATCCGATCGGGGTTGTCATCGAAAGCGACGACGTTTTCTCATCAAAGCTCAGCGTCGTGTTTGCGGTGCGGATCTCGCGGCTTAATCCTTCGACACCTCCACTGGCGGAATAGACTTTGTCTTCGTGTTGACGCCGATTGATGACTTCGTAATAGACGGTCAGGCGGTAGCCACCTGACCCACCTGCGGTGGGAATTTGACGCCGGTCAGAAATTCCGAGATAATGCAAAGCCTAAGTGCGGAAAGACGAGTCGCAGATGATTAAGAGATTCATTGGCTTGCAGCTTATCCTTCTGTTCTCCTTGCCGTTTCTTCTGAGCGTGGGTGTAGCTGATTCCTCTGGAACAAGCGAAACAATAGCGAGAGAGGAAGCGCTGTCCAAGCAAGAGCGTGTGTTTGGTCTGGTCACTATCTATCGAGGTGCCAAGCAGCATTTTGCCTGGTTTGAGCAAGTTCCCACACTCAACTGGGATCAGGCTTTCATGGAGTATCTGCCTCTGGTTGAAAGGGATCAGGGATTCCATGATTACTACCGTCTATTGCAGTCTTTCGTCGCTTTGCTTGGCGATGGCCACACCGATAGTGCATAACACAGCTCGCGGCGGCTACCGGGCTGCTTGCCGGCTCGGAGCATTGCCACGTCGAATGCGCCACGTTGCTGGCAATCTGGGTGGCACACCGCCCATGCGTTGCCGGTTGGCTGCAGGAGCACGGCATCCGGTGTTCCATCTGTTATGCTGGACGGTAGACAATACGCCCTAACCTCCCCACCGTCGATGAACCCGCCTGTCGCCTTGAAGGAACTGAACGATGACCAGAAGCAGACTATTCGCCGTTCTGATCGGACTACTCCTCCTCGGAAACCTTACCACCCCGGCCTGCGCCGTCAACCTTGCCGATTTGTCTGGCTGGGACATCGTCATTCCCAGCGAACCGATCGAAAGCGAAATCTACGCGGCCGAGGAGTTACAACACTTCCTGGCTGAAGCCACCGGATGCGAATTGCCGGTCCGGCGGAACGCCGAGGGAGATAGGCATCATTTCTTCGTCGGCCCGTCGGCTGCAATGCTCGCCAGCAACGTCGGTTTCGACACCTCGAAGATGGGTGACGAGGACCTCCGCATCGTCATCCGCGGCGAAAACCTCGCCATTGCCGGAGGCCGCCCGCGGGGGACGCTCTACGCGGTGTACGCGTTTCTGGAGGATTACCTCAGCGTGCGGTTTCTTACGCCGGACCATACGCACGTGCCGAAGACAGCGGAGGACCATCCACTCGACGAACTCGACTATTCGTACCATCCGCCGCTGTCTTTCCGGTGGAGCTACTACGGCGAGACGAACCGCAATCCGGCGTTTGCCGCGCGGATGCGGTGCAACACGATTCCCAAGGATGCGAAATTCGGCGGCGTCACGCCCCGCTCTCGGATTAGCCATTCCTTCCATCGGCAACTCCCAACGTCCCGCTACGGGGAGGACCACACGGAGTACTTCACGCTCCGCGACGGGAAGCGACTTTCGGACGTGAAGAACGACTCGCGCCAGACCGAGCCGTGCAAGAGTAATCCCGAGGTTATCCGAATCATCACCGAGAGCGTGTTGGCCGAGCTTGCTGAGAATCCAGGGCGATCCAACATCTCGGTCAGTCAGAACGACAATCATCTCTACTGCCAGTGCGAGAACTGCGCCGCCCTCGACGCGGAGGCGGAAAGCCATATGGGCTCGCATCTGGCGCTGGTCAACGCCGTCGCCGATGCGGTCGCGCAGAAGTGCCCGGGCGTCGACGTGGGGACCCTCGCCTACGTCTATACACGGAAGCCCCCCAAGGGAATCGGGCCTCGCGGGAACGTGCAAATCCAGCTCTGCAGCATCGAATGTAGCCAGGTTTACCCGATCGACGACCGCACTTGCCGGCGGAACAAGGAGTTCTGCAAGGACTTGATCGGCTGGGGCAAGATCTGCGACGACGTCTGCATTTGGACCTACAACACCAACTTCCACAATTACCTCCTCCCCTGCCCCAATCTGCGAAACATCGAGCCGAATATCCGCCTCTTCGTCAAGCACGGTGTCAAGGGTGTCTTCATGCAGGGCCCCGGAAACGCCGCCGGTGGTGATTTCTCCGGACTGCGGAACTATATAACCAGCCGGCTGCTCTGGGACCCCGATTTAAGTGGTGAGGCGCTTATGGACGAGTTCCTCCGGCTCCACTACGCCGAGGCCGCGCCGCCGATCCGCCGCTTCCTCGATCTCTTGTGCGACAACGCGAGGGGGAAGGGGGTCGATGCGAATTGCTTTGCCCACGCGCGGGACTACGCGATCGACGAGGCGATCGGGCGGGCGGCTCTGGCTGCGATGGACGAGGCAGCCGCACTGGCAAAATCGGATGCCGTCCGCCTTCGAGTGGAGAAGGCCTCGATTTGGGCCCTCAGGGCGGCCGTCGGCGACCTGCCGAAACGGCTCTCCGCAGGAATGCGCGATCAATGGAACCGCGGGGAAATCACGCTGGACGACTTCCCCACAATGAAACCCGACGAGATCGCCGAGAAGGGACCCCACATGCGAAAGCTGCTTGCCTTGTGCAAGAAACATGGCGTCGACCGCTGGTCCGAAGGTTGGTCGCTCGAACAGTCCACACCGATTTTGCAGAAGTTTCTCGCCCAAGTGGCGTCAGAGTAGGCGGCACGTAGACAGCAGGTGGCACCAGAGCCTTGGGCGATGGGTGTGCATGAGGTTCTCGCGATCGACCTTCTTCCGGACCGTGCGGCTGCGACGCCGCGTATCGGTTTCCGGTCGATCCTTGAGACAGCCGAAACATGGGCCTGTGGCGGTCCAACGAATCTTCCGGCAGGTATCCGAATGGCCGTGCCGTCACCACCTACGAGGGAGCAACCCGATTCCAGGTGACGCGTGGTCATGAACGAGAAGGCCGGAACACGTCTGGCATATCGACCTTACGGTGACTTGGCCAAGGTTTACAGTCCTTACTGATACTGATAGTGATTTTAACCCCATCCGACTGAGAGATTCGAGGGCAAGTCGTACCGTGTCTACCGCGCCGAACAGCAGAAACGACAACGCAAGCAGGAGGGTGCGTGCAAAGAGGAGAAAAAACGATGAGTTCTGATCATACCAACCAAAGCGACCTACGTTGTGCGAATGAAGAGAAGAAGAATCCTTTGGTGCAAAGGATTCGCTGTGGCAATGTTGGCCTGTCGATCTTTGAGAACATCAGCCAGCAGAACGGTGAATCCTCGCTCTACTACACGGTGGACGTCTCGCGCAGCTACCGGGATCGAGCGGGAAACTGGCAGTCCACCAGCAGCTTTTCCAAATCGCAGCTTCCGCAGCTGATCTATGCGTGTCAGCGGGCCCTTGAGTTTCTCGAGGAAGCGGAATCAGCGCCCTCTTTTTAGAGTGTTGTTGTTCGACAACGCGAACTCCTCAGCCTGCCGCGGGAGGCATTGACTTTCACGAGTTACGTGCCCGCGTCTCGATACGCTGCCTCTTGGAGCAAATTGGGTACGAGCCTCTTATCATCCGAGGCGATCATAGGTCAGTTGCTTCATGAATTGCCTGCGGGTGGACATGGTGATTCTGCCATGAAAGATGTTGTCATCGCGCGTGGTAAACAGTTTGACTTGCGGCGATTCGGAGGCAACTTAGCCGACCACCAGCGATTCCGCACCATCGATCCACACCTCGGTCCCAGAGATATGTCGGGCGTCCTCCGAAACCAGAAAGGCGACTAGCTTGGCTACGTCTTCTGCGTCAGCGGGAGTGCCGCCGGTGAGCGGAATCGCTCCTTGTGGGTAGTTGGACCGATCGGGTTGCACCTCGATCTCTGCGGTGTTTCGCCTGAAAGTGTTCTCCTCGATCTCCGACTGGATCCAGCCGGGGCAAACCACGTTCACCCGCACTCCCACCGGACCCAGCTCGACGGCAATCTTCTTGGCAAAGCTGGCCTGTGCCGCCTTGGAGGCAGCGTAGACGGATGAACCGGTGACACTAAACATGCGCGTGCCCTGCACCGAGGAACAGATAACAATCGATCCGCGGGTTTTTTTCAGGTGAGGCACGCTGTACTTGACCGTGAGAAAGGTACCTTTCAGATTGATGTCGATAGTACGGTCCCACTCTTCCGGCGTAATCTCTTCTACCGGCGCCCAGACTCCGTTGATGCCCGCATTGGCGAAAACCGCGTCTAGCCGTTCGCATTTCTCGACGAGCTTATCTATGGCCTGCTCGACCTGATCTGGCTTCGAGACATCGGCAGTCAAAACGAGCGCCTTACCACCACAAGTCTCAATCTGAGAGACTGTTTCGTGAAGTTGCGCTGGCGTTCTTCCCAGCGCACCGACCGTGGCACCTTCCCGCGCCAGAACGAATGCGGCAGCCTTGCCGATACCTGATCCAGCCCCGGTTACCAGTGCCACTTTACCAGTCAACGTCATGGCTGCACCTTTTCACGAACTATGGACGCGGCGTTTGGATCTGGCACTGAATGGAACTGCGTATCGCCGACAAAAATACATCCTGAATTTGGATGGCGCTCAAATTTCTCCGGCGGCATACGTTCAACCGCAGTCGTCAAAACCAGTTTTACTTTTTCGTTATGTTCGATGAGCAGCGGGCAAGTCACTTGCGGTGCGAGGTCGGTCCTCCAAACGCATTCGACCTCGCCCGTCAACAACGAGTATTGGCGAGCTTCCCCGTGAGGCGCATCATTGGGATTGTAAAATGCGATAATGACGCTTTGGCCATCCGGCGCTGCAACCATCCCGTCGGGCACGTCCGTGGCACCACGCAAGTCAAGTACCACTCGTGGCTCACATATAAAGTTGCCATCAAGTGTATATTCGACGACGGTCTTCGTTGGTGAGTCAATGTCCAGGAATCGCAACTGATCCGCGTCCTCAAGAATTACCTTGCCATTGGAACAGATCTGGTCGGATCGCAGGCGAGTTAGCGAATGAGTACCAAATCGCAGTACGTAAAGTCCCGCCCTTTTCGTTTTGGATTCCAGTACTTTCGTACCAAACACGATGCCATCACTAAACATTACGCCGTCGTTGATGATCGTACCTTCAACATCTTCGTCCACGTTACCTTGCACCTGAGAGTATTCGCGGGACAGCAAATTGAACGTGGTGACTCGCCTTTCAATTCCAACAAAGAAAATATTTGGGGCGTTTGACGGAAACGCGAATCCGGGACGACCGTCCATTTCGTAGGTCGTGTTTATGCCCTTCGCCAAGTCGAAGACGTTCAGGGAACCGACGAGGGCATTTGCTCCGTGTTGAATCGCGACCCAACTGAATCGACCATTGCCCAGGTCGATTGGACCTTCCGGAAGGAATCGAAGCTCGGCATTTTCGGGGCGGAACAGGACTTCACAATCGTATATTTTCACGGCTGGTTTTCCTCTCGCGCAAGGACCGCGACGAAACGGACTTACGCAGACTTGTCCTCTATAAACCGGCGCGCATTGTAGCGGAATCGAACACTCGACACATCCCGGAGCTAAGGGAGCTCCCGTGAGCAGCAAAATGCGGCGGTGTGAACGCCGATGCAGATTGCCGGATGATCGTAGCGCGCAAATGTCGGCGTGACCTGTGTCGGTTGCGAGTCCCGTAACTGCGGTCGGTGAAATCGACCGACCGCACGAACGCGCCGATCGAATCTGCCGAGGTTGGACAATCCTCAGCTCCGAATGGGCTGCCTGAACTGCACGCGGTGAGAACGACCTCTGAGGCTACGGTCAGCGCTTTGCGGAAGCCCACTTCAGCTCCGTTTACCGACCTCCGTTATCGTCCGCGGGGAGGTCGACCGCGGAAACGAACGCTTGTCAACTGGCCTGGTTGCCCCGCCGGGTCGTTCAGTCTTCGATGCTTGGGTGAAAACCACCTCCGCGCCGAAACAGACCAACGCAGTTTGCAGTTCGGCGCGTAGGTCGCCCCCTCCCACGCGCGCCAGGGTCAGTGCTTACTGGACATCAACGGTCGGCGAAGCGAAGTAGGGGAGACGGGTTGGAAGTATGGTCCAGACGAACCACACAACGCTAGACCCTGAGTGATGTGGTTCTCGGGAAGTAAGGAAGCCCAGCCGGATGGGGGCAAGATCCCGCGTTCACGGGGTGGCGCTACGGCGCAGAGGAGACTGCGACCGAATGCTCTCTGCAATCTGCCATTTCCTCGTAGGTCGTAAATCCGTCGTGAATCCCGCCGCACTATCCCTTCAGTGAGCCGATGAGTCATGGTAGGAGGTCGCCAAGCTGCGTGTATCCGCGACGACCTTAATAAGTCGAACTGCCATGTCACGAGGCTCACCCTCGACACTCATTGCTTTCTGGAGGATCTCCCTCACGTGGTCCATCCATCCATAAACCCGCCAACCTTCTTGATCGCCTTTCACCATGCGGTCCAAAATGCGTACAGCTCTTGCGACGTTGATGTGAGCCAACTTAGCAAGCCGTTCAACGACTGCGTCGTCCGGTTCAACAATCGGCGACACCTCAACAAACTGTTCAAGGTGCTCCATCGCCCATTCATCGGAAAACTGCCCACACGAAAACCAAGGACCGAACAACGAAGTATCCGGCTTGGCAGCTGCATCGCCCTTGCCCACTTCGCTCCAGTAGATTTCCCAGAGCGTCGTGAACCGCTCTACGATCTCGTCCGGTGCTTGCTGCGAATCGTCCAAGCTTTGCCCTACGAACCCCATCGTCCTGCGACGGATTTCCGGATTTGAGCGGGTCACCAGATTTCGGAGGACGCCCCCATCATCATCCAGCCCAAGTTGGCCGCGACCGTAAAGAACCACTAAGTGCTTACCTAAATGGATCATGGGTTGTTCATGCGTCTCTTCGCCGAGTTCAACCTTGCCCGCTTGACCCACAGCGTGGGCAAACTGCGACCGGAACATTCGATAAAAGTCTATGTGCGGTCTCACCCAGACGAGGAATGCATTCCAAGCCGCCCATCCGCTAGACTCCTGGGGCTCCCGTTCTACGCCCTGGAGAAACAAAGGGGTCAGGACTCTTTGATTGACAAAAGGGCTCAATTTCCTGCCTCTGGACGCCCGCGAGGGCGCAGTGTGGACTCCAAACCCATTCGTCGGACCGTTTTCTCCACCCAGGCGGAATCCCCAATGGGCTGCCACGCCGAGCACAGCGTCGGACAGCCTTCACAATTCACCGTCAGTCAGTGGCTTGTTCACTCGCTCGACCCAATTCGGAAGAAGCCCCAAGGACAC
>Ga0310123_10002533_pt1 | contig 14524 bp, 12 predicted proteins | sample CB6_AW_1057_MG_FD_203505 | JGI IMG/M metagenome (GOLD analysis project Ga0310123, IMG submission 203505) | Marine microbial communities from Western Arctic Ocean, Canada - CB6_AW_1057 | ecosystem: Environmental > Aquatic > Marine > Oceanic | place: Canada: Western Arctic Ocean | collected... | reverse complement strand
ATGACCCAGCCGATAACGGTGGCAACCGTCTCGCCCGCGACGAGAAGCCCTACTGATCTCAGTCCACGACCAATGGTACTACCGGGTCCCAGCCACTCGGCCAGCAGACCGCCCGCCCAACTCATGATGGCAATCGTAATCACGACGGGCAGGACGACGAAAAACCCGGCCAAAAAAGTGGAGACAACACCCCGCTGCCAGATCCGAGCGATTACTCGCGACATGATTTAGGTTCCTTGCTTGTTTTTAATGCTTTGACGGACTGTTAGCGCAGCCAATCAACAACCCACAAAAATCAATACGTGTCGTACCTATTTGGCAGGCATTGTAACACGATGACTTTCCCAAGCGTAGCGATCGCAATGGCCATGCTTGTATGCAACCGGAAAAACAGTGACAATAGAGAGTGAACTTCAGCACCCCGGCTGCTGTGTTACGAAAGATTCTGTGGCTTCTTCATCAGAAGCCGGGGTGCTTTCCAATGGCTCAGAGCCCGTTTCACTAAGAAATTGTTCGGCCCATGTCCGACGCATCCTCCGCCATGCCCACACCTCGCATGCCAGCGCCTTGCCAGCGATGGGTCGGTGCTTTGAAGCTTGCGGTGATCGTGCTGGTCACGCTGGGCATCGTCTACACGGTCCACAGCGGATGGGACCAACTGAGCAGTTATTCGTGGAAGGTCAAGCCTTCTTGGCTATTGATTTCGGCCGCGCTTTACTTACTCGGCCTGTTGCCTGTGGCCCTGTTCTGGCGTCAGATATTGCGGGCTCTCGGCCAACGCCCGACTTGGTGCCAGACGCTCCGGGCCTACTTCCTCGGCCACCTCGGCAAATATGTACCGGGCAAGGTCATGGTCGTCGTGATCCGAGCCGGAGCAATCGGTGGCGACGTTAATCGGCCTCTGGCAGCCGTCAGCGTGTTTCTCGAAACTTTGACGATGATGGCGGTCGGCGCTTTTGTTTCGGCGGCCATTGTCATTGGCGTGTTCGGCTGGCACCATCGGTTGGCATGGCTGGCCGCCGGAGTGCTTGTGGTCGCCGGACTGCCGACGCTGCCGCCCATTTTCCGAACGCTGGTGCGGCGAATGCCTTCGCACTGGCTGTGTGAGCACAACCACGTCGCTCTTGAGAGGATCACCTATCGCCTTATGCTCCAAGGTTGGATCGCGATCACCATAGGCTGGTCGCTGATGGGGCTGAGCCTGTGGGCAACGCTCCGCTCGCTCGGCACGGCCGATCTGCGGTGGCCGGCCGATTGGCCCCTGGCAACGGCCGCCGTTGCCCTGGCCACGGTGGTTGGTTTCGCTTCGCTGATTCCTGGTGGAGCCGGTGTTCGCGATTGGGTGCTTGCGGCACTGATGATTTCCAGGTTTGGCGTCGCAACCGCCCTCGTTTCCGCCTTCGTGCTGCGAATGGTTTGGCTCGTGTCGGAGCTAGCGATTTCAGGTATTCTATATAATGTCGGGAAAAACGACTCCAGCCAAAAACGCGAACAGCGCCAACATCCATGACACCACCATTGATCACAATTGTCGTGCCCGTTTTCAATGAGACGGAAAGTCTCGACCAGCTCTACACCGAGTTGATCGACGTGGCGACGCAACATCGTTATCGACTGCAAATCATCTTTGTCGACGACGGATCGGCCGATAACTCGTGGAACGTGATCTCCCGCCTTGCCGCCGCCGATTCGCAGGTCCAGGGCATTCGGTTCCGTCGCAATTTTGGCAAGGCTGCGGCGCTCAGCGCCGGATTCGACGCGGCCCAGGGCCAGCAGGTCATAACCTTGGATGCCGATCTGCAGGACGATCCGGCCGAAATCGCTCGCTTTATCAAAAAAATGGACCAAGGTTTCGATGTCGTCAGCGGCTGGAAAAAGGTTCGCCGTGACCCTTGGCACAAAGTCATCCCGTCGCGGATCTTCAACTGGATGGTCAGCCGCCTGACGGGCGTTTCACTGCACGACCACAATTGTGGCATGAAATGCTACCGCCGCGACGTGATTCACGAGGTCCGTCTCTATGGTGAGCTGCATCGCTTCGTGCCAGTGCTGGCGGCTGCCCGCGGCTACCGCATTGGCGAGCTGGTCATAGAGCATCGGGCTCGACAACATGGACATTCAAAATACGGATGGAATCGCCTCATCAAGGGCTTCCTAGATCTGCTCACGGTCAAGTTCCTTACCGGATTTGGCCAACGTCCCCAGCATATGCTCGGAACCATCGGCATTGGCTCCTTTTTTCTGGGAACATTAGGGTTGGTCTATTTGGCAATCATTTGGTTCGTGTCGCGTATGAATGTTGGGATGGATGTTGTTGACATTCACGAGCGACCCGCACTCTACTATTCACTAGTGTTGTTCTTGATTGGCGGCCAAATGATGTCGATGGGATTTCTTGGTGAGTTGATCACAGCCCATTTAGGCTACGGCTTGGACACCTACTCGATCTCCGAGCAGACGTCGGACGTCGATGGCGGCCCGATCGGCGATTCCTCGGTCATGGATGCAAAATGAATCACTCGGACGGCCCAGACACGGGTACCCCAATCTCGGGCACCCCAGACACGACGCGATTGCGTTGGTGTGCCTATTCTCTGTTGATCGCCCTAGCGGTCGGCAACATGACCGGCCGCATCCTGGCCGTGAATTCAGTCGATCGAGTTTTGCTCGAACGCCACTTGAAGCGTCAAGGTCGCAAGGACTGGCAACAACAGCGGCCCTTCCTCAGCGCCAACGACCGCAGCCGCTGGCTAACGGTTCGCTCGCTCGTCGAACATGGCACCTACGCCATCGACGACGTAACCGCCGAGCCGTTGTGGGATACGATCGACATGGTCAAGCACAAAGACCGTGACGGCCAGGTCCACCTTTATTCGAGCAAACCGCCTATTATCTCGACGCTGTTGGCCGGCCAGTACTGGGTCATTCACCGTCTGACCGGAAAAACGCTCAGTTCGCATCCGTATGAGATCGGGCGGTTCATGCTCATTACGTTTAACGTGCTGCCTCTGGTGCTCATGTTTGTGCTGCTCGGACGGCTTGTCGATCGGTTCGCAACCATCGATTGGGCGCGTCTGTTTATCATGGCCGCCGCGACCTTCGGTACATTTCTCACGACATTCGCCGTCGTTCTGAACAACCATCTCTTTGCCGCGGTCAGCGTTGCCGTTGCCCTCTGTGCAATCGTGCGGATTTGGTGCGATGGCGAGCAGCGAAAGCGGTACTTTGCCGTGGCCGGCTTGGCCGCCGCCTTTACCGCCGCCTGCGAATTGCCCGCGCTGGCATTTTTCGCGGCCGTCACAGCCGCACTTCTCTGGAAAAATCCGCGGCAGACACTACTTGCCTACATGCCTCCCGCGATGATCGTCGTCGTCGCATTCTTTACAACTAACTACATCGCTCACGACAGCTTTCGTCCGCCCTACATGCACCGCAGCGACACCGACCCGGAGGACCACTGGTACAAATATACCTTTGAGCGAGACGGCCGAGAGCGACAGAGCTATTGGATGAATCGGCAGGGCATCGACCGGGGCGAAGTGTCGCGAATCGTCTACGCCCAGCATGTGCTGGTCGGACACCACGGGATCTTTTCTCTCACGCCCGTGTGGCTGTTGAGCGCGCTAGGCATGGCGATTTGGCTCGTGTGGGGTGACGCGGACCGTCGGAACATTGCGGTTTTGGTTGCCTCCGTATCACTTGTCTGTCTCGTGTTCTATCTCCTGCGACCCCAGATCGATCGCAGCTACGGCGGTATGACCAGTGGATTTCGCTGGATGTTCTGGTTTGCACCGCTGTGGCTGGTCACCATGGCTCCGGCCGTCGACTGGATGGCCCGCCGCCGTACGACCCGCGGCATTGCCCTGGCGATGCTCGCCTGGTCCGTGGTCTGTGCCAGCTATCCCACGTGGAACCCTTGGACACCTCCGCTATTGCACATTTTGCTCGGGTACTTGTAGGAGAAGCTCGAAGCCGAAGCCCAACTCGAAGCCCAGGAATGGCCATCCCCGGGCTTCAAGTGTTCCCCTTGGCTCGAGTAACCCTGGTCAAGATTTTGATATCTGTACGCTGTGGTCGTCGATCGTGATGCGTCCGGCGGCCAACAGGCGAAGTACTTCCGGATAGGCCTGCAACTCTGCTTCGAATACCCGCTGGGCAAGTCGGTCGGGCGTATCGTCGTCGAGCACCGGCACAGTCCGCTGCATAATAATCGGCCCATGGTCGTAGTCGTTGTCGACAAAGTGAACCGTACAGCCGGTCGTCTTTGCACCGCTGGCCAGCACGGCTTCGTGAACATGGTGTCCATAAAAACCCTGGCCACAGAAATCGGGAATCAACGCCGGATGAATGTTCACAACACGGTCCGTGAAAACGTCGGGGATCAATACATGCTTGATGAAGCCGGCCATGACGACGTACCGTGCCCCCGCGTCGCGACATGGCGCAAAGATGGCTTCTGAAAACTCTTCGGCCGTGGCATAGTCGCCTCGCTTGACCACGAGCGTGGGCACGTTGGCGTCTCGCGAGTAACGGAGCCCGCCGGCGTCTGAGTGGCTCGACACGACGAGCCGGATGTCGATGTTTAATTGCCCGGCGTTGTTCCGCTGTAAGAAATTCTGCAGCGTCCGGCCACGGCCGGAGATCAATATGGCAATGGGGAGCGGGTTATCGGGCTGAGGTGTCATCAAGGGCTATCCAGAATGGATCAACTATTACTGTAGGGTGGGCCGAGTTCTACGAGGCCCACGCGTCTCAAATCACAACCGAATCTCCGGCCGCTCAGTTATTTAAGATTTTTATGGTGATGTTGACCTCGAAACCTGCGATCGTTGTTGTTGTTGTTCCTTCGATGCCTTCAATGGGATCAGACCGGAGATCGTCCGCAAGTGTCTCGCCTTGAATATAATCTCCAAATGCGGCGACGGCAGAATCTATTTCGCGGCTTTTGGTATCGATCCCTAACGTAATCCTGTCCGTGAACTCACAGTTTTTTGCCTTTCGGAGATCTTGAATAACTCGCACCAAGTCTCGTGCCAGACCTTCCTGGATGAGCTCCTCGGTTAGCTCCGTCGCCAGCACCACGACGCACTGCTTTCCTTGGGCGGCGGCCCAGCCTTCTTTCGCTTGCAGGCGAACCTGAATATCGTCCTCGTCGAGCGTCACGTCGCCGTCTCTTAGCGATAGGGTCACCAGACCGGTCCCTTCGAGTTCTGCGAGCAGTTGGCCTCCGTCGGCTTTCGCGAGTGCCTTCTTGACCGCAGGCATCTGCTTGCCGACGCGTGGCCCGAGCCGGCGAAAGTCGGGAACAACGGTGTAGTCGATACACTTTTCGGCCTGCTGTGTGAATTCGACCTGCTTGACGTTCAGTTCCTCGCAGATGATCGCCGCATGTTCTTCGAGCCAGGCCTGATGTTTCGTGTCGACCAGAATGATCTCGACTTTGGCCAACGGTTGACGAACCTTCAGTTGGGCGTCCATCCGGGCCGAGCGGCCGAGTGACGAGATTTCGCGGCCCAGGCTCATCCGCTCGGCCAAGACTGGGTCAATCTTCTTCGAGTCGCCGGTCGGATAGTCGCACAAATGGACGCTCTCGGTTGCTCGATCACCGAAGATGCCGACGGCCAGATTTTGCCAAAAAGCCTCGGCTAAGAACGGTACGAACGGCGCGATCATTTTGCTGCTGGCGATCAAGCATTCGTAGAGCGTCCAGTAGGCGTCGAGCTTGTCGGCCGAGGTTTTGTCCGCCTCCCAAAACCGATCGCGACTGCGGCGGACATACCAGTTGCTCAAGCCGTCGACAAATTCGGTGATAGTTTGGCAGGCGGCGTAGTTGTCGTAGGCGTCCATCGCCTGGTAGACCACCGCTTCGGTGCGGCTGAGTTCGCTGATGATCCAACGATCCAGTTCGCGGCGCTCGGAGAGCGGGCGGTACGTTTTGGCCCGGGCTAGGACATCGCTATCGAGTTGGCCCACATCACCATCGCCAGGAATCGCCTCGCCCGGTTCAAAGCCGTCGATGTTGGCGTAGATCACAAAGAAACTGTAGACGTTCCAGAGCCGCAGTAAGAACTCTGGAACACTGTCACGAATCGACTGCTCGCTGTAGCGGATCGATGTCCAGGGCGGCTGGTTGGCAAAAAAGTACCACCGCAGCGCATCGGCTCCGTAGCGATCAAAGATCTCGTCCGGCGCCAAGTAGTTCCGCTTGCTCTTGGACATCTTCTGTCCGTCTTCGCCGAGCATCAGACCGAGCACGATGCAGTTGCGGAACGGATGAGGAAAACTGAAATGCGGATTTCGGATTTCGGAATGCGGAATCTCGACGTCTGACCCCTGACTCCTGTCTCCTGATTCCTGACCGAATAGCATCGTGCTGATCGCTAGTTGGCTGTAGAACCAGCCGCGGGTCTGATCGAGTGCTTCGCTGATGAAGTCGGCGGGAAACTGCTCGGCGAATTCTTTCTGACCTTGGTGCGGATAGCCCCATTGGGCGAACGGCATGGCGCCCGAGTCGTACCAGCAGTCGATAACCTCAGTCACCCGTCGCATCCGCTTGCCGGGTACCTTGGGCGAATCGTAGGTCACGGCGTCGATGTACGGCTTATGAACCTGCAAGTCGCCGGGCAGGTGGGGGTGTTCTCGCTTCGCCTCGGCCCAGACCTCCGTACCCGTAATGCCCGGCTTGGCGAGCAACTCGGCATAGCTGCCGATCGCCTCCTGATGACCGGTTTCTTCGCATACCCAAATCGGCAGCGGTGTGCCCCAATACCGTTCGCGCGAGAGGGCCCAGTCGACATTCGATTCGAGAAATTTTCCGAACCGGCCGTCGCGAATGTGTTGCGGCAACCAGTTGATCTGCCGGTTGTTTTCCAGCATGGCGTCTTTGAACCGCGTCGTGCGAATGAACCAGCTCTCGCGCGGATACTGGATCAGCGGATCCTCTTCCGCCCGCCAGCAGAACGGATAGTCGTGCACGTATTGCTCGCGGTGGTAGAGCAGTCCCCGCTCCTTGAGGTCGCGGATGATGTCCTTGTCGCAATCCTTGACCCAGCGGCCCCGGCAGTAATCGGGACCTTCATCGGTAAAAGTACCGTTGGGAGCAACGGCGTTGATGAGTTCAGGATTGGGCACCCCAGAGGCCCGATTTAATCGTTGCTTTTCTAATACGTCGAAATCAGACTCTCCAAAAGCAGGAGCAATATGCACGATGCCTGTGCCAGTGTCGGTCCCAACGAAATCCGCCTCGACAACCCGCCATTCGACAGCCCATTTCGGTCGTCCACTTGCTGACGATCCTATTTCGTCTATCAGTGTCGCTTGATGTTTCTGGGCTCCGCCAATCGGATCCTTAGCCAGCTCGGCGTCCCCATAACGCGATATAATCCCGTAAGTTGCAATTTCCTTGAAGTATTCAGCGTTGCAGTAGCAATCAAACGGTGGCTGGTAACGTTTGCCAATCAGATCGCGGCCTTTGTAGGTCTTCCGAACAACCGATAAATCAGCAGCAGATTTGCCTTTGTATGGTTTCACGCAAACGTCATGCGAGAGACTGCTTTCGATGATCAGAGATGATTTCTGTGTTGGATCGGAAAAATCTGTAGCCTCAACGTATTCGATCTCTGGATGCACCGCCACGAACTGGTTGCTCGGCAGTGTCCACGGCGTAGTGGTCCAAACCAGAAGCGACGTGTCGGTCTTTTTTCCGTCCTCATCGAGCAGTGGAAACTTCACATACACACTCGGGTCGGACACTTCGCGATAGCCTTGGCCCACCTCGCCGGCGCTCAGCGCTGTGCCGCCTTGGGCCCACCACCAGACGATCTTGTGGCCCTGGTAGAGCAGTCCGCGGTCGAACAGGTTCTTGAGCGACCACCAGACGCTTTCCACATAGCTCTGGTGATAGGTGGCATACGCCTCGTCGAGATGGATCCAGAACCCGAGCCGATCGGTCAGTCGCTCCCACTCCTTCATATAGCGCCAGACGCTCTCCTGGCACTTGTGGATAAACGGCTCGATGCCGTAGGCCTCGATCTCCTCCTTGCTGTGGATGCCCAGTTCTTTGCAGACCTCGACTTCGACCGGCAGCCCATGCGTGTCCCAGCCACCCTTGCGTTCGCACCGATAGCCTCGCATCGTGCGGTAGCGCGGAAACAGATCCTTGATCGCTCGGGTCAGGCAGTGGCCCGGATGCGGCATGCCGTTGGCCGTGGGCGGGCCTTCGTAGAAGACGAACCGAGGAGCCTCGGCCCGTTGTTGGAGCGATTTTTCATAGATCTGGCGATCTTTCCAGATCTGGCCGATCTTGGTTTCTAACGCCGGGAAATTGACAGAGCCCTCAATCGGTTGAAACATCTCAAAAACATCCCGGGGTCAGTTCACGCAGAGAGGCGAACCCAGTAGGCCAGAACGAGCGAAGCGCTGCAGCGGCAGTGCGATTGTCAATCTGAGACCATCATCAATTGGAAGCACCCCGGCTGCTGTGTCACGACAGATTCTGTAGCTTATTTATCAGCAGCCGGGGTGATGAAATAGTGCAGTTATTTGTCGGCCAATCCCTCATCAGTGGCCATCACCGCCCTTATCGGTATCGAAGTCGTCATCTTCTTCTGCATCGTCGTCGAGATCGTCTTCCCATTCCTCCTCGAAGTCGTCGTCGAAATCATCGTCAAAGTCGTCGTCGTCAAAACCATCGACGTCGTCTCCGTCCATGTCACCCGACGCCAAGACGATAGGCACTGCAAAGCCCGATGGCCCAAATCCCAATGGCCCCGATGGGGCAGAGGCCGGGCCGTTCTCGCCAACCACCATCGCCAGCGGTGCGAATGCGGTTTCCGCAGTATCGAATCGAAGCCCTAATCGCATTGCCACTCCCTCTTTCAACGTCCAATGATCTCTAATCGATAAACCACTGACCAATGGAGATTTAGTAATCGAACCATCTGGTTTTGTCAAGCAATCTTTCGGTCAAGGTCGGTGGCGACCGAACTACGGAGCAATTATTAAGGCGAATCGCGGCCCGTTTCCGTGGCCGCAGCCGCGGCAATCCGGATGAGCATGATGGGGATTATCTACGCCCAAACCAACCCAAGCTAGCCCCAAATCGCCGCCCGCATTGCTTTGTCGCCCCATCTTAGAGCAGACCCCGCTCGCGTGCAGAGCATAATCCGCCGCTTGAGGCTGGAATTCCAGTTCCACGTTCGCACTGCGTGTGTGCGACTCACACCTAGACCGGCGCGGGGGGGGGATGGTGTGCCGATGGGCTGGGCGCGGTCGGTCGGGCCGGCAGTCCCGCCCCGGGCGGCTGTGAGCCGGGGTCGATTCGGCTGACCTGTGTAGGCGCTGCTGCCGCGTTGGGCTGCTGAGGTTCCTCAAATTCCGTGCCGACCGACCGCGTAGTGCCCTGGCCGACGAGTGTGGCGATTTGAGCTGCCACCTCGGCACTGTGTGGTTCGAGCGCTTGCCACTCGCGGAGCACGGCCAGGGCTGAGGGAGTGTTGCCGACTGCCAGATGGGTCGACGCCAGGTATCGCAGACATAGGGGATCACGGCAACCGGCCGAGTAGGCTGTTTGTAGATAGGGCGCCGCGGCTGTCCAATTCTTTTGTGCCGCGAGCGATCCGCCACGAACCGCACTGCGTAGTGCTTCACGATGGGGAATGTCTCGAGGCAGTCGATCGAACGTCGCCAGAGCGGCCCCGCTGTTACCTCGCTTAACGTAAAGCTGGAGCAACTGATGGCGTAGTTGGCTAGAATCTGGCCGGCCAGCCAGCGCGGTGCCCAGGACTTTTTCAGCCTCTTTTTCGTCCCCCTGCAATTGCAAAGCTAGGCTAAGGCAGATGGTCGCCGTCTGCTCGATATCGACAATATGCCGGGTTGCTGGGTCGGTGTGACCATGTTCGGCCGCCACGCGAAAAGCCCGCGACGCCAAGTCGAGTCGGTTCTGCTTAAGCATGTAAGAACTCATGCCGTAGAGTAGTTGGGCGTCGAGGGGATAATTCTCCAACGCCTGCAAACAGATTGCGATCTGGTGCTCGCCTTGATCGGGCTGATTGTCCTGGGTCGTCAGCAATCCATAGTACGCGTCGAGAACGTCGCTCGAACCGGGTGTGCCGGAATCGATCGCACGGCGAAAATATATAGCGGCGTTTTCTGCCTGACCAAGGATCGCTTCGGCGGTCCCGGCGGCTACCAATACCCGTGGCGCGTCGCAACCTTCAGCCAATTCCAGCTTGGCGAGTTTAAGATCGCGATATGCCGCGGCGCGTCTGGCTTCCGAGCCGATGGTTGTGCGGCGGATGACCTGCGGAAGCGGCCTGGTGGTCATCCCCAGTTGTCCGAGCGACGTGTCGAGTCGCTCGTGGACCCGGCCCTCGAAGGCCAATCCCTGCCGGCGTGGCACGAGTCGTATCTGACCAACTCGTTCGACAAAAGGCGACTCTTCGCTCGGTGGGGTCTCGACCAATAGCAGGTATGCGGTTGTGGGTTTTGCTTCGGTTCGGACGAACTTGAGAATCGCACCTATGTCTTCGGCCGAAAATGTTTCGCCCGCATCGAGCCACAACACCCAGTCGCCGCTCGCGCGATCGAGACAAAAATTTCTCGCCACCGAGAAACTTTCGTCCCACGGTTGTTCGAGCAGGATTGCTCCCCGCTCACGAGCCACGGAGGCCGTCTCGTGCGAACCGCTTGGGTCGAGCACAAACACTTCGTCAGCCCGACCCGCGACACAATCTAGGGTTTGCGCCAGATGTTGTTGTGAGTCTTGGGCAAGGATGGCCACAGTGAGTCGCCCACGACGCTCAGCGGTTGACGGTGTCGACATCGATCACTCCTTGATGAGAGCCGCTGATCAATGAGAGACGATGGTCGCAGTCTCATAGTCTTCGCGCACCAGCAGCGGGGGAAAGTGTAACGGGATAGGCTGCTGGCCGAAAGGCCAATCCGAGATGCTGTCAGGGCTAGCATCACCGCCCGTGTGCTGGTAGCTCGCCGCCCGTGTGTTATCCGAGTCCCAGTCAGAGCTGGAAAAACTTGCGAAAATCGGCCACGTCCGAAGGTTTGCCCGTCAGGATCAGCGTGTCATTCGGCATGAAAGCATAGTCGGCATCGGGATTAAAAATCATGTCTCCGTCCGCCCCCTGAATCGCAACTACAAGCAAGCCATGACGATGATTAATCTCCGCTTTACGGACCGTGGTATTAACCAGGGAGCTCGACTCAGGCACAGCCACTTCTTCGACTTGGACGCCCAATCTTTCGCGATTGGTTACCTGTTCGAACAGTTCGGCCGCGCGAGGTTGCGTCACCATGATCGCCATACGTCGGGCGCCAATGACCGCCGGCAGAACCACCTCACTAGTCCCTGCATGGCGAAGTTTGCTCTCGCTTCTCGGATTTTCACCGCGTGCGACAATTCTTAGATTGGGATGGAGCGTGTGTGCCGTGAGCATCAGGAAAACGTTTTCCGCGTCACTGCCCAACGCGCTGACGAACGTTTTGGCTCGTTCGAGCCCGGCCGATTGGAGCACCGATTCTTCGGTAGCGTCACCCGAAACGACCAGGTAATTCAGATGTTCCGCTTAGGAGATTCGTCCCGGATGATTGTCGATAACGACGAATGGTCGTTCTTGCCGCGCTAACGACTCGGCCAGAATCGAACCCATCCGGCCGAATCCGCAGACAATAACATGCCCAGACAGCCGTTCGATATCGCGAGACATTCTGCGCAAGCCAAGTGCTCGTTCAATTTCACCCTCGGTCATCATTTGGAATAATCCTCCTAGCGTATAACCAGCAGCCGTGATGCCAAACAGAATCACACAGATCCGAAATGCTTTGAAACCGGACGGCTCGCTGCTGCGTTAGGTGAACCCAACCGTCGACACGGTAAAAACGAACCAATCAACGGCATCGAGCCAATCGGCCGGACTGGCCAGATCGCTGTCTGGCGTAATCAGGACGTATCCGACGATCGAAACGAAAGACACACCAACAAGGATGCCGGCACCTGTTCGAATCCGTTGCAGCGGAGTTTTCATGTATGGTAGTCGGCGTTGAGACGCACGTACTCAGCAGTCAAATCCATTGTCCAGAATCTAGCGGAAGCGGCTCCTTCGGAAAACAGTAATACGATGCCCGTGTCGCGATGATCGCGAATGGATGCCGAGACTTTTTCGGCTTCAAAGTCGACCGGAGCCCCATTTTTGTAAAGCAAGAAACTATTGACCCATAGGCTCACGCCGGTCGGATCGAACGGGACCTCTGCATATCCGGCCGCCGAGACGATTCTGCCCCAGTTGGGATCGGCCCCGGTGATCGCCGTCTTGACTAAGGGGCTGTTCGCCACTGTCTTCGCGATGCGGCGGGCGTCCTCGGTCGAAGCACAGCCGCAGACTTCGATGGTAATTAGGTGCGATGCGCCTTCACCGTCCGTCGGAATCGCCCGTGCCAGCTCCTCACAGATTTGGTTGAGGACGCCTTGAAATTTTTGGAGCGAGGCTCCTGCAAGCGTTGGTCCGCCCGCGGCGCCGCCCGCCAGCAATAGGACCATATCGCTCGTGCTGGTATGTCCCTCGACGCTGATACAGTTGAACGAATCGTTGACGGCCGTAACCAAAGCGGCCTGAGCATCTCGCGGTGTCAGGGCCGCGTCGGTCAGCAACACGCCAAGCATCGTCGCCATGTTGGGGCCGATCATGGCAGCCCCTTTGGCGATGCCGGTGATGCGCACTTCGCGGCCATCGAGCATCAAGTCGCGCCCTTGTATCTTAGGCACCGTGTCGGTGGTCATCATGCCGCGTGCCGCCCGCAGCAGGGCGTCGTCGCTATCGGCCAATTGTGAACCTGCGCTGGCGAGCCCCTGCTCGATCCGGTCCATCGGCAGGTGTTGGCCGATGATGCCGGTCGACATGACGAGGGCTTGCTCCTCCGCTGCACCGCAGGTCGCCGCGGCCAGCCGCGCCATCGCTTGTGCATCGCGCATGCCCTGTTCGCCGGTACATGCGTTGGCGACTCCGGAGTTCACCACCACGGCTCGGATGCTCTCGGACGGTGTGCGCGAGCGATTCAGTTGAACGGGCGCACCACACACGAGATTCTGTGTGTAGACGCCTGCCGCCACGGCGGGGCTGTCGGAGACGATGAGCGTGAGGTCCTCTTTTTGCGGATTGCTTTTGATGCCGCAGTGGACACCCGCCGCGCGAAACCCTTGAGGAAGATGAGCCGCCATGTCGTATTGTGCTTTCGTGATGAACGAGATGTTGGACTGAGGTGGATGAAAGCCTTTCGGCACCGCAGCTACAGCAGGCCGGTCGTTTCGTCGAATCCATACATGAGGTTAAAATTCTGTACTGCTGCGCCCGACGCACCCTTAATCAGGTTGTCAAGACTGCTCATCAGCAACACGCGGCCCCGTACGACGCGAACCGACACATCACAGAAGTTGGTGTCGGTCGTGTTCTTGGTCGCTGGCAGATGATCGACGACGCGCACAAAAGGTTCCGCCGCATACTGCTGCCGAAGCTGTGCCATCATGTCATTTTCACTTGCGTTGCCCACAGGCCGTGCGTAGATGGTTGCCAGGATGCCTCGGTCCATCGGTACGAGGTGAGGTGTGAAGACGACCTGCGTCGCCTGGCCACCGACGTCGGACAGCACCTGGTCAATTTCCGGTGTGTGGCGATGATTGCCCACAGCGTAGGGTGCGATGCTCTCGTTGCACTCCGGGAAGTGGAACACCGGCTGGGGAGTTCGTCCGCCACCCGACACACCGGTCTTCGAATCGATGATGATATCGTCTGCCGCCACCAGTCCCGCTTTCAACAGCGGAGCGACTGCTAAAACGGCGGTTGTCGGATGACAACCGGGATTGGCAACCAACTGGGCGCCGCGAATGTCCTCCCGAAAGAACTCTGGTAAGCCGTATACGGCCTCGGCCAACCGGCCGGGCGCCCGGTGATCGACACCGTACCACTTTTCGTAGACGGCCGCATCGTGCAGGCGAAAGTCGGCACTGAAATCGATAACCCGCAATCCGGCTGTCAGGATTTGGTCCACCGACTCGGCACTGGCGGCGTGCGGCAGGCAGGAGAACACGCAATCCGCTCGCTCGGCGACTTGCTCGAGCGACAAATTCTCAAGCGGCAGATCGAGCCGGCCAGCGAGCTGTGGATGGACCGAGCCCAGATCGGGTTGATCCTCTTGTCGGGTCGTGATCGCCGTGATTTCCACCTCCCCGTGGCGGAGCAGGAGCTGGATCAGTTCCCGGGCGGTGTAGCCGGTGGCGCCGAGTATGGCAACGCGAATCATTAAAAAGCAGCCTTCCTACTTGGCCCCCCTTCGTACTGGCCAAGGGGCGATCAACGTGAGTCCAACGTCTGGCGAGGTATTATACTAACGTCGCACATAGCGCACCACGGGTTCGCGCCAGCAGAATATGCACGGCAAGTATTATTGACTGCAAGGCTGCAAGGAAGAATGCCAAGGCCTAGCAAACCTTGTCATGCACCCAACTAGCACTTACCTC
>Ga0310123_10002532_pt1 | contig 14529 bp, 14 predicted proteins | sample CB6_AW_1057_MG_FD_203505 | JGI IMG/M metagenome (GOLD analysis project Ga0310123, IMG submission 203505) | Marine microbial communities from Western Arctic Ocean, Canada - CB6_AW_1057 | ecosystem: Environmental > Aquatic > Marine > Oceanic | place: Canada: Western Arctic Ocean | collected... | reverse complement strand
GAGGAGGTCGTCTCATGGGAGACGTAGAACAGATTCAGCAGGAAGCAACGGCACCGGATGGTTTTTCGCGCCGGTCGTTTATTAAGGGTGTGATCGCGACTGGCGCGAGCGTGTCAGCCTCGAGTTATGTGTTTCGGGATGGCGCGGTGGTGCGGGCGCAGGCCCCGGGGTCGGTGGAACGGCTGGTGACGCTGACGGTCAACGGGCAGCAGCGGCGGGTGGATGTGTTACCGCAGGAGACGCTGGCGACGACGCTGCGCTACAAGCTGGGGTTGACGGGGACGAAGATTGGGTGTGACCGGTCGGAGTGTGGGGCGTGCACGGTACTGGTGGAGGGGGTGCCGCACTATTCATGCTCGATGCTGACGCATCAGGTGCGGGGGCGGACGGTGCAGACGATTGAAGGGCTGGAGGCGGCGGATGGCACGCTGCATCCGGTGCAGCAGGCGGTGGTCGAGGAGCAAGGGTTCCAGTGTGCGTTCTGCATGCCGGGGTTTGTGATGAATATGGTGGCGCTGGTCGCGGCGAACCCGACGGCGACGCGGGCGGAGGCGGCGCAGTATCTGTCGGGGAACCTGTGTCGGTGTGCGGACTACAACAAGATTCTGAACGTCGCAGAGCGGGCAGCGGAACTGTCACGGAGGAGCTGACGTGGCCGACTACAAGTTAATCGGAAAAAACTACTCGACGCCGGACCTGGTGGCGAAGGTGACGGGGCGGGCGAAGTATGCGGAAGACTTCCGGGCGGAGGGCATGCTGTTTACGAAGCTGCTGCTGAGCCCGATGCCGCACGGTCGGGTCCGAAACCTAGACACGCGCGCGGCGGTGGCGATGCCGGGGGTGGAGGCGATTCTCACGGCCGATGAGCTCCCGGAGGTTGAGGCCCCGAGTGAGCAGATGCTCACGAATGAGCCGCTGTATGAGGGGGAGCCGATTCTGGCGGTGGCGGCGGTGACGGAGGAAGCGGCGGCGGATGCGATCGAGCAGGTACAGATGGACATCGAGCCGTTGCCGTTTGTGCTCGACCCGCTGGACAGTCTGCGCCCGGGTGGTTCCAACGCCCGTCTCGATGGCAACACGCGCTCCGGCAGCGACCTGGTTGATATCAAGTGGGCCAACGTCGACTGGTCTGAGGTCGACCGTGGGACGCTGCCGACGGACGGCGAGTTCACCGACGAGTGGGGAGCGGGTGACATCGAGGCCGGGTTTGCCGAGGCCGACCTCATCATCGACGAGACGGTCTTTGTGCAGTCGATGTCGCACCAGCCGCTCGAGACGCGGACGGCGATGGCGTACTGGCAGAACGGCAAATGCTACCTGCATGTGTCGACGCAGAGCACCGCGAGAACACATCCTGCCGCCGCTCGTTGGGTTGGTGTCGCACCTGAAGACATCGTCCTCATTGCGGAGTACTGTGGCGGGGGGTTCGGCAGCAAGATCGCCGGGTCGATCCAGAGTGGGATTCCGGCCCTGCTGTCGCGGAAGGCTGGCAAGCCGGTCATGATGCGGATCAACCGGCAGGAGGAGAACTTCATCGGCCGGTCGCGGCCAGGAATGGTAACCAGGGTTCGCATCGGCCTTCGCAATGATGGTCGTATGACGGCGTTCGATTGGTTCGCTGTTCAGGATGGTGGCCCCTACGGACGCTCAGGTGATTTCCTGTCGGCGGCTGATCAAGGTTCGCTGATGTACACCCCGGAGAACATCAGGGTTCGGGGCTTGTCGGTATACACGAACACACCGCCCCGTTCCGCCCAGCGCGCACCGGGTGGCGTGCAGGTCGTGGCGACAGTCGAGCCGCTGATGCATCGCGCTGCCAAGGAGCTGGGGATCGATCGGCTCGAAATGATAAAGATCAATGCACCCTCGGGTCAGCAGGTCTTTGGCCGCCCGCGACAGGGTGTGCGTGGAAACGTGTCGAGCGCGTTTGTGCGGGAAGCGGTCGACAAGGGAGCCGAGGCGTTCGACTGGGAGGCGATGAAAGCCAAAAGCGGTCAGCGCAACGGCTCGAAAGTAACCGGGATCGGTGTGGCGCTGAGCTCGTACTCGGCGGGCGCTTCCGGCCTGGACGGCCTGCTCACGATCCGGCCAGACGGGAAGGTCTATATCCAGCAAGGTGTCGGAAACCTGGGAACTGGCTCAGTGTTTGACACCGCCCGTGCGGCAATGGAAGCGCTTCAGACCGACTGGGAGCAGGCCGAGGTTGTGTGGGGCGACACCAGTAAGCACTTGCCCTGGAGCTCGGTGCAGGCCGGCAGTCAGACGACCCACGCGCACACACGCGCGAACTGGGCGGCCGGTCTGGATGCGAAGCAGAAGCTCCAGGAAATTGCCGCGCGCGACCTCGGGGGTGCGCCAGAGAGCTACGACGTTGCGGACGGACGGGTGTTCCGTCGCGGGAACCGGTCGCAGGGGCTGACGTTTGCGCGTGCGGCCGAGCGGGCGATTGCGCTCGGCGGTAAGTACGACGGTCACGAGGTGTCTGAGGACCTCAACGACATGACCAAGGCTGCCGGCGCCGGGTTGGCCGGTCTTGGCCTGATGGGAATCGCCAAGGACAACTTCGCCACCGGCGGGCGGAACATGTCGTACGCGATCGGGTTTGCCGAGGTGGAGGTTGACATCGAAACCGGCAACGTGAGCCTGACGGATTACGCTGTGTCATCCGATGTTGGTACGGTCCTCCACCCGCGGACGTTTGCGGCGCAGTTGCATGGCGGCGGTATCCAGGGCTTCGGCTACGCTCGTGGACAGAAGTGGATCTACGACCGTCGGTGGGGCCTGCACGTCTCGAAGCGGTTCTACTCGAACCGTCCGCCGACCCTTTTGGATATTCCCACTCAAAGGGAAATGAAATGGGTGGCGGCCGAAGTGCCTGACCCGTTCAACCCGCTGGGGGCTCGAGGCATCGGTGAGCCGTCTCAAGGTGCTGGGTCTGGTTCGGTGCAGTGCGCGATCGCTGATGCGCTGGAGTCACTTGGCGAGGACGGCCAGTTCCTGCGGACGCCGATCATGACCGACATGATCTTGACCAGGCTTGAGGGGCTTCCTGAGCCTCACTCACGGTTGGCCACGCACACATAGGCGGCATCTCCGTGACGGCTGATACAGCTGCGATACGGGTAAAGATGATGGTGAGCCTGACCACGACGAGAGGGAGATAGGATCAATGGCGGTAATTCGCGACAACATGCCGGCTTTCGAGCTCTTTCAACCGGCCAGCACGGACGATGCGCTGGGGTTGCTGAATCAGTATGGGTCGGAGGCCTGGGTACTGGCCGGCGGGCTGGATACGTGGGATTGGCTGAAGGACCGGGTGAAGCGGCCGTCGGTGGTCGTGGACCTGGGGAACATCCCGGCGCTGCGTGAGATCCAGGCCTCGGGGGCGGGGCTGGAGATTGGCGCGATGACGCCGTTGAGCGAGGTGGTGGGGCACAGCGTGGTGCGTGAGCAGTATCAGTTACTGGCGGACGCGGCGGCGGTGGTGGCCTCGCCGCAGATCCGGAACCAGGGGACACTGGGCGGCAACGTGACCCAGGACACGCGGTGCTGGTATTACCGGGACGGCTGGAACTGTTACCGGGCGGGCGGGAACATCTGCTATGCGGATACGCCGACGGCGATGAACCGGGAGCACTGTGTGCTGGGGGCGAGTCGGTGTGTGGCGGTGAATCCGTCGGATACGGCGCCGGCCCTGATCGCGTTGGACGCGCAGCTGGTGGTGCGCAACGGCAGCGGTGAGCGCGTGGTGGACGCGGCGGAGTTTTTTGTGGGCCCCGAGGTGGACATTGAGCGGATGACGGTACTGGAGCCTGGCGACCTGCTGACGGCGGTGCGGATCCCGTCGACGTGGGCGGGGGCGCGGTTCTACTTTGAGAAGAGCCGGGACCGGCAGGTGTGGGACTTTGCGTTGGGGAGTGTGGCGACGGCGGCGAAGGTGAACGGCGGGGTGATTGAGGACATCCGGGTGGTGGTGAACGGGATGGCCCCGACGCCGGTGCGGTTGACGGCGGTGGAGGACGCGGTCCGTGGGCAGCAGGTGACGGACCAGACGGCGGAGCAGGCGGGGCAGATTGCGGTCCGTGGGGTCAAGCCGCTGGCGCACAATGCCTACAAGGTCTCCCTCCTCAAGAACCTGGTGACCCGATCCATTCGCGGCACAGAGGCGTAGGGTATGGAACTCTTCGAGTGGGGTAACAACCCTTGGGGACAGGAGGTTCTGATCCGGATCTCCATGGACATTCTCTACCTTTCCTTCTGGGCTGGAATCGCGTTCATCCTCTTTCATCTCATCTATGCGGCGGTCTGGGTTCCGAAGCTCGCCCGGGCGCATGCTGGGGGGGGAGGTGCCGGCGCGGCGGGTGGTGATACGGTTGCCGCAGTCCCAGAGAAGATCGAACGCCACACAATGGCGGCGCGGGTGTTTCACTGGATCATGGCCGCTTCGATGTTGGCCTTGATCATCACTGGCTTTTTCCCCCTTGTCGGAGTCGAGTTTCCTTGGCTCACCATACATTGGGTCGCGGGTGTGCTGCTGACCGTCTCGGTGCTGTATCACATCGTTCACGCGAGCTTCTTTCTCGACTTTTGGTCGATCTGGATTGGCCCTGGCGATATCCAGGAGGCGATCCAGCGTGTGAAGCGTCAACTCGGCCAGGACGTCGAGGTCAAGCGGCACCCTAAATACCCGCTCGACCATCGCCTGTATCATATGGCCGTCATGCTGGCAGGATTAGCGGCGATCGGGACCGGTCTCGTCATGTTGTTCAGGATCGACACTCCGGTGGTGGCGCGGAATGCCTATCTCCTGGCCGCTGAGACCTGGGGGCTTGTCTACGTTCTTCACGGTCTCAGTGGTGCGGCGTTCGTCATGCTCACGCTGACCCACATCTACTTTGCGGTCCGTCCAGACAAGATCTGGATGACGAAGTCGATGTTGTTCGGATATGTGGACCGCGAGCACTACCTCGACCATCACGATCCCGAACGCTGGATTGTCACGCGGGAATCTGGCAAAGGGTGAGCGCCGCCGCCGAGCTCAAAGCTCGAATCGATACGATCGAAGAAAGCTACGAATTTTTTCTGGCCTATGCGGCCCAGGGTGTGTCAGGCGAGCAGGCGACAAAGTCGTCGGGGCAGGTTCGAGAATTCCTGCAGCGTAGCGAGACCGCGATTCCAGAGCTCGCCGATCTGTTCGTGAAGGTGGTCGAAGAGGAGCACGTCGACCAGCCGCAGTACTACCAAGATTTCATTGAAGTGTTGAGACGAGACGCAGGTACCGCTTTGTCCGCGATCCGTCTCGTGCTGGCCCAGGCTTCCATCAGTTCTCAAATGGTGGACAACCTCAACGCAATGATTCACGTGCGGGCGTTGCTGACTGACGTCTTCCTCGTCGATGAGATGCTTAGCCCGCGACCGTCTGGAACGGGCGCAGCTCCAGCGTCATCGTAGTGTATCCGGTGGCGCCGGCCGGCAGGTCGTACGTCCGGCTACGGGTCTTGATTTGAGCAGATGCGTGGCCTGGGTCTGTTAATCCTTCGTCTTTCCCTGGGTGCCGTCTTCATCGTCCACGGACTTCCCAAGCTTCTCCCCGTTTGGGGTAGTGGTCCTGCTGATATTGCAGCGCTGCTTCAGATTGCTGGAGTCTCGGCCGCCTATCCGGTGACCGTGGGTACCGGTCTTGTGGAAGTACTGGCCGGCTCCCTCCTCGTGGCGGGCGCCTACACGGTCTTGACCGCGTTGCTGCTTGCCGTCACGACGGCTGCGATGAGTTCGTTCCTGCATCTGTCCAACGGGTTCTTCATGAACTGGTCGCTCGAGGCGTGGGTGGGGCACGGCTACGAATTTGATTTTCTTCGGCTCAGCGCGCTGGGATGCGTGATGCTTGCGGGTCCGGGCGCCTTTGCCTACGATGCCCGTCGCGCGAGCGTGAAGGCACGGAAGCAACGAAGACAGGTTGTGGCGGGCAAGAAGACCTAGGTGGTCGGTGCGTCCGTGGCCGCTACTCAGGAGGGCCTGCCTTCGTGACCGGCGGTACCATTCGTGTCGATCGGAGCATGTGACACGACGCTACGATGTGATCACTGCGGTCCCACTGACGCTGACCATCAGCATGCTTCCGCTGTGTCCTACCACTTCGTAGTCGATGTCGACACCGACTACGGCGTCGGCACCGACCTTTGTGGCTTCCTCTTCCAACTCTTCGAAAGCGAGTTCCCGAGCTGTGGTGAGTTCTTTCTCGTACGACGCGGAGCGACCTCCGACGATATCTCGCACCCTTGCGCACAGATCCCGAAAGAGGTTGGCACCCAGAATCGCTTCCCCGGTCACGATACCGCAGTACCGTGTGATGCTCTTTCCCTCGATACTTGGAGTGGTGGTGATGATCATGCTGAAACGCTCCTCCGCTGCTCGCGTAATTTCGGCTGAATGATACACACCGAGCTACTTTAATCCATGACCCTGCGCACGTCGGAGAATGTCTTGAAGCACGACGGGCGCGCGGCCCACGGGCAGGTTGCTGACATAGATGTTTAGGATCCCGAGTCGCCACAATGCACGCACGGTCCGGGCGCACACCTCGGCGGCGGACGCGCCGGTCTGGAAGTCGCGGATGAGTGCCTCGCGCGGCACTGGGAGAAATGGCACCAGTGCATCGAGTGTCCGAGGGTTGGCGCTCCGGTAGTAGAAGATGCCAAACAGCGCCGGCATGCTGAGCCCGCGTCGCGCGGCTTCTCCGAGAAAGCGCTCGATCGCCGGAAGGTCGTGGTGCGAGACGACCTGCGTCAGGTAAAAATCTGCCGTCGCACTGGCCTCGAGAAGATAGCCGACCTGTCGGATCGCATCCTTGTGGGGATTCGCCCATCCGCCAAGCTCCAGCGCCGGCTGTCGTGCTCTGATGGCCTGTCGCAGCTGCCAGCCGTGCGCGACGCAGCGATCTACTCCGACGGTCGTGTCGCCACCCAGGACCACGAGTGAACGGAAACCTTGTTCCCACGCGCGGTCGGCATACTCCAGGCAGTAATCAAGCGGGTGCTTTGTCGTGAGGAACGGGACCACTTGGTCCCGTGGGGCATCATCTCCGAGGTTTGCCACGAGATGGCGCAGATTGTGCTCTTCCTGCTGCCCCACGGCGCTGTCGGTGAGGAGCACATAGGTGTCGCGTCGCGTAAGACCTCGGACCGCATGATAGGTGTCGATCCACGCATCCATTCCGGCTGCGGGATCGAGCTCTGCGCGCGGCGGTCGCAACTCCGCGGCGACCGTCGACGCGGGCGTCTTGAGGGATGACAGTAAGGACAAGTGGCGGTCAGCGGCTCGCGGACGTTGAGGCTCGCACCACCGAATCTGGTCGCAGGTGCCGCATGACGAAGTCGAGTATCTTGATGTGGCGATGTTTTTCAAGATCGGGGTCACCGAGCCGGTGGCGTGATCGCGGGTAGATCATCATGTCGAACGCCTTCCCGGCCTTCTGAAGCTCATAGGCGAACTGTAGCGTGTGCTGCATGTGAACGTTCTCGTCCATCGAGCCGTGCATAAGCAGAAGCGCACCGTTGAGGTCAGCGGCGGCAAAGCGCGGCGAGCTTCGACGATACCCCTCCTGGTTGTTCTGCGGCATTCGCATGTACCGCTCCGTATAGATGGTGTCGTAGTTGCGCCAGTCAGTGACCGATCCACCAGCGATCCCCATTGTGAAGCTCTGGCTGTGGGTCAGCGCGTAGCTCACCATGAACCCGCCGTAGCTCCATCCTTCGATCCCGATCCGATCGACGTCCACATACGGTTGCTCACCGAGCCACGCAATTCCGTCCTCGATGTCTCGAAGTTCGAGCTCCCCGAAGTTCTGGTAGACAGGCCAGGTTGAGACAGCGCCCTTTCCGCTGGCCGTGCTGTTGTCCAACACCCAGACGATAACGCCACGCTGCGCGAGTAGCTGCCAGAAGAGATACGTCGAACCACTCCAAGCGTTGCGGACACGTTGCGTGTGCGGTCCACCGTAGACGTGCTGGTAGACCGGGTACCGCCGCGTCGGATCGAAGTCTGGCGGCTTGATCATCATCGCTTCCATCACGAATCCGTCTCGGTTCGTGACCTGGATAAACTCGGGTGTCGCCACACGGTAGTCGCGAAGTGGGGTGTCTTGGTTGGCGTCGACGACCAGCCTTTCTGTGCCGTCTGCGGCGTGGATACGAACACTCGAAGGGCTGTTGATGTCGCTCCACGTATCGATGTACCGGGTGAAACTTGGATTGAACTGGGCGCGGTGAGTGCCAGGAGACTCTGACAGTCGCGTCAGCGCAGAGCCGTCGAGCCGGACTCGATAGACGTCGGCGCCGATGTGACTGCGTTCGGTGCCAGAGAAGTACACCCACTCACTCGCCTCGTCGACGCCGTGCAGCTGCCGAAGCTCCCACGGCCCGTCCGTGATCTGCCGCACTAGGTCGCCATGGGCACCATAGTGATAAAGATGCTTCCAACCCGTTCGTTCGGACTGCCACAGAAATGTTCCATCGTCGAGCCAGGTCGGCGGTCCGTTCGCATTCACCCAGGCCTCGGTAGTCTCCCTTAGGAGACGAGTGGTCTCACCTGTCCACGTCGCCACGTTCAGATCGAGCCATGTCTGTTCGCGGTCTTGGATTTGAAAGACAACCTGCCGACTATCGGGCGACCATCCAACGTCTACGATGAGTGGCTGGCGTGGTGTGTAACGTTCAATATCGACCCAGGTGGTCTCCCCGCCGCTCGATCGAACGATACCGAGCCGCACGGCTGGGTTGGGGTCACCGGCTTTCGGGTAATCCCAGTCCTCCACTTCCGGATGGTCTGGGATGTGGTCGACGAGGGTGTAGCTGGGCACGTCGGAGTCGTCCAGCTGTAAGTACGCAATCCGTGTCGAATCTGGGCTCCACCAATACGCGCGAAAGTTTCCACGTCCGAAGATCTCTTCTTGGTAGACCCAGTCGAGGAAGCCGTTGCGAATGGCGTCATTCCCGTTGCTGGTCAGTGGGTGCTCTCGGCGGTGGTCGACATCGACCACGAACAGGTCGTGATCTCGTATGAACGCGACGAACCGACCGTCGGGGCTGAACGACGCATGTTCCTCAGGTTTCGGCGATCGCGTGAGGCGCGACACGCGCCCGGTGCCGAGGTCGTAGTGATACAGGTCATTCGTGAACTCGAACAGAACAGCCATCCGTGCGGGATCCATCAGATGCGTTGAACGGCGGGCGAGCTGACTCGCGTCGTCCGCGCCGATACCAGGGAAGGCCGAGAGTGCGGCCTCCATCAGCCCGGCATCGAGGAACGGCTCGCGCCGTCCGGTCGCCGCATCGACCACGAAGAGCTGGGCGTCCTGCGCATCCGGCCCGGTCGCCCGTTCGAGATAATGATCGTCGTCGAGCCAGACCAAGCCCCGGGGTGGCGTCCCGTCGAAATCGACCCGGTGCCGCGCGTCAAAAATTCCGTCGATCGTGAGATCGCGCTGTTGTCCCGACGTCGGATGAGCAACGCAGAAGAGGATGCCAAAGCATCCGATCGCCACGCCACGCAACACGCGATGAATAGTCATGTTCAGACTCCTCGAGTCCGCCCCCCAGGCGGAGCCTCAACTGTGGCTAGATGCGTGAATCGAAGCGGTTGACAGCCCTATAATCAAGAGCTTAGCAGATTCCAGGAGGCAGTCGAGAGATGAGTTTCGGTGGGCTTCTCGTTGCTGGGTGTCCGGTCTTTGTGGTGATGGGCTGCGGTCCTGGAACGGATGACGCAGCTGTCGTCAAGCTCTACGCAGATGGGTTCGAGGTCATCGACGTCCGTGGGAAAATACTCATCTGGCACCTGTGCCAGGCAGCACTTGCCGGACGAGACATCTTCTACGACCAACGCTACGCCCACAATCTCGAAATGCGTGAAGATCGCGACCCGTACTGACGAGGTCGCCCCGCAGACGCTCGATGAGGTGCTTCGGTGCCTGGATCAACACCGGTTCGTTCAACAATCTAACGGCACGAAAGTTCGTCCTGGACGTGACCCCAGAAAAATTGTCCACTGCGGCGCCGTGTTTCCGGTCACGTCTGCTGAGACGCTCGACCAACTGCTTGCGCGCCTGGAGCCGATGTTTTTGATCGCGACTTCGAAGCGGTCGTCACAAAAAGAACTCCGGGTGCCGGCCAGGACATCCTCTTGGCCAGCGCCAACAACCTCTGCGACGGGGTGTCGATGCAGGACCTCGATGGCTTCGAAGAGCGCTATCGGCTCAATTCGAAATTGGTCAAACGTGGTGGAGAGCTGGTCGAAGATGCCTACAGGGTCGACGGGTGTATGGGGAGCAGTTGACCATATGCGCAACCACCAGGGGAAGCGGTAGGAGCTCTACCTCAGCCATCCCGGGGGAACACCCGACTGACGCGCCTCCTCCTGAACGTCGCGGATCTCCAGGTCGAGGCGGTCAACCTCGGCCTCGGTCCTCTGTAACTCCTGTAGCGCGTCGTTTCGGTCCTGCTCGATCTCGCGCCGCTGAAGCGGGTCGTCACGAGTCGTGAGATCAGCCCACAATCCGTCGATTCGATTCTGCAGGGCAGCTACAATCAGCCTGGCTCTCCGGCGGCCATCGCGTGCTGAGGTGATGCGGTCTTGCCGATACTCCTCATCACGAGCCAGCGTGCTCGCGTCGAGTGTTGTCGGCTGCTCGTCCAATGGGGCCGCAACTTCCTCCGGTGGGGGAGGTGAATCGGTCTCGATCTTAGGTGTAATTCTGGCGGTCGTGAGTCTCAGGCCTCCGCGAAGGTCGTCGTTGGTGTAAACCTTCGACTTTTGATCAAGTGTGGCGCGACGCTCCTTTTCCTACTCGGCGATGTCGGCCAGCGATGGTGTTTGCGCGTGGGTGAGAAGTGCGAATCCCCACACCAGCGCCAGACACTCGATGCCGATGACTCTTGCCCTAGCCACAAATCAAGTCGATCTCACCGAAGCGGCGCGATGGCCTCGTGATCGGTTTCGATCTCCTCCGATATCTGGCGCGAATATGGCCTTGCCCATCCAGTTCTGCAATTGGCGTTTGAGCAGGAGCAATACGTGACACAAGGTAGAATGAGCGATACCGGTTGAAAGAGCGTCGGCATGCGGCCGACGACCCACGACGACTGCGTCGCTGCGGCGTCCAGGCCTGGCAGTGACTGTATCGCATTCGCCCGACTCCTCGAGCTTTCAGTTACGCACGTCGACCGCGAGCACACGACAAAACATGACGAACGTGGACGTCTTGGTCTTTGGGCCTCACCCCGACGACATCGAGATCGGGGTCGGAGGCGCTGTCGCCACGCACGTCGACCTCGGCTATCGCGTTGGTCTGTGCGACCTGACGCGGGGTGAACTTGGGAGCAACGGCACGGCCGAGCAGCGGATGGATGAAGCTCAGGTCGCCGCCGAGGTGCTGGGTGTGGCGTGGCGAGAGAATCTCGAATGGCCCGACGGTGAGATCGCTGCTGACGGACGGTCCGGTGCGCAGATCCGGTCGGCCGCCGAGCTGCTTCGTCGCAGTCGTCCTGCGGTCGCGGTGCTGCCTTACTGGCGCGATCGGCATCCCGATCACGAATCGGCAAGCCGCATCTTGACCGAAGCGGTGTTCCGTGCGGGACTGCGACGGTTCGCCGCCGATGGGGCTCCGTGGAAGCCTGACTGGACCTGCTACTACTTCATTAACGATGTTACCGAAGCGTCGTTTGCCATCGATGTGACTCAGGCATATGAGCGCAAGCGTCAGGCCCTTGCGTGTCACGGCAGTCAGTTTCGTCCAGCGGGAGATCAGGCCGTCGAGACTCGGCTGACTGCCTCCAGTTTTCAGCAGATGATCGAAGCCCGCGACGCCCACCTCGGAGCATTGATTGGTGTCGGCCAGGCCGAGGGCTTCGTGGTGAACGGCCCCCTCGTCAAAGCAACGTGGCTCAAGGCATGAATATAGGAATCGTGTGCTACGCGTCTGTCGGTGGCAGCGGAATTGTCGCTACAGAACTCGCCAAAGCGCTCGCGGCACGCGGGCATCAGGTCCGGCTCATCAGCTCGGATCCGCCGTTCCGTCTCGGCGACTTTCAGGCCGGGCTTGTATTTCACGAGGTCAAGACCCCTGGCTATCCGCTGTTTCGCGAGCCACAGTATTTACTTTCACTCGCCAACAAGCTTGTCGAGGTCGCTCGGGAGTTTGACCTCGACATCATTCATGCTCACTACGCGATTCCGCACGCGGTGGCGGCGTATCTGGCGCGACAGATCTTGTCAGCGTCAAATGTCAAGAAAGTCCCGCGGGTCGTGACCACTCTGCATGGGACGGACGTCACCATCATTGGGAGTGACGAGTCGTATTCCGAGACGGCGGCATTCTGTATTGATCAGTCAGATGGCGTGACGGCGGTGTCCGATAGTTTGCGTCAGGACACCTATCGGCAACTCCCGGTGCGTGCCGATATCCGGGTGATTCCGAACTTTCTGGATTGCCAACGCCATCGCCGCCTTACAGACGAGAGTCTTCGAGCCCGCTATCGAAATGGGGATGACAGAACCAAGCTTGTGACCCATGTCTCCAACTTCCGCCCAGTCAAGCGCGCCGACGCCGTCGTCAGGATTTTTCATCGGATCTGCGAGCGCATTCCGGCCCGGTTGCTGCTGGTTGGCGATGGACCAGACCTACCGCTGGCTCGTCGTGTGGCTCGGGAGCTCGGCGTGAGTAGCGATGTCGATGCCTTGGGCGAGCAGGAGCAAGTCGTGCCGATTCTCTCGGTAGCCGATTTGTTTCTGCTCCCGTCGTCCGAGGAGAGCTTTGGCGTGGCGGCACTGGAGGCCATGGCGTGTGGCGTGCCGGTCGTGGCATCCCGTGTGGGGGGACTCCCTGAAGTGATCGAGCACGGCGTCTCCGGGTTTCTTCACGACGAGCACGATCTTGATGCGATGGCCGATAGTGCGGTTGAGGTGCTGAGCGATCCTGAGCTGCACCAGCGGATCTCGACCGCGGGTCTTGCCGCCGTCCATACTCGGTTCTGCGCGGAAGAAATCGTACCACGGTACGAGACCTTCTACAGAGAGCTCTGTTTAAAGAACTCGTAACTCCAACGTATAGAGTTGCTTGCAAGCGACTTGAGTGTTGCGCGGGTGTATACTCGAATGAAATGCTGAACAAGGGACTCTCGTCTGTCGGTGGGCTGATCCTCGTCGCCTTGTGCGTCATCGGAGTGTCCGTCTCATGGGCGCAACCGATCCAACCAGGGACGGGTCGTGTCGAGTTGGGTGTGGTGCTGCGTCAGCTCAACTCCGTGGGCACCTTCATGATGGCCACGGCGCATCCCGATGACGAGAACAACGCACTGCTCGCGTTGCTGGCCAAGGGCCAGGGTCACCGGACGGTGCTCGTGACGGCAACCCGAGGTGACGGTGGCCAGAATGAAATTGGGCCGGAGCTCTCTGACGCGCTCGCGGTGCTGCGCACGGAGGAATTATTGGCGGCCCACCGTTTGGACGGAGCGGAGCAGCTCTTCACGCGGGCCGTCGATTTTGGGTACTCATTTAGTCAGGAGGAGACCTTCTCCCGCTGGGGAGAGGCGGAGATCCTCGCTGACTTCGTGCGGTTGATCCGAACGGTTCGTCCGGATGTCGTGACCGGGCTCAGTCCAGACGGAGAGGGCGGCGGACAGCACCATCAAGCGTCAGCGATTCTGGCGCGCGAGGCCTACGTGGCGGCGGCCGACCCGAGTCGATTTCCGGAACAGTTGCAGCAAGGTCTTCGTACCTGGCAGCCGAAGAAGTTCTATTACAGTGCCGGGTTCGGATTCCGGGGTCGAGGCGGACCTCCGCCGGGTTCGACCACGATCAATATGGCCGTGTACGATCCGCTTCTGGGGCGGACCTACGCTGAAATCGGTAGTCATGCACGCAGTATGCACAAGTGTCAGGGGACCTCTCCTCTCCTCTCGCTGCCTGGGCGGGCCACGGCGAGCTACCTTCTGGCACACACCTCGATTCCCGGGGCGGTGAATCCAGACGAGTCGTCGCTGTTCGATGGCATCGATACGTCGATTGATGGACTGGCTCGGTTTGTTGGCGCCCGTCCGCCCGCCGACCTGGAGACCGCGCTCGCGGCGGTCGCCGACCATGCGCGCCAAGCGCTTGCCGCCTTCGAGACCGGCAGCCTCGACGCGGCCAGCGAACCGGTCTTGGCGGGGCTGCGTGAAGTACGGCGTCTCCGAGACCGTCTCGACTCACAGGGTTTGCCCGAGGACGCAACCTGGGAGATCGACTTCCGCCTGGCCGCCAAAGAGCGTCAGTTCGAGCGAGCGGTGATCCTCGCTCATGGAATCCGTTTGGAAGCGCTGGCCGATGACGGTGTTGTCACCCCGGGACAGTCCCTCACCGTCACGGCATTTGTTGCGAACCACGGTGATGTCGTCTTCGTCGTCAACGGTGTGCAGCTCCGCGGCCTCGACGAGTCCTCGGCCGCGTGCGGCCAGAGCGACGTGCTCGCCGCTGACGTTTACAGTTGCGCCTCCG
>Ga0310123_10002531_pt1 | contig 14534 bp, 9 predicted proteins | sample CB6_AW_1057_MG_FD_203505 | JGI IMG/M metagenome (GOLD analysis project Ga0310123, IMG submission 203505) | Marine microbial communities from Western Arctic Ocean, Canada - CB6_AW_1057 | ecosystem: Environmental > Aquatic > Marine > Oceanic | place: Canada: Western Arctic Ocean | collected... | reverse complement strand
ACGATCGCTTTCAAGACGCCTTTGTCCGCTGGAGACTGACAGATTTCCGACAGGCCGCTGGTGAGTTCTTCAAACGTGACATGTGAAATCATGGGAACGTTCTATTGGTGCAGTTCTGTGAACTGATGACAGGTATATGCAGTTATAGCACGCATGCCATTGCAGACTGTATTTGTTGTTCCTAACTGGGAAACAGCTTATAGTGAATGAGATGAAGATACCCGGGTTGTTCACGATTTGTTTGTGTGTCGCTGCGTCTCGCCCCGTTCTGGCTCAGGCGCCCACAGTCAGTTCTGTATTTCCGGCCGGCGGGCAGCGAGGGACGTTGGTCACGGCGCATATCCGGGGCGAGAACCTGAAAGGAGCCCATGCAGTCTGGCTGAAATGCGACTGCGTTCAGACCGTAGTCACATCCGTCGAGGAGATCAACCTTGAAGGGGAAAAGAACTACGGTGGCGTGGACACTTCGGAACGACCCGGTCACAGCGTTGGGCTGACTCTGACAATCAGTGATACCGCCGCGCTGGGCTTCCACCTTTTCCGACTTGTGACGACTCAAGGTCTCTCGAACCCTCTCCTGTTTCACGTACACGCCGAGCGGTCGATTGCTGAACTGGATCGATCGAAGGCCTTCCCTGAAACCGCGCAGCCGATTGAATTTCCGGCTGTCATTCATGGGAGGGTTGGCAGACCGGGCGAGCTCGATTATTTCGGATTTGATGTGCAGCGCAGTCAGAGCCTTCGTTTCGAAGTACTGACCGGCAGTGGCCTCGTCGGTGGAGTTCCGGGCACCAATCTCCAGCCTGACCTTGCCATTCTCGATCCCTCGGGTTCGTGGTTTGACTCGCGTCGGCCCACGCGTATCGAGGTTGAGGATGATTCAAACTTCTTCCGTGCGAAAGAACTCATCTTCCTGCCACGGCTTTCACACCGCTTCGAAAAGAAACAACGCTATCTTGCCTCGGTTGGCACTCTGGGTGGAAACGGAAGTGCGGATCACACTTACCTGCTCCGCATCATTCCGGCTACAGCGGAAGCAGTGTGGTCGCCAGCAACGTTGGCCCATGCGGATGAGTTCTGGAATGAGCATGATTTTGGGCGGACGCTGCAACCGGATCGATTGAGGCAACTGGCCACACGTACCGTGTGCTTCGAAACAGGAGGTTTGGAAACGGTACCCGAACAGGTAACAGTGATTGAAGAAAACGAACCGAACGATATTCCCGCAGATGCCCGTGAGATCGCTTCTCCGATCATTGTCGAGGGGACGATCGATACTCCGGGTGACGTCGACTCATTCACGTTTCACGTGCATGACCGGCAAAAGCTGGTTTTCGAGATCGAGACTCCGACGATTGCGCCCCCTCATTTCAGCCCTCGACTGACGGTTCTGGATCTTGAGGGAAACAGGGTCTTCGATAACATCCATCGCTTCACCGGAGGTGACGGCGATGACTGGGTCAAGACCCTGCAGCCCAAGGTGGTGTATTCGTTCGACAATGCGGGCAAATACTGCTTGCAGCTACGCGACCTCACCTCGCGGCGCGCTGATCCAGGGATGAAGTACCGCGTATTCATTCGCTCCGAGTTTCCTCATCTCGGCGCGGTCGCCGCGCGGCGTGGACGCAATGAGAACCTGGACCTGATCAATCTTTGTTCGGGCGAGTCGATGAAGTTGAACGTCGTTACGGAGCTGGAGGAGTCCTATTCGGGAGAGATTGCATTGAACCTCGAGAATCTGCCACCGGGAGTGCAGGTGCTGCCAGCGTCGAGTACAACGGACGAGAAGTTTCTGGCCAGGCGTATCCCGAGGCGCGGGGACGAGAAGCCTGAACAGTTTTTTCCGGAACGTACGGTCACGACCCTCATGCTGATTGCCGATGTCGACGCTGCTCCGATATCGGGGCCTCGTGAGCTAAACCTGCAGGTTCGTGCCGTAATTGGTGGCACACCCGGCAGGGCGTTTGTGTCCCAGACCATTCCTTTCATGCTTACCAGGGGGTCGAGACCGGAGAGCGCGAAAGAATGACAGCCTTACGAACGACATCTGGCTGCAGCAGCCTCGTGTTCATCTCCTTCCTGGTCTTTATTTTTGTCGGCCGTGCCGGAGCGGACGTGGCTGACAACGAGTCGGTGCTTAGTGGAATACGACTCATGCCCGAAGGTGTCACGCTGGTCGGGGCAAACGCTTCTCAGTGCTTTGTGGTGCTCGGAACATACTCGGACGGTATGGAACGCGACGTTACCGATCAGTGCCACTTTACCTTGAGCGACACCGCGGTGGCCAGGTTCGACATGCATAGAAGACTACACCCCCTCGCTGACGGCACTACGACTTTAACGGCTGAACTCAGTGGCATCAGTGCGGTGACAACTCTGCGTGTGGCGGACGTCTGGCGACAGCAGCCGATTTCTTTTGTTCGTAATATCCGGATGATTCTGACGAAGCAGGGCTGCAATGCCAGCGATTGTCACGGGGGTGTCAAGGGTCGCGGCGGTTTCAAGCTTTCGCTTGACGCCCTCGATCCTCGCGCCGACTATGGGTGGATTCTCAACGGAGGTGGGTTCCATGTACTCAGTCCTGAGCCACTCGAGCCAAAGGAGCCTCGCATCAATCTTGAGAATCCCGAGCAGAGTTTGCTGCTGCTGAAGCCGACGGGTGAGGTGAGTCACGAGGGCGGTCTGCAACTGGAGCCGGACTCGCGCGAGTTCCGGATCCTGCTGGACTGGATTCACAGCGGAGCACCATACGGAGATAATGACGACGACAGCGTTGCGCATCTCGAGGTTACTCCTCACGACGTTGTCGTGACGACGGAAGGGCACAGGCAGATCCTTGTCACCGCCCGGTTGTCCTCGGGACGGCGCGTCGATTTTACTGATCAGGTGCGGTACGAGTCGCTGGACAGGGATGTCGTCAAGGTGACAAGGACGGGCCTCGTACACGCGCAGGCGCCTGGCGAGGCGCGGGTCGTGGTCCGCGCCGTGGACCATGTCACGGTGACCCACGTGCGCGTTGTCGAGCAGCCTGTCGCGAGTTACCCACAAGTGTCCCGTGTCAACTATATCGACGAGTTGGTTCTGTCAAAGCTGGAGAAGTTCCGTATCGTTCCCTCCGAGCTGTCCGGCGATGCAGAGTTCCTCCGGCGCGTCTGTCTGGATCTGACAGGGACTCTGCCGCCCCCGGACCGGGTACGTGAGTTTCTCGACAACAAGTCGGCTGAAAAACGGGACGCGCTCATCAGTGTCCTGCTCGATTCACCCGAGTTCATTGACTACTGGACTTTTCGTCTCTCAGATCTCTTCCGGGTTAATGGATACTACGGCTGGGTACACCAGTCTTGGGAGTGGGTCCGAAAAGCAGTAGCACGCAACCGGCCGTATGATCAAATAGCGCGAGAACTCATTGCGGCTCAGGGTTATAACGGCAACTCGCGACATTTTCTGCTGGGTGACAATAAACCAGCACCAGTTGAACGGGTTGTGGCGGAGCAGTTCCGCGTCTTCATGGGGAGACGTCTGGATTGCGCCCAGTGTCATAATCACCCCTTTGATCAATGGACTCAGGATCAGTTCTGGGGGCTGGCTGCGTTTTACGGACGCCTTACAAATACCGAGTGGTACGGCGATAACGTAGTCTTCGACGACCCTGACGGACACGAAGTCGACTTTGGTGACAACGGAACGGATGGTCTGGTCTTCCGTCGAGTGATGCATCCGCGAACGAAAGTCTCTGTGCTGCCAACCTTTCCGGATGGTCAGGTCCTCGTCGAGGACAGGCGTATTGACCCACGTCAGGAGCTCGCCGAGTGGATAACATCCCAGGACGAATTTGCCGAAGCTGCTGTGAATCGATTCTGGAGATACTTCTTTGGAAGAGGGGTCGTGGAACCGGTCGACGACTTCCGGATCGACAATCCACCTACTCATCCAGAGCTTCTTAGAGTGCTTGCAACGGACTTTCGTGAGCATGGCTGTGACCTGAGACACCTTATGCGCCGCATCGTCAGCTCGAGAACGTATCAGCTGTCAAACCAGCCGAATGAGACGAACCAGGACGATGTGCTCAATTACTCTCATGCCCTGGCACGGCCACTTGCGGCGGAGGTACTCCTGGACGCCATTTCCTCCGTGAGCGGCGTCCCCGAGGTTTTCAGCGGAGGCGGGATTCTCACGGGAGCCGCGCCACCCGGGACACGTGCGATCAATCTGAAACTCCCGGCGGACTATCCTTCACCGTTTCTGGAGATCTACGGTCGACCAAAGCGCGACGCCGTGCCGGAACGAGATGAGCGTGCGAACCTGCGCCAGGCGCTGCACACGCTTGCGGGAACGACATATAACGACAAATTAAGGGCCGAGGGTGGACGGATCGATGAACTGCTCAGGAATAATGTCAGCGACCAGGAAATCATCGAGCAGTTCTATCTGGCGGCATTTTCCCGAGACCCTCAGGAGACAGAACTCCTCGCCCTGACCAAACTTCTTGCAGGCAGCTTAAATCATGAGGAAGCCGTGACGGACCTCCTCTGGGCCCTGATCAATTCGCGTGAATTCGCCGAGAACCACTGAGAGAAGTGATGGACCTGAAGAAACTGATCAGAACCGCTGCAACATTCGATATGCCCTCGCGGCGTCGCGATCTCTTACGCGTCGGCTCCCTGACTTTCCTGGGCATCAATCTCAGCCAGTACCTCGCGATCGAGAACGCAATGGCCGCCGCAAGTCGACAGCTGCAGGGCAAGTCAGAGGCCTGCATCCTGCTGTGGCTCAACGGTGGTCCAAGCCACATCGACATGTGGGATCCGAAGTCGAACAGCTCGTTCAAGTCGATTTCGACAAACGTGCCGGGCATCGAGATTTCAGAACTCCTGCCGCAAGTGTCCAGACACATGGACAAACTGGCGATCATCCGATCTATGTACTCGGAGGAGAATAATCACGGCAAGGGGCACCACTATGTCATGACCGGCCACCGGCCGAGTCCAACGATGAAATTTCCAGCACTCGGCTCGATCATCACGAAGGAAACAACCGCTCGAAACGGTGTACCACCGAACGTCATGGTGCCCAAGATTCACCCCGGCTACCTGTCCTATTTCAAGTCGCACTTCATCGGCGCGGAGTATGACCCGATTTTCATTCCCGACCCAAACGACGAGGATTTTTCTATACCGGATCTGAGACTGCCGAAATCAGTGACCACGAGGCGAATTCATCAACGGGAGACGTTCCTCGACGTCGTCGACAGACTTTATCGCCGGGGAGTAGAACATGCCGAACATGCCAACGTGGATACTTTCAGAAAACGTGCGCTGAATATGATTCTGTCCGAGAGTGTCCGCAGGGCGTTCGATATTTCGGCCGAGCCGGACAAACTTCGTGACGTATACGGACGGCATACGCTCGGCCAGAGCGCACTCATCGCACGCCGGCTGGTCGAATCGGGAACTCGTTTCGTCACAGTCTCAGACCTGCACCGCGAGGGAACCGGTCGCGACTGGGACACACACGGAAAAAATGATGAACAACACCGCGACCACCTTGTCCCTCAGCTGGACCAGACGCTCGCAGCGCTACTCGCCGACCTTGAGGACAGAGGTCTCCTCGACACCACCATGGTTATCGCCATGGGTGAGTTTGGACGCACCCCGGACATCAATTCCGGCGGTGGACGCGACCATTGGTGCCACTGCTGGTCACTGACACTCGGCGGTGGTGGCATTCGCGGAGGCCGTGTCATCGGTGAGAGCGACGAGCGTGGCGCTTACGTCTCGGATCGAATGGTTACCATCGGTGACCTTTTTGCCACGATCTACAAGGCCTTCGGCATCGACTGGACGACAGAGTATCTGCACCCCGTTGGCCGGCCGCTGAAGATTGCAAACTCGTTGAATGACGAAACGGGAGAACCGGTGGAGGAACTGATGTGACGACATTGCATTATGCGCTGGTGAACCGACGTCATCTCAGCCATCAGTCGTGGCGGCTGCGCAAAAACTCAGTGGCACCAACCGCCATTCCTTAGTCAGAACATACATTGTGCGGATTCCGAAAGACAGAAACATGACACAGAGACATGGCCATTTGACACCTCGTGACCATCAGTTTGTTCTATCCCTCCTGGTCGTCATGCAGTCCACCTGTCTTCTGTTCTCATTGGTTGTTGCAAGCCCGGCAAGGGCAGATGTTCCGGGTAAGCGGATGCAGACAGCTCGGAAGAAAGCAGCGCAGCGGAACCGCAGAATCGTCTACAACGATGATGGAGGCGCGATTGTCACGGCCGGAAGTCCGGAAGACTTCCTGGCGACACGTATCCGGCACATTGTGAACACACAGGTCGACACGGTCTTCCACAACACGGGTCAGACGACCGTGTTTCAGCACGCGACGGACGTGGCGGAGACCATTGATGGTGCTATCGCTCTGTATGGCTCGAATGCACACGGGCGCCGCCAGGCCGATCACATCATTTCGCTGAGGAACGCGGGGACCGACAGTCTCACTCTGACGTCCATGTTTTGTCGTCGCCACAACATTGAGTACTTCTGGTCTCTGCGCATGAACGACATTCACGATGCGCTGCCCGGTGAAATATGGCGTCAGGGGCGCTGGAAACATGAACACCGGGACTACCTGCTCGGCAAGCCTCAGGATTGGGACGTCTATCCCGCCCACGACCCGCGGAAGTGGTGGACGGCGATGAATTTTGCAGAAACTTCGGTGCGGGATTATCTGTATTCCGTGATCGAGGAAGTGTGCGAGCGTTACGACGTGGATGGCATCGAACTGGACTGGTGGCGCAGTCCGCTCTTCTTCCGCCCTACGCTCACGATGAAGCCTGTTGAACAGACACACATTGACATGATGAACGGTTTTGTGCGCCGCATCCGCACTATGACCGAGCGTGTGGCTCAAGAGCGTAGCCGGCCCTTGCTGGTGGCGGTCCGCTTGCCCATGAGCGTGGAGCGCAGCCTCGCTATTGGCCTGGACGTGGAGACCTGGCTGGAGGACGATCTTGTGGATATTCTTACCGGAGGCTGCGGCTATGCTCCCAGGGCCATGGCCCCTTCGATTCGTCAGTTGGTCAATTTTGCCCGTCCCTATGGCGTGCCTGTCTTTGCCTGCATCAGCAGTTCAGGGATTCGTGGAGATTCGGGAACCGAAAGGCCCGACGATCGCACTATAGATTTGTGGCGAGGTGCCGCCATGAACATCTGGCAGGCCGGTGCCTCCGGTGTCTACACCTTTAACTACTGCCCGCAATACCGTGACGAGCGCTTCAGTCAAATGGGTTCCGCTGAGTCGCTCAAGGGGCTGGACAAGATTTATGCGATCGACTCCATCCAGGAACCAACATTCGAGGGAGATTTGCGACCGGGACTGGTCGTGCCGAATCGGCTTCCCCTGGAATTCAGTGTCGCTGGAGACGTTACGGCCAGACTGCCAGTTGGTGAGAACATCACCGCCGGTACTCCCGCAGGAAAAAGATGTCGCGCCCGGCTGCGGCTGTGGGTGTCCGGGTTAGGCAGGGATGATGTTGTCAGCGTCAGCCTGAACGGGGTTCCTGTGGGCGAAGCCAGGCGTGAAGCCGAACAGCCTGATGCGAATGATTCCTTGATCGAGTTTGAGCCAGATCCCCGGCAGGTACTGACTGGTACCAACTTGGTGGATATCCACGTGAATACCAGCCAGCCGGGTGAACGAGCCCTGCACAATACTGAGCTGCTGGTCCGCTATCGATAAATGCCGGATGGCCGACAGAAGTTGACAAAGCTGCAGTCAGTGAACAGCAAGCGTCAGCGGTGCCGTTTCGACACCGCAGCTGGTTGGAAGCAGTTGTTGCCGGAACTGTGATGGAGTTTGCAGCATGGCTCGACGAATGGTGGCTCTGGTCTGGTGATTGCCCGTTGCCAGCTGATGATTCAAGTGCACGTGATACGAACCTGAGTTGCCAGCGCGAGTGCCGGCAGCGTCGTTGATTTGCAGCCACAATCGACCAGCGCGCGGTGCGGTGATAGTACAGCTATCTCCCACGATAATCCGCTGAGAAATCCAGTCGGCCTCGGGACCAACGAGTACGGCAATGACTTCACCCAGTGGACGTCCCTGATTGTATTCCAGTGTTACTCCGTTTGGTTCGGAATACCACGGCGCAGTCGTTTCTTTTACGATGCATCTCCCTGAGCATTCAATGGCGATGCGTTGATTCTCTGTTAGATTCCATCCGGAATCCTGCCAGCCGCGATCCGCTCGCAGTTTGAGTTTCCGTGGTTCGCTCTCATCAGATCCGCGGTGATGCGGGAATGAATGCATTGTGTGAAAATTTTCACACAATGATTCGGCAAACAGCATCCAGTCCGATGAGAGTCGCTGTTCGTGCTGAGTGTTCATGTTTTCGACCTGTTGACGGAATTCATCTTTCCCGCGGCAGCGACACAGTCTGGTCCAGTCCGCAGAGTAATCGGGATGATTGCAGAGCATCCAGGACAATGCCCACCACCATGAATAGCGGTCATCGTCCCGCGCCAGTGCTGCTTCCGGATACCTGATCTGGTTGATCGATGGAATGGACTGCAGGGTAAACTCAGCGGGAATGCGATCCAGTCGTCGCCTGCGAATCGTCGATATACGCCCCCAACCCTCAAACCCGGCAAACTGCGCCGGGAGGACTCCAAAGACTGTTGTGCTGCTGGTTATCGTGTGAGTCGCAAAGACTTCAGCTGCCCCTTCCATGAACCATCCATCGGGAATGTCATTCAGGCCCGTGTCGCAGGTCATGTAAACGTGTACAAATTCATGCAACAGCAAGTGCCGACGGTAGTAATCTTCCGGCTGGTCACGGATCCAAAACTGATATCCGAACTGCTGTCCGTGCTGCATTTCAACAACCGGTCCGGGTACCAGACCCATCAATTGAAACAGTTCGAAGTCGGATATCAGGCAGCCGACGGCCTGGAACTCTGCGCCAGAGCGCGATGGCCGTAACGGCCCGCAAATACGTTCCAGGTAATCAAAACAATCGTCTGCCAGGTTCGGCAGTTCTCGAACAGACTGAGGATCGAGGTCTGTGAGCAGAATCAGTCTCCGTGATTCAAGTACATGAATGCCAACACCTCCAAGACGTTGCCGATTAATTTCCAGCGGCTCCTCTGAAATCCGGAACAGCTTCTCAGGCTTGTCTTCGGGTTCAGAGATCGTTTCTGTGTCTGGTTCTGCCACCGAGTCATTATCTGCGGCCGGAGACTGAATGTGAGTTGCTGTAGTTACACCTGACCCAGGCAAGTCCGTTTCCTCTGACTCCGTCTCAGCGACGGCCTGAGATACCGGGATGGGTTGCTGAGCACAGCCGGCGGTTGTTGTGGTGATCAGAGACACACAGGCCAGCAGAAGATATTCAGGAGTCGCTGTCATTCCGCGACCTCCGGCAGGCATGCTCATGACAGAGGCAGTCGGATTCGAAAGATTGTTCCGGAAGAATCCGATCGTACCAGCTCAATGGTGCCACCGAGCTCCGTTTCGGCCAGCTGACGACACACGAACAGTCCAAGTCCGGTACCGGCGCTCTTCGTCGTGAAGTACGCATTGAAAATCTGTCGCTGGACTTCCAGGGGAATACCGTGTCCTTCGTCTGCAATCGTGATGCCAATCTGCTCATCATCCGCGAGCACGTCCGTGGTAACAGAGATTGTGGCACCTTCTTCGGTGGCATCCAGGGCATTCAGAATAAGGTTGAGCACCAGTTGAACCAGCAGATCATACACGGTGTGTACCACCGGCATGCCCGGGCTGAACAGGGTTTCAACTTTCTTGCCCTTCCATCGCTTGTAGTACTTGGCAATGTTGAGCGCGTCCAAGATCACCTCATGCACGTCGACGGCGGTCACATCCTGACTCGCCGGCCTGCTGAAGCTGACCAGTTCACGAAGGATTTTCTGAATACGGCGTAACTGAGCGTCCACCATGTGCAGACGACCGGCTGTGTAGTCATCCTGACTGTGGCGATTAAGCATCTGTACGATGGAACTGATTGAGGCCAGAGGATTTCCTACTTCGTGAGCAATGCCGGCAGCCAGTAATCCGAATGCTGCCTGTTTTTCCTGCTGAATCATTCGCGCCTGAGATTCCTGCAATGCGTGAGTTCGTTCGTCAATTCGTGATTCCAGCGTTGTCTGATGGTCTCGCAGCTCCACGTTCAGAGTCTCGAGTCGTTTACCAGCCGATTTGAGCAGGCCGGTAAGTGCAATGATGGCCCAGGACCCCCAGCCAAGAAACAGCACTGTAAGCGTCAAAGTAACAAAACTTTCGTGAGTCATCTTTTCCGTTGCTGTCAGTCCCAGTACACAGTAACTGAGTGCGTGCATGCCAAACGTTGAAAACGTTAGCGAACGACTATGCCGAATCCCGCAGTCCAGCAGCGACAGGAAATAGTAGAAGCGAAACGGGCTTGGCACACCGTCGTCAAAAAAACACAGCAGGCCGATGAACAATGCTTCCATGGCCGAAACGGCCAGTCGAAATTCCGACAAAAATACCTTACCTTTGGCGCTCCACCACGTGTCGATCACAGCATAAACCGCTCCCAGCGTGAGGATTGCATTCAGAGCCGGCTGACTTCGGGTCTCCGATTGATTGAGCAGTCCGTCGATGTTGACGAGGATGTAACCGATGCACAGTCCGAACCAGCGGACCCGCAGCGTAATCGACTCTGCTCGCAGTTCGGTCGCAACTCGAGTGATCCTGAGTTCGTCGGCAGTTTCGGACTCGATCAGGTGAGAATGATCCATCAACCGGATCTCATTTTGTGAACAGGTGAATGATGCAGTCCGATAAACATGATCACAGGTCGACTCAACGTCAACTTCCGGTGATCGAGTCGTGTGACGATTGTGGTGCCTGCTGCATGAAGACTCCTGTACCGCCTTTCGAACCTGGGGAAGATATTGCGCGATATGTGACAGATTCCCAGCGAACACCGATCGATGAACGCATTGCAGCCGACCAGCATTTCGATGATCTTCCCTGTGTCTGGTTTGATATGAACACTCGACGCTGTCTGCACTACGAACAGCGACCCTCAGCGTGCCGGCGATTTGAGATGGGCAGTGATTTGTGTCGGCTGTCTCGCTGGGACATCGGGTTGCCGTGATACACGCCCGGGACCTTCAATCGCGGCTATTCCGGAATCCGAAGGGCCACGCTGCCACTCAGTATTCCGGCTCGGCAGGAACCTTGTCCTCCGACAGCGTGCGAAATCGATTATGCCTTGTGCTCTTTTTCATCCTTGAGACTGCCGCCGAACGACTGACGCAGGGCCTTTGCCTGCGCTTTGACCGTTTCATCCTCACCCGTCATTTTCAGAAAGTAGACACCCTGCTCCAGCTGCAGAATCACGGCCAGCATACGTGAACCTTTTACAGGCTTTGTCTGCCGCCGAATTGGAGGTCCCACCGGCTTATTGTATGTTCCGGATACCTCGACGACGTAGTATTGATTGTCGCCTGCTTTGCCGATGGAGACCCTGTGTTTGCGCCCCTTGCTTTCGAACTGACCGACCCAGCGACCGATGTTCGCTTCCACGGATCCTCCACCACCGGGAAAATTGTAAACAGCCAATTCGGCCTTTTCTTTGTCCCCTTTTGCGGCCGGAATTTCAAAAGTTGCCAGCCGCAAAGGCTTTCGGGCGGAATCCTGTTTCCAGTCTTTCGGTATTTTCAGGGTCAGTGCTCCAAGTTCAACTTCAGTCGGTGTCGCCGGCGCATCATCGGCACACACGATGACCTGTACACCAGCCACCAACAGCGAAATTGCCAGAGTTGTTCTGAACATTGGATTCCTCGTCGTTTCACGAATATCGCGATTGGGAGCGATCATAGTCTGGAGGGCATCAGTTTACCGTACTGATGGGCGAATCGCGAGACACATTGCATCATCTGACGACGATCCTGAAGGCGACGGCTCGACATGCCGCAGACTAAACTCTAATCTCTGATTTCGGGCTGGGTTTTTGCCAGCATCTGCAGCTTCATGACCTTACGGTGGTGGAACCAGAGCCAATGATGTGTCGGTTGCAGTGACAGCGCCGGCCGCTCAGAATTCCCGGCCATCCGTCAATCATTTCCATCCATGGCAGTGTGACTGAACCGCTGACCGATTCTTCCACAAGCCGACAACCACTGGATCCTCCTCCGTCCGTCATGCGCGCGCTGGGCTACCAGCTTGTCGATGAACTCGTCAGTCATCTCTCAACGCTGCGTGAGCAGCCGGTCGCAAGGCGGGGCAGTCATGCGGATTTCAGTTCATTAGTCGATGAGTCTCTGCCGGAGTCGCCCGGAGACCATGCCGGCTGTCTGGAGTTTTTTTTCGAACATATTCTGCCCGACCTGACATCCATCAATCACCCTCGGTTTCATGCTTACATTCCAGGGCCTTCCAGTTTCGCGGGAGCTTTGGGGGCAATGCTGGCGGCGGGGACGAATCCTTTCGTGGGAACGGGGCTGGGAGGTTCCACCGTCAGTGCTCTGGAGGTCACGGTCATCCGCTGGATCGCCGAGATGCTTGATTACGACCCGTCGGCAGCGGGGCTGCTGACGAGCGGTGGATCCATGGCCAATCTTACGGCACTGGCCGCTGCCCGTACCAGGCATTCGCATCACGATGGTTCCGTCTCAATCTACGTTTCATCCGAAGGACATGTGTCTGTCACACGCGCAGTCTCTGTTCTGGGTTTTCCGGCGGATACGGTTCGCATCGTGTTGACTGATGAATCATTCCGCATGAGTACGGCTGCTCTGCGCTCCATGGTCCGTGAAGACATTGTCGCCGGCCGCACCCCACTGTGCGTCGTTGCTAATGCCGGCACCACGAATCTCGGCGTCATCGATCCGTTACCGGAGCTGGCAGAGATCTGCCAACAACATGACATGTGGTTTCATGTCGACGCTGCGTACGGCGGCTTTGCAGCACTCACACCGTCCGGCAGTCAATTGCTGACCGGAATGCAGCAGGCTGACTCACTGACACTGGACCCGCATAAGTGGCTCTATTGCCCGATGGGAGTTGGTTGTGTCCTGGTTCGGGACCATGAGGCACTTAAATCAGCCTTTGCCTGCACGGGTGACTATCTCAAGGACCTGCCGACAGACGAAATCAATTTTTTTGAATACGGCCCGGAACTCTCCAGGCCAGCTCGTGTACTGCCGGTCTGGATGGTGATTCGGTCTGCCGGCCGCGCCCAGCTGGCCCACCAGATCAGCGAAGATATGAGACTGGCGAAATTCGCTGCTGATTTGCTGACCGAAGATGAACGGCTGGAGGTGATCTCTCCCACGTTGTCCGTGGTTGGTTTCCGGCACCGGCCGCATCCAGGTGAGTCCGAAGAGGACCGAGCCGCTCGCGACACGAGGTTGATGGAAGAAACTTTGGCCAGCGGTGAGCTGATGCTGTCCACGACACTCGTCAATGGTCAAAGTACGGTGCGTTTGGTGGTAATGAATCACCGTACCACCGAACTTGACATCCGTCGTTCAGTCAGTCGGATTCGTTTGTATATTGTTTGAAGCTGCTGAATCCGGGTTGGTTCGCAGCCTCTGCTGAAGAATATTATCGTTCCACCGATGAATACTCCCAGCTCAGCATTTCCCCATAACAACTTGTGAGATCGCTTCACGATAGTGGCTGTCGGATTCGATATCTGTATGGTCACCGTGAGACTGCAGTGTCATGAAGTCGTTTTCGACAAGCCCGAAACACACAGCCCCATGAGATTTCTGATCACCAATGACGACGGATTTGATGCCCCTGGATTAGCCGCACTCTATTCTGCGCTCTGCACGATTGGAGATATTGACGTCGTTGCCCCTGCTGAGTGCCACAGTGCCAAAGGTCATGCGGTGAACACCCGAAACGGCATTCGTGTCGATCGTCAAACGATGGAACCTTTCGGCGAAATCCACATAGCCCATGCGTCACCGGCCGATTGTGTACGGCTGGGACTCCGCGGGCTGAACCTGGACCCACCGGACTTTGTGATCGCCGGAATCAATCCGGGAGCCAACCTTGGAGTAGACCTGTATTACTCCGGCACAGCTGCGGCTGCTCGCGAAGCGGCCATCATGAGAGTGCCTTCGCTGGCCGTGTCGCGTTACATCGAACCGAACGGCCTGATCAACTGGCAGGAATTGTCGAATCATGTGCGTCGTATTGTTGGCAAATTAATTTCCCACGAATATCGACTTCCCGAAGGCCAGTTCTGGAATGTCAACTTTCCCGCCATCCCGGATGACCAACATCCCGGTGAGATTGCCATCGCGCCCATGGGATTGTTTTCTCATGCCGTTGACTTCGAATGCAAACAAACCGGCGATAACACGACCATTTTGCAATACAGCTCAGATTTTCGATGTCGCGCCATTACTGGGAATTGTGACATCAGCCACGTCCTGGATGGCCACATTACGGCAACACCCGTCGATCTGTCCAATACAGCAAATCACGCAATGCTCCCATCCTTCTGAAGTGACGTGAATATCCCA
>Ga0310123_10002530_pt1 | contig 14537 bp, 14 predicted proteins | sample CB6_AW_1057_MG_FD_203505 | JGI IMG/M metagenome (GOLD analysis project Ga0310123, IMG submission 203505) | Marine microbial communities from Western Arctic Ocean, Canada - CB6_AW_1057 | ecosystem: Environmental > Aquatic > Marine > Oceanic | place: Canada: Western Arctic Ocean | collected... | reverse complement strand
TTCCTGATGGCAGCCTTGACTACTCTGACGAAGTTCGCAGCATCTTCAGCCATGTCGTTGGCAGCGTCCACCAACTTCCGACATGGAAGAAACGTGACGAGGTGGACAATACTGAGGCGCTCATCAAAGCAGTCGAGAATCCTACCTTCACCATCCTAGGACACCCGACCGGTAGAATCCTCGGTGGAAGAGATGGATTTGAGGTCGATTTGCACGCTGTGCTGCGAAGAATGGGTGAGCTGAACGCTGAGGGAGAGATGAAAGTCGTGGAAATCAACGCCAGCCCTTACCGCTTAGACCTCGACTGGCGCTTCTGCAAGTACGCCAAGGAACAGGGTGTTCCTATCGCAATTAACCCGGATGCGCATTCAACCAAGGGTTTGGCTGATGTTTGGTTCGGTGTGCAGATAGCAAAAAAGGGCTGGCTGACCAAGGATGATGTGCTTAATTGTCGCTCAGGTTCCCAATTGGAAAGTCAATTCCTCAATTGAACAATTGTGGATGATACATAGAGCCAACTAGCATTCGGGAACCTTATTCAGCCACCCACTGAAGGACACTGACATGGGATTGGGCAAGGCAGTTGTGTTCGGCTGCATCGCAGCACTACCTGGTATGTTCCTCTCCCTGATAGCTTGGCTCGTTATCGGAGCTCCTGACGAATGGAGTGCCAGCCTCAATCTAGTCTGTTACGGGCCGTTCTTCGGCTGTATTGCAGTAGGAATATGGCTTGGATCCCGCTCCGATGCGTCGCAGGTGGAACTGGAATGAAGTCAGCGGAGAAAGCCGCTCGCGTTGGAGCGGTTCTAGACGAGTTGTATCCAGAGCAACCCATTCCACTCGACCACCGCGACCACTACACGTTTCTAGTCGCGGTGATGTTGTCAGCACAGACAACTGACAAGAAGGTGAATCAAGTCACTCCGACGCTATTTGATATGGCTGACACCCCTGCAAAGATGGCTGCGCTTGAGGTGGATGAGATACGCGACATCATTCGTGAAATCGGCTTGGCTCCAACCAAGGCGAAGAATCTCAAGCGAATGGCTGAGCAACTTGTCGAGCGACACGATGGCGTGGTTCCTGCTGACTTTGAGTCAATGGAAGCGCTCGCTGGTGTTGGGCATAAGACGGCGAGCGTCGTAATGGTGCAGGCATTTGGAGTCCCAGCGTTCCCAGTTGATACCCACATCCACAGATTAGCCGAACGCTGGGGTCTGTCGAACGGTCGCAACGTTGTTCAAACTGAAAAGGACCTCAAACGGAAATTTCCCGAAGATGAATGGGCACGTCGGCATCTGCAAATCATCTATTTCGGCAGGGAGTATTGCCCGGCTCGCCATCACGATATGCTAGCATGCCCTATCTGCTCATTCGCTGCATCAAAAGCTAGAATTGCTGCAAACAAGCACAGTAAAAGTTGAGTTGTCTCAGCCGTCGGCTTTGAGAGGGGTCGCCGCTTCGCGGCGACAATGGCAAGACATCTGTCGGTCGGCGATGCGGCCCCGGACTTCGATGCGACCCTAACCGATGGCAGCACATTCAGTCTCAGCGAGACCCTTGCTGCGGGTACTGGGGTCATCCTCTACTTCTATCCAAAGGATTCCACTCCTGGCTGTACCGTTCAAGCCTGTGATTTCCGGGACAGCAAGTCCCGACTAGAGGCAGTAGGTTGGCGAGTCATAGGCGTGTCCAAGGACTCGGCGAAGTCACATGAGCGGTTCACAGCCAAACACGAATTGAACTTTGAACTCATCATCGATTCGGACCTTGAACTCCACGAAGTCTACGGAACTTGGACTGAGAAGAAGTTGTACGGGCGTACCTTCCTCGGGTGCATCCGCTCAACCTTCGCAATCTCCCCGAATGGGAACCTGTCTTGGGTCGGTTACGGAGTGAGGGCCAAAGGTCACGTTGAGAGGCTGATGTATGACCTAGAAATCGAGTGAGTTGGTCCTATGTCGGCAATAGAGAATCTGGGAGTCGCAACGGCAGGCGGAGAGCGGATGGAGTTGCCGAATGGCGGCGCAGCATGGCTTCCTTGCATGGTCGGAGCGGCCTGCACCTTTGGTGAATCGGTGTCTGTAGGTTGCCTCGCCCATGTCGGGCGCGGTGTCTCTATCGGAAATCGTGTCCGAATCCAAGGGGGCGCATACATCGCTGATGGCTGTGAATTGGGAGATGACTGCTTCATCGGACCAAATGTCACTCTACTCAACGACAGGCATCCGCCAAGCAACGACTCTGCATTGTGGCAGCCAGTCATCGTCAAGGCTGGTTCAGTGATTGGCGGAGGGGCCACTGTTCTTCCCGGTGTAACCGTCGGCGAGCGTGCAGTAGTCGGTGCAGGTGCGGTTGCTGACAAGAATATACCCGCTGACGAGGTATGGGTAGGGGTACCCGCGAAGTTCATCATGACGAGAGTGGAGTACGAGGCGAAGCGGGGTCGAGAAGATGAGTGACGGAAAGGCCGCGGTCGTTGATTTTCTGCGGCGCTGTGTATTGTATGCTGACAACAGCATGAATCGTAAGCACGACCGCGACGAGGACCCTGAAGAAATCCGCCGATGGCAAGCCTACCGCGATTTCACCGCGTACTCTCTACATGAGGTAGAACGCGGTGAATTGGATGACTGGTTCACTACCGATGGCGAGGAGGAACGCAAAGTCCCAACTCACCTTGGGGAGCCGCTCGGTGATAGCGCAACGAGCACGCCGATGGAGCACCTCGACCATCAGGAGAGAGCTGGATGGCTGGCTGCTGCAATTGCTCCCCGCCCACTGATGCTGCTCTCAAGTGTTTCATCAGAAGGAGTAGCCAACTTGTGCCCGGTGACATCTGTTTGCGTTCTGTCCAACCACCCGCCTCTACTCGGTGTCAGTCTATCAGAAGACCGAGCAGGGCGGCCGCGTGACACACTTGTCAATTTGATGGAGGGTGGCGTTGCAAGCGAAGACAAGAGCGGTGCTAAGGTGACGGTGATGCCGCTGCCAGCGACTTGGGATGCAGCGCATCTGGTCGACCACACTGCAACACCAATACCTGCGAGCAAGAGCGAATGGGATGGGCTGAAGGAGGAGCCGATGGCCAGTGCAAGTGGTGATGATTGGCCACCGCTTCATCCAATGGCACCGGTCGCACTTGAATGCGAATTGGTCGCTATTCATGACCTGCCCGGTGCGGTGGCAAAATTGGCCGTCTTGCGAGTGGAAAACCTGCTGCATGCTGACTATGAGGGCCGTGGACGCGGCCCGCCAGACCCAGAAACTTGGCGAGCATTGCTGTGCCAATACGGACTTGACCGGCTGACTGCAGGACCTGATGGACTGGCTTGGTCGCACGTGGTACGCAGCCATCGCGGCTGAAATCAGTCTATGATGCCCGGCTGCGTGCCGAGTTCATGTGTCTCGGTATCCACACTTACACCGCGCCCAGGCACCAATAGCAGGTACTCCTGTTCGTCGAGTGCAAACACAGGACAACCAACCGCATCGCCAACGCCTTGTAATTGCCGAGTCAGCGCGGCCCGCTGGGAATCCATATGAGCAAGGATGGAGAGGTCAACAACAACTGTATCGCCTTGATTCACTCGAGCATGGATGCCGTCGAGAGGTATTCTGTGCATCTCATCCGGGCGCACATAACGCAGCCCTCTTTGAGGCCCGGGCAGGTGCGAGCGAGACCAATCAAGCCAGCGCTGTTGCGCTAGGTCGTGGAACTGGAGTTCATGCACAGGACGGTCAGAAGCGGTCGATTCTGGAATCAGTTCAGCGTCGAGAGGCACTGCATCCTTGGTCCCACTTTTCTTGGCTGATGGTAGCCCGAATAAATTGTAAATCGACCGCAGCGGTTCACCTCACAGATCGAATTCCCACGGGTCAATGTCCTCTGTTGGAGTGACCGGTGCCGGTTCAGATGGCTCTGCCGGGGCTGGCGTTGCATCAATCGAATCGAAAGCGGTGGTAGGCTCCACGCTCGGTAGGTTCGCTTCTGCAACAGGCTCACTCACAACATTTTGTGCGACCCACTGATGACCGTAGTGATTCCACTGCTCAATTGACCAACCTTCTGGTAGTCCATCAGCGGGTATTGGTGGAGCATCCGGTGAAAGACCCGAGGTGAACATCTCGGATGGTGGCGCTTCTATCGGTGACTCACCGGGGTCAAAGGTTGGAATTGGTGATTGCCACATTTCCGGTTCTTCTTCAGCGCGGCGGTTGCGGACCACTGTCAAGCCCAAAACCAGCAGAAGCATCACGAACAACAGACCTAGAATCACGATGGCGGCAGTTGCTCCACCACCGCCAGTGGATAGGAAGGTGAAGAATCCAGTTTCTTCCTCTTGGGCATAGAAAGTGAGGTCTGCGGTATCGGTAGAAGCTTCATCTGACACCATCAGCCTGATGCTATGATAGCCAGATTTCTCAAACGATATCCAGATTTCAAAGCCGGTTGCATCGATGTCATTGTCCGTATAGCCATCATCATCACTGTCTACTTCTGTGTCCAAATCCCACAAATATCGCAGGAGATTCACATCTGACGGTGTGTCGGTTGACCCTTCGGCTGTAATACGGAAGTCGGTTCCGGTAGTCGGTTCAATGGTGCTAGCATTGATGTTGGCTTTTGGAGCCTTGTTGGCTACGGAGACATTCACCTTCTGAGTGACTATCTCTCCATCATCATCTGTCACGTGGAATATGACCCTGTAGACTCCCGCAATCGGCCATGAGTGCGCTAGGTGTGCTCCAGTGATGTCACAATCATCATCTGCACTTCCATCTGAATCGGAGTTCATGTATGGGTCAAGGTCCCAGCATGCGACCAACGAATCTACATCCGAAGGAGTATCCGAATAGACTCCAGTGATATCTGCGACCGAATCTTCCCAAACAGGTGGCATCGAGTTTTCATCGAATGGCTCGATGGTAGGCGGGATGTTGTGTACCCTGACCCAACCGTTCACTACGCCTGTGCTCTCCTCGTCATCGTCGAAGACTTCCATGGCAATCACATGCAACCCGTCCTCAGTATAGGTGGCGCTGACACTGGACGTCGCGCCATTGTATACCTCATGCCAGTTCGGGTCGACGTCGATATCAGGCTGCCACTCCCAGCGCAGATAGGGCAGGTCATTAGGAGAATCTGAGGCGTGACCCATCATGTCGATTGTCTGGTCCTCATCGATATTCCAGACCATCTGACTGTCCTTGACAAGTTCAGCACCGCTCTCATTATCGGTCGCGGTGATGAAGGCGTCGTGCGGTCCGATGTTGGTGATGTCAATCGACTTGCTAGCAATTGTAACTGCACCATCGTCATCGACAGCGGTAACCTGCATGGTGTAGATTCCCTCTATCTCCGGTCGAACGGTGCAGGTGAGTGTTACGCGGCCCTCATCGCATACAGCATCCCATAGTATGGCGATGGGTGCCTCCGGTGTGTTTGTGTCGATATCGGAGTGATTGTGGACATTGAATGTGACTTCCTCGCCTACCATGACCGAGCCAGTATTTGAGCCGACTGTCACTAACGCAGGGCGATTGATGATTACGATGTCTTGCGATGTGGAGGCGGCGTCATTTTCGTCATCAGTAACCGTCACCCCTACTGTATATGTTCCATCATCCGACCATTCCCACTCCAGCAGGCAGTCCTCCTCATGATAGAGTGCGGTATTGCCATCTACTTTCTGAACTGCGAAGGTGCAGAACACTCCACCACCATCAGGGTCGGCTGAATCGTCAGGGTCGGTCGAGCCACTTGCATCGAACTGAATCGTGGTGAATGTCTGAGTAGGACCAACGTTGCCCATCATCGCTGTAGGCAGACGGCCGATGAAAATCTCAAAGGTGTCGGCGTTATTGCTCAAGTTGGCGTCGTTGGTGATGAGTCTATCTGGGTCAGCCTCAAAGTCGATTCCGACCACTCCGACCTGCTGACCACCTGAAACTGTCCATGTCACATCGACAGTGATTGAGCCGCGTGGGGGCAACTCTGGAACGGCGGTTCTGCTGGTCGAGCCATCCGGTGCTGCAACTTCAAGTTCGGTCTCAGGTGAAGATAGGATTCCATTGTTTACCACAGGCACGCTGAACGTCAAGGAATCCCCCGGTATCGCATTGAATCCAGTCACCGGAGTCAATAGCATGCTTTCGTCACCTCTCACACGAGTGACGCTGACCCCACCAGCACTGGTAGCAATATCGACCTGAACCAAATTCTCATCGAGGGTGAGAGTTGAAACACCAATCTGGTTTGAAGATGAAATCCAGCCAATCACACCGTGTGATGCATAGTCGAAAGTCGTCGGGGATGGGTCAGTGAAATGGCCAGTGTTAAACACAGCAAATACAGAACCATTGGCAGCAGTGGATAGCGTGCGAGTGTCACTCTCAGCCTCATAACGGAACTCTACAGACTCGCCCGAAATCGGGCTTCCACCTGCATCTGTTACATTGACCCATGCTCCTAGGTCAGCGTCTGGAATCCACGCCGGGAATGCTGGTGTGACAGTAATAACTCGAGATTGGGATGCAGGTGTATACCCCTTCAGTTTGAAATCTAGGATAAGGCCCAAGTCTTGCTCAAAGTGGCGCCAAGCATCACCTTCGACCTGAGGGCAATACCATACGAAATCTGTAACTGCACCAGTCGTCGAATTGTAGGTTGTGATGTTGTAGGAATTACCACAGCCGGTATATGGGACTCCAGGGTTGCCAATTCCAACCACCACGTGGTCTGATTCCGACTGGGTCGTCTCATCTGCGGGGAGGGCGATGTAATCTGAAGAACCCGACCACTGCACCGTCACTGTGTAACTTGATTCCCAATTCTCGCCAACTGCTAGTGGGAAATCGTAAACCTCCAGCGGTGGCGAATAGGAGGTCAGAATCGTCACGTCAGCCACGTCGATAGTGATGAAGCCGCCAAATGTGCTGAAATCGACATTCAAGGCCATCGAGCGTGAAATTAGAGACAAATCAGATGCGCGGTACTCCTCGACACCTAAGTAGTCAACAATGAGGTCGCCACTGTACGTGTCTAGGGTGACGCCATTTGCTCTGAAAGCACCAATTGATTCTACAGTGTAAACAAGTGATGAGCGGTTCTCCACCGTCATGATATCAATGCTTTCCAGCACCGATACCATATCTCCAGTCAAGGTTTGGACGTTGGACGATACACCGCCAGAAGCAATCAGTCCAGCGACGTTGAAATAGCCGTCGTAAACCCATTCATCTCCCAACCGCCACGAAGGAACATCTACCGCAGTTCCACTATTATGTGAGGAGAATTGCAGTGAATTGCTCGCATCGTCTTCCAGTTCTGAGGCTGAATTGACACCTAAATAGGCGGCTGAAATCGATGATAGTATCAGAAGCCCCACCAATAGAAGTGGGGCGAACCGGAGTCCATGCATTCGGCTACCCATAGGGTAGCCAGCATGGCCGCGCCTCATCAACACACCGCAGGTCAGATTGTAGAAAATATTTGGTTTAAACGCCATACTGCAGCCAGATTCTAGCAGCGGAAGCGGCGGTTGCAGCCCACATCCATACCGCCATGGCTTGGCGGGTCAACTTGGTTGGAGGACGCCAGTTAGAGACGGATTCCACGATTTCCATGAGGAACCAACCTTCCTCATGGACGGCTAACAATTCCTCACCCAGCAACTGCACTTCCCACGATGTCAGGATGCATCGTCTCACATTGAGTCGCCAGTGCAGGCGAGTAAGCGGTGTGAGGACCACGTGAATCATCCATGCAGTCGGCCAAGGAAACGCCCAACCAAACATAATGAACGCGATCATCAGAAGATGAGTGAGACGGACTCCCTTCGCTGCGATTCTGCGCAGGAGAGAAACCTCCGCCATCGAGATACCCCGTTCATATCGGTAGGTGTGGCCAAGCAATCCGTCCTACACAGACACACCAAGAAAATATCGACACGCTGTAAGCCAACTTGGTATTGAGGTCTTCATTGATGGTGATTCCGAAGATGGCGGCCAATCTAGGCATGAATGGTGCTTGGTCTGGTGTGCCGGCTCTCTCATCTCCTCGCAGAGAGTCCTCTAAAGTGGTCAAGAAGCACACTTTGTCATTGGTTATCCAATGCAAGATCATCAATGGAATCCCGAAGGCATTCAACCACCATATCGGCTGCCATGGCACCAGCCAACCCCAACTGACGGTAAGGACGATACTGGTGTGAGTGAGTTTAACCAAATTAGCAAGGATAGGGCGAGGAGAAGCTGCGCTCACTAACTCATCTGCCTCAGCAAAACCAACCACGTCGGCCAGCGGAGCAGTCTTGCTCATGGCACTCCCTTCAGGCACTATACCTATTGCCCTTTCCTGACAGGTCAGAGACATACTCACAACAAGTCAGCGAGTTCGTCTTGGATAATCTGCACCGCTTCAAGAATCTCGTCCTTGTGGCGGGCACCGGTAATCACCATCTTGCCACTACCGAAAATCAGGCAGACAACCTTGGGATAGTCAAGTCGGTAAATCAATCCGGGGAATTGCTCCGGCTCGTATTCGACTTTGTCGAAAGGCAGGTGGAATGTCAAGTGGTTGAGATTGAGTTTGCGCGGCTCTCCGGCCTGAGGCTCATCGGTCCACTTGTCGCGGCCGTCGTAATCCTCTGGATAGTGCAAGGCGTAAGTCGCAACCATATTCTGCACCTCAATTTTCACGTCTTTCAGATCCCATGTCTCAATGCCTGCTGCGCGCAGATCGTCAATCATGCGCTCGATGCCGGTGTGGATATTGGCCCGGTTCTTGCCGCCGGTGCAAACAGCCCGGCCGGAGCGGAACATGAGGATCGCGAGTTTGGGGTCGACCACGCGGTAGACGACTCCGGGGAACTGCTCAGGCTCGTATTCGCAATTGAGCTGAATCGCGATGTCGGGGAGGTTCAGTTCCTCCGCCACGCGGGTGGAGGCGACGACGTTGACCACCGTGAGGCGCTCCTCGTCCTTCGACATCGGCTTCTCATCCTTGACAAGGGCCTTCTCGTCCTTTTTGGACTTCGTTGACTTCGTTGACTTCGTGGACTTCGTGGACTTCTTTTCATCCTTCTTTGCCATGGCGGTCGCGACTCGACCGCCCTATATAAAGGAAAGGCCGTTTTTGCTTATAACTGACTTTTAACTGATAACCAGCATAGCAAATAGCATTGTTCGGCTTGAGTAGCACGAATACGAGGCGATTACAGAGCCTCATTACACCCCTCGTGAAGTTCTCACACTCTGAAGTAGTGATTATGACTGCTCAATTCGCACTCCTTCAACTCCGAGAGGTGAAATCAGAGTGCGCCCTCCTGCAAGTTCAATCGCTTCAGCACAACGCCTTGCATCCATTGTGAGAGCAAGCATGCATCCACCACCGCCCGCGCCGGTCATCTTCGCCCCGTACGCATAAGGCCGAGCCGCTTCGACAAGACGGTCAAGACCCTCATCAGAGACTCCGATTCCTTGAAGCAATCTGTGACATTCATCCATCGCGATTCCTACTGCCTCAATATTGCCGAGTCTCAATGCGGTCACACCTGCGCGAGTCACGGTGCCAATTCGGTCGATGTCTTCCATCCGGTCGGGATTGCTCTCAAGCATGTCTGCAACCTTAGCCACCATCTTTCCGGTCGGACCCGGACGTCCAGTGAAGCCGATGACGATGCTTGCCTCGGCAAAAGTAGCTGGCAAGTCAATTCGATGCACCTCCCAACGCCTTGCCTCACCGGCGACCTCCAATTCACGAGTGTATTGCCATTCAGCGTCGTCGTCTCTCTCATCGCTGATTAGAACACACCCCCCAAGAGAACTGGTGCTGCTGTCGGTCGGACTGGCCCGACCACTCTGCGCTGCCGCTTCTGCAAGGTGCGCACACTCGGCAATCAGGGGGAGTTGGGCTGCGGAGGAACCGGGGTTCTGTAACTCTAACAACACTGCGGAGTATGCTGATGAAAGCGCTGCGCTTGAGCCTAATCCAGCAGCACCAAAAATCTCCGATGTGACCTGTAAAGCCAACGCATCACCATCCCATAACCGGTTATGCAAGTAGGTGAGATGCGGATGTTTTTCTTCGGAGAAGTGCATGCCATCGATGGACCATTTGTCCACTCCCTCACGCACTGATACGGTCAATCGAGCATCGATTGCCACAGCCACGGCAGGATGCCCATACACCACCGCGTGCTCGCCAAACAGGATACACTTCCCTGGGGCCGAGGCAGTGACCATGTTTGCCCACTCGGCCTCCAGCACATATCGGTTGGGGAGATAGCAAGTGAAAGTTGAAGGGCGCACCGTAGGTGGACTACGCGTCAGAGGGATGCTATGAGCGACGAGACCGACTTCGATGTCATCGTCATTGGCGCAGGCATGGCCGGGGCCGCAACAGCATTCCAACTACTCAAGGAAGGTATCGAAGGAGAACGCATCCTCGTCGTTGAACGAGGTGACCCTGTGGGTGCCAAGAACATGAGCGGCGGCATCCTGTGGGGACGTGAACTCGATGCATTCGAGGAGTTCATCGGCAACTGGGAGATGGAGTGCAATGGCATCGAGCGCTGCATCAATCACAAGAAGGTCGGATTCCTCACCAACGATGACGCAGTGTTCGTCGAAGGTAGATTCGCATCGTGGGATGGAACCGGAGGGACCGAAGAGCCCAGTCAGCGAGCCGCTTGGTCGGTCCTGCGCGCTAAGACTGATGCTTGGCTCGCTGAGAAGATGGAGGAAGCGGGCATCTTTGTCATGGCCGGCATCAAGATCGACCAACTTCACATCGATGGACTTGACCACAATTCCTACACCGCGCGTGACCTGACAGACCCGGCAGCAGATTCGGGCGAAGGTGGAGCGCAGAAGTGGAAGGTCGACAATCTCCCCAAGGATACCGTAGAGGCGATTCGCAACGGCACCATTTCTGGTATCGTGCAGGATGGTGAGGTGATGACCAGCAAGGTCGTCGTCATCGCAGAGGGGAGCAACTCGGTGCTGACCCGAGGCTATCACTTCGATTCAATGCTGCACGCCCAGTCAAAAGATGATATGTTGCTGGGCGTCAAGGAGGTTATTCACCTCGGAAAGGAACGCATCGATGAGCGCTTCAACTGCTTCGCAGGTGACGATTCGCGACCCCCCAGCGGAATGGCGATGGAACTCGCACTTTCCTTGTATGGAGATATGGCGGAGCAGGCATGGCAGGATTATCCAGACACCGCCGGTCAAATGCCTCGCTGTGGTGGGTTCTTCTACACCAATCGAGATACCGTTTCCTGCGGCATCATCGTGCAACTGAAGTCTCTGCCACAGGGTCTGCATACCTACGATTTGTACCAAGCATTCAAGGAGCAACCGGCGATTGCCGCTCTGATTGATGGCGGCGAGGTCCTCGAATATTCTGGCCACCTCTGTCCGGAGTTCGGGCTACACAGAATGCCACACCGATTCGCCCGTGATGGGGCGATTGTCGTTGGCGATGCTGCTGGTCTCGTCTTCGCCAACGGCATGATGATTCAAGGCATGAATAACGCGCTCCACTCCGGCAAACTCGCCGGCACTGCCATCGCCAAGTGCATCGCTGATGGCGATGTCAGCGCGGAAGCACTGAACTCGACCTACACCAAGTCGCTGAAGGCGTCCTACATCTTCCGAGACCTCAAGCGATTCGAACCAGCGACCAAGTTCCTCAATGATGATGCCAACTTCACTTGGGTTCCTGAGTTAGTCGGTAAGACTGCAAACCGAGTATTCCGTGAAATTGGTGAGGAAAAGGTAACAGCGGAGAAAGTCTTCTTAGGAACAAGGAAGGAATTACGAGGGAAGAACAAGGCATACAAGAAGGGCATGGGCTGGCTCAACCTGATTCGGATAGGGTTGCTAGGTCGTAAGTTGTGAGGTGGAATGATGAGTGAAGTAAAACAACAACTCGGCCTATTCACCTACGACATCAAAAATGGTCTTGGCCTGATTGGATACAACATCGATGCACACGAGCACGCTCACATCATCGTCGATGTTGACAAATGCGACGACTGCTCTCATATGATGTGCGTCTGGGGCTGTCCTGCACAATGCTACAACTTCCGCGACCAAGGGCTTGAGAAGATGAAATTCCAATACGAGGACTGTGTTGAGTGCGGCACCTGCTTCATCATGTGCGACCAAGGTGCCGTGTCATGGAATCACCCACGTGGTGGCTTTGGAATCACCTACAATCAGGGCTGATTCACACCAAGTCGGCTGACAAGGTATGTTCTGCCTGCTCGATTGCGTCGTCGCGCTCAGCACGGACTCTCTCAAGGCGGAGTCCTTGATGTGGACCGAGCAAGCGCAACATCAAGGCCCTCTCATATCGCTTGGCGACCTCTTCCAATTCACTCTGCGACATTGTTTCCTCCATCTCCTCATGAAATCTATTCGCTCGCGCGTTGCGGGTGAATAGGCCGAAGCCAAGCCAGATGGCGAGGGGACCACCGCCGAGAATGCCGATGATATCCCAAACACCGAACTCGATGCCGAATAATGTGATGCCTTCAATCGGGTGACTTGCTGCACTCAAGGGGTTGGTTCCTGCATCCCGTTCTGCACTATCGGTGAATCCATCTCCATCGTCATCGGTATCCACCAAGTCAGCAATGGTGTCGCCATCGGTATCATACTTCCACAACGGATTGTCGGGGAAGGCATCCTCAGAATCAATCAGGCCGTCGTTATCGCGGTCATCGTCCAACTCATCTGGGATACCGTCCCCATCTTCATCAGCCCAATAACTTGCATCATCAGGGAAATGGTCAGCAAGATTGCCCGTTGGATTGTCGCCATGGCCATCACCATCGGCATCCACACACTGAGTGATATCGAGCGGGAACTTATCACTGGAATTGCCGTTTGGATTGTCGCCACAGAGGTCACCATCGACATCTTTCCATTGGGTGGAATCATCGGGGAAGGCATCGCCTTGGAATCCGTTGATATTGTCACCAAATAGGTCACCATCACTATCGGTCTGTTGGTCTGGGTTGATGGGGAAGCGGTCGCTATTGTCTCCAACTCCATCGAAGTCGGTATCGCGGAATTCAGTAGGGTCAGCAGGGAAGGCATCGCCTGCGTCGCTGTACCCATCGCTATCTTGGTCAGGACAACCATGCATATCGATGTAACTCATACCGAACGCATCTTGACAAAAGTCGGGATTGACACCGAAGAGGTTGTCGCCGAAACCGTCTCCATCCTCATCGTGCCACTGCGTCCCTTCATGGGGAAAAGGGTCACCAAAATCGGCCATCATATCCCCATCATTGTCTACACAACCATACACACCACCCATCGCCGAGGTTCCACTAGTTTGAGTACACGCATCAGGGGTGTTCCCCTCGGGATTATCACCGAAGCCGTCGAAGTCAGCATCCGACCACTGAGATGGATCATTGAGGAAGGCGTCGGCATCATTCGACCAACCGTCTCCATCTCGGTCAAGACAGCCAAATGAGTCCGCGGTAGAAGTTCCGGGAACATCGATGCACGCATCTGGTGTGGTGGCACCTGCACTCTGATTATCGCCAAAGCCATCCTCGTCCACATCTGACCACTGGGTTGCATCGGAGGGGAAAGAATCGGTTGCAGGTCCGTACCCATCAAGGTCCTCATCATGCACAAGATGAGTCACGGAGAAGTCGGACAAACCTAGACTGGAGTATTGGTGACCCTGGAAGTCGAAATCATCCTCGAAAATGCCGAGGAATCCACCGCCTGCGAAGCCATGACAATGAGTTTCTGAGAACTGGGTGGGAAAAATGTTGACGTATTCGCCAAACCGGTTGATTATCACTACGATATCACCGACTTCGTCACCGTCTGGGACATCGGCGGGGGTCACAAAAATGGGGGATCTATTACCCACAGGAAACAATGTAGTGTCTCCAAAGTTGCCGCTGAACAGAGCGTGGCCGGTATCCAACCAACATGCCTCGCGCATTGCGTCGTCCACCCCTGAACCAATGGAGCGAGACCAGCCTGTGTTGAAATTTGACGGATATAGCGATAGCAGGAAACCATCGACACCACCCACTGTATCGATGTCTATTTCGTCAATGGTGATTCCAGAGTGCTCACCTGAAATCAACAGACTATGGGGCGTGGAAATGATGTTGAAATTCTGTCCGATCGAGCCGGTCAAATGCTTTATCGGGTAGAAATTCAGGCTATTGTCAATCACTCCAATTGCTGCCGACGAGACAAGGGCATTTTCCTGGGAGTCAGGCGGAGTTGACACATACACCATATTCGCGTTACCGCCAACGCCTGATGATGCCATCCCGGCTGCCTGAACTACGAATCCGTCTGCTGCGGCGACAATCCATTCATGTTGGTCGATATTGTAAATGGCATGAAAACCGTGCCACCCAATGACATTCTGCTGATTCAGCACTGCATGTCCAGTGACCTGCAATTTGCCGTTGAAAACTCCGCTGACCAGTACGATATCCTCCCTCAATGCAATAACACTTTGAATCTTGAAATTT
>Ga0310123_10002529_pt1 | contig 14539 bp, 12 predicted proteins | sample CB6_AW_1057_MG_FD_203505 | JGI IMG/M metagenome (GOLD analysis project Ga0310123, IMG submission 203505) | Marine microbial communities from Western Arctic Ocean, Canada - CB6_AW_1057 | ecosystem: Environmental > Aquatic > Marine > Oceanic | place: Canada: Western Arctic Ocean | collected... | reverse complement strand
ACGTTGATCGGCATCGAGCAGCGGGAAGGCGAACTCGTCATGGAGCGAATGGCGGTGGGAGACCATCTGCTGGTCGGTGGCGACAACATGGATTTGACCTTAGCCCATTTCGTCGCCAGCCAGTTTGCGGAGCAGGGTGTGAAACTGGATCCGTGGCAGTCGGTTTCGTTGTGGCATTCGTGTCGCACCGCGAAAGAAACGCTTTTGGCGAGCGACGGACCGGACTCGCATACTATTTCGGTGCTCGGCCGCGGCAGCCGGCTGATCGGCGGCACGGTGTCGGTCGAAGTTGATCGTACCCGAGTCGCAGAAATGCTAGTCGACGGATTCTTCCCGCATTGCCAGTTGGGCGACCGGCCCCATAAACAGCGTGCCTCAGGCTTTCAGGAACTTGGCCTGCCTTTTGAATCCGACACGGCCGTGACTCGGCACCTGGCCACATTCCTGGCTGCGCAATCGGAGGGTGCAGCCAACACGTATCCAACCCACGTGTTGTTCAATGGTGGTGTCTTCCAGGCGGAGGCCCTGCAAACTCGATTAATGGAAGTGCTCTGCGATTGGCGGGGCGATCGGGAGGCGACGCGCCCGCTAGGCGGGGTCCACGACTTACATCATGCCGTGGCGCGAGGTGCGGCGCATTATGGCTGGATCAAACAACATGGCGGTGTGCGCATTCGTGGTGGTGTGGGCCGATCCTATTATATCGGCATCGAGACGGCCGGCCTGGCGGTTCCCGGTGCAGCTCGCCCCCTGCAGGCGCTTTGTGTGGTCCCGTTTGGTATGGAGGAAGGTACGGAAACCGACGTGCCTTCCCACGAGATCGGCTTGGTGCTCGGGGAACCGGCCGAGTTCCGGTTCTTCAGCTCTGCGGTCCGCAAAGAGGATCAACCGGGTGACGTGCTGCAGCGCTGGGACGAATCGGAGCTGTCCGAGACAACACCGCTATCTGCCAAGCTGCCGGCCGACGAAACCGTGGACGAGCCCTACGTGCCTGTGCTCTTCCAATCTCGCATCACAGAGTTGGGAATGTTTGAGTTGTGGTGTGTCAGCACGCAAAACGACCGGCGATGGAAGTTAGAATTCAACGTGCGCGACGAGACTGAGGACTAAGGCGGTGGCCGCATCACGTGATTTCGATCCGCTTGTCGACAAGGCTCCGGCGCGATATGTCGTGGGCATTGACCTGGGCACCACGAACTCGGCCGTGATGTACGTTGACGCGGGCGAGTCACCGTGGAAGGTGCGTCCGCTGACAGTGCCTCAGTTGGTTGCGACCGGGCAGGTCGAAGCACGTGATACGTTGCCGTCATTTCATTTTCAGCCGTTACCACACGACGTGGCAGACGGATCTCTCCGGTTGCCGTGGTCCCAGGAAGACGAAAACTGGATCGTGGGGATCATGGCCCGGGACGAGGGAATGAAGTCTTCCGGCAGGTTGATCGCCTCGGCTAAGTCATGGTTATGCCACACGGGGGTCGACCGCGCGGCGAAGCTACTGCCCTGGCATGGCGCTGACGACGTCGATCGCTTGTCACCGGTCGAAGCCAGCGGACGCTATCTGAAACACATTCGTGACGCTTGGAATGCCAAGTTTCCGCGCGATACACTGGCTGATCAAGACATCGTAATTACGTTGCCCGCTTCGTTCGACGAGGTGGCTCGAGAGCTGACGGTTGAGGCTGCGGCCACGGCTGACCTGCCGAACGTCGTCTTGATCGAAGAGCCGCAGGCCGCCTTCTACGCCTGGGTTTATAAACACGACGACGATTGGCCGCAACTTGTGTCAGCTGGAGACACGATCCTGGTCTGTGACATCGGCGGCGGGACGTCCGACTTCACTCTGATCAAAGTTCGCCAAACAGAGCCGAAAGAAACAGAGCCGAAAGAAACAGAGCCGAAAGAAACAGAGCCGAAAGAAACAGAGCCGAAAGAAACAGAGCCGAAAGAAACAGAGCCGACGGAAACGGACACCGATCGCCGAGCGCAGTTTCATCGTGTGGCCGTCGGCGACCATCTGATTCTGGGCGGGGACAACCTCGATATGGCGCTGGCGCACTACATCGAGAAGAAGTTGGCCGATGGTGGCAGGTTGGCACCACAACAGTGGGACGTGCTGGTCCGTAGCTGTCGTCGTGTTAAGGAAACGCTCTTGGGCGAAGAGGCTCCCGAACGAGCGACCGTGAATCTGCCGGGGTCGGGATCTAAGCTCATCGGTGGAGGATTCCAGGCTGAAGTTTCTCGCGATGAGGTGGAACGGCTGTTAGTGGATGGCTTTCTGCCCCGCACAGCGTTAGCGGAGCCGCCGGCTTCAGGCCAGTCCGGATTTCGCGAATTCGGATTGCCCTTCGCGAGCGACCCCGCGATCACTCGCCACCTGGCCGCGTTTTTGAGTGCCCACGGCGAAGTCGCCAATACGGGCTCCGATGCCCCCAACCCATCGGCTCGTCCCGACATCGTACTCTTTAACGGCGGCTTCTTCGCCTCGCCCTTGCTGCGCGGGCGGCTGCTGGAAGTGATCGCGGAGTGGTTTGGCGACCAGTCGAAAAAGAGCTGGAAACCGACGGTTCTTGACAACGATCGGCTTGATTTAGCCGTGGCGCGAGGGGCGGCCTACTATGGCATGGTACGGCGTGGCGAGGGGGTGCGCATCGCCGCCAGCTTGGCACGCAGCTATTACGTGGAAGTGGACAGCGATGCCGAAGAGGTCCAAGCGATCTGCCTTGTGCCGGGTCATGCCGAACCAGGCCAAGACCTGGATCTCGTGGCACGGACGCTCGAACTCACCATCTCACAACCGGTTGAATTTTCTCTGTTCTTTTCCAGCACGCGATTGACCGACGAACCTGGTGACATCGTGACCGTCAATCGGGAGCAAATGAAGCCATTGCCACCCATTCGCACGGTATTGCACACCGAACGTCGCAACGAAACGGGAATGATTCCCGTCACACTGCACGCCCACCTGAGCGAAATCGGGACGATCGACCTGTGGTGCCAGGCGGCGGAGACCGATCGTCGCTGGCGTTTGCAATTTGATGTCCGTTCAGCCACGCAAACGGATATCGCTGCTCATGAGGCCGCAGCCGAAGCGGAAGGTATCGTTGACGAAGCAACCTGGCAAGCGAGTGAGAAATTGATTCTCGATGTGTTTGGCAAGGATGGCCAGGGGAAACCGAGCGCCTTGGTGAAACAACTCGCAGCCACCCTGGGTGCGGATCGCCAGGAGTGGCCGACTTCCTTGTTGCGGCGATTCTGGGAAGCTCTCATGGCACTCAAAGAGGGCCGGCAACGCAGCCCAGCGCACGAAGCCCGCTGGTTGAACCTGCTCGGGTTCTCCTTGCGGCCTGGTTACGGTCTGGCCATCGATGATTGGCGAGTTGCCGAGACGTGGCGTCATGTGCGTGGCAAGCTGGCGCATGCCGGCGCCAGCCAAGCGGAGTCCTTAATCTTATGGCGGAGAATCTCCGGCGGGCTTTCCGCTGGACAGCAGTCCGCGCTCGCTGAGCCTCTGACGTCGTCACTACGAGCAGCACACACGATCTCAACGACCGGCAAGCGATCGCGCGGTACCCCGTCCATTCCGCTGCATGAATCGTTCGAGGCCTGGCGTTTATTGGGTTCACTCGAGCTCTTAGACGTGCCGATGAAAGTACAACTCGGCAACATGATCGTCGATTTGGTTTCTAAGCGAAAATACGAAAAGGTACGCAGCCCGATGGTATGGACGTTAGGGCGAATAGGCCAACGCCAACCATTGTACGGGCCACTGAACTCCGTCGTACCGCAGGTCGAAGCAGCGAAGTGGTGTGAATCGCTGTTGCAGCTGAGCGACAGTGACGGGGTCACCTATTTAGCGGCCATGCAGTTGTCTCGCCGTACCCATGATCGATATCGAGACATGGACGAGAAGCTGCGCGAGCGCGTGGTGATGTGGCTGAACGAGAATAATGCCTCCCCGCATCTGGTGGAACTGGTACGTGAAGGCGGAACACTCGAATCCGAAGAGCAGGATCAGGTATTTGGAGAAGCGTTGCCAAAAGGTCTGCGAATGAGAGGAGGAGTCAACGACGAATGAGCGGGTGGGGTCGTTACAACGCTCTGTGTCGTAACGGCGAGGCCCGACGCTCCGCGTCATGCGAACTCTTCCACATGATCCGCATCTGTGCCATTGTGAATTCTTCGAGTCCCAGACAACGCATCACTAAAGGGTTTGATCCAAGACCGCGTAAGCTGTTAGCAATGTTCGATGCAATACGGCAGGTTCGTTTTTCGCAGGGAACACCGGTTATTCCGTCTCCTTTCGCGCCTTCATCTTCTCCTCCTCCAGCGTGAGGCGGTGGTCGTTAATGGCATGAAAACCAGAGACATGAAAACCAGTCTCGCTGGCTTTGTCTCCTGTCGAATTCAATCGAATACCGCCTCTTCGGGACGTTGACCGTCGACTAATTCCACGATGTCCGCCCAGGCGGCGCAGGCTTGTTCGTCATTAACATCTGGCGGAACATCCGTGAAATAGTCATCGTGGATTCCCAGCCTTCGCTTAAATTCGCGGCTCTTTTCCGGCGGCAGATCGAGTGTCCGCCCGTCCATCTGCCAATCTACGTCTTGCAATACCCAGCCTCGGATTTCGTCAATGACTAGCTCCCACGTATCCATCACGATACATTCCGCATCCGGCCAGTTCCCTTCCGCACGGTGTGCGGTAATAACTTGAAGGATCTCTTGGCGTCGCTCCGTGTCCCCTGCTTCGCTCCGTGGCGACATTTGTTGCATGTCGATTTTACACTCCACGTTCACCCGCATCTGCGCGTAGATCGCGGCGACAGTAGCTTCGAGCAAAGCCGTTAGCTTGGGGGCTCGACAGACGAGTCGAGCAGCGGCTTGAGAACCTGGCGAAGCATCACCAGCTGCTGTTGCCATGTCAGTTGGTCGAATAACAGAATACCGAGCTGGGCGTTTGAATCCAGACTTTTTTCAGCGCGGATCGCGTCGACCAAGTCCCAGGCCGTGCCGCCGATCAAACGGGCCTCGGCGCCGGCCATCGTGCGTGTTCCAATTGCCGTGTTCCACATATTTAGGGCTCCGTCGATCTTCTCCACTTCATGGTTCAGGAAAGTGCCATCCATGGCTATTTGTCAGATGCTAACTCACCTGCGAATGATGCGAACTACTCCAGTGCCGTTTTATAAATCATCGTCGATCTCTGATACATGTAAACCGGACGTCTAACAAAAGTACATTGGCTTAGGGATTGTAACCTCCCGAGTACAGCCAATTGTAGTGCCGTGCGTAGGCGCTCTGGTCTCACACTACGGCAATTCGAATGCCATGATGTCCTTGCGGTTGCGCACATACATTCGATTTCCGACAAGCGTCGGAGCGGTCCAACCTCGACCATCAAAGAGTTTGGCGGTGGAATGGATTGTCAACTCTTCTGGCGACAACGACGCCAGCATAAGTTGTCCGTCTTCCTGAAGTGCGAGGACCTTGCCGTCAACATAGAGGCAGCTGGCGCGGCCAAGTCGGCGATCCTGCCACACAACCTCGCCGGTCTCGATTTTCACGGCCATAAATTTAATGGCGGCAAAATCGCCGCTGGGGCCATACACATAGTCTCCGATGCGTGTGACGTTACTATGATGCACCCGCATGCGAGCACTATGCCAGATTTCGTCCGCGACCGTTTTCTCACCAGTGCGTTTCAGGTGAATGCAGCGACTTCCCTCACCGTAGGCACCGGAGAAGAACAGCCGGCCATCGTGACCCCATACTGGAGTGCTCGAGATGTAACCGCCGGCTATCGGATGGTCATGCTGCCAGAACGACTGTCCGCTGACCGGATCGAGACCGACGATGGTCTTTTCGCCCAGAACGACCAATTGCTGTTGGTCGTCGACACGAATCATGATTGGTGATACGTGGGAGATGGCAAAATCGTGTTTCTTCCAGAGGATCGAGCCGTCGTCGGCCGCAAAGGCGACCACTGCACGCCCCGGACCGCCAACCGGTGCGATAATACTGCCATCGAAACCGATTGGACTGGCCGAGTAGCCACGGAACAGGTTGGTCCCGTGAAGTTCACGGATCAACTCGTGTTTCCATAAAACCTGACCGCTGCCGAGATCCAAACAGTGCAGTATGCCCGTCACTCCTATCGCGTAAATCCGTGGTTCCACGATCAGCGGAGTCGATAGGGGCCCGGGGCCGAATTCCTCGACGTTCGTGCCCTCGATAAAGGGTGCCGGGTAGCGGTGTTGCCAAATGGTCTCTCCCGTGTTCGCATCCAAGGCTGCGACGTGCTCGAGGTCGCCGTTGCAAAACATCACATACAGCCGCCCGCCGGCCGCGACGATGCTCGAATAGCCGTCGCCCAACGTTCGATTCCACAGTTTTCGCAAGCCACTATCCGGCCAGGACGAGGCGAGACTTACATTATCAACCGTAAAGTCGCGCTTCGGCCCGCCCCATTCCGGCCAATCTCCAGCAAAGACGGGCATGGCCAGGACGTATGTGAAGAGGAGTGCTACTATCGCACATGCAAAACGGCGACGCACGGTTCGGCCTAACAAGAGAAGTTTCATTGATGACACGATTATTTTCGAATCGCCCGTCCACCGACGCGGGGTCGGAGGAGAGGGAAAGAGGTCTTTCCCGAACGTGCAGTAACAAAAGTACATCGGGTTAACAGTCGCCTTTACTAAACGGCTCGAAAAAACGGCTCCAAGGCACAGACCTGAGCAAAGAAGATTAGGAAAAACAGGAAGACATATGTCAAAGTGGATATGTACACATACGACCATCAGCGAATTCATCGTACAACCTATATCGCTTGCTTAATGCAGATCACTCAAATTTCCCCGCTCAGGTCGGGGTTGAGACCGTAGGTAAAACGCGTCACCTTACCCGTCGACTCGTAAGCGGAAGGCGAGGGAAGCATGTAATGCGGTACACTCGCTGGGAGGCCGTCGGCGTACTTCCCGGATTGCGTTTCCATACCGGTCAGCGTGTGCCCCTCCGGTTTCGCTTCGATCGCGCCGGCCACTTTGCCGTTGATGTAGAGGCCGTAGTCCGCTTCGCCAGTCGTTAATGGAAACTCGCGCACAGCGACCCCTTCGCCGGCAGAGATGTTCATGTCGGCGACGTTTTGGATTACCCAATCACAATCGGTGAGTTGGCGGTCGATGTTTTTGCGGGCTAGTTCTTCGGGAGTCATTTGGCGGATAGGCCGTTGTGTTTGCGAACCTGCCAGTTTACCCGATTTGAAGCGCGGCGCTGAGGCACCGAATGGACGGAGGGGCCCCGCAACCGGTGCGCCAACGTTGTTTCCGAAAACGAGATAACCGCAATGATTTGCGTGTTTTGTACGATGTACGCTCTCGAATGACGCGACACACGCAAATAGGCGCGTACTTATGGCAGTAGGGAAGCCACGAACTTTTCGCTCGTGCGTTGTTGCTGACGCAAGCCATGGGTACGCGGCAACAAATCGCAAGTTGGGCTCGTCCGTCGGTGTGAAGTACGAGCGGCGTAGTGTGAACGAGCGTGAATTGGGCAAGAGTACGAGTGCCGGTGCTAGTGGGTTGTGTGGCGTCGCTGGGATCCGAAGTGTTGCCCTACTGCAGTGTACGGATACTCGTCGTAGCTCCTTTTCCCAGCACAATATGATCCAACACATCGATACCAAGGGTCTTGCCCGCATCGGTCAGTCGCTCCGTTACTTGATGATCCTCGCGGCTCGGCGTGGGATCACCGGATGGATGATTGTGTACGAGAATAATCGAGGATGCGGCATCTTTTATTGCCGCTCGATAGATCTCGCGTGGATGGACCAAGCTGCAGTCGAGCGTCCCGATGGTGATCTGGTGCGTGCCGATGACCTGGTTCTTGGTGTTGAGCGTTACGATGTGGAATTCTTCTTATTTCGCATCACTCGCCAGTCTTGCAAAGTGTTTCTCGAAAAATGTTATCACATCGTTGCTGCCGCGGATCTTGGTTGTAATCTGTTTGTCAGAAACTGCTGAAATCCGACGACCAAGTTCGATGCCTGCCATGATCTGGCAATAGGCAGTTGGTCCGATTGCGGGACTAAGCACGTTTAATTCACCTTGGCCAACAGCCGGCAGCTCTTCAAGTCGTTCGTTGAATGCCGAGGCGATACGCTCGCCAGCTGCTAACGCGGATTCGCCCGCGCGGCCGGAACGAATGAGAATGGCTAAGAGTTCGGCGGTTCGCAGGTTCGCCGCACCTTGAGAAATCAAGCGTTCCCGTGGGCGATCGAAATTGGGTGCGCTCTTGATCTGGTTGCCGGTGGTCCTGTTTCGCAGCCAGCCATCTATTTCCGTTCCATTTGGATCGGCAGTCCATCGATAACAGCGCTCTGGTCCAGTGCTTATTTCGCGCAAATGGCCATCTCGCTGCAATTCCTTAACCGTACGTGTCACAAAACCAGGCTGCTCGTCGCGAACCTGCCGCTTCAAAGACGAAACGGAGAACTCCGGCATCTGCCGGGCTGATTCGATGACAGCCTTGTATCACTCGAAACGGTGCGATGTGGCGTTGCTTGTGCTCATCTTGACAGTCCTTCCGCGAAAGTGTAAATATGTACACATGTCACCGGATTTCGTCAACTGGGACTTGTTCGGAGAGGATGATGCAATGGCTCAAAACACAGCGATTCAATGGTGCGACTCGACGGAAAACCCGACGATGGGTTGCGCGGGTTGTGAATTGTGGAACGAGCAGCGACAGATCTGTTATGCGGGGATACTCCATCGCCGCTTTGGTGGCGTGTCGGGTGGCTACGCGCCGAGCTTTGAAGAAGTCACGTTGTTTCCGGTCGCATGCAGCGGGCCTCGCGTCGGTCGGATCTGACCGGGAAGAAGCGTTCTACGAAACCGTGGCTCAACGGCATGCCGCGGTTGATCTTCGTTTCCGATATGAGCGATGCGATTTCCGAAGAAGTCGAATTCCCGTACTTGGAGGAAGAGACCATCCAGAACGTGGCCAGCGATCGCGGACGACGTCATCGCTGGCTCTGGCTGACGAAACGTCCGCAACGGATGGCCGCATTTCCGAATGGCTAAGTTGCGATTGGCCCCCGAACCTTTGGGTGGCTACCAGCATCACCACGCAGAAATCCATTAGCCGAGTGAAGCATCTTCTCAGGGTTGGTGACGATACCACAACTCGTTTTCTCTCAGTTGAGCCACAATGGGAGGCGATCGATCTGGAGCGTTGGTTACCTGAGATTGACTGGGTGCTCCAGGGAGGCGAATCGGGTCCCAAGGCACATGAGTTTCCCATTTTGGGATCTTTAGTAAAAGAAAACCAGACGACGTCAGGTATGAACCAGCGGTTTATAACGTGGCGATGCCCTACCGCGCTGCGCGCGGGTCTCACCACAGAAATGGGACAGTCGCTCTAGGGATCATTGTTCAGAATTCCGTCCTCTGGCTCATTGAGATTAAGGCCGTTAGTCAGATCGTCGCTCTCTAATTGATCCTCGTCGTTTTCCCTAATCGTGCTGTCAACGGCGTCCTCCGACAGCTCAACATTTGGCGGCAGTTCGATATCCACATCAACCGATTCGGACATTATATCTTCGTCCTCAAGTTGCAAGTACACCGGGGGTTCCCCGCCGCAACCGCTAATCGCAAGAATTCCGGATATCCCCATAATCAACATTGTTTTTTGCATGACTGTCCTCCGGTCAGAAGAAGTGCCCCTACGATAACGTGACAAGACCCCCTGTGTCTCATCTTCGCCGCATCGTACGCGAATCGCAAAACGTCGTATCGTACAATTTACGCGCCAACACGATGGGATGCAAGAGAGTGCCTCCTGATATAATATTCGTCCCACCCCCATCTGGACTTCCGTGGATTAGGCTTTAGGATGGAGACTGGGAGTTTTGGATGGAGTTGCCGTAGCCTCGACACCTTCACCATTCGGAAAACATCAGTATGTGGCAAGTCGTCTCCATACCGAGTTGGATCTTGCCATCAGGAATCGTGGGGTAGACCGTTCAAAGACTTAATCGAACGCGGCGATCCTCGCCGCACCCCCTTTATAGGCCACAAAAATTCGACGCCGTTAACGTATAGGTATTCGCGACGCGAACCAATTCTTACTTGATACTCTACCCGATAATTTCCTGCAAAACCTTACCACCAATATCGGTCAACTGACGGTTACGCCCGGCGTGCAGATAACGTAGCTGGTTATCGTCCAGACCCATAAGATCCAGAATGGTGCCGTGAACATCTCGGATGTGAATGGGCTCGCCGGTCGAGCGGAGACTGAACTCATCGGTCGCACCCGCGGTCGCGCCACCTTTAACGTTGCCTCCAGCCATCCACATGCACAACGCCCATGAATTGTGCTCGCGACCCGGATTCTCTGACATCCCACCGTTTTTGAACGGTGTGCGGCCCATCTCCGATGCCCAGACGACTAACGTTTCCTCGAGCAAACCTCTTTGTTTGAGGTCAGTCAACAGTCCGGCGACCGGCAAGTCCACCTCTCCGCAATTCTTCATCATACGCGTCTGCACCGCACCATGATGATCCCAGCTATCGCCGCCAATTTGCACGCCGTGAATCAACATGGTATACCGCACGCCACTCTCAACCATGCGTCGCGCCAACAAACACTGTCGACCAAATCCAGCCGTCTTGGCATCATCCAACCCATAGAGCTGTCGGGTGTGCTGCGTTTCGTTGGCGATATCGACTATCTCCGGTGCCTCGGTTTGCATACGGAATGCCAATTCGTAGGCGCTGATTCGCGCTTCTAACTCGGTCGCTTCCGGGCGGTCCGCAAGATGCGACTCATTCAGCCACTTCAACATATTAAACTCACGTCGTTGTTGATCGACTGAGACTCCTGCAGGCCGATCAAGATTCAAAATCGGCGTACCCGTGGCACGTAACAACGCGCCTTGATAGGTAGCCGGTAAATAGCCGTTGCTCCAGACCGCCGCACCATTGACCGGTGCCCCTCGTGGATCCTGAAGCACCACGTAACCGGGCATATCCTGACTGGAGCTTCCTAATCCATAGTTAACCCACGACCCGATCGATGGACTGCCTGGGAATTGGCTGCCCGTCGTAACGTGTAACGTGGACGGGCCGTGATTCTGGTTGTCCGTTTTGATTCCATGAATGAATGCCAGATCGTCAACGTGGCTGGCCAGATTGGGAAACAATTCGGAAACGTACCGGCCCGATTCGCCATACTTCCGGAACGAAAACGGACTGCCAATGCAAACATGTGGAAAGGTCAGACGGCCTTGTAATTCGCCAGAGATGTCCGGCACCCGGTTCAACGGTTTGCCATGTAACTGGTTGAGCACCGGCTTGTATTCAAACGAATCCATCTGGCTGACACCCCCCTGCATGAACAGGAAAATGCAATGCTTCGCCTTGCGCCCGAGATGGTGAGGCTGGCGAGCGGCCAACGGATTGACAACCGACGGCGCGGCCGCGAGGTCATCTGCCAACAGACTCGTTAGTGCCAAGGCCCCGATTCCGTTGTACGAGCGACAGAGAAAATCGCGTCGTGACGTGATGGGTGTGGAAGGTGTAGGTCTCTCAATCAATGATCGCATCGGACACTCCATGTGTTCAATCCACATATACGAATTCGTTCGCGTTGTACAAGATGCGACACAACGCGATCAGCCCCCTTTGGCCTGGTTTGCTGTCGCCCGGTTCGCTGTCGCCTGGTTCGTTGTCGCCTGGTTCGCTATTGGCAGGATCGGCGTTGGCTGATTCACTGTCGGCCACCAGTTGTTGCAGCTGCCGCGATTCGTCCGCTGTCGGAGGCCGGCTCAAGGCCAAAAGGAAACCACGTTTGACCTGCGCTTCAACGTCGTCGCCGACTTCGTTGCGGATCCTGTCAGCAAGATACCGCGATTCTTCATTAACCAAGTCACCGTTGTACATCGCCAGCGCCTGTAGCGGCGTGACCGAACTGCGACGGCGAGGGCGGGATTCATCACATACCAAAGAGTCAAGGACCTGCATAAACGGCATCGTCAATGTCCGTTGCTGGTAGATGTACACGCTTCGTTTTCGCGACTCGGGACCATACTGGGTATCCCACTTGCTGCGGCTGTACTTCACCCGCTCGCCAATGTCTCCAGGTAATGGCGGAAAAATGGGAAGTCCGAATTGTTCGGGGTTCAATCGACCGCTGACCGTCAACACCGCGTCGCGAATTGCTTCGGCCTCCAACCGTCTGCGCGAGAATCGCCAAACCAGCTTGTTATCGGGATCAACCAATTGCGGACTTGGGATTTCCGGATTCGGATCATCGGATGATGGAGCTTCCGTCAGCCAAAAATTACAATCCGCAATATTCGACGATTGCCGATAAGTGTTCGAAGTCACCATCAGTCGGTGCATCGCCTTGAGGCTCCAGTTCTCTTCGACGAACCGAACGGCCAGCCAATCCAATAGCTTTGGATGCGAAGGACCGCCACTTAGTTGTCCGAAGTCGCTGGGAGTGGCGACGATCCCGCGTCCAAAGTGCCAATACCACAACCGGTTCATCATCACGCGGCCAGTGAGTGGATTGTCCATTTGGGTAATCCATTGAGCCAAAGCCATACGGCGACTTCGCGTGGGCCAACGCTTGAAGGGATCCAAACGAACAGCAGCTGGCCGCTGGTGTCCCGTGATGCAACTGAGAAAACCGGCCTCCACCGCCTCACCTGGGTTGTCGTATTCACCGCGGATCATCACACGGGAGACGGGAACGCTCGGTTCATAGGGCGGCCCAAACGAATGACGCACGGACATGGCAACGGGCTGCAGTCTTTTCAAGTGCTGGCTAATGAATCCTTCACGCGAAGTCAAGTATTCGTACCGCTGGCGCTCGTCATCGGTAAAGAGCTCACGATTCTTAATATGTTTGTCTAGGCCAGCCCGGTCGCTCTCCTCGACTTTCTTCGCAAACTCCGCCAACTCCGTTTTTGCTGCTTCGCCTTCTTCTTGAAAGGCTTTCCGCTTTTCCTCTGCCCACTGCTGTTCGTTGTCGCGATAGAACTCCGCTGGCAATGCGCCGCCGATCTGGAAGATGTCTCCTTGTTCCGGCGGTGGAATCGCGACGGTATTGAAGAAAGCCTTCAGCCGATAAAAGTCCTTCGTGGGAATCTGATCGTATTTATGGTCGTGGCATTTGGCGCATCCGACGGTCAAGCCGAGGAATACGGAGCCGACGGTGGAGGTGATTTCGCTAAGCATCTCATGCCGCGTCTCGTCGCCACGTGGTTCGGTAAAAGGTGCCAGTCGCAGAAAGGTCAAGGCGACGACATGTTCTGGCTTGGGCGACGGCAACCCGGCTGCGCCCATAATCTCCTTGTACTCGTCGCCAGCGATCTGATCTTTGATAAATTCGTCATACGGTTTGTCATTATTGAAGGCATCGATGACGTAGTCGCGATACCGCCAGGCGTGTGGCAGATCAGGATCACCTTCATAGCCAGCGGTATCGGCGTAACGGGCCAGGTCCAACCATAAGCGAGCCCAACGTTCCCCGTAGCGCGAATCCTTCAATAACCTGTCGACCACCTTTTCGTAAGCAGCGGGGTCCGCATCGCCGACGAACGCGATAACCTCTTCAGGCGTCGGCGGGAGACCAATCAAATCGAAATAGAGACGACGGATCAACGTTTGCCGCCCTGCCTCTTTGGCTGGCTCTAGTCTCGCCTCCTCGAGCCTGGCCAAAATGAAGGCATCAATGTCGTTACGCACCCAGTCCGGGCGGGTGACCGTCGGCGGCGCAACTGCCTTGGGGGTCGTGAATTCCCAGCGATTCGTTTCCGCAGCGGAGGTAGTTGAGGAACTGATCAGGAGGATCAGGAACAAGCCAAATTGGTGAGAGATGTGGCGATTCATCGGCGGATTTCGTCGTTGGTTCGACAGGGATGGACGTCCAATCTCCCTCGGCTTCGAGAGGCCCCTGGTGCTGGTATTATATATCACGAGGAAATGGTAATCCACGGCTAGTTTCGCCCGAAAGGAGCTCAACATGCCCCCTACTTCTGGACCATTGCGGACATCCAGAATTCCAGTCCAACGACATCTCCGCGTGGCAACGCGACGTGTCGGAACTGGCCAAACGCGAAAACCTCGTCATCAAGGTATCGGGAATTCTCGTTCACGCGAAATCTGAAGATTGGAGGCTCAGGACTCCTGATCTCGTCTGTTGGCTTGCCACTGTGTCTATTGGCGCAAGTCCTTACCTTTGAAAAAGTTGCGTTGACGAAAGGGGGGATGCTGTTGCTGATCTGATGTGGAAGTAAAAATGACACCTTCAACCTCGTCTGGATTGCACTCCTTGAGGAAGAAGGTGCCACAATTCCACAAGCATTATTACCGTTGATTGCAGAGGATGCTACTCCAGAAATCCTGACATAGCGTTTCTTTTTTCGCAGTTTGTTGAACTTTTTCGGGAGGTAATGCGTCTTAAAGATGTCCGTTTATTTGAGCAGATTCGTCTTGGTCGGGAGGGACACGGATGTCAGAGACGCAAT
>Ga0310123_10002528_pt1 | contig 14547 bp, 14 predicted proteins | sample CB6_AW_1057_MG_FD_203505 | JGI IMG/M metagenome (GOLD analysis project Ga0310123, IMG submission 203505) | Marine microbial communities from Western Arctic Ocean, Canada - CB6_AW_1057 | ecosystem: Environmental > Aquatic > Marine > Oceanic | place: Canada: Western Arctic Ocean | collected... | reverse complement strand
CCGGTACTTCGTGAGCCATGAAAAAACCTCTCCTTGATTAGTGGATACTCAGCATCCGATCGAGCGCCACGCGGGTCCAGTGCTTCTCCCGCTCGGGCACGACGATTTGATTGTGGACCTTGCCCTCTACGAGCTCCTCGAGAATCCAGAGGAGGTGGTTCGGGGACACCCGAAACATCGTGGAGCACAGGCATCCAATCGGGTCGAGCGTCATGACGGTCCGGTCGGGAGCCAGCGTCTCGGCCAGACGGCTCACGAGGTGGACCTCGGTGCCAACCGCCCACGACGAACCGACCGGGCCATTCGTGATCTGCTGGATGATGTACTCCGTCGACCCCGAGTCGTCGGCCGCCTGCACGACGTCCCACGTGCACTCTGGATGCACGATGACCCGGACGCCAGGATGCTGTTGTCGCATGAGCTCGACCTGCGCCACGCTAAAACGCGTGTGGACCGAGCAGTGTCCCTTCCACAGAATCATCCGCGCAGACCGGAGGGCAGCGGGATCGACATCTCCGAAAGGGACATCCGGGTCCCACACGACCATCTCGTCCAAGGGCACACCCATTCCGTGGGCCGTGTTCCGCCCCAGGTGCTGGTCGGGGAGGAACAGAATCTGCTCCCCACGCTCCCACGCCCACCGCAGCGTCGCCTCCGCATTGCTCGAGGTGCAGACAACCCCGTTGCGCTCACCACAGAACGCTTTGATGGACGCCGCCGAGTTGATATACGTCACGGGGATCGGGTCGGTAACACCCAGCTGCCGCATCTCGTTCCAGCACACCTCCAGCTGGTCGGGGGCGGCCATGTCTGCCATCGAGCACCCGGCCGCCAGGTCGGGGAGGATGACCTGCTGTCCGGGTCCACTCAGCACGTCGGCGCTTTCAGCCATGAAGTGGACACCGCAGAACACGATGTACTCGGCGTCCCCGTGAGACGCCGCCTCACGAGCCAGCTTGAACGAGTCTCCCTGGATGTCGGCGAACCTGATCACCTCATTGCGCTGATAGTGATGCCCCAGAATCAGCAGCCGGTCGCCCAGTGTCGCCCGCGCAGCCGCGATGCGTCGCTCCATGACGTCATCCGGCAACCCGAGATATCGGTCGGGGAGCGGCTGCCGTTCCGCGATCTGCTCGTTCTCGTATTGAGTAAGTGTGTCGACGCTCATGCCCTCACCTGCGGTGCCAACATGTCGTAGTGGTTGTCCGAGTTTGTGAATTTTTTCTCAAGCCAGGGACGTTAAAAAAGCCAAATCCCATCGGCCACGCTGGTTGCCCAGTCGCCGGCAATCTGAAACTTGACCCTACAACGATTCTATCACGCGGGAACGCGCCCGCGCCGTTCCGCCACCACGTTGTAGAACGTGTCCCGCTCCACCGCCTCGCGGCCGGCATCCGTGATGAGCCGGATGATCTGGTTCGGCGTCATCACCTCCGGAGTTGGCGCACCGGCCATGTGATAGATGCGTTCCTCCTGCACCGTCCCATCGAGATCGTCGACACCGAACCAGAGGGCGGTCTGGGCAACCTCCACACCGGTCGCGATCCAGAACGCCTTGACATGCGGAATGTTGTCCAACATGAGACGGGCAACGGCGTGCACACGCAGGGTGTCGGCGGCCGTCGGCGCCGGGAGCTTACGCATCTGGTTGTTGTCCGGGTGAAAGGCAAGGGGAATGAAGGCCTGGAAACCGTCGCTCCGGTCCTGTTGGGCGCGCGCCAAGACCATATGTTCGACCCGCTCCTCATTCGTCTCGATGTGCCCGTAGAGCATCGTGACGTTGGACTTTATACCGAGCCGATGCGCTGTGTGGTGGATGTCGAGAAAGCGTTCAGTCCCGCACTTGTCGTGGCAGATCTTGCGACGTACGCGGTCTGAGAACACCTCCGCGCCACCCCCGGGCAGCGAGTCGAGACCGGCATCCATCAGCTCTCGGAGAATCTGCTCGTCGGTCTTCTCATACAGGTCGGCGAAGAAAGCGATCTCGACCGCGGTAAAACACTTGAGGTGAATGTCCGGCTTGATCTGTTTGAACCCTCTCAGCAGCTCGAGGTAGTAGTCGAAGGGGAGGTCGGGGTGCAGCCCGTTCACCACGTGAACCTCGGTCAACGCCTGGTCGGCGCGCTCCCGCAGCTTGTTCCATGCCTGCTCCAGCGACATGGTGTAGGCGCCGGCGTCACCCGGCTGAAGGCGGGCAAATGAGCAGAACAGGCAGCTGGCGACGCACACGTTTGTGGCCTCGAGCCTGATGTTGTTGTTGAAGAAGGTCCGCAGCCCGTGACGCCGCTCGCGCTCGCGGTTGGCCAGCCATCCAACGGCCAGAAGGTCGGGACACTCGAATAGACGCAGGCCATCCGCAGCGCTCAGGCGCTCGCGGGCAGCAAGCTTGTCAGCAATCTCTTCGAGTCCACCGGCAACAAGTCGATCCTGCATAGACGTCTCCTCATTCTATTGCAGAGAACCCACTTGGAGCGGTGTCCGGTGGTTCGGGCGACCGGTGTCCGGTATACTCGCGTGTCAATCTCGACGTTCCCGATGAGCGTGGGAAGTGGGTGCGAATCCCACACGGTCCCGCCACTGTAAGCGGATCTCGTCCACTCGATCCGTGAGTCAGGAGACCACGTCATCGGTTCACTCTCCCGCCCACGGGCAACCGTTGGCGGACACGGCGCGTGGTCACGCCGAAGGAGGTTCGATGCCCTTCCGCTGCTCCTGGTTCTCCGGCTCCCCTTTCATCGTGAGAGGCCGCAGCAGTGCTCAATGCTGACGGCGTCTCGTTTCGATACGACGATACCGAGGTGCTGCACGACATCTCGTTCGGGGTGTCCGCCGGGGGCCTGACCGGCGTGCTCGGCCCGAACGGGTCGGGCAAGACGACGCTGTTGCGCTTGCTGGGAGGGCTGGTGGCTCCGTCGCAGGGTCGCGTCCGGCTGGACGAACGCGACCTCGCCACGTCCTCGCGTCAATCACTCGCCAAACGGATAGCTCTGGTGCCACAGGAAACGCACGTGGCCTTCGACTACTCCGTCCTGGAAGTCGTGCTGATGGGCCGGTACCCCCATCTTGGTGCGTTCGCGATCGAAGGAGCCGACGATCTCGACTACGCCGCGGATGCGCTCGCCTCGACCGGAACGACGGGTCTGCGGTCGCGTCCGTTCACGACACTGAGCGGGGGCGAGAAGCAACGTGTCGTGATCGCCAGCGCGCTGACCCAACTCGCGGGCACAGCTGGCGGAGACGACCTGACACAGGTGCTCCTTCTCGATGAGCCAACCGCGTCGCTCGACCTGGCCTTTCAGCTGGAAACGGCGCGCCTCGTGCGCAAACTCAACCGCGAGGGTGTGACCATCGTCGTCTCGACGCATGACCTGAATTTCGCGGCCAGCATCTGTCGAGACCTCGTACTGCTACGAGACGGCCGCATCATCGCCGCCGGCGCGACCGAAGACGTTTTGACCGAGGCCAACGTACTGGCCCTCTACGGCGTCACGGCCCAGGTCACGCACAGCCCGGCGGCTGGTCACATCCTGGTCGTTCCGATTGGTCGTGATCAATGACGGCGCCGGCCCGCACGTGGAGCTTGAAGCGGCGTTTCATCCTGACCCAGAGTGTCTTCGGTGGCGCTGCTCTCGTCGTCTGTCTCCTGGCCCCTCTGGTCGGCTCGACGAACATCAGTCTCGCCCGGGTGTTCGACACATCGATCCCCTACGTCGACAACGTGGACGCGCAGATCTTCTTCATCGCGCGTTTGCCTAGGGCTCTCGCTGGAGCCCTTGTCGGCGCCGCGCTCGCTTCGGCCGGGGTTGTGCTGCAAGCCCTGCTGCGAAACCCACTGGCCACTCCGTTCACCCTGGGTGTCTCGGCCGGCGCCTCACTCGGGGCGATGACGGTGATCATTCTGGGCGTGACATTTTCCTTCGCCGGTGTCTCGGCCGTGCCACTGGCGAGCTTTGTGGGGTCGCTGGTGGCAGTGGGTATCGTCTACGCGCTGGCGCGTCTTCGAGGACGAGGGCTGTCCACCAACGTGCTGCTCCTAGCGGGTGTGACCCTCAACTCGTTGTTCTCGGCCATCATCCTGTTCGTGCAGTATCTCGCCGACTTCGCCCAGAGCTTTCAGGCGATCCGGTGGTTGATGGGAAACCTTGACGTCAGCAGCTACGACCCGATCCTCTCGGCGTTGCCGATGCTCGGTCTGGCGTTCGCCGCATTTGCCACGCTTCCGCGCTCGCTCAATCTCCTGACGCTTGGTCCTGAGCAGGCGGCAGCGCGGGGCGTTGACGTGGTCCGAACCCAGCGTCTGGCCTTCGTGAGCGCGTCTCTGGCAACAGGCGCTGCCGTGTCGGTCGGTGGTCCGATCGGCTTCATCGGCATCATCGTACCCCACGTGGCGCGCCTGCTTGTCGGAGCCGACCACCGCATCGTGCTGCCGGCGTCAGCCTTTCTTGGCGCCGCGTTCCTCGTGGTCTGCGACGTCGGCGCACGCACACTGATGGCGCCGGTTGAGTTACCGGTCGGTATCATCACCGCCGTTCTCGGAGGACCGTTCTTTCTATGGCTACTCATTCGACACCGCTAGCGGCCCGTCGACGCGCACGCGGGTTGGCGCTCGTACTGGTGGCGACGCTCATGGTGGCAACGGTCGCGACTCAGCCGCCAGCGACACCACGACGAATCATCACCGTCATCCCCGCCGTGACCGAAATCCTGTTCGCCCTGGGTGCCGGACCCCAAGTCGTCGGCATCGGCAGCTTCGACGAACTTCCAGACGGCGCGCCAGAGATCGCCAGAGTGGGTGGCCTTCTCGACCCTGACATGGAGCGCATCTTCACGCTCCGGCCCGATCTCGTGGTCCTGTACGCGAGCCAAGTGGACCCTCTGGCGCAACTGGAGCGCGCGGGAATCCCGGTCTTGCGGTACACGCACGCCGGCCTCGCTGACATCGGGGACACCATCCGAGCTCTTGGCGATCGAACGGGGCACACCGAAGAAGGAGCGAGGTTGGCGGACGACCTCGAGGCAGGTCTCGAGGCTCTTCGCGTGCGCCTCGTCGGGCGTGAGCGTCCCCGAACACTCCTGGTCTTTTCGCGAGAGCCCCGCGGACTCCGAAATGTCTACGCCAGCGGAGGGATTGGATTCCTCCACGACTTACTCGATGTGGCCGGTGGTGACAACGTGTTCGAGAACGTGCGGAGTGAGAGGGTAGCTCAGGTGAGCTCGGAGGCTATCCTCTCAGAGGCACCACAGGCGATCATCGAGCTGCGAAATACGGGAATGTTCGACGACGCCTCACTCGACACCGAGCGAGCAGTGTGGCAGCGACTCGCAACGGTCCCAGCCGTGCGGACGAACCGGGTATATTTCCTCACGGGAAACGAGTTCGTCGTGCCCGGGCCGCGAGTGCTGGAGGCAGCCGAACGGCTGGCCAGGGTGCTTCATCCGGACGCCTTCTAGACCCCCGACTCTCGTGCCCCCCTGCTCCCGACAATGGGCGCTTCCTCCCCCGACGCCGGCGTCGTAAGGCGAGCGCCGGGTCAGGCGTCGTCATCTTCCGGTTCGGCGTAGGGCGCCGAGACTCGCTTGACGACAATCGTCAACCCGAACAAAGTGATGATGGAGGATGCCGCCAGCCCGACAATGGCCCCCACGCCCATGACGGGGACGGGCACATTCCGGGCAGTCTCGCCCTGGACGATGGCCTGCGCCTGAGCTCTCGCCCACAACTGGTCGGCCGCCGAGCGCTCCAGAAACTTCTCCCCCAGCAGAAGAACGGCAAACGCGGCGAGCCCCACGAGCAAGAGCGGATGCCGAGAGTTCCGACGAGTCACGATGCTCAGCGACGCAAGCACGACCGTAAGCACCCCGAGTCCCAGCACCATCCATCCCGCCATACTGGGGACCCCACCGAGACCAATCTCCCCCATCCGCGTCCAGGGCATGAATGCGCAGGCTGCCAATGCCAATCCAGATGCCGCCGGAAGATAGTACGCACGCATACCGTGGTGGAACACGCCACGCATCAAGACTTCACCTCCGCCGGGGTCGCCGTCATTGTGCGCCGTGGACGCAAGGCACTCACCGGGGCCGGCGGAAGCGCTTGCGGGTCGAGGCTCTCGAGCCCCTCGAGTATATGGGAGGCCCAGTCGAAGATATTCCGCCCGGCAACGACGTGGCGCATCGCCCGCATCCGATGCTGACGCTCGTCGCGCGGCATGTCGACGGCGCGCTCGAGGGCATCGGTAAAACCCTCTACGTCATACGGGTTGATCACAACCGCGTCGTGCAACTCTTGGACCGCCCCCGCCATCTCGCTCAGGACCAGCACACCGTCGAGATCGTCCCGAGCCGAAACGAATTCCTTTGCCACGAGGTTCATCCCGTCGTGAAGGGAGCTGACGATGCAAAAATCTGCCAGCCGGAACAAGGCGAGGAGGCGACGCAGCTTGAGCGCCGATTTCCGATATCGGATTGGTCCGCCGGCCACGTCGAAGCGTCGATTGATCGCCTCGACCCGGCGATCGATGGCTGCTTCGACGGTAACGTAGCTATCAAGCGCCGAGCGAGACGGCACCCCGATCTGCACGAACGTGAGCTGCCCGACGAGCTCGGGGCGACGCTCGAGCAGGGTCTCGAGCGCGTCGAGCCGCTCAGGTATCCCCTTGGTGTAGTCCAGGCGGTCGACACCCACACCGATAATCGGCGTCTCGATCTTGAACTCGGCCAGCAAGCGGTTCATGTCGTCACCCATCGATGCATCGGTCGTCATCGTCTGGATGCGATCGTAGTCGACACCGATCGGGACCGCCTGCACCGCCGTCAATCGCTTGCCGTATCTGACCGTGCTCCGCGTCACATCGGCACCAAGCTCGTCGCGAGCCGCCGCGATGAAGTTTCGGCGGTCGCGCTCGAGCTGGAACGCCAGGAGGTCACTGGCAAGCAGGCCTTCGAGGATCTCGCGACGCCAGGGACAGATGCGGAGCCGGTCTGGATTGGGCCACGGGATGTGCCAGAACAGCGCAGTCTTCACATCCGGACAAGAGGCACGGAGCGACCCTGCGACCAGCGCGAGGTGATAGTCCTGTATGAAGACCGGCGCGGCCAGGTCAGGTAACTCGTCCCGGATCACCTCCGCGAACCGGGTGTTGACCCGCTGGTACGCCTTCCAATCTCGCGCGCGAAACACCGGCCGGACATGAGCCTCATGGCAGAGGGGCCACAGACCCTCGTTCGAGAACCCCTCGTAGTAGCTCTCGGCATCCTTGGGTGTCAGCCAGATCCGCCGGAGCGCGTACGACGGGTCGTTCGGCGGGACCAGCACACGATCATATCGATCGACGACATCGCGGTCCGCGTCACCTGTGCCGTGTGCGACCCACACGCCACCACGGTCGCGCATCAGTGCATCAAGCGCCACCGATACCCCCCCGGTCGTAGGTGCCCAGCCTATGCTGCCGTCAGGTTGCTTCGTATGCTGATACGGCTCGCGATTCGACACGACGACGAGCGGACGGGACGCTAGGAGGTCGGGACTACCCGGATCTGGAGTGTCGCTTACCATTGTGCTCAGGCTGCCAGCGGCAGGGACACTCCACTGGGTGTGCGGTAGGAACGAAGGGCTGACGGCTAAACGTTAAACGACAAGCCGCAGCCGCACTCGCTCGTCGCGTTGGGATTGCGAAAGATCAACGACTGCCCCAGCATCTCGGTGTCACAGTCCAGAACCGTCCCGTCCAGATACCTGTAACTCTTCTTGTCCACGAAGATCCGAGTACCTTCCGAACTCTCGAATACTTCGTCGTCTGGCTTGGGCGCCTCGTCCCAACGAAACACGTAGCTCATGCCGTTGCACCCGCCCGCTTTGACGCCGACACGAAGTCCGCCCGTGGCCCCTTCACTGGACATGGCCTCGCGTATTCGCTTCGCCGCAGCTACGGTAACTTCGATCATGGCTCTGAGTTCCAGTGTAGCCGATCGCTTCGAGAGGTGCTCATCAGCCTGGTGAGACGTCACGCAGCCGCGTGACGAGGCGACACACCTTGTCAACCACGTAGTCAACCTCGGCTTCGGTGTTCCAGCGCCCCAGACCAAAGCGGAGAGACGCCCGCGCCAACTGGGCCGAGAGGCCGAGCGCGAGCAGCACATGGGACGGCCCAGCATTGACCGACGTACACGCTGCGCCTGAAGACACGGCCACGTCGTCAAGCCCGACCAACAGAGTCTCGCCCTCGACTCCGCTCACGCTCATGTTGAGATTGTTCGGCAACCGGTGCTCGACTGAACCATTCAGCCTCAACCCGTTCAACCGGTCTGACAGTCGCTGCCACAACCGGTCTCGGAGTGCGGACGTGCGACTCGCCTCGTCTACCATCTCGCGCCCACACAGCTCGGCCGCATGGCCAAACCCGACGATCGCTGGCACGTTCAAGGTGCCCGACCGCAGACCGCGTTCGTGTCCGCCTCCGTCGATCAACGGCACCAAGGGAATCTTCGGTCGGCGGCGCCTGACGCACAGCGCCCCGACACCCTTGGGTCCGTAAATCTTGTGGGCGCTGAGCGACACGAGGTCGACGTCTACATCTCGCGCCGAGAACGGCACCTTGCCGACAGCCTGAGTGGCGTCGGTGTGAAGGAGAGCGCCTTGTCGGTGTGCCACGCTGGCCAGTTCACCGACCGGTTGCAGCACGCCGATCTCATTGTTGGCCGTCATCACCGACACCAGCGCGGTCCCGTCGGTGACGACTCGGTCCACCTCGAGCGGGTCAACCCGACCGTCAGGGCCGGGCGTCACGTAGTCGACCCGCACACCCGCGTCTTCCAACCGGAGACAGGGGTCGAGTACCGCCCGGTGCTCCGTCTCGAGCGTGACGATGCGTCGACGAGCCCCGTCGACTGCGGCAAGGCATCCCTTGATCGCAAGGTTGTTGGACTCGGTGGCTCCGGAGGTGAAGTACAGCTCACGCGGGTCACACCCCACGAGGGTGGCGACCTGCGTGCGTGCAGTCTCCACGGCGTCACGAGCCGCCCACCCAAACGCGTGCTGGCGGCTCGCAGCGTTGCCGAAGTGCTCGGTAAAGAACGGCGCCATCGCCTCGACAACCCTGGGGTCGGTCGGGGTCGTGGCGTGGTGATCCATATAGATCTGGCGTTTCAACACGCGAACTCAGACCCGTGGCGAGGAGGAGTGGCCGGCTACTTGCCGAGCGAACCAACGACGACGTCTGGCAGGCTCCGCGAAAACGAGACCGCCGATGGAGTTGGGGTATCGTCTGCCAGTTCTTGAAGCGTGAACGACTCGAGCGAGCTGACGATACGGTTCTTCAGCTGCCACAGCGGATCACGGACGTTGCACTTGGCGTACTGGTCGCAGGTTTCGTCCTCGTCCGAACACGCGGTGACTAGTATCGGACCGTCGATGGCTTGAATGACATCGGCCACGGAGATTCTCGTGGCCGGACGAGACAACCGATACCCACCGTGCGTGCCATGGTGCGAGACAAGGAGACCCCGCTTGGACAACCGCTGCAGGACCTTGGCCATCAACTCGACCGGTATGTCGAATCGCTCCGCAATCTCACGTGCACTGGAGGACGCATCCGGCTCACTTGAGGCGAGATCCTTGAGTGCGATCAGCGCATAATCGGTCTTCTTGGACAGTCGAAGCATAGCGAATCCCTGTCAGTACTTTGGCAGCGAAGGGTCGACCCTGTCAATCCAGGCAAGGATTCCGCCCCGCAGATTCTTGGCCTTCGAGAATCCGGCCTCACGCAGCAGCTTGACGGCCTTCGCGCTCCGCGCTCCTGACTTGCAGTGCACGACCATGTCGTCATGCCCCTCGAGCTCGGTCAGCCGCTGAGGCAGATCCCCGAGCGGAATCAGCGTCGAGTCCGGGATTTGGCAAATCTGATATTCCTGCGGCTCCCTGACATCGAGTACGAAGACACCGTCCTGCCGATCAAGGCGACCCTTGAGGTCCTCGACCGTGGTGTCATCGCTCTCTTCAGCATCTGAGGAGGCCGGCAAGATACCGCAGAACTGCTCGTAGTCGATCAGCTCGGTGACGGTCGGGTTCTCGCCGCAGACTGGGCACTCAGGATCCTTCCGGAGCTTGAGCTCGCGGAAGCGCATCCGGAGCGCATCGTAGATCATGAACCGATTGATCAGCGGCTCTCCGACGCCGATGATCAGTTTCACGACCTCGGTGGCCTGGATCGTTCCGACCACGCCGGGAAGGACACCGAGTACCCCACCATCGGCGCAGCTCGGCACCAAACCCGGAGGGGGCGGCTCTGGATACAAGCATCGGTAGCACGGGCCATCCTTTGTCGCAAAGACCGACGCCTGCCCCTCGAAGCGAAAGATACTGCCGTAAACGTTGGGCTTACCAAGAAGAACACAGGCGTCGTTCACCAGATACCGCGTCGGGAAGTTGTCGGTGCCGTCCACGATGATGTCATAGCCGGCGAGTAGGCCGAGGGCGTTGTCGGACGAGATCGCCGCGTTGTGGGTCTCGACCGTGACCTCTGGATTGATCGCGTTGAGTCGGTCCCGCGCCGAATCGAGCTTCGGGCGACCGACGTCGGGTGTTCCGTGGATGACCTGACGCTGGAGGTTGCTGTAGTCGACCACATCGAAGTCGACGATCCCGATTCTCCCGACACCCGCCGCCGCCAGATACAGCGCCACGGGTGAGCCGAGCCCACCCGCCCCGATGCAGAGGACGCTGGCCGCCTTGAGCTTGAGCTGTCCGTCCATGCCCACCTCGGGCATGATCAGATGACGGCTGTATCGAGCGACCTCCTGATTACTCAGGGTCGCAGCCTCGGGCTCGGCCGCAACCCCGCCGGCCACTGACGGCACGATGCTGATCGTGTCGCCGTCGGCAACCGGCGTGTCTTCCCGTTGCAGATACCGAATGTCATCGTCGTTGAGATAGACGTTGACGAAGCTCCGGAGCTTGCCGTCTTCGTTGTACAGGTGTTTTCGAAGATCGGTATATTGAGACGTCAGGTTGTCGAGGAGCTCACCGACCGTCTTACCATCGGCTTGCACGACATCCTGTTTACCTGCATACACCCTGAGCGGTGTGGGTATGAGTACGTTGTTGGCCATGTATCAGTCCATCTCCTAAGCTGGGGAAACTCTCTCCCCCCCTCCGTCATTCTCTATCGAGCCGCTACTGATCTGCTCCTCGTCGAACTTCGATCGGTCCTCGCGCAGCCGCCACGACGTTATCGCCCGCGGCTCGCCCTTGGCGACCGCGATGATCACATACGCGAAGACGGGCCACGCGTGGTCCAGATCATACTGGGACGGCCTCGCCGGGTGGTCGGGATGCGAGTGATAGAAGCCGAGCAGCTCGTGTCCGAGCTCGGTCGCACGCTTCTCAGCTGCCCGATAATCGTCGGGGCGCACCAAGAACCGACGACGCGGGCCCTCTTCGGTCATATTCGGCAGGGAAAAACACTCAGCCACAACGTTGCCGGTTCCGATCAGCGCACCGCAGCACTCGTTGGGATAGGTCTCTCGCCCGTGATTCTGAATATGCGCTCTCACGTCGTCATTCAAGACGAAGACTCTCTCGCCAGACATCGTGCCGCTCGCTTCCTGCTGACTACTCATCCCAGAATCTCTGCGTGAGGTACTTCTCACCGCCATCGCAAAAAATCGTGACGACGACACCCTCGCGTATCTGCTCGGCCACTTTCAAACTTCCGACCAGCGCGGCCCCACTCGAAGGACCCACGAGCAGGCCCTCGTCGGCCGCGAGCTGTCGCACCATCTGATACGACTCTTCGGTGCCAACCCGCAGGTCCTGGTCGGCAAGCTCGGCGTCATAGATTCCTGGGACAATCGACGTTTCCATGTGCTTGAGACCCTCGAGACCGTGCAGCGGACCATCGGGCTGGATCGACACCAAGGTCACCGACCGATTCTCCTGACTCGCGAACTCGCGGAGACGGCGACTGACCCCCATGAAGGTGCCGCTGGTGCCCAGACCCGACACGAAATGCGTCACCCGACCCTGGGTCTGGTCGATAATCTCGCGTCCGGTGCCCTCGTAGTGGGCCTGCCAGTTCGCATCGTTGTTGTACTGATCTGGGTAGAAATACAACTCCGGCGACGCGGCATGGAGACGACGCGCTTCCCGGATCGCGCCATCCGAGCCGTCCATCGGGTCGGTATAAACCAGTTCGGCTCCAAAGGCGGCCAAGATCTTCTTGCGCTCCGGCGTCACGTTGGTCGGCATACACAGCTTCACGCGGTGGCCCGCCGTCGCGCCAATCATCGCGTAGGCGATCCCCGTGTTGCCAGACGTGGCGTCGAGCAGCGTCTTGTCTTCGGTCAGGGCCCCTTCGGCCACCCCCTTGGCAATCATCCGAGCGGCAGGTCGGTCCTTGACGGACCCGCCAGGGTTTTGCCACTCTGCTTTCGCGTACAACTCCACACCGGGACACCTGCGCTCAAAGCTCCGCAGACGGACGAGGGGCGTGTCGCCAATGAGGTCGACAACGGTCGTTGCCCCCTGCTGTTGCACCGCCTGTGACATCGAGATAACGATCGTAGCATTCCTTCGTACCGGTGTTGGCGGCCACCTTAATCTTAAGACGCGCCTCGGAGGGACGCGGATCGCAGTTGTGCCCATCCGAACGTTCGCTTATCCTCACGTGCAGCCCTGATGGACCTCTTTCCTCTGTTCGTTTCACTCGTTCTTGGTCTTGGTCTTGGCCTCGTCGGAGGCTGGGCGATGGGACGTGCCCGAAGTGCCAGGGAACATGCCGACCAGCAGGCCCGGTTGTCGGCGGAGACGGCCGCTGCCAAGGCCTCCCTGAATGCCGAGCGTAAGGCCACCGCGGACCTGGAGACACTCCAGGAGTTGACTGATGCCAGGCTGCGGGCAACGTTCGCGGTGCTGTCGGCCGAGGCGCTTCGCACCAACAACCAGTCGTTCCTGGACCTGGCGAAAGCGTCACTGGCCGAGTATCAGAAGCAGGCGACCACCGACCTCCAGCATCGACAGCAGGAGATCGGGAGCCTGGTCACGCCTCTCAACGCGGCGCTGGCGAGAGTCGATGCCAAGCTGCTGGAAGTAGAAAAGGAGCGGACCGGGTCGTATTCGCGGCTATCGGAGCAGCTGCGAACGCTGGCCGTCACGACGACCAATCTCGAACGAGCCTTGAGAACACCCAATGTCCGAGGTGGTTGGGGGGAGGTCCAGCTACGCCGGGTCGTCGAGATGGCCGGGATGCTCGACCACTGTCATTTCGTCGAGAAGAAGGCCGCGACGACCGACGACGGGCGGTTCATTCCGGACCTCATCATCAAGCTCCCCGGAGGACGCAACATCATCGTCGACGCCAAGGTGCCGTATATCGCCTACCGAGAAGCCGTTGAGGCCGCTGACGAGGCGGTACGCACCGCCAGGCTCAAGGACCATGCGCGGCAGCTCCGAGAGCACATCATCCAACTCAGCAGCAAGAAGTACTGGGACCAGTTCCAGCCGGCACCTGAGTTCGTGTTCATGTTCCTTCCGGGCGAGGGATATTTCAGCGCCGCGCTGCAGCACGATCCGTCGCTGATCGAGTTTGGGGTGGACAAGCGCGTGATCCCGTCGAGCCCGCTCACGCTGATCGCGCTCTTGAGAGCAGTGGCCTACGGGTGGCAACAGGAAACCGTCACCAGAAACGCGCAGAACGTGAGTGACCTCGGACGGGAGCTCTACGACCGGATTCGTGTCCTCGGTGGCCATTTCGATGACCTCGCCAGAGGATTGACCCGAACGGTCGACGCGTACAATAGCAGCGTCGGGACTCTCGAATCGCGGGTGCTCGTGACGGCAAGAAAGTTCAAGGAGCTTGGCGTGGCGGCGAGCGAGCCGATTCCGGAACTCTCGCAGGTCGATCAAACGCCCCGCTCCCTCCAGGCTCCTGAGCACGCCGACCTGTTCGGGGAACTGGCCGAAAGCGAGACCGTCCAGCTGGGTCAGGACGAGGAGTAAACTTCTGCATTCTTATGAGTGAACAATCCCACGGGCCTCTGACCGGCCTCACCGTCCTCGACCTGACCCGCGTGCTGTCTGGACCCTACTGCACGATGATGCTCGCCGATATGGGGGCCCGGGTTATCAAAATTGAACAGCCGGGGAAGGGCGACGATACCCGTGGGTGGGGGCCTCCGTTTCAGAACGGTGAGAGCTCGTATTTCATGAGCATCAACCGTAATAAGGAAAGCCTGACGCTGAACTTGAAGCACGCCGACGGTCGCCGCATCCTCGAAAGCCTGATCGACAAAGCGGACGTGCTGGTCGAGAATTTCCGTCCAGGGGCGATGGGGCGGATGGGGCTCGGGTATGCCGATATCTCGTCCCGGTGGCCGAGACTCGTCTACTGCTCCGTGTCGGGCTTCGGACAAACGGGTCCCAGACGTAACCAGCCTGGCTACGACGCCGTGATGCAGGGTGAAGGCGGGCTGATGAGCATCACCGGTCCGGCTGACGGCCCGGCCTACCGATTGGGTATCGCGATCGCCGACATTACGTCGGGGATGTTTGCG
>Ga0310123_10002527_pt1 | contig 14548 bp, 14 predicted proteins | sample CB6_AW_1057_MG_FD_203505 | JGI IMG/M metagenome (GOLD analysis project Ga0310123, IMG submission 203505) | Marine microbial communities from Western Arctic Ocean, Canada - CB6_AW_1057 | ecosystem: Environmental > Aquatic > Marine > Oceanic | place: Canada: Western Arctic Ocean | collected... | reverse complement strand
CCGCCAGTGCCTCTGTCAACGCTTCGCCCGCGTTCTCGCCAGCGCCGGCGCATGACTCGAGGTCAGCGTGCTTCGCTACTCCTTCACTGTGGGGCTCTTTCATCCCCGACTCCCCGCCGGTTTATCCCGGCGCTTTCCGATAGGCCCGCCATTACTTCGTTGCGCTTGCTTGCCGTGCTCAACGTACTGTCCCAGTACGCGTCTTTGGTTATGTGGGGGTCGTCAAGCGGCGCGCGTCTCCTACTGACGGGCCTCTCACGCACTTCGCCTCGCCACGTGGCGAGAAAAGCGGGCTAGAAACGATCAGCTAGCACAATCGGCCTCTGATGCAGGCGCAACGACTACCGACGGCGCGGCCGACGGGGTACGCGCGGACCGCTTGGATGTTTCGTTAAGTGAACTGCGCGGACTCGCAAGAGATACGGTTCGTAGAGATTCTATCAGGAGGTTCGCAGGCCCGTACGGCTGACGCGGAGCCCAAAATGTGTCGGGTAAGGTGAAATTTCCGTTGCATCGTCGCTGTCAAGAACCCGTAGCGCAGGGCTCGAAGAGAGCTGCGGCCTTTCGTTGTGCCGCACCCCGAGGATGAACGCAACTCACCAACGCAAATCTCTGACGAGCCTCGCGCTACGGGTTTGTTCAGCTGTCGAAGAATTCTCACGGACGGAATTCGCAGGAGCAGATTCGGCGCTGCGTGGCGGGGAGGTGCTCCGCGGCAGGGAGGCAGCGGCCGTTCGGCAATTGTCAGTTTTCGATTAAAACAGCGGTAATATTGTCGGGAGCGCCCTTCTCAAGAGCCGCTTCGATCAGCAACTCGCATTTCGCCTTGAGCGGCCCAGGTTGATCGAGAGATTGGACCAGCGCTTCTTCACCGGCCACGTTGTGCAGCCCGTCCGAACAAAGCAACAGTATGTCCCCCTCGATGAAGTCAATGATGTGGGTTTCGACCTCGACCGTATCCTCAGCCCCAACGGCCTTGGTCAGAACATTGCGGTAAGGATGTGTTCGGAGCTGTTCCTCGGTCAGGCCGAGGCCCCTGCCGATCTCGTTGACCCAGGTGTGGTCCGTTGTCACGCAGTAGAGTTCCCCGTCCGTCCGAAGATAGGCACGGCTGTCTCCTACGCTGGCGATGCAGGCCTTCGTCTCGTTGACAAGCACGGCAACGACGGTTGTACCCATGCCGGCATTTTGGCGGTTTTGTTCAGCCTCCCAGCGTACATTCTTGTTCGCTAGCTGAATCGATTCTGAGAGTGAATCGAGGTTCACCGTTTGGTCGTCCCGCTCCATTTCTGCGACAACGGTTTCGACGGTGATCCGCGAGGCGAGTTCGCCGGCTTTCGCTCCCCCCATGCCATCGGCGACGATGTAGAGGCCGAGGTCAGGCTTGCTGACGTAGAAGTCCTCGTTGTTGGACCTCACCAGTCCAACGTGGGTCATTCCGTAGCTGCTGCCCATACGCCACGTACCCGCTCGGGATCTTCATGGTCCGCCGAGCCCGGGTTCTCTTGCATTTGGGAGTTGGTCTCTGCCGACTTCCCGCGGTGCTCTTTTCTGGTGCTACGCTACTCGGATCAAGATCGGTCTACTCACCGCCAGCAAGCACACGGCTCTCCTGCCTTTCCTTGTCTGCGGCTGCCGACCGGACTCGCCCGCGGCACCCATTCCCCGTGAACTCGGTCCCGGGCAAAGCCGCTTCCCGCCTGAGGATGGAAAACGCCACCACTCGCTCCATTGTTGGTGAAAAAACCGGGCTCGTCAATCGGCCCACTTCCTTTCCTTCTACGAACACCACCGCGCCGGGGTCGGGTGGCGCCGTTGTTTCCAGCTCTACTCCGACAAGAAGCCGGTTGATCTGGCCACGGGATCTGACCCTTTCGACAATCTCCTGGCCCAGATAACAGCCCTTTGTAAATGAGATCGCATCCGTTTGTCCGATATGATTTGGCAGAGTCGAGCCGGAAAAATCTTCGCCTTCGCGCGGCACTCCGTTCTCGACCCGAACGGTCAACACGTCATCCGCGGTGGCAGCCGCTACTCCGGCTGCCTCAAGCTTTGCTTCGAGGTCGATCGTGCTCCCGGCGACCTGGCTCCCTGCGTCCTCGCTCTCCCGATCGGCTACCAGCCAGAGCCCCGGCTGCCCGCTGAGCGACGCTCGAATCGTCGTAAGCCCTGCTTGATGGACGTGGGAATAGGGCTGAGGGGGCGGCGGATCCACGTCGAACACTTCACGGGTTACCTGATCCGCATTCGGCCCTTCAATCGCCACGGCCGCGCCGGAATGGCACTGAAGCGTCACATCCTCCATGACAATGAATCGCTCCAGGTGCTGCTGCAATTGGGCCGGGCGCTCCGGCTCGCAGTCGATCCACACCTGATCTTCATCTACGAAGATTCGTGTATCGGCTTGGATATGGCCTTGAACATCTAGGAAAAACGCACGCACGCCCCGCCCCGGCTCCAGACTTTCCACGTCGTTACTGCACATTGCGTGAACAAACTGGACGCGGTCTTCACCGGCCACTCGGATTCTTCCGCGGGATGATATGTCCGCCCAAGCGGCGGACTCTCGAAGAGCGCGATAACCCGACATGAACTCAACCGTGGAGAGTCCGGAGATAGGCGCCCAGAGCAAAAATGATCAATCCGGAGATTGCGGCCCCCAACATCAATCTGGGCCGTTTCGCGTCCCGTGCCGCATCCCCGCTTGGTGGCATGGCGACAAGATAGAGCATCGCGAAAACATGGGTAGCTAGGAGAACTTTCACTCCCAACGCCATGTGATAGGTGGCGTCGACTCCCCCTTCGAGCACCCTCAGGAGATTGTAACTTCCGGACGCCACAAGAACGATGATCACCGTCATGGCGAGCGGTCTCAAGCGGACCGAAAGCTTATCCAGAACGCTTGCCCGCTCTTCTTCCCCGAGGATCTCTAGGGCGGGCGCCAAAACGAAACGCGCGTAAACGAGTCCGCCAACGGCAACGGCCGCGGCGGCTAAATGCAGCCAACGAGAAAGTATATCCATATTATCGTCGCTTCCCCCTGGTGGCTTCGACGCTTGAGTCCGTTAGGCGGGACCCGAGCCAGCCCCGTAATAGGAACTTGATATTATACCCCCAATGATCCACGAAATCCTTCCAGTGGGGCCACTTCAGTGCAACTGCTCCATTTTCGGAGACGAGCAGTCTCATGAGGCGCTGGTGATTGACCCCGGAGCCGAAATTGAGGAAATAGTCGCGATTTTGGAGCGTCACGAACTGCAAGTGAAGGGCATTATTATCACACACGCCCATATTGACCACATTGGAGGCGCTGCCAAACTGAAGGAACTGACCGGTGCTCCGGTCTATATGAACGAGAACGATATGGAGTTGCGGGCCCAACTTGACGTTCAAGCCGGCTGGATTGGGATCGAGCCTCCCGCGAAGCCGGAGATCGATATCATGGTTCGCGATGGGGACACGGTGGCGCTGGCCGAGCAGCCATTCCACGTGCTCCACACGCCCGGTCACACGCAGGGAAGCATCAGCTTGCACGTTCCCAGCGAGAATAAGCTGATCGCGGGCGACACTCTCTTCCGCGACAGCATCGGACGAACCGATCTACCCGGCGGCAATTCCCACCAGATTATCACATCGATCAAGGAAAAACTTCTCGCTTTGGACGACGGCGTTGTCGTCATCCCCGGCCACGGTCCGGCGACGACAATCGGGCGTGAGCGAGAAATGAATTATTTCCTGCGAGGGTTGTAGCAGGAGGAGTTCTGAGCCAGATTCAGAGCCCCGAAGGCCAGTGAGGGGTCCAAACTTTTCCAGGCGCGGAGTCCAGCGGCGGTAACACTCCCCGTGCGGTTGCAGCCGCCCCGCGTTAGCATGTCTTCCTTTGCAGCGTACCCGCTCATTTCAGATACGGCAGCATCTGCTTAAACTCGGCCCGGCTGCTGCTGCCGAGCAGTTCATAGATGGCCATCTCCGTCGACGAAATCACCGCACCCGCGCCGCGCATACGCTCGATGCCGATGGCTTTATTGGCTGCGGTTCGGGAGCCAACGGCGTCCCCGGTGACGTGTACCTGATACCCCCCCTCCAGCGCACCCAGGGCCGTCTGCATGACGCAGATATGCGCCTCGATTCCCGCTAACAAGAGCGTGCCGCCTGGCGGCAGGGTTTCCGAGAGAGTCGTTCGGAATGCATCGTCGCCCAGGCACCCGAAGCAAACCTTGTCGATCGCCTCTTGACCGGCCAGCTCCGCGATTTCCGGTACCGTTTCGCCGAGGCCTTTGCGGTATTGCGTCGTAATCAGAGTCTTAAGATCCAGCACCTGGGCCAGCCGCAGCAGCCGTTTTGTATTCTCGAGAACCTCTTCGCGAGCCTCGATAGCGGATACGAGCTTTCGCTGCAAGTCGATGACAACGAGTGCGGTTGTTTCCGGCCGGATCAATGAGGGCGTGACAGGCATGCCTCGATTGTAGCGATAGCCGGTAGCTTGTTTTCGGGTACAATCGGTCGGGTGGACTCGCCGGGAAAGACAGCACGTGGGTCCCTGCCCTGGGAAGAGGGAAAAGACGTTCTGTTGAACAACGGCGAGTTGCTGGCCGGGCCTCGCCCAGTAGGGACTGTGCGACGGAGGCTGGTGTTCCCGAGGCGCCATTTTAGCCTGTTTGGAGGCCGGCCGGACCCAAACTGAATCTTCTGCGAGGGTTGGTGGTTCGCCACCCGCCAGCCATCGAGGACGGGCCAAGGGGTCTCTGCATCGACCCCTTGCCTGTTACTTATCATGGAGGTCCCGATTGCCCGGCTCTGCCGGTTCCGGCAGGGCTATTTCGGCCCTCATTCCAGATCAGCCAGGATCTTCTTAATCAGGTTCGGCACGTAGGCCCCCAGACGGGGATTCACCGAGGAGTGCTCGCGCGGCAGCGCCGCGACCGCCGCCTTGGCGCTTGCCGCCCGCTCGTCCATTGCATCGATCGCATTGAGCGCCGTCATGGATACGTAGATGCCGTTCTTATCTAAACGGGCTAGCTCCATGAGAAGCTTCAGGGCTTCGGCAGCCTCGGATTCGCTGCCGTATTGTCCCAGCGCCTGGGCCGCAATCGAGCGAACGTAGGGCGAATCGTCGCGCAACGCCTGGTGGAGCTGGTCAGCGGCGACGCCGACAGCCTCCCGGCCTCGCATGAGGGTGCCCATCGCCGCCCAGTAGCGCACGGCGCTATCTTCATCCTGGAAGCCCTTCTGAATCTTGGAAAAATCCTTGGGGTCCAGCGAGGAGGCCGCCTCCGCCATAGCCATCACCCGCCTCATCGGATAGCGAAAGTCATCGTGTCCCATCTCATAGGGCGTTGATCCCGCCGAGCGGCTGTGAATTTCTCCTTCGGGCAAAAAGCCGACGTCGCGAATTCGCACGGCCAGTCGGCGCTGAGCCTTGCGCATGCGCTCGAGGACCTTCTGGTGGACCGCTGATTTCGCAAGATTGTTGACCTCGTCACGGTCGGCGGAAAGGTCATAGAGTTCTTCGGGCGGCTTCGTCTCCCAGAAGAAGGTTCGCGGTGCGTTCAGTTTGCCCGCGTCGTATAGCTCCCGCCATACGCGGGTCGTCGGCGTCTGGAACATGTAGTCGATGAACTGACCATAAATTTTGTGAGGCTTGTAGTTGCGGATGTAGATGTAGCGCTTGTCGCGAACAGACCGAACCATGTCGTAGCGCTCGTCCATACGTCCGCGGAAGCCGTAAATGTAGGGCTGCTCGGGAGCTTCGTATTTCCCCGCGAACGCGTGTCCCTGGAAATGCGCGGGAGGCTCGATGCCGGCCGTGCTGAGCAAGGTCGGGGCCAAATCGATGAAGCCCACCAGGCGGTCCGTTTCCCCGCCGGGTTTGTAGTCGCTCGGAGCGAGGTGGCGGTATTTCTCGGGGAAGTAGACAATCAGAGGAACGTTCAGGCCGGAATTGAATGTCCAGCGCTTGCTGCGCGGCATGCCCGAGCCGTGGTCGCCATAGTAGAAGATGATGGTGTCCTCGGCGAGCCCGGCCTGCTCGATATCCCGCAGCACGCCGCCAGCTAGCTCGTCCATTTCCGTGATTCGGTCGTAGTATTGCGCCCAGTCGCGTCTTACTTCGGGAGTGTCGGGATGGTAGGCGGGCACGCGCGCCTTGGCCGGGTCGTGCTTCAGCTCATGAGGCTGGTCGCGGATTCTGCTCTCGTGACTGATGGTGAAGTTGAAGATCGCGAAAAAGGGTTGCCCCGGCTTGCGATCGCGCCAATGCGCCTCACGGCTCGACTCATCCCAAACCTGCCCCGGCTTGGCGAGGTTGTAGTCTTCCTTGGAGTTGTTCGTGCAGTAATAGCCGGCTGCGCGCAGGTACTGTGGGTACATCTTCATCGACGCCGGCAGCCGGGTATTGGACCGCATGTGTTGAGAACCGGTGCTGGGCGGATAGAGCCCCGAAATCAGGGTGGTGCGGGCGGGCACGCAAACCGGTGCGGTCGACCAGGCGTTGCGGTAGATCATACCGCGGTGTAGGCGCCCAAGTGGGGATCATTGGCCTCACTTGTAATCCACAGGATGTTTGGGCTGCCGGGCTGCTGGGCATTCGCGAAACAAGCGAAGAGAAGTGTTAGGACGACCAGCATTTGCATTTCAGCGGCGATAGAAGCTGACCGTGCAGGTTAGCCCTAAATTAGCCGCGGGCTAGTGAATGGCTGGATTGCTCAAGATGAGGGCAACCAGGTTATAGACGATCAGGCAGGCGAAGAATACGTTGACCTTGCGGAGCAGCTTCTCCCTGGAGCGGTAGAGACAGAAAAGCGCCAGGAGTACAGCGCCGCCCTTCAGCATGAATAGAGCCCAAATCGGATGCGGCCCCTCTCGGATGACCCATCGGATAATCGGATTGGATTCGCCGACCCCCTGCATCATGAAGGCAATCGTCGTCAAAATATCTAGGAGTTGAAGGTAGATAAATGCCGTTATGGTTGCCATACAGTGCCTTTGAGCCCCCCTAAGGTTTCAACACTAGGTACCCACAGCAGATCTTACTGAATCTAAGGTTTTCATCCCAGCAGACTCTAGGTATTTTGTCTACCGGAAAACTCCCCGAATCGACTGAAACTCAGCCTGGAACCGCTCACCGAGCTCTGGCAGGCCTTCGATGAGGCCGATCCGTTCGAACGCTTCGTCGGGTTGTGACGGTGGCCGCTTGGCGGACGAAACGATTTCCAGGCCATAAAATCGGACATACAGGTCAGCCGCATGAACCAGTTGGGCAAGCGTCATACCTTGGTCGCCGTTGGACGGGCAGGAGCCTGGATCGTGATGATAAGTGGCTGCCGTTTGAATCACTTCTGATAACTTCCACTTCTCCAGGACCACGGAGGAAAGTTGCGAGTGAGTCACTCCGAGCAGTGCTTTCTCGGAATCTTCGAACTCGTCGCCGCTCGTTTCCCAATGTTCGATCAGAGGCGGGAACATCTCCGGTAGCGTGTTGATAATCAGCAGTTTGCCTACGTCGTGAAACAACCCGGCCGCGAACGCCGCATCGACATCTTGGGACTTCGTGTAGTGAGCCAAAAATTGCGTCATGATCGCACACCCGAGAGCATGGTGAGAGTATTGGGAACTCAGTTTGGCCGAGGACTTCGGTTTCACGAGCATGCGGCGCATGGAGAATGCCAGAGCCAGATTCCGCAACGTCTCAAGACCCAAGAGCGCCACCGCATGGCGGATCGATGAAACACGACTCGACAGTCCGTAGTAGGAGGAATTCACGCACCGAAGGACGTTGCCGCTGAGTACGCCATCCTTTTCGATGACCGCCGAGACCTGGCCGGACGATGAATTAGCATCGTTCATGACCTTCAGTAGCTGATTCAGAACCGTCGGCAGGGGTGGCAAAGTTTCCACCGACGACAATAACTTCTTACGGTAATCGCTCGGCTGCGAAACCGTCCTTTCTGGTGGAACCAGCGTTTGAGGGTGGCGATAGAGGGACAACTCGAACTCCTGAACATGCTATCGGCAGACGCGCTGAAATCCTGCGACCCGCCGCTCGAGTCGCGGGCACTATCGAAAATGCGCCGGATGGGGCTTTGCCCCGCCGTCTGGAGCTTCTACATTTCAGGTGCTTGCGGTTCGCTGGCGAAGCCACGTTCACGTGGCTTTGTCTACCCCGTAACGCGAGACCAGCTTCCATTGGCCTTGCCGGACGGCACGGTTGCCCCCATGCTCCCAGCAGATGGCTTCATGTCCCTCGCGCGTGCCAGTTTCAAAGACCGGACGCAGACTCTTGCCTTCGAGCGGCTTGATGGGAGCGGCGCTTTCACTAGCCGGGGAGGGTGCACTGCCGCAGTCCACCGCCAGCTATGCGGAGGATCCAACGCTTTGTAGAAACTCGCGGCGGTCGATCGCCGGCCGTGTCATGGATGTGAGCAATCCTCTTTACTTAGCGCCGTTGGTCTTGAATCCCGGAAAAGCAGCACCAGAGCCCCAGGCGTGGGCCTGGAGGCGAGTCCGCCAAACGCAACACCTTTCGAGAGTGTCCAACGCGCTCTGTTTGGTTGTGGCTGGTCCGCGTTTTTTGGCGCAAAAGGCCCTTGCTAGCCTCGATCCCCGCGCTACGGGTGTTTAACAGTTCCAGCAAGGATTCCACTTCGGTCCCGCGAACTGGACTGATATCCGGCGCCGCTTCACGGCCTAAAGCTTGCTCACGTCTACATAATTGACGCCGGCTGTTTCGCCCCCGCGGATCAACCGCGCTTCCAGCGTTCCCGGACCTGCTTCAAGCGCAACACCCGAGAAAGTCACCGATTCGCCCTCCCGCGTGAACGGCTTGCTCAGCTCAATGTCCCCCAGCTTGAACTCGGCCCGCCCCGCCCGTTCCTGCTTAGTGAAGCGGAATCGAATATCGTATGTCCCCGCTGCCTTGACGTCGACCTCCCAATAGCCGAGGTAACCGTCTTGCCAACCGTCGCGCCCAACCATGCGCCAATCCTGACGGGTCAGAATCACGGGGTTTTCGTATTCGGTCCCGATGAAGATCTTGGGCGGATCGTAGCCGCGGCTTGCCGACACGTCTTCGAACCAGTCTTCGTACTGTTTCTTGAGATCCGCCAAAACTTCGGCTTGCTCGCCGGCTAAGTCGTTTTGCTCTCCCGGGTCGGACTCCAGGTCGTAAAGCTGCAACGGCGTGTCGGGTGGAGCGGGCGTGCTAAAGTTCAGCGGCTGCACCAGCTTGTATTTCTGGCTGACAGCGGCGAAGTTGCGGTAGAGCTGCGGCTCGTTGCCGCGGTGAGACTGGATGAAAATTGTTCGCTCGGGCCACCTGGCCGTATCGCCGCGCAACAGCGGCATCAAACTCACCCCGTCGAATTCCGCCGAAGCGGGCGGATCGACCCGGGCCGCCTCCAGCAGCGTCGGCGCTACGTCAATGTGCGCTCCGAGGCGATCGACCTGAGCCGCTTGCAACTCCGAAGGCCAGCGCAGGAAAAAAGGCACCCGAATCCCGCCATCGAAAGCGGTCGTCTTCTGGTCGCGAAGCCCAGCGGTGAAATGCTGTGTAGTGGGGCCGTTGTCGGTCATGAAGATCAGAATCGTATTCGCCGCCAACTCCAGCTCATCGAGCTTGGCCGTCAGCTTGCCCATGTTCTCGTCGATGTTCGTGATCATGCCGTAGATGCGCGCGTCCTTGTCGTTGAGCCCCTTGGCCGCATAGGGCTCGATATAGGACTCCGGCACGTCGTAGGGCGAGTGCGGGGCGTTCGTCGGAATGTAGACAAAGAAAGGCTGATCGCGGTTCAACTCGACAAAGCGCATGGCGGCGTCGAAGAAAATGTCGGTGCAGTAACCCTGGAACTGCTTTTGCTCGCCGTTGTGCTGCAGGATGGGGTCGAAATAGCTCGTCCCGGGCGGGTCGGACGGCTGACCGATGCCTCCGCCTTTGTGGATCAGCGTCTGCTGGAACCCTTGATCGCCAGCCCGCATTGGGTAGGTGTCACCGAGATGCCATTTCCCGAAGATTCCCGTGCGGTAGCCGGCGTCGCCCAGCATCTCGGCAAGAGTCACCTCATCGCCATGCATCATGGCCCGGCCCAGATATGTGTCGACAACCCCGGTGCGGTAGTTGTATCGTCCCGTCATCAGGCTGGCGCGGGTCGGCGCGCATACGGGCGACACGTAGAAGCGCGTGAATTCCACGCTCTCGGTGGCCAGGCGATCGAGGTGGGGCGTGTCGATCATTTCGTTGCCGTGGGAGCCAACCTGCCCCCAGCCCTGATCATCCGTCATGACCAGAATGATGTTCGGCGGCTGGAAGGCTTCCTCCGCCGGCTGCTCGCCGCAACCAAGGAACCCCAAAGCAACGACAGCAAGAATGATGATCTGAAACTGGACCTGTCGCCCAGTCAGGAGGTAAGGGGTTTTCATAGCGTACTTCTCTTGCCGCGAGGTAAACATCACAAGTTTACAGCGAACAGCGAGTGTAACACTTGCCGCCACCGTCGGCGACGATCAACGATGCGATTCTTCCTAACGAAACAAGTGCTTGCGCGTTCTTTGGACCCCTGGAGGGAGACTCTTGATATGGCCCGGAGCTTTGTCGTGTTCCGTTAGAATTGGGACTGCACCGAAGCTTCTAGGGCACAAGGATGTCAAGATCACTATGGTCCACCTGGGGGGCGTTATGGAACAGGTAGGAAGTCATTCCAAACAAGCGCTTGCCGCCCGGGTTGGTGTCGACGACTTTCGGCTTAGGCCGACCAGGACCGGTTTTATCCAGGTCAGCCTAAACATGAGTTAGCCAGCCACAGGACACCAACGGTGAACCGGATGAACGAACTCGGACCGATTGAGCTGAGGCGGTGCGAAGGACACGAGTCGTTCCACGCTGAGGACCGGGCGCTAGGCTTCGACTTGCTGAGCTTCTGGCAATGGAGTTCTTCGGATGTCGTGAGCAACGTGACCCGGGGGGTGCTCGCGGAGTACCTTGTTGCTCAAGCCCTCGGAGTCGCCGGAGACAGCGTCCGTGAGGAGTGGGCTTCATACGACCTGAAGGCGCTCGATAGAACACGCGTTGAGGTCAAGTCCGCAGCCTACATCCAGAGCTGGCATCAAGACCAACTCTCGCCAATCACTTATCGCGTCCCGAAGACGCGCCTATGGGACAGGGACAGCAACCAGCCGAGGCGGGGACACCCGACGACAGGCGGACGTGTACGTCTTCGCGCTGCTCGCACATACGCATCAGGGAACCCTCGATTCATTGAACGTATCCCAATGGGAGTTCTTCGTCGTACCGACGATCTCACTCGACCACCGAAACCGAAGTCATTACTCGATCACACTGCCGTCGCTGAGAACACTATCCGGCGAATCGTTGAGCTTCTCCAGGCTCAAGCAAGCCGTTCAAGAAGCTGGGAAGATTCAGAGGGAGCTGGTTAACAAGGCGATGCTAGCCGGACGGCGTGAATCTTCATTACCTTGAAGCCGGGTCGGGTCAGCCACTTGTCATGATTTTCGGTTGGTCTCAGTCTGCCGAACAATTCAAGTATCAGATCAATGGTTTGCACTACGTCAGTGGCAGCAACCAGCTCATCAGCAGAGTCATCAAAAAGCCGGCGAAACCCATCACGACCAGCATGGCGCTCTTGGTCTTCAGCGATTCGATTTCGGTGAGTCCGGTCATGGTTCGGTAAACCCAAAAGCCGCTGTCGTTCATCCAGGCGCCGACTTGAGCGCCGGACCCGACCGCCATCAGGACATAGACCGAGTGATAGGCCGGCGGATTTGCGGCAAGCATCGGCGCCATGATCGACGACACCGTAATCATGCAGACCGTTCCCGAGCCTTGAGCCACCTTGAAGAGAGCCGCCAGCAAGAAACCCAGCAGCAGCAGCGACACGCCGGCGCCCTCGGCCAAGCCGCCGAGGGCGTCTCCCACTCCGGCCAGCACCAGCATTCCCCCAAAAGCGCCGCCGCCCGCCGTGATGAGAATGATCACGCCCGCGCTCGATATCGCTCCCTCGATCGGCTTCGACAACTGCTTCAATGTCAAACCCTTTTGCTTCGTCAGCACCCACGCCGCGGAAACCGCCGCCAGCAGCAGAGCAACGCTGGGATTCCCCAAAAACGCGGCCAGCGGGGCCAGCTCGGACTCGGGCACAAAGGTGTTGACGAGCGTATTCGAAGCGATCAGTATGACCGGCAGCAGAATCGGAGTCATCGAAACCAAGAATCCGGGCAATTCTTCTTCGGACCGCGAAGCGATTAGCCCCAGCTCTTCCAACGACAGCCCCGGGGCTTCGCGGACCGGGATGTCGAGTTTTCGGTCGATGTAGTTGGCGTAGAGCCAGCCGAAAAAGGATGCCGGGACGGCGACGCACAACCCGACCAGAATCACCACGCCGAGATCGATGTTCAAAGTAGCCGCCATGGCCAGTGGTCCCGGCGTTGGAGGAACAAAGTGGTGCGTCGCGGTTCCTCCGGCGCTGATGGCGAGTGCGTAAAGCACAAAGTTCTTCCCGCCCAAACGTACGCTCATCGCGCGCGCCAGCGGGATCAGCAGGTAAAAGACCGTGTCGAAGAAAACAGGGACCGCGAGCACATAGCCGCTGATCACTAAAGAGAGGGAAGAATATTTTTCGCCCAGAAAAGCAACGAAGCTCCGCGTGATTCGGTCGGCCGCACCGCTTTCCATCAAACACTGGCCGATGATCGCCGCCATCGCAATCGCGATGCCGATGCGGCCGACGACACCGCCAAAACGCTCTCCGACTTCTTTGATGATGTCGGTAAGGACGACTTCAGGGGCAAGAAAGCCGATAATGATCGCGGCGGAAATCAGCGCCACGAAGGCGTTAATCTTGAGCCGAATGATCAGCAGGAAGACGACCGCGATCGCGATCAGCAGAATTCCAATAGGGTGCATAGGGCCTTCTCTTCCGCCACACGCCCGCTAGATTCCTGTTCGCGGGCGAAGCGGCTCGGAACCGCACATCATACACCCCTTTGGGGGAGGTTTGTCACGTGGCGGGTGGGAGCGCGCCAATGTGTCGGAGCAGATCGCGTGTGCTACTTCAAGTCCGCCAGTAATTTGACGGCTGGAAAGGCCGGGTGCATGGCTCGGTAGAACTTCTTGTCGGCTGTAACAAGGTCGCAGCGTTGCTCCAGGGCATATGCGAGATACAAACAGTCGTATACGGTTCGATCGTGGGCAACGGCGATATGGAATGCCGAGCGGCTAGTATCTGGCGAGTTCAGAAGAATTGGCGAGTCGCGCAGCAGTTGTTCGAAGCATCGGCGGCCTTGATCCGGCGTTAGGTCCTCCGTGCGTATTCGCCGCCAAAGAACGTTTCCAACTTCGCCTACCAGCAGGTGCGGTGCGATGAGATCAAGCTTCTCGTCTTGATACAGGTCCCGGATCAGGAGGGCTCGATCCCGGTCTTCTTCCGGCAGTACCCACTTAACAACCACGCTCGCGTCGACCGCGAGGCAGCTCCTTGCCATGATCAGTGGCCTCGTTCACGGTCTGCCCGCAATATCGAGGTGCTATCCGCCATCTCCGGCAAGGACTCCACGAATTTGCGGAACGGCTCCCGATGCTCCCGCATCATGCGGCGTCTCCAGCGCTCGTCCGTGCTCAGTTCAAGCAGCGAAATGATGTAGGAGTTGAGACTCTTACCTTCGGACCGAGCCGCGTTCTTGAGATCGGCATGGATTTCGTCGGGCAGATCTTTGAGAGTGAGATTGGCCATGGATCTAGTTTCTAGGCTATCACATTTGGTAGTTTTATGAAACCATTATTGACATCGCAATGGTTGTCCGATCCCGCAACAGTCCAAAACAAAAACCCCGCCCAACGGGCGGGGTCTTGTCAGCTTCGAAACTGTCGATCTCGCCGGGCTATCGCCGCTTGAGAGTCGGCCGGTCGTCCTCGTCACCTGCATCGGCGTCAGGATCGATGTCATCGGACTCCACCGTGCCTCCTGAAGGCGTTCGCCGCAAGCGCGGGCGGTTCAGATCTTCCCTGGCTTCCTTCCCGCGGCGCGTCAACGCCGTCAGACGATCCTTCATGTCCAGGAATTCCGACGTGCTGACAACGTATTCGCCCTTGCTGGGCAGAAGGGTGTCGATCGTCTTCTGAGTTTTTGTGATCCGGTCCCCGTGAAGCGGGTGGCTGCTGAACAGCTTTGCCATCGTCCCAGGCTTGCGTTTTTCATCTGCTTGCATCTTCTCGAAGAAGTCGATGAAGGCCGTGGGGTCATAACCCGCTTTGTACATGTACTGCAAACCGAGGAAATCGGCTTCGCTCTCGAACTTCCTCGAAAAACGAAGAAACCCGATCGGAATCGCGAAACCAGCCGCTTGCCGGATGCCGTAGCCGGTCCAGCCGCCCAGGAAGATCAGTGGAATCGTCGCCAGGTTGATCACCTGGCCGCGCGTGGCTTGCCGCGTGCCGTGACGGGCGGCGACATGGGCGATCTCATGCGCCATCACGCCCGCCAACTCGGCTTCGCTTTCCGCCCTGAGCATCAGCCCGGAGTGGACGAAGAAGAACCCCCCC